>WNFX01007761.1_pt1 | contig 10040 bp, 6 predicted proteins | sample 5400111 | NCBI WGS metagenome assembly WNFX01 (sample SAMN13153363, study PRJNA577476) | soil metagenome | isolation source: 40 cm soil or saprolite under grassland replicate 1 | place: USA:California | collected 2016-06-15 | reverse complement strand
CTCTCGGTGACTTCCGTTTGCCAGACGCGCACTGCCCCATCTTCGGCACTATTTGCCAATAGACCGTTGGACCCAAAGACCACTCCGTATACCTCTATCCTGTGGTTAATGGTCTGTAATTCGCGTCCCTGGTAGACATCCCACAACTTCAATGAGCCATCCTCGGAGCCTGAAACCAGCAAACGACCGTCGGCAGAGAAATCGACAGTCCAGACTGCGTTATCGTGGCCTCTCAGGGTATGTATTAGCTGCCAGGTCTTTGTATCCCATAGGCAAATCATGCCATCGGCCGAACAGGAGGCTAGCAAATCTCCGTCAGGGGACCAGGCCACCCCGTACACGATATCGCTATAGCGCAGACGACGTAGCATAGTGCCATTGACGGCATCCCATATACATATCGTCTTATCAAAAGAGCAGGAGGCTAGCAATTTGCTGTCATATGAAAAATCGACACCTACAACTACATTGTGATGCCCCTGCAAGATCTGCCGCGTTTCTCCTGTAGACGGGTTCCAGATACGCACCGTTTCATCGTTAGAGCAGGAGGCTAGCATGCGATTATCGAGAGAGAAAGCCGCCGTCCATACCGCGCCGCTATGCCCTTCCAGGACCCGTAATGACTCTCCCGTGTTGACATCCCATAGGCGTACTGTCTTATCCTCTGAACAGGAAGCAATTACTTTGCCATCGGGCGACATGTCTACGCCCATGACAGCTCCCTCATGCCCGCCAATTGTTCGAAGCAGTTCACCTGAGTCAGTTGACCATACACGCACAGTCATGTCTTCACCGCATGATGCAATGCGCCTTCCGTCTGGTGAGAAGACCACATCATCCGCATGACCGCGATGTCCGGTCAGAATATGCAGTGGCGTGATTTCAACTCCAACCATTTGTCTTCCCCTGGCCAATGGTTGTGGAGTTGAGGCCGTTTTCCACTCTGGCCACTCAATTAAGACCATCGATCCATACTCATAGCCGAACTTCTGTGGATACTGCGGCAAATCCCGAGCCATGTGTTCATCAAAAAAATCATAGAGTGTACCTAATGTAATGCGCCCTGTGCGAGGATTGGCAGCCGCTCCCTCCAAAGCATAGAGCAGGTGGCCCATAAAGATACCGTGTCCTTGCTCCGTTTGACCTTCTGATGCTTCACCCTGGCGACTAGATGTTAAGATTACACGTCCTTTTGTTCCTGGCAGGTCAAGGAGGGATTCCCCAAACAGGAGTGCGGCATCAGGCTCGCTTTTGCGTTGTCTCCATCCCGAACCAGTATGCGAAATATCCAGTATAGTCAGAATGTTTCCGGCTTTCGAAGCATATAAATAGTGATCGACCAGGGTTGGAACATGTAAACCTGTGGCAGGGCGATCGGCGTGTGTAGTTCGCAAGGCCAGATAACCATACTGTGTCGCCGCATCAATCAGCGCGTGCCCTGCAAAATAGAGCAATACCAGGTCATCCTGCTGAGCGCGTACCAGGCAAAGTTCACGTAACTGGCTCTCAATTTCATCGCGTGAAGCTTCCTCACCTGCAAGATAGACGACGTCTTCAGGGAGCCATCCTCCACGTTCGGGATCGATGAGTTGTTCATACAGGGCCTGAGAATCGGCCTGGGCAAGTGGCAAGGGAATAAAATGGGCTGCATCATTGTAATTATGTATGCCGGCTATGAGAGCATAACGGTGTTTCACTTCGTACCTCTGTAGTGTATTTTTTACTTTTACCGCTGTTTAACCTGATTATACTACTTCAGGGCATCTAATTGATAATGAGAGTTGGCGTGTCCTCTCCGCTTTTTATACTTGCCACCTGCGGTGGCGAAAATAAAAGATGAGTAGTGGGGACACCCCACACCCCGGCAAAGGGCTTCGCCCTCTGCACTCTCTCATGGGATGGAAGCGATGATATAGGAGCCGTAAGCCTGATACCGGCAAGGGGCGTTGCCCTCTGCACTCCCTTAAAGGGCTGCTAGCACTCGTATGTGAAGATTGCTAGATTCAGCAACTTATGGTAATCTAAAACGTAGAATAAACGTATCTATAGTATCGATGGTTTTGTATGTAGCTACAGCATTGCTTGCGGAAAACATCGAAAAAAAGATATTATCACATAAGGCGATTCATCACGTATTACTAAACTTAAGGTTGGGCGCTATTAGGAAGCGCCCGGTCAGATCAAGAAAGCAGGTCTGAATCTATGGATACTCAGGCTAGACATTTATATCAACGCAACCCGAATGAGCAGGGGCCGAATAGTCCGCAAGCCCCTAACAACGGGAGCAATGGAAATAGAAATGGAAACAATGGTGGACCGCCACGCTTCACAGGATCGGCGCTCATTGTTCGCTCATTGATTATTGTTGGTGTCATCTTGCTGGGTTGGTACTTATTTCAGTACTTTTTTAACCCAGGTTCAAGCAGCAACAGCACTAATGTGATTGAAGTACCATATAGCACTTTCTACCAACAAGTCCAGGCAAGTAATGTCCAGAGTGTGACCTTCCAGGGGCAGGACGCCAATGGACAATTTAAACAACCTGTAACTGTCACTGATACCAGCAGCGGCACAAGCAAGACTGGAACTACCTTCCACTTCACGCAGTTGCCCAATGGCGATCCAAACCTTACCACGTTGCTAAACACCAAAGGTGTGAGTTATTCGGCTAAGCCGCCCGCAGATAATAACACGTTAATCAACGTATTAATCAACTTTTTACCCTGGATCCTTATAATTGGCGTCTTCTTCTTCATTGCTCGCCGCGCTACACAGGGTCAGCAGAACATCTTCAGCTTCGGTAAGAGCAAGGCCAAGGTTATATTAGAAGATAAACCAAGTACGACATTTGCTGACGTAGCAGGTGTCGACGAGGCAAAGAACGATCTAGTTGAAGTTGTTGACTTTTTAAAGACTCCTACAAAGTTCCAGAGATTGGGCGGCAAGATTCCGCGTGGCATACTAATGGTAGGCCCTCCGGGAACGGGTAAGACGTTGCTGGCGCGAGCTGTTGCAGGCGAAGCCGGCGTGCCTTTCTTCTCGATGAGTGGCTCTGAGTTTGTCGAAGTGCTGGTGGGCGTAGGAGCCAGTCGTGTGCGTGATCTTTTCGACCAGGCTAAGAAAGCATCACCGAGTATCATCTTCCTCGACGAAATCGATGCCGTGGGTCGCCAGCGCGGCTCTAGCATCAATAGCAACGATGAGCGTGAGCAGACACTGAACCAGTTACTGGTTGAGATGGATGGTTTTGATGTGCGCCAGGCAGTAGTCGTCATCGCTGCTACAAACCGGCCGGATGGTCTTGATAAAGCGCTGCTGCGCCCAGGACGCTTCGATCGTCGTGTGACTGTCGAACGCCCCGACTGGAATGGCCGATTGGCAATACTCAAGATTCACTCAAAGGGCGTGCCTATGGCTAGCGATGTTGACTTGATAACAATTGCTCGCGCCACTCCAGGCATGGTAGGCGCGGACCTTGCGAATCTTATCAATGAAGCAGCCTTACTCGCTGCCCGGCGCAATCTGGATGCAGTTACCCAGTCCTGCTTCGATGAAGCGCTGGATAAGATTCTGATTGGTGCAGAACGTCCTCTCATTTTGAGTGAGGATGACCTGAATGTGGTTGCTTACCACGAAGGCGGTCACGCGTTAACAGGTTTGTTGACAGAAAATGTTGATCCAGTCACTAAAGTAACCATTGTCCCACGTGGTCAGGCGCTGGGTGTAACACAATACTCACCCCTGGATGATCGCTATAACTACTCGAAAGAATACCTGGAAGCTCAACTGGTTACGGCTCTTGGTGGTCGCGCCGCCGAAGAAGTGGCGATTGGACACATCACGACCGGGGCGGAAAACGATCTACAACGTGTAACCGCCATTGCGCGGCAGATGGTTACCCGTTGGGGTATGAGCGAACGACTCGGAACGATCTCGTATAGTGAGCGAGAAGACCCGTTCGCAGGTACCGCGCTGGCTACAGGCTCGCGTGAATACAGCGAAAAGACCGCCACTGTCATCGATGAGGAAGTCAATCGCATTGTGAAGTGGGCGTACGATCAAGCAATGAAATTACTCACTGATCACCGCGAAACGCTTACCCGCATTGCAAAAGCACTGCGCTTGCATGAGACGCTCGATGCCAGGCAGTTACGCTTAATCATGGAAGAGACTGGTTCGATCAATTCCGCGCCAGCATCGTATCGTTAATAATTATACAGGAGAACAGAATGAGCGGTGGTGGGACGCATGCGTCCCACCACCGCTCATTCTGTTCTCCTGGTACTACCCAGTACCAGGTTTATCCTGTGGCCTTTTCGCCAGTTACCTGAGCAATAACCTCCTCATCACTGACATTGGCCTTGATCGTTGCCTGTCCAATGAAGAATATCATTATACCCACTAGCAATGAGAGCACACCAATACTCCCAATCCAGAGTACCCACTGCTGATTATTCAGCAAAGGAGTCCATGGGCCGGTAAATGTCACGTACACGGCAAAGCCGCTGGCAATCAGCCCCAATACAGAACACAGGTAAAAGACCCAGTCAGGAGCAAGCCGGGCACGTGTAAAGGCGTCATGGTACTTGTAACGAATAATGATCACATCAACGAACAGGATCACCATCGAGACGCACCAGATCACCGTCACCGCAGCCTGGAGAATATCGTACACGACCGTTGAAAGATCGCTGGGTTTAAAACCTGTCTGCAGCGTGTAGGGCATGATAATGAATATCAAAAGCGTGAAGGTCACTGAGATAATACTCTGAACCAGTACAGCCACCCAGGGTACATTGTTGGCATTCACTTTGCTCATCCACGTTGGCAAGCGACGATCAAGGCCGGAAACGAAGACGAGCCGTCCGAACGAGTAATTGTAGACAACGGTAACAAAGATGAAAAAGCCAATAAAGATGATGTCGACAATCGCCCCAAATATAGTGCCGGCACCACCAAACCCGTTCTGTACGGCTGCCGATATTGCGGCTGGATTGCCCTGGACTATCACATTCGGGTTGCTAGAACTCACAGGCACGGCCATCATCACGCCAAACGTACCGATGAGGTAAGCTAGCATGACCACTACTGACCCCCAGAGGAGGTAGCGTGTAATTGAGCGCATGTGATTGATCTCGACGCCCATGTTCAGCGGCACTTCTATACCTAGCAAAGCCAGCACCACCAGGCCGAAGAAGGTGAAGTTGGTCTTATTCAAGCTCCAGCTTTGCGCCGAAAAGTTAGATTGTGGCGCATGACCACTGAGCAGCCAGAGCACACCGGCCAGGCCAATCAGCAGAATCGCGCCTCCGTACGCAACGAAGATGATGTTGACGAAATTCTGCGTGACACGGAAGCGTATGATGGACATTATGAACGAGAAAGCAATGACGACGATGATCACCAGGCCTTGCTGCCAGGCATCAGTGAGAAAGCTCACGCCGAACAGACTACCCAGGTGCTGAATGAACGTGACTACAGCAACACCTGTAGCAATCATCACCAGGACGCCAGGCCACCAGGCACAGAAACCGGCGAAAAAGCCCAGGAATGCGCCAAACGCCTTGTTGGTCCATACATAAATGGAGCCTTCACCTGGGAACATAAGGCCAAGTTGCCCGGTAACAATAGCACCCGGAATGAGGAAGGCGAGGAATCCCAGGATCCAATAGACATAGGCGGCTGCACCAGCAACCGCTATAACGCTAGCATTCGTAATAAAGAGGACGATTGCGACGAAAATGGCGATCATGTCAAATGTGTTCAGAACTTTAGGGAGAATGCCCCCCGCGATGCGTTCAGAACGCAGGACCTCGCCACCCCCACTCTCAGCAGTTGTTGCCATTGAGCTAAACCTCCTAAAAAAGTTCTGTAGCCTTGTGTGCTACAGATACTCGAATCCATATTCACAAAACGACTAACGAGAATACAGTACAGAGGAGTAAAGCTAACGAAGAGTGCTAGAAGCCCTTGCTTTCAATCAAGCAAGGGGATGAAAGGCCACCTCCTTTCCCTTTGAAAAGGCGAATATTAAGAAATGGTATGTTTGATATACTTGTATGTAATGATAGATTGCTTGATTATGTAAGTCAAGGGGTTTTGCAGATAGAAGCTTTTCGGACTTGTCAGAAAGGGTGTGCGTAGGATTTTTGCATGATCAGCTGTAGGGGCGCAATGCATTACGCCCTGCTAACATGTATCGCCTTCCCAGACGGGCGCAATGCATTGCGCCCCTACAGCCACCACCGGTTTTCATCAAGGTTTGGGAGTTGACTTTGGTGTTGGCGTCGTCGGTGTACTCTGCCCATTCAGCTTGGCTTGCTCTTCCTGAATTTTCCTCTTTAATGCAGCCAGGTAAGCTTGCGCCCCATCCAGGTCAGTTTCGGTAATGGTCTGTAATTTCTTCGGCATAGTATTGACCTGTTTCACCCAGTTTTGCAGTACCGATTGAAGCGCAGCCAGTGTAGCATTATCTGCGTTGATTTGTTGCAGCCAGCTTCGAGCTTTGGTGAGAGCGGCAAGAGTAATTGACAGAAAATCGTCCGCGACCGTAGCAGCAAGCGTGACGAGCGGAGAAACAAATACATCGTAGGCCACACGAGTTAGCCTGGCTGCACCGATTGCTGCATCAAGAGAGACGCCCTCCATGGTATCTAACGCGTTAATAAACTCTTTACGCACAGCTTCTTCACCAGCAGTCACTCCTTTGTTAAAGGCATCCTGGAGCTGGTGTTCGATATTTGTTCCGGCCTGTTCGAGGGCATGAGGTACTTTGGGGAGTAACTCATAACCGGCGATCGCTGTGCCTCCTGCTGCAGCCGCTACCAGGAGCATTTTTCGCCGCGACATGCCCTTCTTCTTTTTTTTGCTCGGCTTTACTATTTCATCTTGTTCTTCTTCATCGTATTCCAGAGGTTCGCTTCGACGCCTGCCACGGGGAACTTCATTGTAGGGTAATCGATGCGCAAGCGGATCTTCTTCCTCGTCGAAGTAGTCATATCCCAGGTCTGGATCTAAATAGTCCAACCCTTCATCTACAAAAGGTCCCTCTTCATAACCCTCGTCTAATTCAGTATAATATTCCCGCGGTGCAGGAGGTAAATTGGTAGATCGGTTACGGTGATAGGGGTAAAGAGAAGTATCTACCTGATCTTCGCGCATACTTTGTTTTTCACCAGAAGACGCATAACGCTCGCGTAGTTCAGGATCAAGCTGCCTGGTATCATCTAGCGGCGCAGATTTTGATTTGCTGGCAATAATGTTCTTGCGAATTAGCTGGCGAGTGCGTCTGGGATCAGGGCGCGGCCACAACAGCCCACTCGTTTGACGACCAGTGCTTGCGCCAGATCCCTCACGCGCGCTCAATGAATCGCTTTGAAACGATGTGCTGGAACGCCCTTGTTGACCATTCCCAGTCAGGCTCTGGCTATGTAATGGATCATAATCGTACCCGTACTGTCTACCGGGACTTTTACGGTACAGCCTTTTTTCAGAACCATCTCTTATCATGTACGCCTGCCTTTCACATCAAAATTCCTTCAAACGCGAAGATTCCCAATAGACGCGATATTTCCAGGGGGAAAAGGTTACCTTTTGCTGCAATTAATGTAAGCGCAAATTGCGCGAAATATATCCAACGATCTGCTATTTCCTTATAGTTTACCAATCCAACTGCTATGAGTCAAGCGCATACCAATGGCATCAAGATGCTTGATACGGCCATTTAAGCCTGAAGAAGATTGCTTTACTTGTCTCTTATAAGGTTACGATGAATTTTATGGAATCTTAATGAAAGAACGTTGTAAGTTGCCAATTTGTTCCCTTTTGAATATTTGTTCTAATCATATCACAACTATACACATTTTACAATAATTATTTGCAGAGAGCGGCCTTATCTTTCATATCAGGTTGTGCTGATTGAAGCTCGATCTCTGGCAAGAAGACAACGACGAAAAATCCCACAAACAGCATTCCTCGATTTAGTAGAGTTGTGGAGGATTCCCTTTCTTTTCGACAACTGATCGGACATACCCTTCCCACTTTCCCATAATCTCGCTCCATTCAAGAGTGTCGAAATAGTGATCTGCTTCTGACACGTTGAATTCAGGCATATAGAGCCCTACGATCCCTCTTTCGAAAATCCCTTCTGGGAGGACTCCTTTTTCCCGAAACAAGAGAATTGGCAAACCTAATTGGTAAGCCATTGCACCTTCGATCTGCGACCACGGGCTAGTCAGCCATGTATTATCGAGAGGTTGCTGGACAAGGGGGGGCAAATCTGTTCCAAACCTGGATGCCCCTTGAACGATCAGGGAGCGCCGGAAAGCGATTGAAATGAATCTATACCTTACTGGTTCTCTTGCTTGGATAATTGCCAATCAAGTTGGTTGTAGACGAGTACCCTCCGTGTAAACTTAACTTGATACATCATATGATGTTTTTTGCTCCAATACAAGAATGTTATGTTAAGAGTATAATAGTGTCTATAAAGAGAGTACTGCATTCGCACCAATTTCACTTTCGCCACGCATCGAGGGCTGACGATGATGTAGGCTAAAGTCCATCGGCACTCCAGAAGCTCTGGAGGCACTGAAGTCCATCGGCACTCCAGAAGCTCTGGAGGCACTAGCATTTGAAGAGTAACCTTGTGGTGACTACAAATTTATCTTTCCAGTAACAAGCCACTCTCAATTTTCGTCTGCACTGTTGTGACTGGTGTTGCTCATGTCACAGGTTGTTCCCCTAGCCGATGAGGACAATGAGTGTGAGGATAGAGAGGTTAACTTACTCTTTCTTCTCTCGCTCTAGTTGTAACACTTTCCTGCATAAAATTGAAAATACTAGTAGGGACACAAAGAAACGTCTCAATGGAGGCATAAGGATTTGCATAGATGAACCCAGATAAAGCTCGTAGCGTGACCTTTCAAACACCTACTGTTACTGCTTCCGACAATACAAAGATTATCGAATGTATTACTGACAACGTAGCTTCGCTTCTCGGAATCATACGCTCCTATGTACAGCGTATGGGCCTTGCCAGGGGCGAGGAAGTATCAGCAGTGGCAGTTGAGGTGTTACAGGAAGTGGTTCTTGAAGCTCTCGATCACGCTGACCGTTTCAATCCCACCGGTCAGCCAATGGCCTGGCTTTTAGGCATAGCGATCAATGTTATCAAGCGCAAAAAAGTTGAGCTTGCGAAGCGCTCTCAACGGGAACTTTCCATCGGTGAGATCTCTTTAGCGCAGGATGAACGTTTAAATGAGGACGAACTGTTTGATCAGATTTCTGCAGGCACAACTGCCGGACCAGATCAAGAAATCGTGGCGAACGAGCAGGCTGAGTTGCTGCTCTCTCTTGTCTCTCCGGAGGATCAGCACATCTTAATGCTCGCGTTCCTCCAGGGCTTCGAGAGAGAAGCCCTGGCTCAGAAGCTGGGTATTTCAGCAGGTGCAACACGCGTGAGGCTGCACCGCGCATTGAAGCGACTACGTTTGGCCTGGAGCGAACAACACGTGAAATCTCAAGAAGGAGAAAGCAATGAATGAACGGCTAACACCTGATACACAACAACATCTCCAGGTTTTGCAGCGCTACATGCTTGCTATGGAGAATGGAGATATCGATTCCATGGCCATCGTATTGCGTGAGGCTGAGCAGGATCGCGCATTAGAAAATATGATCCTTGAAGTGAACGATTTTTACCAGCTAGAAGACCATACAATCGCAGAACCTGCCGATGTCATGCTGGTCAAGCAACTTCTCCTCAACACTATACCCGCGCTGAGGGAAAACGAACCATCTGTGAGGACATCTGCGCAATCTTCGGACAGTAACGTTAATCCGGTTTACACACAAACCCAGGGATTGCTGGAAACTGTGTCAGAGCCAGAGAAGACACCAGACACTATCCATCAACTGACGAGCACCAGATCACAGGCTAAGAAAGCACCGACCCAGGTCTTACCATCCAGGAAGATTGCACCTCAAAAATGGTATCAAACTCGCCGCAACTGGTTGTTAGCAGCCATAGCAGCAGTACT
>WNFX01007757.1_pt1 | contig 10041 bp, 10 predicted proteins | sample 5400111 | NCBI WGS metagenome assembly WNFX01 (sample SAMN13153363, study PRJNA577476) | soil metagenome | isolation source: 40 cm soil or saprolite under grassland replicate 1 | place: USA:California | collected 2016-06-15 | reverse complement strand
GCGGCTGAAGGGAATAGCGGAGCAGGTCGTCGCCCACCGGCTGATCGACATCCGCCCCGGGTCCCCGGCGCTAGCCCGCAAGCTGGACACGCCGCTGGTCGGACGACTCAAGGAACTGCGGGAATTCGATCTCATCCTGGACCGTTACACCCGCGACCGAAGCTGCGTCTTGCTCAGGCTGTTCGGCGATCCCGGCGTCGGAAAATCGCGGCTGGCGGCGGAATTCGAGCGGATCGTGCGCCACCGCGGCGGCGTTGTGGCCGCGGGCCGGTGCCGCGCATACGCCGAGGGCCCCTCGCTGCTACCGCTCGCTGACGCCCTTCGGTCGCTGACGGAAGTGGTGGCTGGCGATGGTGCGAGGATGCTGGAATCCGACACCGCTCGGGCGGTCGCCGCCTTGCGCTCCGGGATCCTACGCGACGGCGCACCGGGTGCCGCGGTGACGGAGGTCACCTGGGCCGCGTCCAGGCTCATCGAGTCGCTCGGCCGGGACCGGCCGGTTTTGCTGGTCTTCGACGACCTGCACTGGGCTGATCCGATGCTCCTCGACACGGTCAGGCTGGTGGCCAGCCAGGTCCAGCAGGCCACGGTGATAATCCTCGGCATCGCGCGTACCGACTTCATCGCGCAGTGGCCAGCCTGGGGACACGAGATGACCAATGCGGCCACCCAGTTGCTTCGCCCGCTGAGCGCTGTGGATACCCGCACGCTTGTCGGCATGCTGAGTGACCTCAGCGCCCACGGCCTGGCAACATCCGAGCAGATCGTGGAAAGAGCCGAAGGAAACCCGCTGTTCGCCGAGCAGCTCGTGGCCATTCTCGAAGACGGTGCCGACCCGCGTACGCTGCCGCCGACCATCAGCCAACTCATCGCCGCAAGGCTGGATCTGCTCGAGGCGAGCCAGCGTACCCTCCTCTACGCGGCCTCGATCGTCGGCCGGGATTTCACCCTCGGCGCCCTCGGGGTGGTAGGCCCCGGCCTCGGCGGCCCGGCTCCGGGCCGGGAACTCGATCGCATGCTTTCCGCGCTCATCCGGCGACGGCTCATCCAGCGGGTCAGCATGGTCATCGACTCGAACATCACCTTCCGGTTCACCAGCACGGCCATGCGAGAGGTCGCCTACGAAAGCGTGCCGAAGCGACTCCGAGCCGATCTGCACGAGCGGCTCGCGAACTGGCTGGAGGCAGCCGACGAGGGCTCCGCCATCCTCGGCGCGGAGCTCATCGGCACCCAGCTGGAAAAGGCCTACCGGGCCCTTTCCGATCTCGGCCCGCACGATGTCCGCACGCGTGAGATCGGCGGGCGGGCGGCACGGCATCTGGCCGCCGCCGGGATCAGGGCGCTACGCCGCAGCGACATGCGACGTGCGGCGAGCCTGTTGGAACGCGGTAACTCACTGTTCCCGCCTCAAGCGCCAGAGCGAGCGGCGTGCATGGAAGGCCTCGCCGAGGCGCGCATCGCCATTGGCGAAGTCGAGTCTGGCCTGCAGATGATGAAGCGGAGCCGTCAGGTGGCGAGACGCCTGGGAGACGAGGCAGTGGTCGCGCACGCACGTTTGCAACTCGTATACCTGGAACAGCCCAGTGCACAGTTCACCGCGTCGCTCACGGTGGCCAGCGAGGTGCTGCCTGTCTTCGAGAGCAGCCACGACGAACTCGGACTCGCCCGGGCCTGGCTACGTATCGGCCAAGTCCGTCAGAGCCAGGGACGTTTCGGCGCCGCGGTCGATACGCTCAACCGAGCGCTGGGCCATGCCTCCGCGGCCGGCGCGGAGCTCGAACGGGCGTCTGTCCTTGGTGCGCTCGCCCTGTCCTTGTGGCAGGGGCCGGAGCCGGTACACCTGGCCATCAAAAGGTGCAGGAGGCTTCTGGCCGAGCATTCCAGCGCTGGCCTGGCGGTGCGCGCCGCGCTGGGCTGCCCGCTCGCGGTGCTGCTCGCCATGGCCGGCGAATCGGAATCCGCGCGCGAACTGGTCGCCGACGCACAGAAGATCATCAATGAAATTGGCCATGCATATGCCGCTGCTACGGTGCCCATCTTCGCTGCGGAGATTGAGAGCCTCGCCGGTGAGTGGGAACGGGCGGTCGGCCTGCTGGAGGACGCGGAGCGGCGGTGTTCCGTCCTGGGCGACGCGCAGCTGCGGGCGACTGCACATGCTGAGCGGGCAAGAGCACTTCTGGAGCTGGGAAAGATCGACGACGCTGCTCGCCTGGCCCGTGAGAGCTCTGCTGGGATGACGCTGATGCCGGTCCGTTCGGCTGGGCTGCGCGGGGTTACCGCACGAACGCTGGCGATGCGGGGCCAGCATGCCGCGGCGCGGCAGATATCCGCCGAGGCGCTGAACGCGGCCAACCGCACTGATTCGCTTGATTGCCAGGCAACAGCTCTCCTCGACGTGGCATATGTCCATGCTGCGGCCCGGCGGTACCGAGCCGCGCGCTCGGCGGCCGAGCGTGCCTGGCAATTCTTCGGCCGCAAGGAACATGTCGTCGGGCAGCGGTGGGCGGCCGTCTTGCTCAACGGGAGGTTGCGATGACGTCGGACAAGGAGCCCAGGAATGCCGGTCCGGGCTCGGCGCCCGACGGCAGGCGGAGCGCGGCGAGCGGTCCTGGTGCGACAGCCAGTCTGACTGCCCGGCCGCGCCTGACGTGGAACATGCTGGGCCGCGGCCGCCAAGGCCTCGAAACCCGGACAGACTGGCCGGCCGCGGTCACCGCCGACTGGGCGTGGGGCGGCTCTACCGGGGCCGGGATCCGTGTGTGCATTATCGACAGCGGCGTCGACTCGGGGCATCCGCTGGCCGGCCCCGTGCAGGGATCGTTCGCGATCGTCACTAACGAAGACGGCCAGCGCGAAGTCGCCGAGATCAAAGCGGGCGACTCATGTGGGCACGGTACCGCTTGCGCGAGCATCATCCGCTCCATCGCCCCGGATTGCGAGATCTACAGTCTGCAAGTCCTCAATCGGTTCACGGGATCACCGGACGCGTTCGTAACGGGGCTGCGGTGGGCGATCAGCCAGGGCTTCGACGTGGTGAACCTGAGCCTGTCGACCCCAAGGCGCCAGTTCGCTCATTTGCTTCACGGACTGGCCGACGACGCCTACTTCCAGCGCTTGATGCTCGTCGCATCGGCTCACAACCTGCCGCTGGAATCCTTCCCATGGCGCTTCGCGTCGGTATTGTCTGTAGGCAGTCACGCCGAGGGAGATTCTGGGATCTTTTTCTACAACCCAGACCCACCGGTAGAATTCTTCGCTCATGGCGTCGACGTCGAGGTTGCCTGGCTGGCTGGAGAACAGGCCAAGTGCAGCGGAAACAGCTTCGCCACACCGCACATGACGGGCTACTGCGCTCGCATCCTCGGTAAGCATCCTGACCTGACGCCGTTCCAAGTCAAGACAGCCCTGTACATGCTGGCCAGCAACGTCGTGACTGTGAACGCGGAGCGCCAGGCGTGAGCGGATACGCCAGGCGTGAGCGGATACGCCGGACGTGAGCGAAATAAGGCCGCTGAGTGGCTATAAGGCCACTGGGAGCCGATGAGTCACTGGGAATTGGTGAGGAGAGCGCGAACGGATCCCAGAAGCTGCAGCCCAACGGCCCGCTGGTCGGCATCGAGCATATTCAGCGTATGCGCCACGGCGACGAGTTCTTCGAACTCGCCGCCCTCCCGCTCCAGTATCCGGCGAGCCGCTCGGCTGCGCTGGACGAGCCGCAGTCCGACGGCAGCCTGTCGCGCGAACAGCTGAAGCAGGTCCATCGCTTCCAGGGTTGTGCTGAGGTTGCGATCGCAGTCGAGCACCTCAAGGACCCCCAGAGGCCTGTCGTCGTTCATCAGCGGCGCGGCCATGAGTGAATGCGGAACGTATCCGGTCGATTCAGCCACATCCCTGGCGAAAGCGGCGTTCGTCGTCACGTCACTGACGATGATCGGCTCGTGTGAGGCGAGCACCCATCCGGCGATTCCCTTGGTGGCGGGAAAGCGGCGACCGGGCAGAATGCTCGCCCCTTCTCCGTCGACCGCCTCGAAAACGAGCTCATCCGTCGACTCATCCAGCAGGAAGATAGAGCTCGCGCTCGCGTTGAAGATGGCCCGGGCGACCTCGACGACTGACCGAATCAACGTGTCATGCTCACGGCGCCAGTCCACTACGGCCGCGGAAACGGCGGCGACTAGTCCGTCCGGTTGGCTCATGGCGTTCACGGAACGATTGTCTGCCGACTCGCTTACGACCTGGCTTCCCGGCGCTTGTTCTTCGGTTTGCATACAGCTACCGGCGGTATTTGCTGCGGTAGGCGGCATCAATTTCGTCGTCCGGGAGATCGTCGCGCTGGTGGCCGGGGTCGGCTTCGTTCCCGAGGACAGGCGGCAGCAGGGCCTGGTCATGGACGTGTCAGTGCAGCAGAACGTCGCGCTCGCGTCACTGAAACGGCTACGTCGCCGTGGTGAGCACGCCGAGCCCGAGTCCCACCGTGGCCACGACGAGCTGGACGACGCCGCGCGCGTTCATGCCGGCGCCGAGGGCGAGCGCTTCCCATCTGGTCAGGTGGCTGGCCGCCGCCCCGACGAACGCGCCCACGAACTTGCCGACGATGGCGACTCCCAGCATCAGCACTGCGACCATGAGCACGGCCGGCCTGCCCAGCGCCGTCAGGTCGACCCGCAGACCCGCGCTGGCGAAGAAGACCGGCGCGAGGACGCTGAGCGTGAACTCACGCAGGGAGCCGAGCGCGGCCGGGCTGACCTGCCCGCACGTTCCGATCACGATTCCCGCCACGAACGCGCCGAAGACGGCTTCCAGCCCCATCGCCTGGGTCGCGGCGGCACCCAGCAGGTCTTGGCGATGACCGGGATCGCGCTGACCGACATGGTGACGCCGAAGAACAGCACGACCACGCTCCGGTGCGAGCCGGGCGAGAGCAGCGTGGCGGGGATCGCGAACCCGGCCGCTATCCCGAGGGCGAGCGGCAGCACCAGGCCGGGGAGGCTGCTCCGGCTGTGCCGGCAGCAGCGCGGCCGACAAGTGCGGCGCCAGGTGCGCCAGCAGCGACGGCCCGAGCAGCACCCCGGCGAGCAGCTCGCCGGCGATCGCCCGCATCCGCAGCCTGGCGGCGAGACGGCCAAGCAGCAAGGCGAGCGTGAGCAGGATCCCAACCTGGAGGAGGAAGATCATCTGTTCGTGACCGCCGAGAACCGGGACCACGCCATGGGTACGCACTTGGGTGACTCCTTGCTGGTTCAGCGGGTCGGCGGGTGGTACAGCGGCGGTCTGCCATCACAACGGGATGTTCGTGTGCCGCTCGTGCCGGGCAGGCGCGGTGGCGAGCGCCTCGGCCACCCGGCGGCGGGTATCGCGGGGATCGATTAGCTCGTCGACGACCCCGAGAGCCTGGGCGCGGCTGACACCGCCAGCGACGGTGCGCTGTTCCTCAACCAGGCGCGCGAGCAGAGCCTCCCGTTCGTGTTCGGGGGCAGCGGCCAGCCTCTTCTGGTGCAGCACCCCGACCGCCGCCTCGGCGCCCATTACCGCGACCTCCGCGCCCGGCCAGGCGAAGACGGCCGTCGCGCCGAGCGAGCGTGAGTTCATCGCGATATACGCCCCGCCGTACGCCTTACGGGTGACGAGCGTTACCCGGGGTACCGTCGCCCGAGCGAAGGCGTGCAGCAGCTTGGCGCCCCGGCGCACCACGCCGTCCCACTCCTCCCGCACTCCCGGCAGGTAGCCCGGTACATCCACGATGACCAGCAGCGGAATGCCGAACGTGTCGCAGAGCTGCACGAACCTGGCCGCCTTCTCGGCGCTCTGGGAGTCCAGGCAGCCGCCCTTGCGCAGTGGATTGCTGGCGACCACGCCGACAGTCCCGCTACCGAGCCTGCCCCACCCGATGACGATGTTCGGCGCCCAGCGGGCCTGCAGCTCGGCGAACTCCTCATGGCCGGTGTCCAGCAGCCTCCTGATCAGCGGCCTGACATCGTAGGCCCGCCGCGGCGAGGCGGGCAGCAGTTCCCCGGGATTCCCCGCCTCCGAGGCGGCGCGGCGCGGATCGAGCACCCCCCGCCGGGACAGCAGGCCGACGACCAGGCGGGCGCCGGCGTACGCGTCCGCCTCGGATTCGGTCACCATATGGACGACCCCCGACCTGCGGCCGTGCGCCTCGATCCCGCCCAGTGTTTCCATGTCGATCTGCTCGCCGGTTACGCTGCGCACCACGTCCGGCCCGGTCACGAACATGCGCCCGGATCGCGACATGATCACCAGATCGGTCAGGGCGGGCCCGTATGCCGCGGCGCCCGCCGCGGGCCCGACTACCACTGACAACTGTGGCACCAGGCCGGACGCCCGGGTTATGGCCGCGAACACTCGTCCCACCCCGTCCATCGACTCCACCCCGTCGGTGAGCTTGGCGCCCCCGGAATGCCACACGCCGATCACCGGGCAGCACTCCCGGATCGCCTGGTCGATAGCCGTCACGATCCGCGTCGCGCCGCCGGCACCGAGCGCGCCGCCCTTGACTGCCGCGTTGGTGCAGAAAGCGATCACCCGTTCCCCTCCGGCGAGGCCGCGGACGGCCGTGACCTCGGTGTCTTCAGGCCCGGGCAGCGGCTGGGCCGAGCCCGGGTCGAGCAGGCCGCCGAGCCGGGTGTCCGGATGCCTCGGGTCAGCGGGGGCTGTTGTCAGGTCGCGCTCACCCACGAGCGTTCGTGTTGGTGTGTTCATCAGCTCTCCCCAGCAGGTGCGGGACTCTGGGCGCCCGCCCGGGAATTTCGCCGGCCGCCGCAGCGGTTCCCACCTGTCACGGTTGTTGCGGCACCAGGCGACCACTTCCGCACCGCCCAAGAACAAGCTGGCGGCTGCGCTGCGCGCCTCCCTTCTCATCACCTCCAGGCTCGGACCCCTATGCTCAACGGAGGTCCTTAAGCCCTACTTGCCTGTTACTTGTCGGCGGCCGAGCGCTGCGCTCCGGCCCTACCCGGCGTCTGCGGTGAGCGCCCGCCGGACGAGGTCGTCGACGTCGGCGTGCAGGATCGCGTCGCTCTCGTCGGCATCTGAGGCGGCGGCAGCCTCTCTTGCTTGTCGGGCCAGCCGGAGCAGGAGATCGGCCAGACCCGCAAGCCTCGTCGCCGGACCGTTGGGCAGATGTCTCCCGCACGACGCGCGAGCAAAGGCGCGCCAGCGCGCGTCGGCCGTTCGGGATAATGCAATCGATTCTTCTTCATAACGGCTGACGCGGTGCGTCATGGACGTCGAGGCGGCACACGAGCGTTCGGAACGTCACAGGGGGCGAAACCATGAGCGGGCCGTCAGCGGGCACGCTGCTCGATCTGCTCGAACCCGGCTGGCGGCGGCACCTTGCGTCCGGCGAGCCGGGCGCGTGCTCCGCAGAGCACCAGCCCAGCACCCTTGTACAAGTTATCGTACATGCGCGGTACCGTAAATCTGTACCTTCATTGAAGGAGTGGCTGAAGCATGACCATCAGCGCCAGCGAGGCCCGATCGCGCCTGTTCCCCCTCATCAAGCAGGTCAACGACGACCATGCCCCCGTGCGTATCACCTCCAGGAGCGGAGACGTCATACTGATGTCAGCCGAGGACTACGACTCCTGGCAGGAGACCATCTACCTGCTGCGTTCCCCGGCCAACGCCCGGCGCCTTATGGAGGCCATCGCCCGGGACAAGGAAAGCCGCCCAGCCATTACCAAGACCATGGAAGAGCTGGAAGCGCTGGCCGGTGAGGTGTGAGGAGCGTCCATTTCGACCCCGATGCCTGGGAGGACTTCCTATTCTGGCTCGGCGCAGATCGGAGGATGGCCAAGCGGATCACCCGGTTGATCGGCGAGATCCAGCGCGACCCCTTCGTCGGTATCGGGAAGCCCGAGCCGCTAAAGGGCGACCTGTCCGGATACTGGTCCCGCCGGATCGATGACGAGCATCGCTTGGTATACCGGGCTGACGACAAGGAAGTGAAGATCCTCAAGGCCCGATACCGCTACGGAAACGATTGAAACCACCTCGTCCTCGCCGCCTCGCGTGGCAGGGCTCCATCGGTCACGGTCCGGCCCGCGGAAACCGCAGGTCGAACACCCGCTCCGCCGGGATCCCCTGGCGCAGCCGGATCGCCTCCGGGCTGTACCCGCCCTTGACCATCACCGCGCAGCCTTCTTCGACTCCTACCTGACGAATCTCATCGAACGCGATGTGACGGAACTCGCGGCGATCGAGCGCCGCGGTGACCTTCGCCGACTTTCTGGCGTTGCTCGCCGGTCGTTCTGGTGGGCTGCTCGTTCCCGGTACGCTCGCGACAGCATCTGGCATTCCCCGGACCACGCTGAATCGCTACCTCGAGCTGCTATCGGCCGTATTCCTCATTAAGCAGATCCCGGCCTGGTCAACTGGTCAATCCCAGCGGGCCATCGGCACGCAGAAGCTCGCCTTCGTAGACACCGGCATTGCCGCGCACCTGCTCGGCCAGGACACCGCAGACAACCTGGACTGGGTCCTCGACTGACAAACCCGCCGAGACGTAGCCGGCAGAAGGTCATCGGCCCAGCCGCTGCTCGCGTGAGCACCACCACGTGGACCGGCCGCCGACCGTTCCGTGCGCCATCGGGGCGCCGTCCCGCGGGCAGGTGCCGCCCGGGTGACGGGCCGCGATTACGTCGCCGGTATGCGCGCCGCCCTTGGCGATGGCGGACTCCACGACCGACTTCAGCGCGCGGTAGAGGCGATTGACCTGCGCCGAGGAGAGGCTGTCGACCCGCGCCAGGGGTGACACCTTGGCCTGCCAGGCAATCTCGTCGGCCAGCAGGTTACCGACGCCGGCGATCTTGGACTGGTCGAGCAGCCGCGCCTTGACGGCGATGCTCCCCTTCGTGATCAGCGCGCGGAACTCCGCCCGCGTGACCTGCGTGGCATCCGGCCCGAGCGCGGCGATGTCGGGGTTCAGCCAGACCCGCCCCAGGCGGCGGGGGTCCAGCAGCACCAGGCTGCCGCCGTCCGCGAACGTGAGGGTGAAGCGGCTCCACACGGCCCTTCGCGGCCCGGCGTCGTAGCGGCGCGAATCGCCGCCCTCGGCCGCCGTGCCATCCGGGTCCGTGACCACGATGCGGCCGCTCATGCCCAGGTGGATGCCGAGTTCCGGCCCGCCGGGCGCGGCCCCGTCACGGGTCCCTGAGGTGTCGAGCCACATCGTCTTGCCGCGCCGGTGCGCGGCGACCAGACTGCGTCCCGTCAGCGCGCTCCGCAGCTCGCCCGGGGGGTGCGGCCGCCTGACGTAGCTGTCGGAATCGTCGACATCCAGGATGCGCCGGTGCAGCGCGTGGTCAGCGATCAGGCTGCGGGCGATCTCAACCTCGGGAAGCTCTGGCACCCACCCGTTCTACCGGTTCCCGCGGACCTGGCGCATCAACAGCTGATCGGCAGAGAATCGCATCCCCCGGGTGGGCCAGGACGCGTGAGCCGTTCGGGATAATGCGATCGGTTCTTCTCCATAACGGCTGCCGCAGCGTGTCGCGGCCATACCGGTGCGCGGGCATGTGGGTGAGGTCACCGTGCCTCAGCCGTTTGGGATAACACGATCGATTCTTGTTCATAACGGCTGCCGCGGTCACGTCGCCGTGCTGCGGCCGTCGCGAAGTGGCGGGTGAGGAGCTGGTCGAACTCTTCGGCGCGAAGCGGTTGCGAGAAGTAGAAGCCCTGCGCGATCTGGCAGCCGAGCATCTTGAGCTCGTCGACCTGGTCCCTGGTCTCCACGCCCTCGGCCACCGCCGCTATGCCCATGGCATTGGCCAGGTCGATGACCGCCCGGACGATCGCCGAGTCCACCGGGCTCTCGGCGACGCCCTGCACGAAGGCGCGGTCCACCTTGACTTCGTGCACCGGGAACTGCTTGAGGTAGGCAAGTGACGAATGGCCGGTGCCGAAGTCGTCGATGGCCAGGCGCGCGCCCAGCCGGTTGAGCTTCCTCATGACCTCACGGGCACTGGAAAGGTCCTCCATGACCATGGTCTCGGTGATCTCGAATATGAGCAGCTCCGAAGG
>WNFX01007756.1_pt1 | contig 10042 bp, 11 predicted proteins | sample 5400111 | NCBI WGS metagenome assembly WNFX01 (sample SAMN13153363, study PRJNA577476) | soil metagenome | isolation source: 40 cm soil or saprolite under grassland replicate 1 | place: USA:California | collected 2016-06-15 | reverse complement strand
TGACATAGACCTCTACCACATTCTCATCAAAATCATAGCCCCACACCCGGTCGAGCAGGACCTCCTTCGAAAGCACCTGCTGGGGATGGATGAGGAACTCGTGAAGTACCTTGAATTCGAGGCTCGTGAGGGGGACATCACGCTGGCTCCGGTAGACCTTGTGGCTGCCGGTATCCATAGTCAGATCAGCAAAACGCAGCACTTGAGGATGATCTAACCGTTGCCGTCTCAGTAGAGAACGCACCCGAGCCAGCAAGACTTCAAACGTAAACGGTTTGACAACGTAATCATCCGCACCCGACTCCAGTCCCTGCACCTGGTCGGCTGGCGCATCCTTTGCCGTAAGCATCAGCACGGGCAGGTGCTCGTCAGCAGCCCGCAGGCGCTGCAGCACCTCAAAGCCGCCCAGTCCAGGCATCATCACGTCCAGGATCACCAGGTCTGAGGGACGCTCGCGTGCAATGGCAAGTCCCTCAGACCCGGATTGAGCCGCCTCAACGGCAAATCCTTCATAAGAGAGGCCACGTTTGAGCAAACTCGTGACAGCGGGATCATCATCAATTACCAGGATGCGCTGCATCAGCGCTTTCCTCCTCTTAACACCAAGAATATAAGTAGTATCTCATTCAATGAGAGCATTCTAGAGCCGGGAAATCACAGTATTATCACAGCCATGTTCATTTATATCACATTGTTCTCACAACAAGAGAACTTGGGAAAGAGAATAGGAGGATTGAGAGCGTTTCAGGAAACCATGCGTTAGTTTTTCCAGGGTTACTGAATCCCTTGTTGAGCAACATGAGGAGTGCATACAGAGTTCTCAGGTATCCATCAGGAACAACTCAGCGTGGCCTCAGCCAGAAGAGGTATGTTTACAATAGAGGCTTTGTAAGGAGTGAGGACACGTGTATCACACTTGAAAGGGGAGGTATCCACTCGTGGTACATCAGCCGAGCCTCAGAAAATTAAGGTGTATTGAATGTGAAAGTGTAGGATAGAAAGAAGCAAACGGGCGAAACCACCAATACTACCATGAAGCAGTGGCGATTACCCGCTGCATGCTTCTCAGTGATCCCAGCTTCACAGCAAGGGATCAAAAAGGAGGCAATGACAATGAAACCTTGGACAAAATTACAAGATTGGAGTACGCTCGTATTGGGAGTCATCCTCTTCCTGGTTCCCGTGGCCTATGGTACGTATGAGACTACCGCGAATGCAGCCAAATGCCTCACGACTAGCGCAAGCACCGCCTGGTTCTTTGCAAACAGCACGTGGGACGCAGGGATTGTCAGCATCTCTCTCATAGCTGTGTCTCTTTGGGCACTCACAAGACCAAACGCATCAGTGACTGAGTGGATGAGAATCGTGCTTGGAGCATGGCTGTTCTTCTCCCCGTGGATCCTGGGATTCGCAACGATTGGCGCACTCGCCTGGACTGCATGGATCATCGGCATCCTGGTCGTCGCACTGGCCGTATGGAAGCTGCTGGAGGTTCGCAGCATGCAAACGCATACGAAGGCAACCTCACTTTAAGGGAAGGGATGGAAGAGGAGGCCTGGGCCAGGCAAGCCGATACCAACGTCGTTATCGCCTTGCCTGACAATCAGAGGTAGATTTGGCTATGCACAACTTCACGGACTATCAGCGCCAACCGTTGACAGGATGAACACCAGTGCACAGATTTACGAACAAATTATGCAGCAGGGTTTGGAGTGAGAACAAGCAAAGTTTCGTGCAGTACTGAGGAAGCGAGTCGGTTGATGCGAGTGCATTGTTGATGATACTTACCAAGTTTGCAGGACCGACTTATCCATACATTATTTAGACTATCAACCGCATTCAGCAAGAGTTGACAACCAGCGAGTCGCTGGTACGTTGCTACAATCCGAGCAAGGCAGCAGATGATGGAATGGGCAGCATCGAAAGGGTTTTCAGCCGTTGCAGTTGCTGGCTGGCAGAATAGCTCGCATATGCCGGTCGAATGGAAGATGCCCGCTTGATGCTGGAGAGAATGCTGACCCATAGTAACCATGTCGGAATGTACTCCAAGGAAATCGGCTCGACTGGCGAAGCATGAGGCAACTTCCCTCAGGCATTTACGCGCCATTCAATGGTTACCACCTGCTTTCATAGCGCACTTTACGCATGCATTGGTGGGAGAACCGTATGTTGCTCTGCTGTTTCACTTGTCTTCTCTCGACCAGATGCCGGGAAGCTAAACGCCTCCAGTTTAGGAGAAAACCAGCGATCTACCCGTAGTACAATCCGGTATCTGCGAGAGCGCCGGGAAAGCGCGTCGAGAGAGAATGGGAACAGCCTGATGCTCATAAGAAACAAGGAACCTCGGCCAGATGTCCGGGCGTGCAAACGGTCATTGCCAGGTGCTCGCTTCCTTGAAGACTGCAGAGGCAAGCAGGGCGCTGCGCGTGGCGATCTCTCTGGGAGTGTAGGGCCTTCCTTGCTCAAGCCACCAGGTGATGGCTTCCACAAACATCGTGGACACGAGGTCTGGCACAAACTCATCTGAGAAGGTGTGGATGGGGCGAGCGCTCGCGTTCGGTCTGTGCGGAAGGTGCCCACGCTCTTTGATCAGGTCGCTCAGCGCCGCACGCATCTTCCTCACAAACCAGGGGCTTCCCGAACTTCCAAGCAGCGCTCGATAGAGCCGTTCGTATGCCGCGATATGCTCAAAGAACTTCACCCAGATCTCTGGAGGATGTTCTCGCCCTAGCTCTCCGACCGCGTTGAGCAAGGCGCTCATGGCTTCCTCAAAGATCTGCTCCACCAGGTCGTATTTATCCTGATAATTGCGATAGAACGCGGCCCGACTCACCATCGCGCGCTCGGTCAACTCGCCGATAGTGAGCGCCTCGAAACCCCGCTCCTCGATCAACTCAATTAACGCCTCCCGCAGCAGTTTCTGCGTGCGCCTCACGCGTACATTTCGCACCGATTGAGTCATTTTGCGCTCCTTGTCTCATCTGAGACACATGTTCCTGATTGATCCTTGTCTCTCTGCAGATCAATCGACTATACTGAGAACGAGTTACGAGAATCCATCTGAGATAGTATGTCTCAATCTGGTCGAACTGTCAACTGACAGATCTGAACCATCCATGAGGCGCCAAGATACACCTCATGCGCTCTCGTTGGATATCGCATGTCATGCACCACGCGGCATCCGTGAGTCAACTCACCCTCTTCCAATAGAGAGGTGTTCTCTGAAAGGAGCATGATCTATGCATTCGTTCGCACGTCATCGCCACAGCCGATCGGGCGAGGCGCCGACTAAAGATACAAAAGGGCTGGTCCTCAACGGGGGCTGGCGCTACGACCTGATGGGATGGTTCATCGACACCTTTGTGTTCCGTGGCCAGTGGCGTGAGCTCAGACAAAGGACCGCCAACCTGGCCCAATTGCACCCTGGAGAGCAGGTGCTAGATGTGGGTTGCGGCACGGGAACGCTGGCGATTGAAGTGGCACGCCAAGTGGGCAGAGCGGGCTGCGTCGCAGGCGTTGACCCCGGGATCCAGCAGATTGCCCGTGCCTGCGCGAAAGCGGCTCGGCGCCACGTGCCCATCGATTTCCAGATCGGGATAATCGAGCAACTCCCCTTCCCCGATCAGACGTTCGATGTGGTGCTCTCGACCTTGATGATGCATCATTTGCCGGCTCCCCTCAAACGTCAGGGACTCGCTGAAATCGCCCGGGTGCTAAAGCCAGGGGGGCGACTGGTTATTGCCGATTTCAAGGGCAAGCAGGAACGAACAGGCCAGGCTGCGCGCTTTCACGCCGGGGGGAGCAGCGTGCAAGATCTGGCAGCCCTGGTCTCGGAGTCCGGTTTCTCCCAGGTGGAAACGGAGGAGATGCAGCCCCCACGCTTCTCTGCTTTCCCTGGAGCAGGATTTGTCCGTGCAGACAAAAACTGAGACGAGTGCGTACAGCCGTGGCGCAAGACCCTGACTGGATGCAGGCGCCACCAGATAAAGAAAGGAAGACTCTGTGCTTCAGAAGAACCACAACATGCATGGTCACTTTCCGTTTAACCAATCTCGGTCTTCTTCAAAGAAGATAGTGGCATATGAAGTCGCTCTGAAGGAGAAAAAAAACATCGCCGAAGACACCATGGCTTTCGTTTTTGAGAAGCCGAACGGATTTCATTTTAAGGCAGGTCAGCATATACGCATGACGCTCATTCATCCTCCCGAAACTGACCTAAAGGGCAATAGACGATTTTTCTCACTCGCAAGCTCTCCTCAAGAGCAAGATCTGCTTATCGCTATGAGAATGCAAGATACGGCATTTAAAAGAGTTCTGGGACGCATGCAAATTGGAGACAAAGCGCTCATAGAAATAATGCTCCATAGTCAGCACGAATCATTTACACTGCATGATAATCCATCAAAACCTGCGATTTTTCTCATTGGAGGAATTGGTATAGTTCCCGCATTCTCTATGATTAAAGACGCAATAGAAAGAGAACTGCCGCACAAAATCCTTCTTTTCTATGCAAACCGGAGACCAGAGGACGCTCCCTTTTTAGACGAGCTTCAGAATTTGGCAGAGCACCATCCCTCTTTCAAATTGATTGCAACCATGACTGAGCCCGAAAAGTCAGCCAAATCATGGCAAGGGGAAACTGGATACATAAATCATGCCATGCTAACGAAGTATATGGATGATCTTGAATCCCCAATGTATTATGTTGCAGGGTTGTCAGAAATGGTGAGCGCAATGCAAACAGTGCTCATAGATTCAGGCATACATAAAGCTGACATACGAACCGAAGATTTTTCTGGATTCAAAATGCGTGTTATGACGATGGTGCCAATTGCGGGGAAGAACCATTTTGCGTTCATTGCAATTGTGTTTGTGATAATCGTAGCAGTTGTCCTGCACGCTGCTGCTGCCATTTCACTCTCTAAAACAGGCTTCGGTGCATCCCTTCTTCACAACCCGATCTCCTATTTGGCGATAGGATTCATGCTTGTTGTAATGTTCATGCTCAAATATTCGTTGGGTTTTATGCACAGAAGGAGAAAATGGTCGGCGCGGAAAATTTCTAATGGCTAAGCAGCCCGAGCGGCGTAAGGAGTCTTTGTTGTAGAGAAAGCTCCTCCTGCTTTGACCGTGCTCTGTTCCAACCCGCGCCTCTCCCCAGCTCTCGGTGAGCGAGCCACACAGGAGCACAATCCATACGAGGCGGATGCCCACACGGCGGGGTTCGCTCGTTGCACGCTGTCGCGAGCCAAAGCCGGGTTGGTGGCTTAGCGCGATGTGCGGCCACACACACATAGGAAAAACGTCGTGTGTGGCATCGTCGCGATGATGGGCTTTCACGCGCGACGATCGCGCGATTTGATCCTTGACGGAGGCGGAAGAGAACCGCCGACAATGATGAAAGAAGGTAAGCGTATGAGTACACTCAAGGTTCCCGGTGCACAGTTGTATTATGAGGGAAGCGGCGACGGGTCACTTTTGATCCTGATCCCAGGGGCGAAGGGAGAGGCAGAGGTCTTCCGCCCACTCGCCCAACTCCTTTCGGCACAGTATCAGGTCGTTATCTACGACCGCCGTGGTTTTTCTCGAAGTACACTTGACGGGCCTCAGGACTATGATCACCGGCTCTCTACCGATGCCGATGACGTCTGGCACTTGATAGAGCACCTGACGCACAAACCAACGATCGTCTTTGGCAGCAGCTCCGGAGCGATTGTCGCGCTAGAGGTCATCAGCTACTATCCCGAGCGGGTCCAGACCGTGGTTGCCCACGAGCCACCGGCAGTTTCGCTGTTGCCCGATGCGGCGAAATGGTGGGCCTTTTTCGACGGCGTCTACGACACCTACCACAGGGAGGGTATTCCCAAAGCCATGCACCAGTTTGGAAGCTCGGCATTTGGAAGCGGAGACCAGCAGCTGATGGAGCGCGCTCAGCGCGAGCACACGAACGAGTACACCCTGTCCAACGCCACGTACTGGCTGGAGTACGAGTTGCGCCAGTATCCACGGGTTAAGCTTGACCTCGCTGCGCTCGCTGAACACGCCGGGCGGATCGTGCTCGCTGGGGGACGCGACTCTCGCGACCAATTGACCTATCAGCCAAACAGGGTGCTGGCGAGGCAGTTGGGCCGAGAGATCGTTGACTTCCCTGGCGGACACCTCGGCTTCCTGTCTTACCCCGCCTTGTTTGCAAAGCAACTCATGAACGCACTCAAAGACTGAGTGCAAACCGCACGAGTCGGGGCACGACATTGTTACCCATACGCCTGAGTGCTATGGGGCCAATACGCAGGTCCTGGAACTCTCGCGTGATTCCAAAAACTCAGTTCGTTGTTGCTATTCACTTATTCCTCTCGTGAGGAAAAGAGCAGTATGATGAATGATCAATTTCAAACCTCGACCCGGAAGGTTTCCAAATCCGGACACTCCCTATGGCAGAAAAAACACGCTTTACCAGTGAAGGATTCGACTCTAGAAGGCCCTTCGGATCAGCAGGCATCGTTTGATCAATTTCTGGAGGCAGTCAAGCTGCAAATGCAGCCTGAGGGTCGTGCGCTGCACACGGCAGGTATGCTTGAGTATCTGCGTACTCTTCTTCCCAATGACGTGACGCTGGCTGATCTTGTCGCTGGCTGGCAGGTGCTTGCTCAGCCGCGTAACGATACCAATTCAGCAGTTCTAAACCGTCGCAAGACCTGTGGCGAGCTGGCAGCAATTGCTGCTCAGTTGACGAGTGAACAGGGAAATCTGACGGGCGCAGTCTCGACCTGGCAGGCATGGCTCGATGCTTCCCAGAGGAGCTCCGATCCCCGTCTGGCTGTGATGGCGAAGACCTTTGCTCGCGAACTCGCGGAATTGCAATCCGCACTTTAAATGGAAGGTGTGGGACACCTGGCGTAGCCGGATGAGCCAATGGATGAGTCAACTGACCATTCAGCCGGGGAGTGATTTTTTGCCGGTTGTCTTCGACGCACCCTTTTTCTGTGAAAGGTGTAAATGTGACAAGGAGATCGATGATTCGCTCGACTCCCTTCACCGGCTGCCAAAGCGCAGTGACAAGCGCTGGAATAGATACTATTCCAGCTCAAAGCTCTTTGCACATCTGCGGGGAACGCGTGAGCAGAACGACAAGAAAGAAGAGAGCATCTCATGGCAAAAACCTATAACCCCTCGTTTACTTTCCGTCTGGGACTCTTCATAACGAGGACCATGCTGCGTGTAGGCATCAGCATGGGCGGTATGACTCTGCTCACTGTACGCGGTTGCAAAAGCGTCCAGCTTCGTACCACGCCGGTGGTCATCGTTAAACAGAACGGTCAGCGCTGGATCACCGCCTCATTCGGTGTCGTCAATTGGGTGCGCAACCTGCGACCGAGTTAATCACCAAGGAAGCCGCGCTCGTTCTGAAAGAACATCTTGGCAGCTTTCCCTCTTATATTCGACAGTATTACAACATCACCCCGGCTTCTTCACTGGAGGAGTTTGAGGTGGACACGCCACGTCATCACGTTTTTCTCGTAAAAAGTCTGCCCGAGCAGCAAGGCGCGGGGAAAAATGCTCCTGAAGGAGACGTAGCTGATGGAATGCTGAGGCATGGATAACGATGGATACATATTTTTGCTTCGCGCTGCTAGAGACCATTCCAATTGTAGTTGGTGTCGGGCGGCACTCCTGGACTGTGATATGCCAATGTAATGAGCGCATGACTTTGCAGGGGAATGGTATGAAAATCACCAGCAAACGGCTTCCCGTCAACGTAGACCTGCCAACCATCTGTCTGATCGAGCTGTCTGGGATACCCTAATTGGAGGAAGCGTGTTCCCCAGATATCGAGGAAATTTCCAAGCGTGAAGGAATGCCCTGCTGGTGCTTCGATGTGTATCACCCCATCGTTGGAGTGCGTATGCACCCAGTAGAGACAAGAGCCGTCCGGCGCAATGCCGATATTCCCAGGAACAGGCACCCTTTGCCCATTGATGTACATGGTAACATGGGCATGAATGTGAAAGTCAGCATGTTCATTATTATCACAGGAGATACTATCTATGGGGGGATAAGCAGTATTGGCAGCAGTATTGGCAGACGATTGACCCTGCCGGACAACGAAATAGACGAGAACAGCAAGAGCCAGCACGCCTACAGCGATGATGCTGATGGTCGTGATGCGCTTCGTTCTGGCGGCACGTTGCCGCTCTTCTTCTGGAAGTCGCTCTTGCTTCGAGAGTTGATGCACACGTTGTTTACTCATGGATGACACCCACCTTTCACACACTCATTTCAAGCTTGCTTTTACACTATTGACCAGGCTCCTCATCGTGTTTCCCCAATCGCTAGACACGTGTCCATTTCAGAAAAAGAACCGGATGGGGTTTGTGTCTGTAGTCCGGTCGATCTCTCATCTGGCCAGCTGACATCGCCATCCGATTGCTCCATGCGCCTGTCCTCTCACTGTGCTTTACGCGCCAGCTCTTTGTGTGACTGCGCCCTGCCTCGCCCCAGTTTTGGAAGAGCCAGAGGCCAGGAACCCCAGGCGTCCCAGCCAGGGAGTCACGTAGCGGTCAACTCCATAGTAGAGCCCGGCATTCGCCAGGAACAGACCGGCAAAGACCAGCACATAGATAATCGCCGCTCCAATGTCTGTTGAACCGGCCACATAGGGGCCACCGAAGCCCTCTGCCGATGTCCAGATCACAATGGACAAGAGCACTCCCACGATATACGTGAGATTACTGAAAGCGCCAACGATCAAGGCAATCGCTATAGCGGTTTCCCCAATCGCCACCAAGTGGGCAAAGATATGGGGGTCCACCCCCACAATGTGGATCCAGAAGTTAATCCATGTCTGGACCCAGCCCGGCTGTCCATCCAGGGTGCCGGTGAGGTAGCTCGAAAAGTTGTTGATGAAGTCCGGTTGCCACTTGAACCAGGCGTCAATGGCCCACACCAGCCCGAAGACGATACGTAAGATGCCAAACCCTTTGAACCGCCAGGATGCTAGCGTTGCCGGGTTCGTTCCCTGTATGTTCATCAGAATCCTCCTTGTGCGTTGCAAATTGTTACTCTCCCGTCACATCGACGGTTTCCTTTCGAGGGAGAACCAATCTCTCGAAAGTCCTTTCTGGTTAGAGCATAACCCACTTCTCTGAGTGGCACCTGAGTGGTAGCTGATGCTTCGCTGAAGAACCTGCCCATCATTGTGGGAGAGTTCATGTTGACGATATGCTCGTCGGGCTTAGAGCAGATATCCTGAGTTCTGGCGGAAGCTTTCTTGAAGAGCGACTGAGGCAATTCTTCCTCAGCTAAGCCTCAGCTACCACTCAGCTAAGGTTCAGATAACGTGAGTACATTAAACTGAGAGTATGAACAGAATCGGGTGCGTGTTCATCAGCTATCAAAAACAAGATCACAAGAAAGCTGAAGATCAAATCGGGATCACTGTTACTATTATGTAAGCTAAGGGGCGATGAGAAGCAAGAGGAGCTATTGAGCATGTCACACAGATCACAAACACGTAGGCGTCTAGCAGTAGATACGGCGCCGCACATTGTTATCATCCAGTCCGACGCCTCGGACCAAACGTCCAGTGGGATCGCGACCTTGTTGGAGAGCGCGACGCAGGAGATACTGGCGGTGACGTACTGGTTCGATCCTGCCCCACGCGCAGAGCCCTATCCTGTCACGGTCAGGTTTACTGGGCACCGCGTCGATGTAAAGGGGCGCATGCAGGCTGGCGATCGGTTCGTCCAGGACGGGACGATTGCAGAGGTCATCCCCGGTAGCGGCCCCATTTCACTCACTGCTCGCATCCGCAACATCAATCCTGGCGAGTGGGTCGTGACCGCGCGGATGCAGGGATCTGCTCGCCATTCACGTGGGCAGCAGGAGCAAGAGAACGTGATCTCTGCTCGTCCACCAGGTCCAATCCCTCGGTTTTGGCGCAGGTGGGCACCCTCCGTGGAGACGGACGAACATATGAGTACCTGCCTGACTCCACTGGCCCATGTGCCGGGGATCTTTCCCGGTATATGGGGAGTAATGGTGG
>WNFX01007755.1_pt1 | contig 10043 bp, 9 predicted proteins | sample 5400111 | NCBI WGS metagenome assembly WNFX01 (sample SAMN13153363, study PRJNA577476) | soil metagenome | isolation source: 40 cm soil or saprolite under grassland replicate 1 | place: USA:California | collected 2016-06-15 | reverse complement strand
CGCGCGGGATTCCTGGCGTTTGGATATTGTCGGGCAAGTTGAAAACCCGCGTGTTTATTCGTTTGCCGACATTGCCGCGATGCCGGCTGTCGAGCAGGAAACGACGTTGCTTTGTATTTCCTACGGAGTAGGCAGTGGCCTTTGCTCGAACGCTATTTGGAAAGGCGTCCCGCTGCCGGCACTGCTCGCGCAGGTAAAACCGAAGCCTAATGTCACTACGGTTCTCTTTCGCGCGGCCGACGGCTACTACGAGACGTTTCGATTCGCGAAGGCGATGGAGCCGACCACGCTTGTCGCCTACGAAATGAACGGCGAGCCGTTGCCGCAGCGGCACGGTTATCCGTTACGCCTAATCGTGCCCGGCCTCTACGGCGAGAAAAATCCGAAGTGGCTTACCCGCATCGAGCTGTTGGATGAAGTGGATGGTCGGCTGCACCGGCGTCATGGCTGCGGGTTTTACAAAGAGCAGGGGTGGGGCCGCCAAGGCGACGCGATCCCGACCCACAGTCGCTTCGACGCGCCGCAAGTTAGGGGAGGCCATTTCGAAGCGCCGTTCCAAGTTGGGAAACCGGTCGAACTGCGCGGGATGGCTTTCGGTGGGGACCGCGGAATTTCGAAGGTAGAGGTCAGCAGCGATGACGGTGAAACGTGGGATGCCGCTGAGATTACTAAACCTGGAACGAAGTTGAGCTGGAGCCTCTGGAGCTACCAATGGACGCCCGACGAAGAAGGTGAAACCAAACTGGTAGTTCGCGCTACCGATGGCGAGGGCAAACTTCAAATCAGCGAATACCGCGACCAAGTCCCGGACGGTGCAACTGGGCTTCATCGCGTTCGCGCGTTTGTGCAGAAGGCATAGCTGACTCGCGGCGCTTCACGTAATTGATCCCGCGGGCGTCGAGTCCCCGAACTGTAGACGGCGAGTCTCGTTGGCGACAGTCGTGGCACAGTATCTTGGCACGACGCGGTCGAAATCGATTCGGATGGTGGAAAAATTATTCGGAATTTTCACCATGAGTGTGAGATAAAATACGGTTCGACTCCCGTACGCGCTGCCAATAGAAGCCGATCGCTGAGGCCGATTTCATGACGGTTTCATGCCAGCGATCTGGGGATGGCCCCCCACCTAGATAACTTTTACGATCGCGGCGCCCGAGCGCGGTTGTTTCAACTCCTGTCGTTTGCGCACGTGGCGTCCGAAAAACAAGTTCCCATGAAATTCAAAATTTCGCACACATGGGGGGCGCAAAAAACGGCTTAAGAGAAAAAGCCGCGAAGCGCGATGATTCTCTCGCAACGATCAAAGTATTGGTCGGTGGTAATGAGGCCGCCGTCGAATCGTTTCGCGAGAGAAATCATAGCTTCGCAAAGCACATGTTTCGGATCATCTTTGCGTTTCGTTCGCTTCGACTTGTTTCGCGCGATCCATTTCAGAAGCGGTTTCTCGTACACTCTCCCTGAGCGGAAAGCAGGACATCCGGCCTTTTTTGCTTCGCGAATGTCGCGGATGTCGACCTTGAGCGTGGCGGCCGCTGATGCCTGGCTGTCGAAGTATGCTGTGTCGTTGGGCATCTTCTGAGGGCGGGCTAAGACTCAAAACCTAACAAAACGCGTGGTGTCCTAATTTGGCCGCTGGGGCCATTGAGGTCTGCCTGCTGACGCGGAAAACGGCCTATGGCGTATTCATTCATCCTAATTTCCTTAGAGATTTTCGATGAATGAAAGTCTCCCCTGTTCCCGCCTGAGGCACGTCGCGAACTTTCCACCAGGACCCAGCGCGTTGTACGCGGACCGCTCATGAATGCCTGCAATTCTCGCCAGCTTGGCCGCTGCATCTTTTAGGGAAAGAGACTCGCGGCCGTCGAACACCTCTCGAAGGTGGTCCAGCGTGATTACTTTTCGTTCGTCTGGCGCCTTATCGAATTCTCGCCAGTCGAAATCCGTGGCCGGGATGAAGCCGCTCCCGGTTCTGCGCCAGGCAGAACGCGCTGACTTCTCACCGTTGTTGTTCTTCGGATTACACCAAACAATTGAATCGTCCGTTTCGTCATCGGCCCCTGGCACCATCACGAAAATGCACCGCGGTACGCTGGAAAGGATGTAGCTCCCCGCTAGGAGATGCTGCAGACAGGTTCCGCCCGTCCGCTTTTCGTTCAATTGCGGTTTTTTCGTATGGGCTACAACGCCAAACGCCGGCTTCTCCTCTCCAGTTGGCAGGAGGGCGCGAATCGCATCGAACGTCTCGGCGTAATCGCGTTGCTTATCGTCTTTGGCCGCCGCGTTCCACGGATCCAAAATAACGCAATCAGGCTTAAAACTTCGCAACGCGCCGCGAATATCGGCTTGGAATTGCGGATTACTGAGAGCCAATCCGAAAGGTGGTGGTTCGCTTACCCGAATCCAGTTCTCGATTTCCTGGCAATTTAGCGCAGAGAATTCCTGCTTTAATCGGTAGCGCCCATTTTCTGTCTGGATGATCATCGTCCTAAACTGCTGGCGTACCTCCAATCCGAACCAAGGTCGCAGCGTTCCCCCGCACACGCCGAGCTGAGTGGCTGCTCGGCTTTTTCCGATGCCGGGCTCGCCGCCAATCACGAATACTTCACCGCGCATGATGTGGCAGTCGCCTGCGAGAACCAACTCGCCGCTAGGATGAAAATCGAGCAATTCTGACGGCGAAAAAAATTGGATCCGCCGTTCGCGCGAAGAGCGCAGCGCGGGAAATTCGCTTTCTGCAAACGCTAAAATCTCGGCCGGCTCAAGTCCTTCGTTCCCGCGGCGTACTATTTCCGTCCCGACCAGGATCCAGCGCCGCAATTCGTATTTCTCGCGAAGGATGTCGATGTAGTACTCAACGTTCGCCGCCGTCGGAACGAATGTGAAGAGGCTGGTGACGAAGCCGGCGCCGCCGATCGCGTCGAGTAGATTCCGATCCCGTAGCTCTTGGGTGAGGGTGATTAGATCGATCGCTTGATCAGTATTCCAAAGCTCGACCACGACGGCGTAGATGGTTTTATGTGCTGGGACGAAGAAATATTCGTCAGTAATTTTTTCGACGCACTCCGCGATCGTTTCGCCCGGCGAGATGAGCATCGAGCCGAGCACGCCTTGTTCGGCTTCGACGCTGTGTGGCGCGGCGTGATTCATTTTGCCGCTGCCCTAGTTCGGACGTAGATCGCCAGCGGCGTTTCGAGCAGGCAGGATCGTGCTTGACCGGCTGAATCAGACGACGTTAACTCAGGCAAGTCTAGCGACTTTGGGCCGTGCTTCGAAGCGCGGCCTTTCTTTTTGCTAGGCGGTGGCCTCGTTTGCATAAAACCACAGGCTTTCTCCATCTCTCGTTAGCCGAGTGAGGACTTGTTAGGCCGCTTGCAGACTTTTGGTACGTTTCGACCGCTCAAACAGCGGCACGACGATCGGGCCGCCGACGTACCTTTCAAGCTCACTCTTCAGAATCCGCTTATGACGCAGCGCTCGCACCGTTCGCAACTTCTTGCGCGCGATTAATCGGTAGATCGTGGCTTCGTTTACTCCTAACGCAGCCGCAGCCTCGGCAGTTGTGTAAACAATTCGCTGAATTTGCGCCTGCCTATCCTCAATTTTCTCCGGCAGGGATGTATCCATACCCGCCGATTGTGATTCAACCGCGACGAATTAAATAGAGTACGGTCTATCCTTTTTCGTACCCCATTTTTCTCGGCCGGCCTATCCTTCCGCGTTTATATACGAATCCGCATTCATCGAGCAGCTTTCGAAAGTTCCTTGGATCGCCTCTATATTCAGGCCAGAACTTCTGCTGAGCTTCACGCCAGGTCATTGATTCTTTAGGGCCTTGGAGAAGCGCCACCTCAATTAATAGTTTTCTGGCTTTTGCAGCCTGACTCCTGCTGCTTTTGCTTTCACAACGTTTACGGAATCGCACTGCCGTAACGAGAGCCTCAAGAAACGCGTCGTCGTACGTGTTCAGAGCCTGAACAATCGGGTCAAGAGCCTTAAAGATCGGCGCCAGCACCTTTAAAAATCGGGGCCGAAGGACAAGCGGGTCAAAAATGTCTGCACGAAGAAATTGCTCGTATTTTTCCAGAAAGACCGCCGCATCACGACCTTTGCTTGTCGTGCTCGACGCAATTCCATACGCGGATTTTTCATATTGCTGCCGCTGTTTCCGCGCGGCGCGCAGCCGGTCATCGTTACGACCATCAAGATTAACGAGAGCTTCCCAACTTCTCAGATGCCAGTCTACGTCCTCTAATTTTTTAAAGAAGCGTTCCGCGTTCTTCATCGCGGCGGCAGGCTTGTATCCCATTTTCTCGACGAGATAATTTGCTAGCTCGCGTGTGCCCCGAGCGCGAAGTTCTGAAAGTACGCCGCGATCCCCTCGTGATTGGCCAAACGTAACGTCTGTTGCGGGCACCTTCATATTTCAAGCACGCGCAGTGAACGCGACGACGTTGGACTCAGGCGACGCAGCGAACCGCACGCGCTGCGCTTGCAGTGCGGAATGTTCCTGGCGCAGATGCCCGTAAACTTTCATTGCGAGCGCGCCACCATCTTTGTGGCCTAACCAGCGCGAAACGGTTGGAATATCAACGCCGGATTCGATGCACGTCGATGCAAACAAATGTCGCAGATCGTGATGCCGCATGTGCGAAATGCCGATCGCGGTCGCAGCGCGGCGCATTGATTTCTCGGCTTCGAAAACGCGCAGAACTTGCGCGTCGGGTTTTTCGTGCGCTCGGCTTTCCCGCAGCGCTTCGAGCATTTGCCGCAGCTCGGGAATCATTGGCACGCGCCGGACCTCATCGTTCTTTGTGCCGTTGAGCGGATCCCCCTGGACTGTGATTTCTCCGCGATTGAAATCCACGTCGCGCCAGGTGACAAATCTTGCTTCGCCTTTGCGCAGCCCGGAATAAGCAAGAAAAGAAACGAAATCCGCGCAGTGCTTTGATTGCGGGGCGCCGGCCGTTTTGATTGCTTCGACGAACTGGATAAATTCATCGCGACTCGGCAAATGCAGCACCTTTTGCCGTAGTCGCAGACGTTTGAGCGCCGCGGCCGGATTTGTGAATCGTGCGCCTTGCTCGATTGCCTCGTTAAAAATCGCGCGAAGCGTGCCGATGCTGTTGTTTACGACGCTCGGAGCAAATCGCTTTTGATAGGTGCGGAACCATTCGAGGCATTCCCGATCGGTTATCTTGCGAACGTTTTTATCCAGGATGCCGGCCCACGTCTTTACGATAAAATCGACTGTCATCAGCCGGTAGCGGCGGGAGGCTGGCTTCAGGCGCGGATCGGATTCGATCCTCTGGCGATAAGTGGCGACTATATCGCCGAAGGTTAATTTGCCCGAGGATCGATCGGCGGCAGCTTCAACGAGCGCGCGATGCTCGCCAATCACATCAGGCAATCGGAGCTTGGCGACTGAGTATACATCGGTCCTCAGACACCTGCGGATAAGCTTGCCGCCCGCTTTAAATCGGGCATAGTACGTGCCCTTCGGGACGTACCGGATGAGATGTTGAGTTTTTGTTCTTTCCCACTGAATTGGCTTCATTTGAACCAAGGGATACAAAAGCGGTGGTCAAAGCGCAAGAGTTAATTTCAGCCGGTTTGAATTTACCTGGGCAAAGGCACCGTTAGCTCAATTGGCAGAGCAAGTGACTCTTAATCACTGGGTTGCAGGTTCGATTCCTGCACGGTGCAGACCTTTCCGCTAATCGACATACTTTTGCGCGATCGGCATCCGACGGCCAACACCAAAAGCGCGACTGGTTACCTTCAATCCGGGCGCGGCCTGCTCACGTTTGTACTCGTTTAGATCAACGCGTCGCTGCACCCAGCGCACCGTTTTCTCATCAAATCCGCGCGCGATAATGTCGCGCGCACTCAAGTTTTCTTCGACGTAAAGACGCAGAATCTCATCGAGAATCTCATAGGGCGGAAGAGTGTCTTGGTCCTTTTGATTTGGCTTTAGCTCAGCGCTTGGCGGCTTTTCGATTATCGATCTCGGAATGATCCCTGCCGCGCCGGACCCTTGCGAAGGCGGGTCGCCTTTGCGACCACTCTGCGCTGAATAATCGGAGTTAATCCAGCGCGCCAACTCGTAAACCATCGTTTTCGGGACATCGCTGATCACCGCAAGGCCGCCAGCCATATCGCCGTAAATGGTGCAATAACCGACTGCCAGCTCACTTTTATTTCCGGTCGTGAGCAACAGATGACCGAATTTGTTCGAAAGCGCCATCAACGTCATTGCGCGCAAGCGCGGCTGCATGTTTTCTTCGGTCTCGTTTTCCGGAAGTCCCTTGAAAATGTCTGCGAACTGCGACTTGAAAGCGGTGAAGGCATTTGTGATCGGAATTTCGAGACATTTGATCTCGAGATTGCGAGCGAGCGCGAGCGCATCATCAACGCTACCGCGCGAGGAATACGGGCTCGGCATCGAAACCCCAACTACGTTCTCCGCCCCGAGCGCATCCACCGCGATCGCCGCGACCACTGCGGAATCGACGCCGCCGCTCAGGCCGACCACGGCGGATTTGAAATTGCACTTTCGCAAATAATCGCGCAAACCCAGCGACAACGCCGCAAAAAGCTCCTCCGGTGTTTTGCCTTCGCGAAAGTCGATCACTGCAGTCGCATCCGTGTCGACCATCGCTTCCTCTTCTCGAAAGCTCGGCAACTGGGCGATCAGTTCGCCAGCCGCATTCACCGCGATTGAATTTCCATCGAAAATCAGTTGGTCGTTGCCGCCAACGGCGTTGCAATAGCAAATCGGCCGGTGATAAGCGCGAGCAAGAGCTCCCACCATTTCGCGGCGGACCGCCGGTTTATGCAAACTAAATGGCGACGCGCTCAGGTTGACGATGATCTCCGCGCCTTGCTCGATCAGGCCGCGCACCGGTTCGACGTCGTAAAGCGGCCGCGGCAGATAATGCTCAGTCCAAATATCTTCGCAAAGCGTCGCGCCAAGTTTTTTGCCGCACAGATCAAATGGTTCGACCCGCCCAGCCGGTTCGAAATAGCGATCTTCATCGAAGACGTCGTAGGTCGGCAAAAGCGACTTGTGCGCCTTGCGGATGGGTTTGCCGCGCTCGAGTAACGCGGCCGCGTTGTGAAACGGCTTGCCGCGTCCCTCATTTCGATCAACAAAACCGACGAGCAAAGCCGCTTTTCCCACGCGAGAATGAAGTCGCTCGAGAACGGCAAGGTTCTCCGGGACAAAACGCGATTTAAAGACGAGGTCCTGCGGCGGGTACCCGGGGATGGCTAGTTCCGGTGTTAGCACCAATTCCGCTCCGGCAGCAGCGAGACGCTCGTAAGCGCCGATGATCTTCTCAAAATTGCCGCTCAAATCCCCCACGGTCGGGTTAATTTGAGCAAAACCGATCTTCATGCTGCGCAATGCAGACTATGCGCAACGCAGCCAGCAGCAATCCCCTTTTCCTCGCGTTTGATTCCAACGGCGGCTTTTACGTCTCATCACCGTCACTCGGGCAACTAGTCACGCATTGCGAATCTAAACTCGATCAGGTTACTGTCGCGCGTCATGAAGGAGAGACGGCTGGCGAATGCGCCAAAACTGGATGAACTCATCCGCGAGGTTCGAGGACAAAAGGTCATGTTGGATTTTGATCTTGCCCGGGTTTACGCGTGGAGACCAAATCATTAAACCGCGCGATCAAACGCAACGCAGATCGTTTTCCGAAAGATTTCATGTTTCAGGTCACGCGCCTAGAATTCGAAGCTTTAAGGTACCAAATTGGCACCTTAAAGACTGGTCGCGGCCAGCATCGCAAATATCTCCCGTATGTCTTCACTGAGCACGGTGCGATCATGGCTGCAAATGTGCTCAACAGCGCGCGTGCGGTTCAGATGAGTGTGTTTGTGGTACGCGCGTTTCTCAAAATGCGCGCGTTGCTCGGCGACAAGCGCGAGTTGGCTCAAAAACTTGCCTTGTTGGAAAAGGAGCTAAAAAAGCGACTCGATGTTCATGAGGCTGTCATCGTCACGATTTTGCAACCCGTGATGGACATAATCGATCCGCCCGCGCTGCCGCCTCAACCGCCAAAACCTCGCATCGGCTTTTAGCCCTGACTGCTGATGTATAGGAAAGTTGGAGGGATGAAGGAAAAATTAAGAAGTTTTCTTCGATCGCATTCCGGGAGACGCATATCTCACGGAACGCGAAGCAACGTGAGCGCCCAACGTTCAACGTCGAACAGGGCGAGCAAAATCGGGTCGCGCCTAAACGCCGACATTTGGTTGCTAAATCGGCGGATGTTACGCCCGCCAACCGGCCAGGCCCACAGCCTATGTTCCGCAGCGCCTAAGCGCGTTATTACCTTCCATAGCTCACTCGCCAGATCGTGTCGTTGCCGTCTTCGCTGAAAAGAAGGCTACCGTCTTTGGCCTCGGTAATTCCGACAGGCCGGCCCCAAACGTTTCCGTTGGGCGTGACAAAACCGGTGACGAAATCCTCATATTCGCTCCGCGCCTTCCCGGTCGAGTGATCAAACGGCACCCGAACAAGCTTGTAACCAGTGCGTTTCTTTCGGTTCCATGAACCGTGAAAGGCCGCAAAGATGTCGCCTTTGTATTCGGCGGGGAATTGGTCGCCGGTGTAAAAGCACAAATTGAGCGTCGCCGAATGCGACTGCACCAGCACGTCGGGGACGATCACTTTATCGGCAAGATCAGCGTGTTTTCCTTTGTGGCGGGGATCGACATGGTTGCCGAGATAAAACCAGGGCCAGCCATAAAAGCCTCCGGGCTTCACACTGCTGATGTAATCGGGCGGCAAATCCTCCCCGATCTCGTCCCGCTCGTTTGTGCTCATCCAGAGTTCATCGGTGCCAGGTCGAAATGCGATCCCGACGGCGTTTCGAATTCCCCACGCGTACACTTTTTGCCCGCTGCCATCGGGATTGAATTCGAAAATGCGCGCGCGATCCGCTTCCGCAGCATTATCGGAATCATTCGAGCGCGAGCCGATTGAGACATACATTTTCCTGCCATCGGGCGAAAAAACGATGTCGCGTGTCCAGTGCCCGCCGCTGCGCAGACGTGCCGCGCCGCCGGAAAGTTTCGCACCCAATTTTTCGGCTGGAGCGCGCGCTTTGAGATCGCCATTCCGGTAAGGAAAACGAATTACGCCGTCGGTATTTGCCACGTACAAGAACTGGGGATCGTTACCGGGCGGATAGAACGCGATCCCGAATGGTTTGTTCAGATCGCGCTCCGCAAATACTTCGGTCACGTCCGGTTTACCGACGTTCTTTGTCCCACGCAGCACTTTGATTTGATTGGCGCGGCTCTCAGTGACGAAGATGTCTCCATTCGGCGCGGTGAGTAGAAACCGTGGATCGCGAAACCCACTGGCGTAGAGATCGATTTCAAAACCCGGCGGTACCTGAAGCTGCGCGTCCGCTGGACGACCGACGACGCGGGGCATGTTTATTGCCAGCACATTTGAACTGGGCGCCGGCAGATCCGTGACTGTGATTTTGCGCCGCACCCCCGGCGCATCGCTGGTCCAATCGCCCATCGCCGCTTTGCCGATTAGAAGCTTGGCGTCTTCAGTGGCCGCCTCGATGGGAGCTATGAAACGGAACGCGAGTAAAAGAAAAATTGCGCAACAAAGAAGACGAACTGCGCGGCGAACCTCCATCCTATTTCCAATCGCTTTCGACCGAAAAATCGCGTGGATCAGCGCGACTTGTATCACAAGTGTGAGATCGCGTCCTTGTCCTTGTAGGGGAAGCTGTCAGCTTCCCCTACAGAAAAACGCTTAACGCGCAATCATGCCGCCACCGCCCTTCGGCGCTTCGGCCAATTTCTCACCTTTTTTGCCATCGTTAATTACGAAGGTGTTGTTTTCCCCGTGGGTATTGAGATTGAGCCCCGGACGTTCATTGCCAAAAACGTACTGCCAGTGATCGGTACGGAAAGGTCCTGCGTCCTCCCATTGCGCGTAAGCCGTGCGATTGCCTTTGCGGATGGCGATCCATCGGTCTTTGCACGTAGAGATGGCAGGGCCCTGA
>WNFX01020831.1_pt1 | contig 10047 bp, 13 predicted proteins | sample 5400111 | NCBI WGS metagenome assembly WNFX01 (sample SAMN13153363, study PRJNA577476) | soil metagenome | isolation source: 40 cm soil or saprolite under grassland replicate 1 | place: USA:California | collected 2016-06-15 | reverse complement strand
TGATGCCGGTGGTCACGCCGCGCGCCGCGTCCACTGAAACGGTGAAATCGGTGCGATGCTTTTCGCGGTTTTGTACCACCATTCGTTGCAAACCGAGTTGCTCGGCGCGCTCATTCGAGATCGGCACACAAATCAAACCGCGGCCGTGCGTCGCCATGAAATTGACGGCTTCGGGCGTGACCTTTTCCGCGGCCATCACCAGATCGCCTTCGTTCTCGCGGTCGGCATCGTCGGTCACGACGACCATGCGGCCTTTGGCGACGTCGCTCAGCACATCGTCGATTGCGTCGAACTGAAATGTTTCTGTCGCTTTTGCAATCATCGGAACCATACCATTACGCCCGGCGCTGCTCGGAGCAACTCTTGCCCCTAGTCATCCTCATGCTCGTGTTCGTAATCGACATCAGGATCTCGAGCAGGAGCACGATTACGATCACGAGCACGAGATGGCTCATTTCGCACTGGTTGTCACAATTGCTTCCGTCCGATACATATCGTGGTTGCTCCCTTGAAACTCGGCTTTTAATTTCACCTCGAAGTGGGAAAGATCGACAAGATCCCATCGCGTGAACTTCCACATCGAACTTGGAGAGCTTGATCCATCCCGCGGTTCATGCTGGAAACCCACGATAAAATGCACCGCGTGGTCGCGCGCCTTGTTGGTCGTTCTTTTCGGCTCAAAATAGAACGTGCGAAAACTGCTGTCGCGGCTTCCGGCGGCGTAAAGTTTTGGATCGAGATAAAAAACGCGCTTGGTCTCCAGATCGACGATACGCAAGTCGGGATAGCCTGATCGCTGCGCTTTGCCTTACCGTGAGCGGGAAATCGCAGCTCAAACCGGAAGTGGCGTTCAGCAATTCGCGCAAACTATATTCAAAATGGCTGCTCACTTCGTTGATCCGTCCGACATTTTGAATGGCGCTGCCTGGCGCATTCAATCGCTTCATTGTTTCGTCGCAGGCAGCGGCGATCGCTTTTGAAATGCGCTGATCGACCGGATTGTTCGCGTCGAACCTGATTACTTTCTTTCCTGTGGTATCAAAAATAACTTCGCTGAATGCGACGCCGCGCAGTTGTTGATCTTCATTCAGCAACCATGGGATGAGCTGATCAACCGCCGCTTTCGGCTGCTGGGGATAACTGCCCAATGGCGGCGCTCGCCAGAAGGATCATCGCGATCAACTTCACTCAGTTACTCTTAGACTGCTCGATGCATCACGATTCCGCGCGGCTGTTCTTCCACCACTTTAAACCCGAACCGTTCGTACAGGCGTAAAACGGGTTTGCCCTTCACGAAGCTCAGCGAGATCGTTGATTGCTCGGGATTCGCACGGACCAATTGCGTCAGCAGGGCCGTGCCGATGCCGTGCCGCCGGTGCTCCGGTTTCACTGCGAACGCCAGTTCCGGCGGTGCGTGAGATTTATCGATTGGCTTGCGCAGCCAAACTGCACCGATCAGCGACCCATCTTTTTCATGATGTGCGACGAAGCCGGTGTCGCCGGGCCGGCCCCAGCCTTCCGCGTATCGCGAAAATTCTGGACGGTGTACGATCTCCCGTGCAGGGAGTTGTTTTTTCCTGGGCGACGACAACCCGTGATACAACATCTCCCAAAGAATGGGTTCATCCTCAGATGTGAGTTGGCGAATCACGTAATCCATAACAGGTGAGACCGGGGTTTTCCCTAATGTTGTTCATAACCGGCGAAAAACCAGAAAGCTGTTCAGTCGAGCGCGCATGACTGCACGCCGCAAAATCGCGTTGTAATATTGTGTTATTTAGGAACCATCAGAAATGCCAACGGACCGCGATTACGTTCTCGGCACGCATGATGAGGAACTCTCCCGCCTCGGGTTGCAGCACCGTGTCTGGCGTCCGGTAGTCTTAGATTGCTGGCAAAGGGCAGGTCTTACGGTCGGCAAACGCGTGCTTGATGTGGGCGCGGGTCCCGGGTATGCGACTCTCGATCTTGCCGAAATCGTCGGGCCGACCGGTGAAATAGTCGCGCTTGAACGTTCCCGAAATTTTATCCGCGCGATGAAAGCAGCCTGCCGCGCGCAATCGCTCGTGAACGTGAAAATTCATGACATCGATTTGATGACTGATGATTTGCCTGCTGGAGATTACGATTTCGCCTGGTGCCGCTGGGTGGTTTCCTTCGTTGACGATCCCGCGTTGCTGATCCGAAAACTGGCGCGCGTCATGCCCAAAGGTAGTTTGTCTATCTTCCACGAGTATGGCCACTACGAGACGTGGAGATTTTTCCCGCGCTTCCCGATGCAAGAACATTTCCGCGAGCATGTGATTGCGACCTGGCGTGAATCTGGCGGCGAACCTGACGGCGCGGCAAGGTTGCCAGAGTTGCTTGCGGACAACGGTTTTGTGATTCGTTCGGCGCGACCACACGTGTTTTGCCTCCGGCCAAGCGATTACATGTGGCAGTGGCCCGCCACATTCATCGAAATTTATCTTCCGCGCCTCATTGAAATGGGACGCATCGATCAGGAATTTGCCGACAAAGTTCGCGCCGATTTGGCAAACGCAGAAGCAAACTTGAATACGGTGATGATTACACCGCTGGTGCTGGAAATTGTTGCTGAAAAACTGTAGAGCCAAGCGTGTCGCGTGCGAATCGTGATTAACTCGTGATGCCCGCGAGGCCGAGCCGCTCGGCATCGGATTTGAGCGCAGCGATCACTTCCGCAATAACATCGTCCAGCGGCATTCCTAACTCTTCGGCGCCACGGACGATGTCCTCGCGGTTGACGGCGCGAGCGAATGCTTTGTCTTTCATCTTCTTTTTCACTGCGCGCACATCGACATCATGAATACTTTTTGTTGGGCGAACGAGTGCGACAGCGACGATGAAGCTGCTTAATTCGTCCACGGCGTAGAGCGTCTTCTCCAGCGCCGTCTCGCGCGAGACGTTTGCGTAATCCGCGTGAGAAAGAATCGAGCGGCAAACTTCTTCGCTCCAGCCGTTCTCGCGCAGCCATGCAACGCCGACAAATGGATGGCCTGCTGTAGCCGGGATCGGTGATCCCGGTCCTTCTGGGCGCGGCTCCTCAGCGCTGCCGGGGTCAACGACCCCGGCTACAGGTGCATTAGGATGGCGCTCGTAATCCATGTCGTGCAACAATCCTACCGCCTCCCAAAGATCGGCATCTTCGGCGCGCAATTGAGCAAAATGTTTCATCGAATCGGCAACTGCGTAACAGTGTTTCCGGAGGCTTTCTGATTTCACCCAGTCGCGGAGAATGTCCAGCGCCCGAGTGCCGAGCGTCTCATTCATCGATCGAACTTTAATGAATAGAGACGTTGTCGCCCTGTTTTATTTTTGTGGCAAGGCGCACCACATCCCAGTTAGCCAGACGAATGCAACCGTGGCTTGCAGCGTGGCCAATCGAACCGGGATCGTTGATGCCGTGAATGCCGATCCCTTTTTTATTTAGCGCAATCCACATTACGCCTACAGGATTCCGCGGACCTGGTGGGAGCAGGTGAAAATTGCCGCTGCGCTGGCCGTGCTGGAGCATTTCCTTGTCATAACGAAAAGTGGGCATCTTCGTGATCCGGCGCACCTTCCACTCACCGATGGGTGAGGCGGTCTGCGCTGAGCCGACGGTGACTGGATATGCGGCGATGAGCTTTTCGCCGTCGTGCACTTGAAGGATGTTGGTCTTGGTGTCGATCTTTACGACGACATTTGCAGTTGCGCCCTTATTTTCCTCTGGAGTTCCAGCTTGCGCATCGGGTTGGTCTTCGACCTCATTGGCAGCCTTCGAGGCGACCTCGCTGCCGGGCTTAATGTCTTTTACCGAGGCAAGTTCAAAAGGCTCAATATTCGGAACCATCAGCTGATCGCCGGGCTTGATTGTTTTCAACTTACCAGGATTGAGCTGTTCAAAAAAATGAATGTCGCTGTGAAATTTCTCGGCGATTGCGTCGGCGGCATCGTGGTAGGGCAGAAATTTTAATTTTGCCTGCTGAGCCGGCTCCTTGGGCAGCGGTCCTATATTTTGAAGGTCCGCGTCCGTAACCGTGTACGGGATGAACACCGGATCGACGCTGGCGAAATCGAGGCCGGTGACGTCCGGCGCGACATTCGATTTTCGTTTGGATTGTGGCGGCGGGGAAGTTTGCGGTTGTTCGCCCAGGGACTCCCGGTAAACCGCAAGCGCTTTTCGGGTCAAATCATTATAGCGTCCATCGATTTTACCTGGACTAAAATTCGCGCGATCAAGAAAGACCTGGAGACGAGTGGCTGCTTCAATCTCGGCCTTGGTTGGCTTTGATGCCCTTGCCGCCTTTCTCTTCGCCGAAGCTTGAGGAATACTGCATGTGATTAATACTGCGAAGAGCGCGAAGCGAAGAACTGCATTCACTTAAATGGATCGAAACGGTTGGCAGCGACGGCTGCCTTGGATAACGCAAGTCGAGGAGTTTTTACGTTTGCGATCTTCAAAGCATGTGTAATGTGGCAGCTTAAACCGGTCGGATCGCTGCAAGATGAAGTCACGCCGGCCCTGATTCAGCAATCAGAAGTTTTGGGTACTGCAGTTGGGGTTGATGCTGCCGGTGCTTCGGAGCTGGCAGTTTACGTCGATCGAAACGCGGAAAAGGCGGGCGAAGTGATTCGCAATCTCCCGCGTCGATTTCGCGGCGTAGGTGTACAGGTTCATCTAATGGAGCAAGTCCACGCGATGGATAATTCAGCGGCGCAAACGCCGCCCATCTCGCTCGGCACATCTGGCGGTTGGACGTATGATCTTGCAAATCGCTTCTGCTGCGGCGGCACTCTTGGAGCGCTAGTGTGGATTGGCGGCACGCAGCACATTTTGAGCGCTGGCCACGTACTAGAGGGTGACACCGTTCGCGGAGGCAACAAACGAATTGCCAGAACGGGTGACCCAATAATTCAGCCAGGGTTGGTTGATCTGGACTGCCAAGGGTCTCTTGGCCAAATTGTGGGAACGCTGGTGAAAAGGCGTTCGCTCTCCACGAGCAATGTCGATTGTGGCATCGCGCAAGTTGTTCCTGGGATGGTTGGAACGGATGGTGCGATCCTCGGCATCGGAACGATCTCGAGTGAGATTGTGTCGGCCGCGCTGAATCAGCCTGTGAAGAAAAGTGGACGGACGACCGGCTTGACGACCAGTTCGATTTCCGGGTTGAATGCAACTGTCAAGGTAGCCTTCACTAAAGAGTGCCATGGCGTCACGTATTACAGAACGTTCCACGGTCAGATCGTGGTAAATAATCCGTCGTCGTCTTTCCTCAGGAGTGGCGACTCGGGATCACTGCTCGTTGAAGACCAGCCAACGAATCCGCGCGCGATCGGCTTGCTCATCGCAGGCAACAAGTCGGTCGCATTTGCGAATCCGATTGGCGAGGTGCTGAGTTTTCTCGGCGCCACAATGGTGGGGAATTGATGGTAACTTGGGAATGAGCTATGCGGAAGGGATCGGCTCTGGTTTGGGTTTCGGTGGCGGTTCTCGTGCTGAGTTCAATCGTCGGTTACAGTCAGAGCATGGCCCAAAACAGTGCGCCGGGACCGAACCGTGATGTTAACGCTGTTCTCGCAGCGCATGACAAGGAGCTGCTTGCGATAACCGACGTCGTTGGTGTGTATGTTGGCACAATGGAAGATGGCCGGACGCCTTGTTTAAAAGTAATGCTCGCTCGCAAGAATCCAGAATCCGAGCGCAAGATTCCGCGAATCATCGAAGGTTATCCTGTTGTTACCGAAATAACAGGAAACGTCCGAGCGCTCGGCAGGCCGTAGTCATGGCGAAGACCTATCACCGCTGCGGCTGTAGAGAAAACGCGCCTTTTGTTCGCCCGCAGGCAGAACAGAAAGGCGCGTTGGAGACGAAACAGACCAATTATTAGTCTTCGTCCACGATTACGCGATCAACCATCACGTTGTCGCCTGTTCCAGCATAATGGACGTGGACTGGGACCCCGACTCTGACCTTCGTTTTTACCACGTCTGGATCGAGAACCTTGCCGCTTGTGGTCACGTAGGTAACCGTCTTGCCGAAGCGATAAGTGCGCGGTCCGCTGGTTTCCTTCAGAACGATCCGACTGCCCGGAGTGTACTCCGTGATCGTCCCGCTGCCTTCAGTCGTGGTGGTTGTTGTCGTGGTCTCCGAGACCTGTGCCCACACGAACGGGGCAACAACTGCCAATGCCATGCTTAAAAGCAATTTTTTCATGATTTCCCCCTTTTTGTTGACTTGCGGCAATGATAAACGTCCTCTGTCCCCGTTAAGTTCGAGAACCCAGAGAACTTGCCGTTACACTGGATTCGGATACAGCATGGGCCGCGGATGTTTGAAAAGTTCTTTTGTGTCGCTTGAGCCTGCTTTCGCCGAGCAGACTTCCTTAGGCTAAATATGGTTGATATGAAGTTCTGGATCGGAACCTCGGGATTTCAGTACGCGGAGTGGAAAGGAAATTTTTATCCGGAAGATTTGCCAGCCGCGAAGATGTTGCCGTTTTATGCAGAGCGATTTTCAACCACGGAGATCAATTACACATTCCATCGGATTCCCGCGCCGAAAACAATCGACAACTGGAAAGCGCAAACGCCGGAAGAATTCCGGTTTGCACTGAAAGCACCGCAGAAAATCACGCATTGGTCGAAGCTGCGCGATTGCGCTGACACGCTCGAATATTTTTGCAAAGTTGTAACGGGCCTCGGTGAGCGACTTGGCCCAGTTTTATTTCAATTGCCGCCAGCCTTTAAGAAGGACGCCGATGTATTGAGTTCGTTTCTACGTGAATTTCCTGCGATGCGCGCCGCGTTTGAGTTCCGTCACGACTCATGGTTCGACGATGAAATTTTCGACCTGCTCAAATCCCGCAACATCGCCCTGTGTATTGCCGACACCGACACCATCGCTACGCCAAGGAAGATTACCGCCGATTACGGCTACCTCCGGCTCCGCCGCGAAGATTATCAGACAAGCGACATCGAACGCTGGGCGGAATTCGCGCGCCAACAGGAATTGAATTGGAAAGAGGCGTTCGTCTATTTCAAGCACGAAGAAAGCGGCATCGGGCCGAAACTCGCACAGCAGATGTTGAAATTGGTCGCGTAATCCTGTGCGGCTTAGCGCCCAATCAGGATAAAAATTCCTGCCAGCAGCGCCAGCACGCCAGTTATAATTCCGATGCCAAGTCCAGTGAGGGTGAGGATTCCCACCGCGATAAGATAAATGGCGAGGAGAAGCATGCCGATATTTTTGGTAATCATGTCGTGAGTATCGACAATTGCACTCCGGCTTGACAATGCTGAAAAGGCTTGATCAGACGATATTCTCGGCACCGAAATTTTGGATTCCAAGCATGTGTAGAGAACCACTATCTGCCGGCCACACGAACTACCACTGCTGAAATGTCTTTTACATCGACGAATGCGTCGAAAAATTCCGCACCAGTCAAATTGGAGAGATGCACGACGTTGTCAGTGACTCCTGCCACTTTGCCGCCCATTTTTTCTCCGGTCCTCAAATGCTACTCGACAGCTTTGCCGGCGCTGCCCTGAAGGAGACTGAGGACGGTGGCGTTTGGTTTCGGGGCGGCTTTTTGGTGGGTGCGTAGTCAATTTGCGTTTGGGCGACCGTTGGCCCATCACTTTTCGCGTAACCTCGCGCCCGATTTTACGCACTACCTCAGTGAACGGCCAGAAATGAGTTCTCAAAACGAGAGTTCACGGAAGGCCAAACCAAAACAAGAAAGAAGAATAAAATGGCACAGAAAAAAGCGAAGAAAAAAATCAAAGAGCCTGACCTGACGCCAGTGAAAGACGCCAAAGGCGGCCGCAAGCGCCACCACGGCCACGGGTTTAGCTCGCTGTTGAACGAGAAAGAAGGACCCGGGGTGCAGGCCCCAGGCGGTGGCACTTTGACAAAAATTCAATAAGGAATAACCGTTAGAAAGTCGCACCGTGGTTTGATCCCACGGTGCGGTCGTTTATTATCCGTTCTGCACTTTCTCAGTAAGAGACCAACAAACCAAAGGGCGGCGGCGAAAGCAAAAAGGCGCTTCTCTCAGTCGTTGACTGCTATTTTCATCACTGGATGAATCTCCCATGCAGCGTAGCCTTGAAGGTCGGTTCTCCGGTTTGATTGATCTGCGGGAGCGTGGCTAATATCGAAAAACGCCTTGCCCGTGACGGTGATGATTCGCGGTTCAGCGATCTTCAACTTTCTGCCGGATCTCACGCGAAAAGGGAACTTTGCATACGTCCAACTGAAAACAATTTTGCGAAGCTCACACCAGTTTTTGTGTGGTTTTGCCGGTATCTCAGCCACAACGATCTCCAGCTTGTCGCCCGTGGCGTCTTGAAGCGCAATGTGAAGGTTGCCGTCTGCTTCTGCTCGTAACTCGACGACGCGGCCCGTCACAGCGTACCACTTTTGTTCAGCCGCGATACGTCCTGAACTTCGTGTCAAAGGTTCGGTCGGCTTTTGCCAACTGAATATATCCGATGGGGGGACGGCTTGAATCGCATTTGGATCGGTAGGTGGAAGCGCAGCATCGTTCTTTTCAGTCAACCGGCCCTTGCCGTGATAGTCTCGACATTCGCAAGGCGATTCATAGGTTGACTAGCGGCGCTGCCGCTGCCGTGCCGCAAACGAAAGCAATGGCAGCAATCGTGAACGCTTGGCGCGTCATTTGCGCTCGTTCATATCACTTTGTCATTGGCTGTGTAGAGACCAAAAGAGCACAATCCATCGCGTGAAGTACTGGAAATTGTCGCTGACAATCTGAGCAAAACCGGTGGGAGTTGGGGCTACGTTTCAGCGATTGATTCCAACGGTCGAACTTGGCATCGTGTAGATACTCGACCACCTCGGCAGCGAACACTTCCCATCCGAGGAACTCCAAGAAGAAAAATTCGCTGCGAGACACTTCCCCGCAATTACAGTTCCGTGTCTAACGGAATGCGAACCAGTCGGTCAACAAAAGAGGTAACAGAAGAAGCGCCATTGCCCGGGCCGCGCCTTTGATTATGTCTTATTTTTTCTTAATTCTGACAGTAGCCACGTCGTCGGCTAGGCCAGAAAGAAAGTAGCCCGGTCCAGGGGTTAAAGTCATGGTGGCGGCCTTCTTTACGTTTCTCAGAGCATGGAAAATGACCTTGGCAGAAGATTGGCCCGCTGGAATGGTGACCTGTCCAGGAGTGCCGCTGAGGGTGTAGTCGGTACCCAGGATTGCGCCGCCGCTCATTGAATAATGGACGGTGACGGGCTGCGCCGCTGGTCCAGGGTCAAGGGCCACAATGAACGCGGCTTGCTTTCCCTTCGGCACCGAACTCTTAGAAACTGTGACGTAAGCTTCCTGCGCTGCAACGGTCGGTGTGGGTGTCGGCGTTGGCGTTGGAGTGGGCGTCGGTGTTGGTGTTGGTGTTGGTGTAGGACTCGGTGTCGCCTGCACCTCGAACGCGCCGATGTCAATGCGACCGTTCACCACGCGATCAAAACCCGGCCCGCGCTGATCGTCATTGGGTGGCGGAATGAAGTTCGGGTCGCCCGCGTTAATGGCCGGGCTGCCGACTAAAAGCGCGTGTGTGAACGTTGGACCGCCGTTGTCTTGCAACGGGCCGAGCATCGGAGCCGTGTTGATCTGGTCGCCGGTAGCCGTCAGAAAACCGCTGCCGTTATCGCTGCTCAAGTTGTAGCCGAGCGAGATGACTATGCCGAAGCTATTAGAAATGTTCGCGCCACCACCAGCATTCAGGATGGTGTCTCCGATCGTCAGCGTCGCGCTGCCGGTAAAGCCGTCGTTGAAGATGCCGCCGCCGTTGAAGGAGGCCGAGTTGCCGCTGATGGTGCTGTTGGTGATCGTCAGCGTCGCGCCGCCGGTAAAGCCGTCGTTGAAGATGCCGCCGCCGTTGTTGGCCGAGTTGCCGCTCACGGTGCTGTTGGTGATCGTAAGCGTCGCGCTGCCGCCGGACTCGCCGTCGTTGTAGATGCCGCCGCCGTTGAAGGAGGCCGAGTTGCCGCTGATGGTGCAGTTGGTGATCGTCAGCGTCGCG
>WNFX01008606.1_pt1 | contig 10047 bp, 2 predicted proteins | sample 5400111 | NCBI WGS metagenome assembly WNFX01 (sample SAMN13153363, study PRJNA577476) | soil metagenome | isolation source: 40 cm soil or saprolite under grassland replicate 1 | place: USA:California | collected 2016-06-15 | reverse complement strand
GGCCTCGAACACGCCGATCTGCTCCGGGTCGCTGCGCAGCTGCACGACGCCGGCCTGGTTCGGCGGCAGGTTGGTCGCCACCACCAGGAGGGGGTCGCCGGCCCGGACCCTGGGGCTGGACAGCGTGATGGTGATGGACGCCGGCTGGCTGGCCAGCCAGCTCACCGCCGAGCCCGCCACCATGACGGCCACGAGCGCCGTGCCGGCGACGACGAACGACCGCCGCGCGCGCCGCGCCGCCGGCGTCGTCGTCCCCCGGCCGGCGGCCGGGGTCCCGGACCGCGAGGCGGCGCCCGGCGCCGCCGGCTCCGGCGCGATCCCGGCCACCGCGGGCGGCGCGTCCGCGCCGGCGGCGGGCGTGCCCAGGGCGCCGGCCAGCGCCTCGACCATGTCCGCGCAGCGCTCCCACCGGTCGGGCGCGTCCTTGGCCAGCCCGCGCAGCACGACGCCGTCCACCCGGCCGTCCACGCGCTCGTCCACGGCGGAGGGGGCCGGGGGCGGCGCGTTGAGCTGCGCGTTCATCACGTCGTGCGGCTCGCCCTCGAACGGCCGGCGGCCGGCCAGCAGCTCGTATGCGATCGTCGCGAACGCGTAGCGGTCGGCTGCGGCGGTGGGGTGTCCGCCCGCCACCAGCTCCGGCGCCGCGTAGGCGGCGTCGCGCTCGGTGACGGCGACCGTCACGCCGTCGGGAGGCGGCCAGCGAAGGGCGGCGAGCCCGAAGTCGGTGACGACCGGCTGCCCGTCCGGGTCGAGCACCACCTGCTGCGGCTTGAGCGCCCCGTGGACCAGCCCGAGGGCGTGGGCGTGGTCCACGGCGGCGGCGATGCCGCGGAGCATCCGGATCGCGTCCTTCGGGTCCACCCGGTGATGGCGAATGCGGTCCGCGAGGGAGCCGCCTCCGATGTACTCCTCGACCAGGTACGGCATGCCCTCGTGCTCGCCGGACTGCAGGACGGCGGCCACGTGAGGATGCTCCAGGGCAACCAGGCGCTCGGCGAGGGCTCGGAAGCGGTCGCCGGCCTCCGGCGCCAGCCCGCGCAGGACCTTGACGGCGACCGATCCGGGGGTGGGGCCGCAGGCCCGGAACACGAGGCCGAGATCGCCCTGGCCGAGGTATTCGTGGATGACGAGATGTCCAACTCGAGTCCCTGCTTCGACAGCCATGCTTGTGCTTCATAGACGCACGGCGGCAGGGGATCGATCGTCTTCGCGAAGTCCCTTCGCGGGCGCCGTGGCGGACCGCGCAGGAAGAGAGAAGGGCCGCCCCGCGGGGGACGGCCCTTCCCGGTGCTCCCCGGCCGCTAGACCGAGAGCATCTCCAGGTCGATCGGCTCCTCCTCCATCATCCGGGCGGCCTGCTCGCGCTGCTTCTTGTAGTAGTCGAGGCCCGTCCCGGCGGGGATCAGCTTGCCGATGATCACGTTCTCCTTCAGGCCCCGCAGGCGATCCACCTTGCCGCTGATCGCCGCCTCCGTCAGGACCCGGGTGGTCTCCTGGAACGACGCCGCCGACAGCCACGACGTGGTGTTCAGCGCCGCCTTGATCAGGCCCAGGAGGACGGTCTGCGCCGTGGCCGGCTCGCCGCCCTCGGCGAGGACCTCCTTGTTGGCCTCCTCGTACTCCCACTGCGAGACGATCTCGCCCGGCAGCAGGGACGTGTCGCCGGCGGAGTCGATGCGGACCTTCCGCATCATCTGCCGGACGATCACCTCGATGTGCTTGTCGTTGATGTCCACGCCCTGCGAGCGGTAGACCTTCTGGACCTCGTCCACCAGGAAGGTCTGCACCGCCTCCTTGCCGAGCACGTGCAGCAGCTCCTGCGGGCTGATCGAGCCCTCGGTGATCTGCTGCCCCGCCTTCACGAAGACCGGGGTCCCGTCGCGCCGCTCCAGCTCGGGCCGGATGCGCACGCCGTGCGGGATCACGTACTCGCGGACCTCCTCGTCCACGGCGGAGACGGAGATCTCCTTCCGGCCCACCTTGGCCCGGCCGGCGTGCCGGGTGCGGAGGATGGCGGAGTCGCCCTCGCGGGCCAGCTCCTGGCCCTCCATCACCTCGGTGCCGTCCTGGATCAGGACCTCCATGGCCGAATCCAGCGGGTAGGACACCTCGAACTCCTCGCGCGAGGTGACCCTGACCTTCCGGCTCCCGTCCTGGCGGATCACCTCGAGCTCGCCGTCGATCTCGGAGATGATTGCCTTGCCCTTGGGGATGCGGGCCTCGAAGAGCTCCTCGACGCGGGGCAGGCCCTGGGTGATGTCCACGCCGGCCACACCGCCGGTGTGGAACGTCCGCATGGTCAGCTGGGTGCCCGGCTCGCCGATCGACTGGGCGGCGATCACGCCGACCGCCTCCCCGATCTCGACCAGCTGGCCGGTGGCCAGGTTGCGCCCGTAGCAGCTCCGGCAGACGCCCTCCCGGGCCTCGCAGATCAGGACCGAGCGGACCCGGACCGAGCCGACGCCGGCGGCGATGGCCCGGCGGGCCGCCTCGTCGGTGATCTGCTCACCGGCCCTGACCATCACCCGGCCGTCGGAGGTCACCACGTCCTCGGACACGAGCCGGCCCGCGACCCTCTCGAAGATCGGGTCCACCCGCGCCCGCTCCGGGTTCACGCCGTGGACCCAGATGCCGTTGCGGGTGCCGCAGTCCTCCTCGCGGACGATCACGTCCTGGGCCACGTCCACCAGCCGCCGGGTCAGGTAGCCCGAGTCGGCCGTCCGCAGCGCGGTGTCGGCGAGCCCCTTGCGGGCGCCGTGCGTCGAGATGAAGTACTCGAGCACGTTCAGGCCCTCGGTGAAGTTGGAGCGGATCGGCAGGTCGATGATGCGGCCGGTCGGGTCCGCCATCAGGCCGCGCATGCCGGCCATCTGGCTCACCTGCTGCACGTCGCCGCGGGCGCCGGACGCCATCATCATCCAGATCGGGTTGAACCGGTCGAACTCGGCCAGGCTGGCGTGCCGGACGTCCTCGGTGGCGCGGGTCCACAGCTCGACCACCTTGCGGTACCGCTCGTCCTCGGTCATGACGCCGCGGCGGTACATCCGCTCGACCTCGTTGACCTCCTGCTGGGTGCTCTCCAGGATCGACGCCTTGGCGGCCGGGTGCGGCACGTCCATGGCCGAGATGGTGAACCCGGCCTGGGTCGCGTAGTGGTAGCCGACCCGCTTGATCTCGTTGACCACGACCGCCGTGGTCTCGCCGCCGTAGAGCGCGAAGAGCCTGCCGACCAGCAGCCGCAGGCCCTTCTTGTCCAGCACCGTGTTCTGGAAGGTCAGCGGCTGCAGCACGACCTCGGCGTCGTCCGACTCCTTGGGCGGCCGGCCGATCGGCAGCACCTGGTTCATGATGACCCGTCCCGGCGTGGTCACCAGCATCTCGGCTCCGTGCCGGATCCGGATCCAGTCGTGGAGGTCGATGTTGCCGGCGTGGTAGGACATCAGGACCTCGTCGCCGCTGGCGAACGCCGACAGCTTCCGGGCCGCGTCGCCCGCAGGCGGGTCCGAGCGGACCGCCGTCAGCCAGTAGCAGCCGAGCACGATGTCCTGCGTCGGCGCCACCACCGGCTGCCCGTTGGCCGGGCTGAGCAGGTTCCGCGAGCTCATCATCAGGTTCTTCGCCTCGGCGATCGCCCCCGAGAAGAGCGGCACGTGCACCGCCATCTGGTCGCCGTCGAAGTCGGCGTTGAACGCGGGGCAGACCAGCGGGTGCACCTGGATCGCGGAGCCCTCGACCAGCACCGGCATGAACGCCTGGATGCCCAGGCGGTGCAGCGTCGGGGCGCGGTTGAGCAGCACCGGGTGGTCCCGGATCACCTCGTCCAGCACGTCCCACACCGCGTTGTTGCTGCGCTCCACCATCCGCTTCGCGGACTTGATGTTGGTCGTGTAGCCCTTGTTGACCAGCTCGCGCATCACGAACGGCTTGAAGAGCTCCAGCGCCATCTTCTTGGGCAGGCCGCACTCGTGCAGCCTCAGCTCCGGGCCGACCACGATCACGGAGCGGCCCGAGTAGTCCACGCGCTTGCCGAGCAGGTTCTGGCGGAAGCGGCCCTGCTTGCCCTTCAGCAGGTCGGACAGGGACTTCAGCTTGCGGTTGCCCGTGCCGGTGATGGCCCGGCCCCTGCGGCCGTTGTCCACCAGGGCGTCCACCGCCTCCTGGAGCATCCGCTTCTCGTTGCGGACGATGATCTCGGGGGCGCCCAGCTCCAGCAGCCTCTTCAGCCGGTTGTTGCGGTTGATGACGCGCCGGTACAGGTCGTTCAGGTCGGAGGTGGCGAACCGGCCGCCGTCCAGCTGGACCATCGGCCGCAGCTCGGGCGGGATGACCGGGAGCACCTCCAGGATCATCCAGGTCGGGCTGGCCTTGGACTTGCGGAAGTCCTCGACCACCTTGAGCCGCTTGATCGCCTTCTGCCGGCGCTGGCCGCTGGCCGTGCGCGACTCGTCGCGCAGCCGGTACATCTCGTGGTCCAGGTCGATCTTGCTCAGCAGCTCCCTGATGGCCTCGGCGCCGATGCTGGCCCGGAACGAGCGGCCGAACCGCTCCAGGAAGTCGCGGTACTGCGTGTCGGTGAGGATCTGCTTGACGTGCAGGGCCTCCAGGTCCTGCCGCGTCGCGTCCAGCTCCTGCTGCCGCACGTCGAGCTGGTCGCCCAGCGCGTCGCGCTGCTCGGAGGTGGCCTCGACGATCGCCTGCTCCAGCTCCGCGTCGGCTCGGACCAGGCGGGCCCGCGCCGTCTCCTGGGACGCGCGGATGTTGGACTCGACCCGCTCGATCTTCTCCTGGACCTTGCGCAGGGTGGCCTGCACCATGTCCTCGGCGATCGTCTCGCCCTTGACGACGACGACCTCCTCGTCACCGTCGGGGCCGACGACCAGGTTCCGCTTGGCCTTGGTGCCCAGGCCGGTCTTGACCGTCTGCTGGATCTTCTGGCCCTGCTCGGTCAGCACGCCGACCGTGTCCTCGTACTCCTCCTGGAGCTGCGCGACCTCGGCCTCGATCTCCTCCTTGAGCTTCCGGTGCAGCTCCTCGTGCTGCTTCCGGATCTCGTCGGCCTTGGCGTCGATGGCGCCCCTCAGGCGGAGCGCCTCCTCGTCGCTGTCCACCGAGAGGTTGGCGAGCAGCTCGTGACGGATCTCCTCGTGCACCTCGGTGACGATGTAGTTGGCGAAGTAGAGGATCTTCTCCAGGTTGCGCGGGGACATGTCCAGGAGCAGGCCCATCCGGCTGGGGATGCCCTTGAAGTACCAGACGTGGCTGACCGGCGAGGCCAGCTTGATGTGGCCCATCCGCTCGCGGCGCACCTTGCTGCGCGTCACCTCGACGCCGCACTTGTCGCAGATGATGCCCTTGTAGCGGTAGCGCTTGTACTTGCCGCAGTGGCACTCCCAGTCGCGCGTCGGGCCGAAGATCCGCTCGCAGAACAGGCCGTCGCGCTCGGGGCGCAGCGTGCGGTAGTTGATGGTCTCCGGCTTCGTGACCTCGCCGTGGGACCACGACAGGATCGTGTCCGGCGAGGCCAGCGACAGCCGCAGCGCGTCGAAATTCTCGAGCTTCAGCACTTCTTCCGTCCGTTCTCCCTGGCTTCCGCTACCTACTCGCTGGTGTCCTGGCCAGCCCATCTCCTCCCGGGGAACAGGAGGAGGCGGCGGGCGTAGCCCCGGCTCGGCCGGGGCGAATGGGTTGTCTCGACGGCTCACCGGCGCCGCGCCCCGGGAAGGGGCCCACGGGGAAACCGCGCCAGCGGTGTCCCCGTGTCATTCGCTGGTGTCCTCGCCGAGCTCCTCTCGCTCCAGGCTGATGCCCAGGTCGAGCGGCAGCTCGGGAATGTCCTCTTCGCTCAGCACGATCTGGCGCTCGTCCTCGCTCAGGATCTCCACCCCGAGCGCCAGGCCCTCCAGCTCCTTGACCAGCACCCGGAAGCTCTCCGGGATGCCGGCCTCGAGCGTGTTGTCGCCCTTGACGATCGCCTCGTAGGCCTTGACCCGGCCCACGATGTCGTCCGACTTCACGGTCAGGATCTCCTGGAGGACGTGGGCGGCCCCGTAGGCCTCCAGCGCCCAGACCTCCATCTCGCCGAAGCGCTGGCCGCCGAACTGCGCCTTGCCGCCCAGCGGCTGCTGGGTGACCAGGCTGTACGGGCCCGTCGATCGGGCGTGGATCTTGTCCTCGACCAGGTGGTGCAGCTTGAGCATGTAGATCCAGCCCACCGTCACGGACTGGTCGAACTCCTCCCCGGTGCGCCCGTCGCGCAGCACCACCTTGCCGTTGGTCGGCAGGCCCTGCCTCTCCAGGTCGGTCTTGATCGTCTCCAGCGGCGCGCCGTCGAACACCGGGCTCTGGATCTTGGTGCCCAGCACCTTCGCCACCCAGCCCAGGTGGGTCTCCAGCACCTGGCCGAGGTTCATGCGGCTGGGCACGCCCAGCGGGTTGAGCACGATCTCGACCGGGGTGCCGTCGGGCAGGAACGGCATGTCCTCCGGCGGCATGATCCGGGCGACGACGCCCTTGTTGCCGTGCCGGCCCGCCATCTTGTCGCCCGCGGAGATCTTGCGCTTCTGGGCCACGTAGACCCGGACCAGCTCGTTGACGCCGGGCGCCAGCTCGTCCTTGTTCTCGCGGCTGAAGACCTTGACGTCCACCACGATCCCGCGCTCGCCGTGCGGCACCCGCAGGCTGGAGTCGCGGACCTCGCGCGCCTTCTCGCCGAAGATCGCGCGTAGCAGCCGCTCCTCGGCCGACAGCTCGGTCTCGCCCTTGGGCGTGATCTTGCCGACCAGGATGTCGCCCTGCTCCACCTCGGCGCCGATGTAGATGATCCCGCGCTCGTCCAGGTTGCGCAGCGCGTCGTCGGCCACGTTCGGGATGTCGCGGGTGATCTCCTCGGGGCCCAGCTTGGTGTCGCGGGCCTCGACCTCGAACTCCTCGATGTGGATCGAGGTGTACTTGTCCTCCTTGACGATGTCCTGCGAGAGCAGGATGGCGTCCTCGAAGTTGTAGCCCTCCCACGGCATGAAGGCCACCAGGACGTTGCGGCCGAGCGCCATCTCGCCGTTCTCGATGGCCGGGCCGTCGGCGAGGATGTCGCCCACCTCCACCGCCTGACCCGGCTTGACCAGCACCCGGTGGTTCAGGCAGGTGCCCTGGTTGGAGCGATAGAACTTCTGCAGCGGGTACCGGCGGTCGGGCGTGCCGTCCTGCGGCCGCACCACGATCTCGAACACAGGGTTGGCGTGGATGCCCCTCAGGTCCTGCGGGTTCGCGGTGTCGAGGACCGTGCCGGCCACGTCCGCGACGATCATCTCGCCCGAGTACTTGGCCGCGTAGTGCTCGACGCCGGTGCCGACCACCGGGGACTCGGTCACCATCAGCGGCACCGCCTGGCGCTGCATGTTGGAGCCCATCAGCGCCCGGTTGGCGTCGTCGTGCTCCAGGAAGGGGATCATGGCCGTCGCCACCGAGACGATCTGCTTGGGCGAGACGTCCATGTACTGGATGTTGTGGATGTCCTCCAGGGCGAAGTGGCCGCGGGTCCGGGAGGGCACGCGGTTCTCCTGGAAGCTGCCGTCCTCGTTGAGGATGGCGTTGGCCTGGGCGATGCCGTACATGTCCTCCTCGTCGGCGGACAGGTAGGTCACCTCCGACGAGGCCCACGGCACGATGTCCACGCTCTGGATGCCGGCCTGCTCGAGGCGGCCGACGGCCGCTCCGTCGAGCTTGGTGGTCGCGGCCAGGACCTCCCTGCCGCCCTCCACCGCCGGCCGGCGCAGGGTGCGGCCGGCGAGCTTGTCGCGGTCGCCGGTGACGGACATCCGGTTGTAGACGCGCCGGAAGGGCGTCTCCACGAAGCCGAACTGGTTGACCTTGGCGTAGGTGGCCAGGGAGCCGATCAGGCCGATGTTCGGACCTTCCGGGGTCTCGATCGGGCAGATGCGGCCGTAGTGGCTGTGGTGGACGTCGCGGACGTCGAAGCCCGCCCGCTCGCGGCTCAGGCCGCCGGGGCCGAGGGCGCTCAGGCGCCGCTTGTGCGTCAGCTCGGCCAGGGGGTTGACCTGGTCCATGAACTGGGACAGCTGGCTGGAGCCGAAGAACTCCTTGATCGCGGCGACGACCGGCCGCGCGTTGATCAGCGAGGCCGCGGTGACCGTGTTGGGGTCGGAGATCGTCATCCGCTCCTTGATGATCCGCTCCATGCGGATCAGGCCCATGCGGAACTGGTTCTGCAGCAGCTCGCCCACCGGCTTGACCCGCCGGTTGCCCAGGTGGTCGATGTCGTCGGCGATCTGCCGGTCCCTGGGGGCGTTGTTCAGCTCGACCAGCTTGCGCAGGATCGCGATGAAGTCGCCCCTCTCCAGGATGCGGAGGCTCCGGTCGCGGACCCGCTCCTGGATGTCCTCGGGCTCGCGGCCCAGGCGCTTGTCCACCTTGTAGCGGCCGACCCGGCCCAGGTCGAAGCGGCGCGGGTTGAAGAAGAGGCTCTGGAGCAGGTTCCGGGCGTTGTCCACGCTGGGCGGGTCGCCAGGCCGGACGCGCCGGTACAGCTCGAGCAGGGCGTCGTCGGTCCGGGCGGTGGTGTCCTTGTCGAACGTGGACTCGAGGTAGCGGTGATCGGTGTCGCTGTCCACGTCGCCGAACAGCTCCGTGAAGGCCCGCCGCTGGGCGTCGCGGTCGTTGTCGGTGCCCCTGAGGTGGGGCAGCTCCAGGGCCTTGAGGAGCACGGTCACGGGGACCTTCCGCTTGCGGTCGATCTTGACGGTGATCAGGTCCTTGGCCGAGGTCTCGATCTCCAGCCAGGCACCGCGGTTCGGGATCAGCTTGGCCCCGAACAGGCGGCGGCCCGTGGCCGGGTCCTCGGCGGCCGTGAAGTAGACGCCGGGGGAGCGGACGAGCTGGGAGACGACCACGCGCTCCGTCCCGTTGACGATGAACGTGCCCTCGTCGGTCATCATGGCGAAGTCGCCCATGTAGACCTCGGACTCCTTGATCTCGCCCGTCTCCTTGATGGTGAGCCGGGTCCGGATCCGGAGCGGGGCGGCGTAGGTCACGTCCCGATTGCGGCACTCCTCCACCGAGTACTTGGGCGAGCCGAACTCGTAGTCGAGGAACTTGAGCTCGAAGTTCTTGCCGGTGTAATCGGTGATAGGGTTAATCTCATCGAAGAGCTCCCGGAGACCCTCGGTCCTGAACCAATGGAAGGAGTCGAGCTGCGTGGCGATGAGGTCCTTCAGCTCGACGAGATTCTGGATGCGGCCGTAGGAGCGGCGCGCAGGAGCCTTCATCTCAGAGATCATCAAAGGGGCAGCCTCCTAGAGAGCAAACGGGCGCGCTGAGAGCAAGGCAGGAGTCAGCGGGCTGGCGCAGCACGAACGTTGATCATAACACGTCTCCCGGACGGGTAGCGGCCCGGCCGCCGGGCTCGGTTCGATCAGGAGGGCGTGAGCCTCCATACATATTGATACGTTCCCGGGCCTCATCTGGTAACACCCGCCGTTCAGGCGCCTCGAATCGGCCTCCGCGCGTTCCTGGTCGTACCCGCTAGTACCGCGCCGGGGAGCCCGGCTATTCCCTCCCCTCGCGAGCGGACCGCTCGGCGCCGGCCGCGGGCGGCACCTCCGGCGGTCCGGGCTCGGGCGCCGGCGGCGCGGGCGGCCCAGCGGACGCCGGCGGCTCGGGACCCAGCACCTCCAGGCGGTGGACCACGTGGGCCGGCTTGGCGGCCGCGACCAGCGCGTCCAGCCTGGGCACGTCCACCGCCCCCTGCTCCGGCACCCGGACGCGCACCGTCAGCTCGAACCCCGGCCGGCCGGGCAGCCCGGCGTCGGGAACCAGCGCGTACGCCGTGGCGCCCGTGTCCACCACCTCCACCTCGCCGCCGGTGACGACCTCCAGGTGGGCGGCCAGCCCGCGCGGCGTGCCGCGCACCCGGTAGAGCCGGCAGGCCTCGGCCACGAAGGCCCGGCGGCGCTCCACCGGCCACGACTCCTCCAGTGCCAGGCCGACCCACGAGCCCAGCCACTGCAGGAAGTCCTCCGGCGCCAGCTGGGG
>WNFX01007751.1_pt1 | contig 10048 bp, 10 predicted proteins | sample 5400111 | NCBI WGS metagenome assembly WNFX01 (sample SAMN13153363, study PRJNA577476) | soil metagenome | isolation source: 40 cm soil or saprolite under grassland replicate 1 | place: USA:California | collected 2016-06-15 | reverse complement strand
GTTTCACCGGCAAAGTGATCGACAAGCAGATCGAGGTTGTTAACGAATAGGTTCGGGAAGCCGATAGTCGTTTGAGGACAGTTGATAGCTGACCGGCTGCGTACAAACGGGACGCTATACGCCGGATGCCACGAACATCAATCAAGCCAACAAATTCACGGTCGAAAGCGAAAAGCGTTATTGGCTGCACATCGCGCTCGGCCGCGATCTTAACGATGACGGAAGCGCGGAATGTGCTCGGCACCCAGCTCGAAGAAGTGGTGGAGTAGCAGACAAAGTCGATAGCTGATGGTGATCTACCTTCGCCAAGGCTACAGCGTGACAAGGTAGTTGATCCACCTTCGCTCTCTTGGGCCACGGCCGGCCGGCCAGCTGATCTGCGTTCGCACAAACCGGGCGATATGGACCGGGCCACCAACGTTACTCAGGCCAATAAATTCACCATGGAAAGCGAGAAAGGGAAAATCGCCGCTACGTTCCGCGGACTATGCGCCTGAATCCCGCGGTCGTGGGGGGCAATTTCGCCAAAGCACAGCCCTCTTACAATCAACTCGATATTTGGCCGTTTTTCACGACCGCCGACAAATGCAATGCAGCAACTTCGACCTGACCACCATCGTCGAAGAATACGATGACACGAGGAGCGGCCGGGTGAACCGCGGCGTGATCGGCTGTCGGCATAACGTATTCACGTCCGTCACTCCTTCGAATGGCGAACGGCTCAAACGGCGCAGCGTGCAACAGCTCTCGAATGCGCGGAATCACGATGCGAATCTAGCGGAGGCAGCTCACTCTATCAATTCACTACGCCGGAAAGGTTTTCCGCAGGCCGCCCATTGCTGCTCGTTCCGCAAGCTTCTGAATGTGCGCGGGGAGCTGATCGTAACAATTCCAGAATGACTGCAGCGCGTGCGAAGTCACGGAAGCGGCGTGAAATTGCCTGAATCAATCTCGGCGTCGATCTTCTCCAGCGCCTTTTCGTGCTTGCCACCCGGACTGAAATCTTCTTCCAGCTCCTTGTCCCAGGCGAGCTTGTCGCGCCGCGCAATGTGGGCAGCTAATTTCGTCAATTCCTTCGGCGGCAATTGGTCAATCGCCTTCTCGATTTCTGCGAGACTCATAAAACATATTAGCTTCCGACGGACACACTCGCAAGCGTTTGAGTACCTAGGACGCCTGTGGAGCGGACCGCCGTCGAACCTCGACTCGGATGCTAGATCTGATGGCTCACTTTTGTTTTTGTCGGGCGTTTCCCTGATAGGTTGTCGGGCTCTTCTGTCAGGGATCTCCTCGGTCGAACTTACTCGGGTGTGGCGCGGCCGGTTCAGCGTGCGTGTAGCGAACTGTCTGGGTTGGCGTTGCTGTCCAAATACTTAAGTATTTCGTCCTAAGGTTGCAGCCGCTTGTAGGGTGAAATCCTACAAAGACCAAGCCAAAAATTCAGGGATTCACCCCGACAGACAGGTGCCCAGCGGTCAGCTTATTCTCGATGCGAGCTAAAAAACACCCGCCCCAGTGACAAAGCGCAGCAACCAGGCGTCAGAGGTCAGAGATCAGTGGTCAGCGGACGGTCTCGAGGCACGCGCATTGTGTCTGACATGGGACCTCCGAGCTCCGACCTCCGCGGGGCGTGGCGTTGAGTGCGTTCGGGGCTTTACGCTCCTCGAGTTGTTGATCGTCCTCGCAGCCATTGGTCTCATGCTGGCGTTGATCGCGCCGGCGTTCACAAGCATGAAAAGCGGAAGCGATTTCACCCATGCTGTTTATGGGATCCAAGGCGTGCTTGAGAATGCCCGCACATACGCTAAAGCAAATCGCACGTACGTTTTCATTGGTTTCGCGGAGGTCGATTCTTCAGTCGATCCGTCGGTGAGCCCACAGGTCACGACCGGTTCTGCTCCCTACGGTAGAGTTGCGGTTGCGGTGGTCGCTTCTAAAGACGGAACGCGGCATTTTCAATATGCCACGAGCAGTCAGGGAGCCGACTGGCAGGCCAACTACGCCAATTCTACGAAGCCCGAGTATCTTGGCGGACACGTAACACCAGTCGGAAAGTTGCAAAGGTTCGAAAATTTGCACTTTATGCCCTTGGATTTTGGATCCTGGAGTCCGAGCACGCATCCGAACTCTAAGATGGCAAGATATCAGCCGACCGGTCCCCCTTATATTCTGGGAAATTCGGCATCTACATCAGTAACGCCGTTTACCTGGCCTTTGGGCTCGCCATTGAATTCAGGATATCAGTATCGATTCGATAGAGTCATATACTTTGACCCGATTGGCATCGCGCGGATCGCCACCTCGACAAATGCGGATGCAATTGTTCATGTCATGGAAATCGATTTTCAACCAACGCATGGAACCGTCACGCCGACGCCTCCCCCAAATCAAGATGTTGGTAATCAGGCGGTAGTACAACTTGGAACCACAGACGGCGCGGTGCGCGTTTATCGGCCGTGAGACTTTGTACTTGTAAGAATGCTGCCTTTTCGTTGATCGAGGTGACACTCGCTTTAGGCGTAGCTGCGTTCTGTTTGATTGCTGTATTCGGCTTGATGCCGGTGGGAGTGCAAACAAATCGGAATGCGACTTCTCAGACTGCGGCCACAAACATTATTGCAGCGGTCGTCGCAGATCTGCGAGCAACGCCGACCGCGAACGCTACTTCATCGCAGTTTGGAATTACGTTTGGGACCGGTGCAACCCTGTACTTTGACAGTGCAGGACAATTCTCGACATCATTAGATCCGAATTCCCGTCTTCAACTGAATGTAACATGGAATAACTCGCCCCCGACCGGATTGCAGTACGCCGATTTCAAGGTCACCTGGCCAGCTGCGGCTATCGCGGCAGACGCTACTGGCGCGGTGGAAATGTTTGCCGCGTTTGGCAGGAATTGAACCGATGGCTGATAACCGAAATGCCACATCTTTAGAGGCAGCCGTGTCGGCTGCGATACTTGGACAAGCGCAGCCGACACGCCTGGCGCTACAGCGTCGCGGCGCAGCTGGCTTTACGTTGGCCGAACTGTTAGTCACGGTGGGCGTGCTCGTAGTGCTTGTGCTGCTTTTTACGCAGCTTCTTAACAGCGCAGCGAATATCACGACCTTGGGTCACAAACGAATGGATGGCGATTCACAGGCACGCGAACTGCTTGATCGGATGGCCATCGATATGATGCAGATGGTCAAGAGGTCCGATGTCTACTACCACCTCAAAGCCTCGACGAGTGCCACTGACTGTCCCGCGACAGAATGTGGGATGCAACCCGGAAATGACAAGATAGCGTTCTACAGCAACGTCCCAAGTTATTATGCATCGGACTCCACAGGGTCGCAGCATAGCTCGGTATCACTCGTCGGATACCGAATCAATTCGAGTGCGACAACCCTCGGTAACAGATTGGAGCGATTGGGCGCAGGATTGCTTTGGAATGGTGCCTCCGCGAGTAACTTGCCGAACACGGCAATGATCTTCTGGGCAGCGTTGGATCCGTGGAACACTGCGAAATTTGCTACCACTAGCACGCTCGACATCGTCGGGCCGCAGGTCTTTCGATTTGAGTATTATTACCTGTTAAAGAATGGCAACTTATCAGCCACTCCTTGGTACACGGCTCCCAGCGTAAACGGCATGCAAGACGTTGCCGCAATTGTTGCGGACATCGCTGTGCTGGATCCGAAGGGTCGCCTCCTCCTAGACAACTCGGCACAGGTTCCTCCTCCGGATGACAATATCACAGTGCTGGCAGGAACCTTAGTTGACTACAATCGGCAAGCGCCAGGCTTACTGCTCTCAACCTGGCGCAACGCGATTGATGCGAATACGACCTTGCCTCGCCGAGCGCTTTCCGGCATTCGGCTATACGAACGCTTCCTTTATCTGTCACCTCCCACTCTCAATACTCCGTGAAAAGCTTCCTACGGTCTCGTTACGGCGCATCGAACGGTGCTGCGTTGATGATTGTTCTTGCATTTGTCGTGCTACTGGTCGGCTTGACGCTGACTTACTTCTCCCGCGCGACGACTGACAGACAGCTGGCCCAATCCAGCTATAACGATACTTCAGCCGATCTGCTGGCTCGCAGCGCACTCGATATTGTGGTCAATGATTTCAGGCAGGAGGTCCTTGCCGCACAGCCTGTGACCCCAAACAATGTTGAGCCAGCGCGTTACACACCTACGCCGTTGATTTCGGGTTTGCCTGTCCCGAATTTGATCAGGCAGAGTTATGACGGAGACCCGACCCTCCGCACGTCGAGTGTAAGCTCTGGCGCGGCCTCTGCGAACGGACGCTCGATTAGCACAACTCGTTGGAACAGTCATTACCTCGTTCCTCGGCTCGACCCAAACAACACTGCTATCGATAGCACGCCGGTGGCGAGCTTCATCGCGCCGGATTGGGTGCTGGTGACTGCTCAAGGGCCAAACTCCCCGACTGTGCCTAACGGTGTGATTGGCAGATACGCCTTCGCGGCGTATGACGAGGGAGGGTTACTCGATATGAATCTGGCAGGGTATCCTGCTTGGTCAGGCAATGTTGGACCTAATCCGGCTCCCAGCCCAACTCCATGGCTGACTAATGTTGGACGAAAAAGCATCCTCGGTTTCGCTGATCTCACCGCCTTGCCTGATACCCCGACCACCAAACTCGCCCAAAATCAAATCGACAACATAGTCGGCTGGCGAAATTGGTCCACGACCAAACAAACGGGTGCCTCGTTCGGCAATCCCAATTTCTCCTCGGGTAACATGAACAATAGGCAGGATGGATGGGGAACTTATTTGCTCGATTTCGGTGACCCCCCTTACTCGGACCCATGTCCAGTTTTTCCGTTTACGACCGTTGATAATTCAACCAACAGCAGTCGGACAGATCAGGCCCTCATGACTCGGCAGGAATTGTTGAAGCTTCGAAGCAGTCTCGGCTTTAACCAAAATGTGCTTCAGTACATGGGAACTTTTTCCCGGGAACGAAATCAGCCTTCGCGCGGCTGGAACCGACTTAATGGCAGGTTGCCAAATAGATATGACATAGGCCAATTCGGCATGGTCAAGCCCGCACCGGCGGGAAGTTGGACTGGGCGAGGTCGTGGTAACGGGCATGGTGGCGGTGGCTTTCATGGGCGCGGCCATTACAAGGGCGACGCTGCCATTATTCGCGACCGGTTTGGATTGGTTTGGGTACCCGGAGTTACAACAGACGCTCACAACGTTAACTATTGGGGTCATTGGTTGTATGTTGGTGCCCCGGGTTTGCCTAGCAATCCGAATCCGCATATCCCCCTTTTGAGAGGACCCGCGTCTAGGAACGATCTTTTTCAAATCCTCGATTTCGCGATGACCCAAGCGAATGACACCAACGATGACGTCGATCCTCTAAACGTTGCGGACGTGTTTGCCCTCGGTGCTTCCTTGATCGATCAATACGACGCAGGGGATCTCGGCCAACCCGACGATGACGCAGATCCAAAGACTGGCACGCACATTACGATCATCAAGACTGGCTCGGGCGTGGGGGACTTCGTGCTAGGCTGGGAAAACGTCGGTGCCCCAAACGGTGATGCGAAAGCCGCTGGCGACCCTACCGACAATGATCCGCTTGCCCCCAAGAACCCCTACAACTGGATAACTAATGACGGGACGGCTACGGGCACGAAAAAGACTCCTCCAACAGTTACTCCTATTGTACTCAACCACGCTTTTTCGAACCCAGGCGACATCGGCTATGGCCTTAGGCCAGAATACTCCGCGAACCGTTTTCAGCGTCTGGATTTCCACACGGACAACCCCAATGCTTCCATTCTGGACTTTTTTGCATACAACCCTGTTGATCACAACTATCCGCGACTCGCGGTCGTCAATCTGAACACGAAGCACGTACCCGTGCTTGCCGCGGTTCTGCAAAACGCGCTGAAGAAGGACATAGACACTGCTAGTCTTCCTAATCCGTTCCCTGTTGTTTCGTCATCTGAAGCCACAGCCGCGGCCCAAGCTATTGTTAACGCCACAAATCCCGGCGTCGGAGGTACACGCGCGACGAGCCGAGCTGACATAGGCCGGCTTACCGCGGCGGCTGCGGGCGCAATCTCGACAGCAGGCTTCGCTCCGGGCGAAGAAACAGAAAAGGTGCCAGAAGTGATCGCGCGGGCGCTTTCAGAGACAGTACAGGCGCGGACTTGGAATCTGCTCATCGATGTGATCGCGCAAACCGGGCGCTACGTGCCAGGCACCGCTAATGTTACCGATGCGAACAAATTCATTGTTGAAGGCGAGAAGCGATACTGGCTTCACATTGCGCTTGGCCGCGATTTGGTCAGCGGACAAGTGGACGTGCTTGGTACGCAGCTTGAGGAAGTGGTTGAGTAGCTCGCGCAGTTGATGGCTGAGAGCGTAAAGCTCCGTTGGAGCCACGCTCCTTTACGGAGTTGATAGTTGATGGCCGATAGTTGATAGCGGATCTGGCTTTGCCGGAGGGGTTGCAAGCGAAGGCTGGATGCTCGTTAGGGCTTGGCGAGGAGAACGGCAGATAGGTAGCCGGGAGTTGATACTGGATCTGGATCAGAGTGGCAGAAATTCTACGCGGCCATCGAAGTGTTCAGATTCTCCAGCCAAAGCAAGCAGTTCCAAATCTCTAACGAATCGCCCGATGGTTATGCTCAACTGATGCGCGTAACTCAGGCCTCCAAACGGAATCCCTTCTCGTTGCCGACCCGCAGCTTCAGCTAGCATGTCTTCATCCTGACTAACAAGCACTCGATTCAGTTGTCGAGCCCGGTCCAACAGCGCCGAATCGTCCAGTTGTGTTGCACTATCCAACTGGGCGGTGAGCACATCGACATTTCGCAATAAGAGGCCGCGCGTGACAGTAGCAGGCACGTGCACGTCCATGTACAAGCGAACGCTCACGCGAGCTTGCCGATGGCGCGCAGCTTTTTCCGAATCGGAGATTCCTGGGTTGTGGCCCGCAACTGTTCCACGCGCTCCAAGCTCGACTGAATCTCAGCATCAAACTCCGCCTTGTGGTCGTGGTAATACGCGAGCGCGGCATGAATCTGACCGAGTGACAGATGCGGATGCTGGAAATGAATTTCCTCGGCGCTCCAGCCATGTGCGAGTTGATCCACTGCAACCTCGATCACCTTTGTGGCAGTGTCGTCAATCCACGCGACGCTGCGGGTGTCGAGGCGAATGTGATTGCGGGCTACTGTTGGCATATTCAGGTGAGGACAATGTATCGAAGCAATCTGTCCGATTCAAAGCTGAAAGTTACGCGCGTTGGTACAAACGGACGAAAAGAATTCATCATCGCAGGCGAGCATTACTGGGTACACGTGACGATTGATAGGTTTACCGGCCGAGTGCTCGACAAGCAGATCGAGGTCGTGAAGGAGTAGCGCCGGATAGCCACTAGTCGATTGACGATAGTTGATAGCTGATCCGGCTTCGCGTAAGCCAAACCATTGACGTTCCTCAGGCCAACAAATTCATCGTCTAAGGCGAGAAGCGATACTGGTTTCATATTGCGCGGGGCCGCGATCTGATCAACGGACAGGTAGACGTCCTTGGCACACAGCTTGAGGAAGTGGTTGAATGAGGGGAAAGCCGATCCGCCTTCATCCCACAGTCGCGGGACTGCGGCGTGACAAGTAGTTGATAGTGGATGTGGCTTGGAGCGGCTGACGACTGATTCGATTAGTGGTTTCTTGTTCGTTGACGATTATGCATACATCAGCGTATACATATTTGTATGCCTTCGACAATCCGTATTAGTTCCACGACGCACCGCAGCCTCGCCCAAATCGCGGAAGAAACGAATAGTTCGTTGCAGGAAACGCTTGATCGAGCCATTGAAAACGAGCGGCGCCGTCTGCTCCTCGAGCAAACTAACCGCGCTTATGCAAAACTCCGGCAGAACAAAAAAGCATGGAAAGCGTGGCGCGCGGAGCTGCGGCAATTGGACGCGACGTTAAGCGACGGCATTTAATACCGTATGGCCTATCCGCACCGGGGCGAAATCTGGCTTGCTGATCTTCGCCCGACCCGTGGCCGCGAGCAGGCTGGCCGCAGACCAGTGTTGGTCCTCTCAGTTGATTTCTTTAACGCCGGGCCGGCGGATCTTGTGGTGGTCTTGCCGCTGACGTCAACCCAGCGAGACATCCCCCTACAGGTAAATGTCAGAAAAGGCGATGGAGGAATGAGAAACGACAGTGTGATTTTGTGCGAGGCGATTCGCTCGGTTTCAAAAGACCGGCTTATCTCGCGATTGGGTATGCTGTCACACGAAGTCATGGCTGAAGTTGAAGATCGTTTGCGCATTTTGCTCGATCTTTGAGCTTGCCGCAGCGTGGCGTATCAGCTCGTGGGAAGCAGAATTGCCAAGGTGCGGCTACGTTAGTAACGACGCACAGAGGGGTCCTGGTGTTTTTGCAGTTTCGAGCCGACGCCGTGGAGTTTGTTTGTGATTGTCGTGTTTGCCTGCGCGACGTGATCTTTGAAGGGAGTGGTCCAGCCATAAAAAATCAGGGCCGCGATGATCAAAATTTCAACCAGTAGTCGCATAACTTTCTGAGAGTGACAGAAGATGCGCACCGAAAGCAACGAGAATCGGTGAAGCGTTGAAGCGTTGAAGGGCTGGTAGAGCGATCACTCCGTGAGCGCCGTTTCAAATTGTCGGATTGGCCTTGTCGAGTTCACACTCAACTCAGACGCCCCACAGGGGCGTGGCTACAGTTGAGCTCCAGGCGCGACAGACTTGAACCGGTTCGGACATTCTGACAGGCTTTCATTCTCGTTGCCGCAATAATTGAGCTGCGGCGGCGATGAACTGCGGAGCGCTAACACATGTATCGCGGTTTAACCGTCATTGCGATCGTGCCGGTCTTCAACGAAGCGGCGAAGATTGGAGAAGTCGTTAGGCGCATCCCGCGAGAAATCGTGGATGACGTTCTGGTCGTTGACGATGGTTCCACGGACGATTCAGCCGACGAAGCGCGCTCATCTGGCGCGCAGGTGATTTCAATGGGCGCAACGCTCGGCGTGGGTGCAGCCCTGCAAACCGGGTATGACCATGCGATCAGGCACGGCTATGACGTCACTGTCACCGTAGCTGGCAACAACAAAGATTCACCCGAGGAGATCCCGTTGTTGTTGGACCCGATCGCGGAAGATCGCGCCGATTTCGTGCAGGGTTCGCGCTTCTTAAAGCGTGACGCCGCGTTCGGGCCGATGCCAGTGTATCGGCAGATTGCCACGCGCCTGCATCCGCTGATTTTTTCGCTAGTCGCACGACGCTGGGTCACTGAATCAACCAACGGGTTTCGCGCCGTGCGGACGCGCATCCTCGCCGACCCTCGGCTTGATCTGTCGCAAACGTGGCTGCGACAATATGAACTGGAGCCGTACTTGTATTTGCGCAGCATCCAGCTTGGCTACCGCACCGTGGAAGTTCCGGTGACAAAAATCTACCCGCCCAAGCGTTTGGGTCAGACGAAGATGAAACCCATCGCTGGTTGGTGGTCAATCCTGCGGCCGCTTGTTTACGTGGGTTTCGGCTTGCGAAAGTAGGCCAAGTTAGTACAACGAGGCACGATTTGTAATGTCGCAGCAGCGAGAAGCAAGAACGGACGCCGGAACATTATAAAAACGGCATGGAAACGTTTAACCGCATTGCTCCCGATGTTTCCCTGGGACGGTCCGTCAAGATATTCGGTTTCGCTAACCTTTACGGCTGTACGATAGGGGATGAGTCGCGCATCGGTTGCTTTGTTGAGATTCAGAAGAATGCCACCGTCGGCGCGCGCTGCAAAATTTCTAGCCACTCGTTTATTTGTGAAGGCGTCACTATCGAGGACGACGTATTTATTGGTCATCACGTGTGCTTCATTAACGATTTGTTTCCGCGTGCGTGCCGACCGGACGGAACTTTGCAAACGGACGTCGACTGGAAGGTGATTCCCATTGTGGTCAAACGACGCGCGACGATTGGGTCGGGGGCGGTCATCCTGGGCGGAATCACGATCGGCGCAGGAGCCATCGTTTGTTCCGGG
>WNFX01016949.1_pt1 | contig 10050 bp, 8 predicted proteins | sample 5400111 | NCBI WGS metagenome assembly WNFX01 (sample SAMN13153363, study PRJNA577476) | soil metagenome | isolation source: 40 cm soil or saprolite under grassland replicate 1 | place: USA:California | collected 2016-06-15 | reverse complement strand
GGCGTGGTCGAAGGCTTTCTTCCGACCCCGGCAGCGACCCATGGCTGCCGCCGGAACTGAAGGAAGCCTTCGACCACGCCGCGGATAGCTGGCCCGGCGGCGCTGCCGTCCTGCTCGCCGCGATCGCGGGCGCGGCGCCCGGCACCTTCGCGCTCCTGGCCGGGCCGCTGTCCCAGCACCCGGACCCGGATGTGGCGCACGCTGCCCGGCGAGCCCGCCTGGCAGCGCAGGCGGCGGTGACCGCCCCGCATCGGAAGAAAAAGGCCAGATCACGGTCCGCCCGGCCGCGCAAGAGCGGTCGGCGGCGGCATCGCTGAACGCGACGGCAGGCTCCGCGCGGGGACGCCCGCGCGATCGCGCTCCTCATCTCCAGGCGTTTGCCGTCCGAGGTTCTTGTCGGGGAACATTCGGGGTCAGACTGCCTTAGGCAAGCGCGGACGCCGAAGTAGTCGCCCGGAGGTGTGCGCTGATACCGCTCGTTTGTGTTCATATGGTCACTTTCGGCAGCAACAGGCCGGGACGTGGGGCATACTCAAGAGGTGCAGCGGGAGCGTGCCGTCAGGCTTGCCGAGCATGTCTTGCGGAGTGCCCATGACGGCCAGCAGAGCTGGCCGCTGAGCCTGGTCACCGAGGTTTACCTGTTCGGCTCGTTCACCCGCGGCGCGCTGGCCCCGCACGATCTCGACATCGATGTAGAGCACGAGAACGACGACAAGTGGTGCTCGCATTTCGCCACTTCGCTTGCCTACGGCCGCGATCCTAACGCGCTGATGCGTCAGCGGCTCGCCACCGGCAAACGTGGCTGCCAGTTCACCTTTAACTTCCGCGAGCAGGCAGATTTCGAACTGACCTTGCTGTGGCGCAGGGGCGAGAGCCTCGCTACGGCGCTGAAGCGCCTGCACGCGATCAAGGCTGACCCTGCGGCGGGACGGGCGCCACGCGATTCCATGCTGCCGCAGTTCGAAGGACTCGACGCATGGATGAGCCGCCCGTATCGCGAAGTCCTCTGCGCGGCTGTCAGCAGCAAGGCCATCGGGCTGGACCGCGTCGTGCTACCGGAGGGCCCGATCACGAGCCGTATCGCCGCAGAGCACCTGGCGGGCCGGTGGAAGACCTCGAGTCCGCTGCACCGGGCGGCCACGTCGGTCGTCCGCTACTGGGAGCAGCGCGGCATCGATCCTGGCCGTTGCCACCTTCACGGAGTTGATATCCGTGACAGGGAAACGCAGTATTTCGCCGGGCTCGGGTTGCGGTACTTCAGGTCGGTCCGGGCATGCCTGACGACCTTCGGCGGCGCGGAATGGCTCGAGGTGGTCCATCCCACCAGGGCCCGGCCCTTGGATTGCCTGCGGATCGTTCCCCTCGACAGGCAACAGCTGGATCAGGCTGCGTGGGGCTGAGCTGCGTGCTGGCGTGAGGAATCAGGGCAGGACACATAAGCCATGACCGATGAGCTCAGCCCTGAACGTGAAGAGCGCCTTATCGTCGAAATGCTCCGCGAGCGAGGTGCCATCGATCCGGGCAGGCTGGGTCCGGTCATTGACCTGGCGGCGCTGGGCCTGGTCAACAGCGCGTGGCGGAACACCTGCGTTGAGGGCTGGCACGCCGAGGGCCGTCTGCACGACGGCGACATGATGCGGGTCAGCAGCCATATGACCTGGCGTGCCCGCCAGATCCTGCACCGCTGGATGACCGAGACCGGCTTGGCCGCCGACGGGCCGCTATCGGCGCTCGACGATGTCGCCGCGGAGGATGTCGAATGGCTCACGGTCCGGGTGTTCCGGTGGCTGGTGAACCCGAGCCGGAGGCTGATTACCGGCGTTACGCTGGCCGAGCTTGCCCGTGGTGACCTGCTGGAGTATGAAGACGATGCCAGCTTGCGGCTGGGGGGATTCGCTAGGCAAGCCGCCGACCGGGGAGCGCGCTTCGGCATGGCGCGGACCGCTGCGCACGGCGCGCTGGCCTGCCCGCACTGGTGGGGTCATCCGCGCTGGCCTGACCTGGTGGACAGGTTGCTACTGGCCCTTGAGGATCCGGCTGACACGCACTGGGGACAGGGCGGGGAGCTCAGGAAACGCCTGGCACGCGAGCCGCCCCTGGTGGCCGACCGTAAGCTCCTTCGCCAGGTCCTGCGTTCGCACCCGTGGGACCTCACCTCCGAGTCCGCGACGTGGCTGGTCACCGCCGGTATCGGCTATCTGCGGTCGTAGCCAGCGGGACCGTCTGATCGTTTCTGCAGCTCCGGCGCACGGCGTGCCGACCGTCGGCTCCACGGGCCTGGCTGAATCCGCGTGCCTAGATGAGCTTGACTGCTTCACGGGCGGCATCGAGTTCGGCGGATGACGCTGACGGGATGAGGTAGCCAAGGTCTGTGAGATCCTGGCTGCGCCGGGCCAGTACCTTGAGCGCGATCAGATGCGGCGTGGTCGCGACCGGAACAGTCAGGCGGGGCAGCACCTCGAGATGGTCAGCACTCGCTACGACTTCGTTCTCGACCCCTGAGCTGGCGAAGAGCAGGTCTACGAGAATGTCTGAGCCGTTGCGTGCCATCCGGACGCCGGACAGGCGTTCCACGTAGTCCTGCTCGAGTACCTCGATGGGGTAGTAAGAACGCGTCGGCTAATAATCCGTCGACCTGATCTGCGGGGGCCGCGGCACCCGGGTCGATCTGCGGAATGGGCGATCTGGATGGTTGTCCCCTTCCTGTGCCTCAGCGGATCGCGGGCTGTCGAAAGCCGGACAAGGCTGGTGTGGCGGCATCTTGATGTTTGCCCCCAAACGGGAGTGGTAATTGGGAACCGTGATCAGACCGGGCGCGGTGCGTCAGCAGCGAGAGATGCGCCCGGTGGTGCCGATACGGATTCCGGGCAGCGGACCTGGCGCGAGCACGGATGCTGACAGGCTGGAGGCGTGGGCGGAGAACCTCGGCCGCCGCCGGGGAGGGACGCATGGCCGCGGGTGCCTGCGGTTCGCGTTTTACGGGCGGGTGTCGACGGAGGACTGGCAGGATCCGGAGACGTCGCGGGCACGGCAGCTGCAGCAGGCCTGATGCTAGTAGCGGGACATGGCACGATCGTGGCCGAGTTCTTCGATGCCGGGGAGAGCCGCACGCTGGCGTGGGGGCGGCGCCCGCAGGCCGCCGCGCTGGTGGCCGCCCTGGCGGATCCGGGCCGGGGCTGGGACGCGGTCGTGATCGGGGAGTACGAGCGCGCGTTCTACGCCAGCCAGTACGCCTCGATGGCGCCGCTGCTCGAGCACTACGGCGTCGGGCTGTGGATGCCGGAGGTCGGCGGCCGGGTCGACTGGCACGCCGAGGACCACGAGCAGACCATGCTGGCGCTGGGCTTGTCCTCTAACTAACCGGCGTGAGCGCCGTGTAGGATCCGGGCGATCATGAGCAATCACATGCCGCTGACCTGCGGCGTTCTGGCCGGTGAGCAATGCGGTCTTGTGGGCTTTCCGGATGATCATGAGCAATCGAGGCGCAGGGTCTGGTACCAGGCCGGGTGCCGCAGATAGGTGCTGTACTGACTGTGCCGGATTAACCATCCGCAGGACTCGGTGTTTCATCCGGCGGCAGCCCGAAGAAGTCGCTCCGGGCACGCTCAGGGGAGAGCACCTGCCGGTGTGCGCACGGCTTGGCGCAGGCGGGCGGCGTCCTGGCTGGGGGGTACGCCGAACTGGCGGCGGTATTCCCGGCTGAACTGTGACGGGTTGTCGTAGCCGACGCGGTGGCCGGCTCCGGTGACAGCCGTGCCTCTTGCAGCCGGATCTGCTTCTGGAACTGGATGGGACTCATCGCGGTCACCGCCTGGAAGTTGCGGTAGAAGGCGGAGGCGCTCATGCCGGATTGCCGTGCCAAGTCCTGGACCCGGAAGGGCTGCGCGTAGTGCTCGCGGATCCAGCGCACGGCCCGGGAGATATGGCTGAGGCTGCTGTCGGCGAGGCCGAGCTGACGGACCGTCTCGCCCTGATCACCGGTGATCAGCCGCCACAGAATCTCGCGTTTGACCAGCGGCGCGAGCGCGGCCCGGTCGCGGGGCTCGTCGAGCAGGCGCAGCATCCGGACCACGGCGTCGAGCAGCGCGGGCGGCGCATCGCTGACGGCGATCCCTGGTGGCGCGCCACCGCTGGCGCGGTGGGTGTCTCCGGGCCCGGCCTGAAGCAGGAGTTCGGCGACGGCGGCCGGCTCCAGCGTGAGGCCGAACCCCAGCGCCGGCTGCCCGGGGTCGGCCTGGGTGAACTGACCGGTGACGGGCAGGTCGACCGACGTCACCAGGTACTGCCCGGCGCGATACTCATACACCCGGTTGCCGAGGGCTAGTCGCTTAGCGCCCTGGGCGATGACTGCCAGCACCGTGCCGGACATCGAGGGCGCAGGCGGGTCGGCCCGGTCGACCTTCGAGATGAGGACGCCGTCGATGGCGGTGGTCCAGTCGGGCCGGGCATGCCGGGCGAGCAGGCTGCACAGCTCGTCGAGGTACATGGGTCCATTGCAGCACCCACCGGGCCGCATCTCCCAACTCGCGGGAGGATCGTGCAAGTACGGGCGAGCATCGTTCTAACGTTTCCGCAGGTCAGCCGGTTGAATGGGATTACCTCACTCCCCACCGCAGACGGAGAACCCATGACTGTCAACTACGGCTTCACCGCCACCATGACCGCGAAGCCCGGAATGGGCGGCCGGCTGGTCGACCTGCTGCTGACCGGCCTGAACGAGGGCAACCCCGGCGCGAGCGAGCACTGCGTCGTCTACCTCGTCTCCCGGTCCGCGTCCGACCCCGACGTCGTCCGCATCACCGAGGGCTGGACCAGTGAGGAGGACCACCACCGGATCTTCGCCAGCGAGGCCGCCCAGGCCATCGTGGCGCAGTTCGACGCACTGCTGGCCAAGGAGTCGGAGTACACCGACTTCGTCCCGGTCCGCGGCAAGGCCGCCTTCTGAAGCCCTCGGATCGATCCCCCTGCACTTCTGCCGCCTCGGTGCCCGCCGCGGCGGTCACCTCCTCACCCGTCCGGCACCCCTTCCGCGAAAGGCGGCAACCCGTGACCCCGGCGCGACCCGATCTGGACCCCGAACTGCGTGAACTGCTAACAAGCATGCCCCTCATGTCCCAGCTCAGCCCGGAAATCCTCGCGCAACTGCGACAGCTCCCCGCAACGCCCGTCGAGTCCCTCCTCGCCCGCTGGCAGGCCAGTCGGCGCGAGGTCACCGTGCCCGCCAGGGACGGCGCCCTGATCCCGCTGTCAGTTTTCAGCCCCGCGAACGCCGATCGCACCGCCGCCGCACCCTGCGTCTACTGGATGCACGGCGGCGGGATGGTGATGGGCGACCGCTTCTCGCAGATCGACATCCCGCTGGAGTGGCTCGGCGAGCTCGGCGCGGTGGTGGTCTCCGTTGACTACCGGCTCGCGCCGGAGGCCGGCGGCGTCACCCTGGTCGACGACTGCTACCAGGGACTGCTCTGGGTCGCCGGGCGTGCTGCCGAGCTGGGCATTGACCCCGCCCGGATCGTCGTCGCCGGCGCCAGCGCGGGCGGCGGCCTCGCCGCCGGCGTCACGTTGCTGGCCCGCGACCTCGGAACCCCGGCGATCGCCGCACAGGTACTGATCGGCCCCATGCTCGACCACCGCAGCACCAGCACCTCCAGCCGCCAGTACTCCGGCGGCCCTGGGGTCTGGACCCGCGAGATGAACGAGTTCGGATGGCACGCCGTCCTCGGCGACCTCACCGACGACGAGGTACCCGAGTACGTCTCACCCGCGCTAGCCAGCGACCTCTCGGGCCTGCCGACCACCTACATCGACACAGGTTCCGCCGAAGTCTTCCGCGACGAGGACGCCGGCTACGCCACCCGCATCTGGGCGGCCGGCGGCCAGGCCGAACTGCACGTCTGGGCGGGCGGCTTCCATGGCTTCGACGCGCTGTTCCCCCAGGCGCGCATCGCGGCCACCGCCCGCCGGACCCGCACCGGCTGGCTCGCGCGGGTCCTGTCCCAGGACCTCGCCGTATAGCGCTGCCAGCCCACTCACCCGCGCACGACTGCACATCAGGAGGAACACCATGAAGGTCGCCATCGTCACCGGCGCCAGCTCCGGCATCGGACGAAGCGCCGCGGTCCAGATCGCCAAGCGCGGAACCGGAGTCATCCTGACCTATGGCAACAACCGACAAGGAGGGCTGGAGACGGCCGCCGCCATCGAGAAGGACGGCGGCACGGCCGTCGCACTGCCGCTGGACGTGGGCGAGGCCGGCACCTTCGCGGCCTTCCGGGACACGGTAGCCGGTGTCCTGCGCGACACCTGGCAGCGCGACACGTTCGACTACCTGGTGAACAACGCCGGCTTCGCCCAGACGTCGCTGATCCAGGACACCACCGAGGAGACATTCGACGGGCTCATGCGGGTCCTGCTCAAGGGACCGTACTTCCTCACGCAGCGGCTGCTGCCCCTGGTGGCCGACGGCGGGGCCATCGTCAACACGAGCAGCAACGCGGCAGCGACAGCCGGCCTGGAGCCCGGCTACTCGGTCTACGGGTCGATGAAGGGCGGCCTCAACGTGCTGACCCGGTACATGGCCAAGGAATTCAGCACGCGGGGCATCCGCGTCAACGCGATCTCGCCGGGATCGACCCGCACCCGGATCGCCGGCGACGCCTTCACCCGGCACCCCGAGGTCATCCCGGCCCTCGCCGCGAGGACCGCGCTCGGCCGGGTCGGCGAACCCGACGACATCGGCGCGATGATCGCCACGCTGATCTCCGACGACAGCCGCTGGGTCACCGCCCAGAACATCGAGGTATCCGGCGGCTACAACCTCTAGTCCCTGGTCGCTGAGGAACCGCAAGGCAATCCCCGGCGGCTAGTCGCCAGAGCAGATCAGAAGCGGGGCTTTCCGCGCACAGGCCGTAGCCCACCGGCAAGGCAGCTGGTAAGGGCAGAGCGACCACGTCGCCTTCGATCCGCAGCGCTTGTGACGCTCAGCTAGCATCGCTGGCGGAGCCTGCGCGCGCGTACCCGCCCGTTAGGCGCGGCAACTGGGCGCGGCCTCCTCCCGGCGGTGGCCGCACATAGCTGTTCGATCTGAGCGACCGCTGCCTGCTGCGAGCCTGGGCTGGCTGACGGCCTGGCGTTTGCCTGTGCGGGCAGCGGCCGCGATCACCCGGACAGTTCGCAGGGGATCAGGTCGCCCAGGCGGCCGGGTCGCGAGGTGTTCGGGCCGCGTCGGGTCCGGCTCCCTTCCGCTTCGGCGGTGGCGTGGGCAGAATCGGGGTGAGCAGGCAGGAGAGGGGGCCTAGTGCGGGATCGGCTGAGGGCGCCACCGGTACTGGTGGGCCGGGACGGCGAGCTGGGCGAACTGCTGGCCGGGCTCGACGACGCGGCCTGCGGGGCCGGCCGGTTGTTCTTGCTGGCCGGGGACCCCGGGATCGGGAAGAGCCGCCTGGCGTATGAGGCGGCGGCGCGGGCCCGGGATCGCGGGTTCAAGGTGGTGTGGGGGCGGTGCTGGGAGGCCGGCGGGGCACCGGCGTACTGGCCGTGGGTGCAGGCGCTGCGGGCCTTGGTCCGCGGCGTTGGCCGCGAGGAACTGGTGCCGCAGCTGGGGGCGGGCGCCCCCTTCGTGGCGCAGATCGTGGCGGAGGTGGCCGAGATCTTGCCGGAGGTCGGCCCGCCGCCGCCGATGGGGGCGGAGGCGGCCCGGTTCGGCCTGTTCGATGCGGTGGCCGCGTTCTTGCGCAATGCCGGGGCCGGGCAGCCGCTGATGGTTGTCCTGGATGATCTGCACGCCGCGGACGCGCCGTCGATCTTGTTGCTGCGGTTTGTCGCCCGGGAGCTCGGTGAGGCCCGGGTCCTGGTGCTGGGCGCCTACCGCGACATGGAGCTGGACCGCGGCCACCCGCTGGCGGTGGCGCTGGCGGAGCTGTCCCGGGAACCTGCGACCCGGCACGTTCGGCTGTCCGGCCTGGATGAGGCCGGCGTGGCCCGCCTCATCCGGGAGGTCACCGGGGTCGTGCCGCGGGAGGGCGTGGCGGCGGCCGTGCACCGCGACACCGAGGGGAACCCGCTGTTCGTGGGGGAGGTGGCCCGGCTGCTGGCCGCCGAGGGCCGCCTGGAGCGGGCCGGTGATCCGGCGGGGATGGTGCTGGCCATCCCGGAAGGGATCCGCGAGGTCATCGGGCGGCGGGTGGCGCGCCTGCCTGAGCCGTGCGGCCGGGTCCTGGGCCTGGCGTCGGTGTTCGGCCGCGACTTCTGGCTTCCGGCGCTGGAACGGCTGTGCGGTGTGGGTGCGGGCGAGCTGCTGGACGTCCTGGAGGAGGCCATTGCGGCCGGCCTGGTGGCCGCGGTTCCCGGCGCGCCCGGCCGGCTGCGGTTCAGCCACGCGCTGATCCGCGACACCTTGTATGAGGCCATCCCGGCCGGGCAGCGGCTTCGGCTGCACCAGCAGGCCGGCGAGGCCCTGGAGGCGTTTTACCGGCAGGACCCGGACCCGCACCTGGCCGAGCTGGCCCGCCATTTCTTCGAGGCCGCGGCGGTCGGCGAGGCCGGCAAGGCGGTCGGCTACGCCGAGCGCGGCGGGCACCGCGCCGTCGGGCTGCTGGCATACGAAGAGGCGGTCCGGCTGTTCCGGATGGCCCTGGCCGCCCTCAGCCTGGCCCGGCCGCCCGGGGAGGACCAGAGGCGGTGCCGGCTGCTGGTCGCGCTGGGGGATGCGCTGACCAGGATGGGCGAGCGGCAGGCGGCCAGGGAAGAGCTCCGCGAGGCGGCCGGCATCGCGCGCCGGTACCAGATGGCCGAGGAGCTGGGCCGGGCCGCGCTGGCCTATGCGGGGTTCGGGTGGGAGCGCGGCGCCAGCGACCGGCAGATGATCCCCCTCCTGCAGGACGCGCGGGCCATGCTAGCAGGCATAGAAGATGCAGGGCCGGTCCGCGCGCGGGTGCTCGCCGCGCTGGCGGTCGCGCTCCGCGACCAGCCCGACCGCGTGCCCCGCGATGCGCTCAGCCGGGAGGCGGTCGCTCTGGCCCGGGCGTGCGGTGACCCGCCGACGCTGGGTTACACCCTGACCGGCCGGCTGATTGAGCTGATGGGCCCCGGCGACCCGCAGGGGCGGCTGGCGGTCGCCGAGGAGCTGCGATCGGTGGGCCGTGCCCTGCAGGACAAGGAGCTGGAATCCGCAGGCGAGTACCACCGCGCCATGGTGTTCCTGGAGACCGGCCGGATGGCGGAGTACCGGGAGACCCTCGACGCGGTGCAGCGCCTGGTCGCCGAGCTGCGCCTGCCGGCGTCGCGCTTCATGGCCACCGTGGTCCAGGCGAGCCTGGCGCTGCTGGAGGGGCGATTCGCCGACGCCGAGGCCCTGGTCGAATCGGCGCTCCGATCCGGCGGCAGCTCCATGCCGTGGGACGCCGTCATCTTCTCCCGGGTGCAGCGGTTCGCCCTGCGCCTGGAGGACGGCCGGCTGGCGGAGCTGGAGCCGGCGATCCGCCGCTCGGTGGAGGAGTTTCCCACCCGCCCGCTGTTCGGCTGCCTGCTCGCCCGGCTGCTCACCGAGCTCGGGGACCAGGACCAGGCCCGGTCGGTCTTCGAGCAGCTGGCCACGGGCCGGTTCGGCGGCATCCCGGTGAACAATGACCTGCTGCTCAGCCTGAGCCACCTGGCCGAGGTCGCCTGGTTCCTCCGCGACGCCGGCTCGGGCGCGGTGCTGCGCTGCCTGCTGCTCCCCTACCGCGGCCTGGTCGTGGACACCCTGGAGTCGAGCACCGGCGCGGTGGACCGCTATCTGGGGCTCGCGGCGCTGACCGCCGGCGACCTGCCCGCGGCCGAGCGGCACCTGCGCGACGCCGTTGACCTGAACACCCGGATCGGCGCCCGCCCGTGGACGGCCCGGACCCAGGCCGACCTGGCCGCCCTGCTGCTGGCCCGCGACCAGCCAGGTGACCGGGAGCAGGCGGCCGAGCTGCTGGCGGCCGCGCTCGGCACGGCCAGGCGGCTCGGGATGACGGCCTTCACGCAGCGGGCCGGGGACGTCCTCGCCCGCGCCGGCGGGGACGGCCA
>WNFX01009987.1_pt1 | contig 10050 bp, 10 predicted proteins | sample 5400111 | NCBI WGS metagenome assembly WNFX01 (sample SAMN13153363, study PRJNA577476) | soil metagenome | isolation source: 40 cm soil or saprolite under grassland replicate 1 | place: USA:California | collected 2016-06-15 | reverse complement strand
ATAAAGACATTGCCTGGGCGAGAAAGCTGGATGCGCTCTACAAAGAGGCACAAGAAAAGGGTTTGGGAGCCGTGACGTACGAGGGGAAAATGGTTGATGTTGCGCTCATTCGCAATGCGAGAAACATTATCCAAAAAGCTGACCTTATTGGAAGGTAGCGATGCATGTCTGATAAGCGGCTCAGAGAACAGCATCCGGTACAACCCTACAACCCTACCAATTCCTAGGTTTAGTTTAGGTAGAAGGTGATTAGACGAAACTCTTGAAAGCGTAGGTAGTGTCACGAGTACTGAGAGGGGTGAAGGTGGTTTCAGTCGGCACCAATTGCTCCATATTAAGTCTCACCCACTACTTCTATCGCGACCTGATCGAAGTGGTCGAAGCTGCCGGAAGCAACATCGACGTTGTCGTTATCCCGACGAGTATGAAAAAGCAGATGTGCAGGGCGGGTTAGGGGCGATTGTAATCGATGACCAGATGATTGACGCGGCCCTGTTGCGTGTCGAGTGGAGGAAACTGGCGATTGCGAGAAAGGCGGGATTGGTGTAGCTGTTCACTGAATGAGAATAAAAGAGATCAGGTTAGCAGGAGAAGTAAACCTCTCGTTCACCTGGTCTCTCGAAGAAATTCAGACAAGGTGCCGCATTCTCACGCAGCCGATGGATCATTCTGCAAAGCACCAAAGATGTTTCCTTCGGTATCCTTACCATACACAAGCCATCCGATATGTGGAACTGCCATTTTCGGCAGAACTATTGTTCCGCCGTTCGATGTAATTTTTGCGGCAGTATCGTCAACCGAGGGCACATCAATTGTGCAGACAAAGGCGATAACCCCCTCACCGCTGACTGGTTGGTTACGGCGCAAAATGGCACCGTCGATACCAGGCTCTGTCTTAGGGCCGGTAGTGATGAGCCAGTAATCTTCAGGTCCTTCCCACTTGTTGATCTGCCAACCGAACACATCGCGATAAAAGTTGACGGCGCGCTGGGGATCATCGGCGTGGATTTCAAAATGAACTACTCGTGACATATGATTCTGTTCCCTCCTTACATTACAGGGAAGGTTTCGTATACCGTAATCCTGGCACCACCCTGCAAAACGGGGCAGCGCCTGGCCACCTGGACTGCCGCATCCAGCGAATCAGCCTTGATAACGGTGTACCCACTGGCCATTGTACCCACCGGGCCTTCACTGACGGTTCCATCGCTCGCTATGCTTTTGGCCACCGGTGTGAACGGGTTACCCGCGTCTACGACAGCGCTACCGAGTTCACCGTACCAGGCCGTCCAGGCTTGTATGACTGCTGCTTGTTCTGCTTGAGTCTCGGGCATGCTGCCACCGCTATAGAGTAGTACAAAATTCGCCATTGCTGTTCCTCCTTTGGTAATACTAATTCACGTTTCTGAGGTGGAATTCCATCTTTGTTTAGTTGAACCAGGATGGGAATGGCAGCAAAACGGCAATTTCTCGCTGCCATCACTATACACGTCACACAATACAATTTTTGTCAAACTATAGTACTCTCTTCTTCCCTGTATTAGAAAAAACGGTTACGGAAGGTGATTGGGTGTATTGGTAGGCTTCATCCATCAATTTCGGCTGCTCGATATGAGGAGGTGCGCTTCATTTCATTGCCCATCGAGCCAGAGCTTCGCTGAGCTCGCGTGATCAAACACCTGCTGTTCGTCAGGTCCACACTTTCGCATCGTTAAACGCGACCTCGGTTGGACCATTCACACCTGACGCAAATACGCCAAGTCCACCCTGGCTGTAGCTGCTGTCGCTCACGCTATCGATTTTTTGATCATTCACATACAGATCGATGGTACTGCCGCTGGCTACAACTGCCGCCACGTTGGGCTGATTCAGACCTTTGTGGATGGCAGGGCTAGAACCCCCGCGTAATGGAATAATCTTACAATTGTTATAGTTACCAATACAATTGTTGTAGATCCCGATTTCATACGTCCCATTCTGACCGATGAAGTAGTAGTAACCGTTCCCCTTTTCATTGCCACGGAAGACAATGCCTCCCCCAGAGCCTTTGACAATCGTCATCTGTACTTGATAGGCACCATCAACGAAGTTAGCTTTTGGAAACGTGCAGCCTTTACCAGGTTGCGGAATTGCAGTTACGTGATACGCTCCTCCCGTGAATGCACAAGTACCAAATTTATCACTATTGACGTTCCAACCGTTGCTATTATCGCTCAATGGGTCAATGCCTGCCAGCGTTCTGTTCATAGGGGGATAGGGGTCAGGATTCTGAGCAATAATAGTTGCAGTAGTGTCGACAGTGACAGTGACAGTGCCATTCCCTGTATTAGTGCCGATCCCTGTATTAGTGCCTGAACGAGATACAGCATAGAATACCAGGGCCAGTACCAGTACAACCAGCACTATTCCAGAGGCTATGGCTATAGTTCGCTGGTTGTGTTTAGTGCTGCCCTGGTTATCAGGTGGGGGAGCTTTTACTATTGGGATATCCGCTTTAGGCTGAGGAGAACCAGCTTGTGGTACATCGATGTTGGGCTGAGGTTGTGGCGGTGTTGTTAGTGGAGTTTGTTCTTGTTGTTCAATGCTAAGCGTGACAATCAAATCGCCTGCTGATCCCCCAGAAGATAATGGCTCGCCCAAACTCGGGAAATTGAGTACCTGTTCGTTGTAAGAATTTGCTGGTACAGTTACAGGAACTCGCCTCCCTCCCAGGAGGGTGAGTATCCGGTGGGTCCCCGTCAGTGCCTCTGCCTCACTGATCACTAAGGTGGCGTGAATATCTTTCCTGCCTGGCTCGTGTGGAGTGTTCGCTAGAGTGGGACCGGAGTTATCAACAGACAATGCCTGCTCGAAGGCACGTGCAAAAGCACGGATCGAACCAAAGCGCTCTTCGGGTTTTTTCGCCAGCGCATGCAGGATCACCGTATCGACGTCTGCTGGAAGGCGTGGATTGCGTGTGCTCGGGGGTTGTGGTGTCACATGGAGGTGCTGATACATCACTTGCCCTAAGCTTCCTTGGTAAGGAGGATGACCTGTCAACAGGTCGTAGGTCAAAATCGCCAGGGCATACTGGTCGGTTGCCGCGACAGGCGTACCTTCCCACTGTTCAGGGGCCATGTAAGCCGGTGTACCGCGAACAGATTGGCTCACACTGGCCGTGGTGCTGGTGGATTTTGCCACGCCAAAATCAGCCAGCATCAGGTCAGGAAGGTCTGAAGCATCTTCACGACTGCGAATGAGAAAATTGGAGGGCTTGACATCCTGATGCACAATCTGGTGGTTGTGGGCGTACTGGAGGGCACTGGCGGCTTGCTGTACGATAAACCCAACATCTTGTGGAGAGGGCAGGGAAGTATTCCTGCGCTGTTGCATCCAGGCAGCAAGTGTACCCTCTTGACAAAAGGGCATGACCATATAGGTCAGTATCATGCCATGGATGGTTGCCTCACCAAAGTCAAACAGGGGCAGGATGTGAGGATGGTTGAGCATGGCGATAGCCCTGGCCTCGCGCTGAAAAAGGCGTGTCGCATCGGGGTCGGGATATTCGGCCTGGATGACCTTGATCGCTACTTGCCGTCTCAGCTGGTCATCCTCCGCCAGGTAGACTTCGCCCATGCCCCCACGTCCGAGCAGACGTAGAAAGCGGAATCGGCCTATTTGTGACCCTTCTAATGACATTGTTTCCACCCTGCTTAATGTAGGTAAAGAGTATAGTGAGAGCGTACCTTTGAAGACAAAAAGAGTATAACACACATGGCCAGGCGATGAAAGATTACATGTCCTGCTTCATGAGGTAGCTTATCCTCTTTCCAATTTAGTTGACTCGTCTGCTTTTGCCTTCCCAGTATTTCTCGCGCAGATCACGTTTGAGAATTTTGCCCGCACCGCTTTTAGGGAGAGCTTCAGTGCGAAACTCAATACTGCGCGGGGTTTTGTAACTTGCGATCTGTGTGCGAGCGTGGGAGATCAACTCATCGCTGCTCACGTTTGTTCCAGGTTTGCGAACAACGACTGCATGAACCGACTCGCCCCACGTCTCATCTGGAATACCGACGACTGCTGCTTCTAGCACTGCAGGGTGGGTGTAGAGGGCGTTCTCGACCTCTACACAGTAGATGTTTTCACCGCCAGAGATAATCATATCTTTGGCTCTATCGACGATGTAGATGAAATTTCCCTCATCGAGGGTAGCCAGGTCACCTGTTTGATACCATCCGTCTAAAATGGCTGCTGCAGTCGCCTCCGGCATGCGCCAATACCCCAGCATGATGTTGGGGCCGCGCGCTATAATTTCGCCGATTTCTCCTGGTTTCACGTCTTCTTCGTCGGCATTCACTACGCGTACTTCAACGCCGAGTGATTCTTTGCCGCACGAGGCGAGTCGCCTTACCTGCTCAGGGGTACCGTCAATGCTGCAATCCTGGGGATCAAGCATGGTGAGAAGAGGTGCTGCCTCAGTCATACCATAGGCCTGAACGAAAATAGGTCCCCATTTCTGTAGGCCTCTCTTGAGGAGTTCTAAAGGCATAGGAGAGCCGCCATAGGTTATGCGTCGCAAACTAGAGATATCATAGTTGTCGACGTCTGGATGGTTCAGCAGTGCGTTGATCATGGTGGGAACGATAAGTGTTGTAGTGACTTTCTCACGTTGTACGGCCTCAAGCATATGCACGGGGTTGAACAGAGGAATGAAGACATGACATCCTCCTACCATCGTCACTGCAAATGTTGAGGCAATATCGGCGAGGTGAAACATCGGACCGGCATGTAAATAGATATCCTGGCCGGTATAGCTTGTTGCCATAATCATGTGGAAAGCGTTGGAAACGACATTTTTGTGTGAAAGCATCACACCCTTGGCTCGTCCAGTTGTGCCACCCGTGTAGTACAATCCCGATAGATCGTTGTCTTCCATTTCTTGATCTGCGCTCAGTTGTATCCGTGCGCCTTTGTTCACCAGATCCTCGAAATTTAACATGCCTTCGGGTGTCTCGTCACCATTGTACAGGATGGTTTCGACTGTAGGGAACGTATCACGTCCAGTCACATAGGAAGCGAACGTTTTGTCCACCACGAGGACTTTCGTTTCGCTGTCATTGAGAATGAACACGATCTCAGGCCGTGCCAGGCGAATGTTGAGTGGTACAATGACTGCTCCCATACGCGCGCAAGCATAGTAGAGCTCTAGATAGCGATGACAATTGAGCATCAGCACGGCTATGCGGTCACCTCGCTGTAAGCCAAGCGAGGCGAGACCGCGGGCGAGTGCTTCAGTCCGCTGGTCGAACTCATTCCAGTTATACCGGCTGTCTCCGCAAACAATAGCCTGATGGGTACCTGCAATCTTTTTGGCATGTGTCAGCCCTTGCAAAATATTCATGCGGTTTCTCCTTAAGCTCAGGGCACCGACGAGGACGGGGGCAAGCCCCGTCCCTACTATACACGAGCCAGGTAAGTGGTGTCCCCGTGTAGAGTAGGGTGTACCTTTACAGGTACCCAATTGGCATCAATCTAAGTTGACTACAAATGTCATGCTGAGCCCATTCGCTTCGCACAGGGTAAACTCCGCGAAGGATCTGGCTCGCTGGGCCGAGATGCTGAGCGCAGCGAAGCATGACAGTGGTGTATTACCTTCCTGCCGCGCTCTAGCAAGGGACTTTTTCCCTTGCTCCCTGCTTATCATGAGCAAGCTATGTAAAATAATAACACATCGTATGGGAGAAGTGTTTTCCAGCGGAAAAAGCCACGGCGCTATACTTTGTGATATTGGGGTGAAAACAAACATATGAATAGTAACAGTGTGTATCTCTGTAAGAATAGATTATGTTAGAAGCGATCACACAAGATAAAGGAGCCTTCAACGTGTACCATACTTCAAAATATCGCAGGTTCTTCTTGCTGGCTCTCGTCTCTATATTTGCGGGTTTCTCCGCGTGTAGCCCGGCTACGAATAACATAACTCCTGCGCTAACCGCGACATCAAGCAAGGTTCCGGCTGATACATTTCCAGACGCAAGGGACTGTCTCAGACTCAACCAGCATGCTCAAGCGACGTTCACTAATGTTCGGGTAAGTCATGATGCGTATCTTGCCCATAGCGAACCTATGCTCGCAGAAAATCCAAAAAACCCGCTTAACCTGGTTGGTGGTTCTAAATTCTTTATCGACCCCGCTCACTATATATTTCAAATTGGATATTTTACCTCTTTCGATGGCGGTTGCACCTGGAGCGATGGCGGTTTACTGCCGGGTTTCGAGAAGAATGTCACTACCTCTGACATTAGTTTCGCTTTTGGCAATCACAATAATGTCTACGCGGCTGTTCTATATGCAGGAAAAGGTACCCAGGGAAAGAGCGGCATAGCGGTCTCGACTTCCACTGATGGCGGTAAGACGTTCGGGAATCCCGTGAGCGTCTTTGAAGACAGGGCTGACCAGGTTTTTAGCGACAAGCCGTGGATTGCTGTTGACCAGACTGATAGATCCCGAAGTGGGTCTATCTATGTTGTGTGGTCCTACGACCATAATGGTACATGCGGAGGTTATAACAATTGTAGTGAGGAACTGGCTTTCTCCCGCTCAACCGACGGGGGCAAGACCTTCTCACCTGTTAGCCTGGTCGAAGGAAATGCGCCTTTCTGCACCAATCCTGCTACTGGTCGTCCTTCTGGTTCGACCAGATGTGATGCAGTGCAGGGAGCAATTCCTGTAGTGGGGCCAGATGGCACACTCTATGTTGCCTCCCCATACATTGATCTGATGAATGGTCACATTCCGACAAGACTGCTGGTAACGACTTCACCTGATGGTGGCAACACCTGGACTGCGCCAGTACTGATAGCGACCATTCATGATATACTTGGCTGGTTTCCACCCGAGAAATACCGTAACCTGTCTCTGCCTGCGTTTGCTTGTGATTCCCGGACAGGCCAGCTTTACCTTACCTGGTCTGATAAGGGGACGCGGGATGCGGATATCCTGTTCACCATCTCAAAGGATCACGGATTGACCTGGACTGCGCCGATTCGGGTGAACGATGATGCCCAAGGTAATGGAGCGAACCAGTTTCAACCGCAGATGGCTGTTGCCCCCGATGGGGTCGTCAGTATCTCATTCTTTGATACCCGCCTTGACCCACGGCACCTGTTTATCGATGTGTACCTGGCACAGTCCGTCGATCATGGTGCATCGTTCATGAAGAATGTCCGTGTGACCACCCGGAGTTGGGACCCGGCAGTTAATGCCCCGGTTGACAGTTATGGCTCGCAGTTTATCGGCGACTACCAGGGGTTGGCGGCAGACAATCATTCTGTTCATCCATTCTGGAATGACACGCGGACGGGGGCTCAGGAAATTTTCGCGGCTGCTGTTCCAAGCGCACAGCCAAGGGTTCCTTGACAAACTCAGCTATGTTCAGTATACTTTACTTGAGTTAAGTACCAGTACATTTTTGCGCCAAATGCATCTCGCCAGGTGCTGGTACGCAGCAGTCCAATTATGTTTTTTCACTTTTTCACCGGGATATCGGGACATCCAGCGAGGGCCGATAAATCGGCGATGGGCGCGATAAATCGGCCCCTACAGAGGGCCGGAGTATTGTGTCAAAGTGCTTTATTTGATCGGTAAGTGGTCATCTCATCCTCACATCCAGGGAGGAGCAGACAATGCTGTTGGAATCCTCTGGCGAACCCCAGGCTTCTCTCTATGATGTGAAACTCGTCGGGGTTAGTAAAACCTTTGGTGTAACGTGGGCTGTGCGCGATTTAACTCTCCAGGTAGAACGGGGCATCTTCTACTCGCTGCTTGGTCCCAGTGGCTGCGGTAAGACGACAACGCTGCGCTTAATTGCCGGGTTTGAGCAACCCACGGCCGGGCAAGTATTGATTCGTGGTGTCGACGTCACGGCTTCATTACGGATCAGCCTGGCGGCGGCACTGCTCAACGCGGCCCTGGCGGTCATGCTTGGCACATTAGCAGCGCTAGGAATGCGTTCGGCGCCACGCTGGCTGCGCATCGGCTTCGAGGGGCTGGTGTATATGACGATTATCACGCCTGAGATCGTGGTAGCCATCGCCTCTTTGCTTTACTTCGTCAGTCTGAACGTAAACCTGGGCTTGCAGACCATTGTGGTGACTCACGCGGTATATAATACATCAATCGTTACGTTAGTCATTGCGACGCGGCTGGCAGGCATGGATCGAACACTGGAGGAGGCATCAGCGGACCTTGGAGCGACGCCTTTTGGCACATTCTGGCGCGTGACGCTACCTCAACTCTATCCGGCGATTCTGGCCAGTGCGTTGCTGGCTTTCACCTTCTCGTTCGACGACTTTATTTTGAGCTTTTTTGTCTCGGGAGTAGGTTCGACGACGTTGCCACTCAATTTATTCTCGCGACTGCGCTTTGGTGTTTCACCCATTATCAATGCTGTAGCGGCGACGATGCTCACGCTTACACTCACTGCTATCGTTGTCGCGCAGTTAGTGCTACGAGGGGGAGTGCGGAGAACACGGTCGGTCGCCCAATAAGTATCAACCGAAGCCATGAACGCACGTAGGAGGCCAAATAATCCGTAGGGGAGGCCTTTATGGCCTCCCGTGGGAGGGGATGGGAGGTGGCCTTGTTCCTCGATAGGAGCGAAATGAACGGAGCGGCGGGCGACCATAAAGGCCCACCCAACCCCACATCATCCACCCTCGCCCCTACTGGAGTTGATAGGCTTTTCTTAGGTTGATGCTTATTGGAGAACGCGGGCAGTACCCGCAGGGGAAGTAGCTAAGGAACAGGCTTAGAGCCACTAGAAAATAGAAAAGTTTCCTATTAAATGAGAAAGAGAGTGCAATCCATTTGAATGCGAATGAAGGTCAGGGGAACCCGGCCACACCGGGAGCGACAGATTGGACGACGAGCACTGGGGGCGTGCCGAACGAACCGGACCTTGGTTCGACGATCCGGCGACTGCGGGAGGAGCGCAATTTATCGCTCAAAGAGGTAGCTATGCGCTCAGATTTGACGCCGAGCTTTCTCAGCCAGGTGGAACGCAACTTAACCAGTCCATCAGTGGCCTCGCTCCGCAAAGTGGCCCTGGCGTTTGGGGTACCATTGACGGCGCTGTTCCAGGGTCCGACAATGCCTGAAAATCACGTGGTACGGCGCAAGGATCGACGACAATTGATTCACCCGAGGCGGCAATGGCGTGATTACCTGCTGACGCCGAATCTGACAGGCAAACTCCAGGTCATTCTGAGTGTGATCGAGCCAGGCGGTGGTTCCGGGGATGAAGCCTATGCTCATGACTCTGACGAGCAATGTGTGGTAATCCTGCGGGGACGGCTAGAATTCTGGGTTGGCTCTGATTGGTACTTGTTGGAAGAGGGCGATAGCATCGTTTTTGAGAGCCGTATCCCTCACCGCAATAGTAACCCGGGACCGGATCAGGCTGAAGTGTTATGGATTACGACGCCGCCATCCTACTAGGTGGCGAGCAGCGTTTTCTGGTAAATGAAAGGCAGGCAGATGAAAGCAGTGGTTCTAGGTGGCTGTGGCGCGATGGGATCAGAGGCGACTCGCGACCTGGCTACAACGAGCGACTTTGACGAGATTACCATAGCCGATCTCAATGTCGCGCAGGCGCAGGCATTAGCAGATGAACTCAATGCGAGCACGGGTCTCCAGCGTGTGCGCGCCGCGCCGGTAGATGCCTCGGACGAAGATGCTTTAGTGACGGTTATTCATGGACAGGATGTAGTTATCAACACATTGACCTATCACTTTGGCTTACAGGCCACACATGCCGCCATTCGCGCTAGAGTAAATTATCTGGATCTGGGTGGGCTGCACAATACACCGAAACAACTGGCGCTAGATGACGAGGCACGGGCTGCGGGCATTACGGTTGTGCTGTGATGCGGTGCCACACCAGGCGTCTCGAATGTGTTAGCACGCCGTGGGGCAGACGAGTTGGACACAGTAGATGCTATCCATATCGCCTTCGCAAGTCACCGCAGCATTGCCCCCTCTCCAGGTCTTCTAGACACTGTGATTGATGAG
>WNFX01020754.1_pt1 | contig 10051 bp, 12 predicted proteins | sample 5400111 | NCBI WGS metagenome assembly WNFX01 (sample SAMN13153363, study PRJNA577476) | soil metagenome | isolation source: 40 cm soil or saprolite under grassland replicate 1 | place: USA:California | collected 2016-06-15 | reverse complement strand
CCCCCGATGGTCGTGCTCGTCGGTGACACCCACGCGCCCGGGAAGACCCGGGTCGCTAGGGCCAGGAATACGATCAGGACGAGCGCCTCCGGCCACAGCGCGTGCAGCAGCCGCCGTCCCAGCGAATCGGGCGGCTGCGTCTCGACCGCGACCGGCTCGGCGATCGTCTCCGCCACGGATGGCCCTTCCGCGGGCGCACGGCCGCCCGGCTGCAGCCGTGCCCCGGACTCCTGACGCTTCCTGTTCGGTTGAGCGAGTCACAGGATCGTTGCAGCCCCCTTGGCCGCCCGCAACCGCCTGCCACCGGGCGAGATCACGGCCGCCCGCGTCTTTCTGCACCGGACTCGACGAACGTAGCATTAGGTCCAAACAGCGCGGCTTTGATTCTCTACCTCGAAGGCCCGCTGGAGTCAGGGCCGGCACGGTCACCCGGGGCGGGGGTCGTCGTCGCAAGGTTCGCGACTCTCATCCGCTGGAGTCCTCCTGAGATGGGATCGGGAATTTCATGCGGTCCATTCAAGCATTCGGCGGTGTTGGAAATTCGAACCAGTGACGATGGCCTGCGGCAGCTCTGGAAGCCCGCGGGATCGTCTCCGCGGCGCGCTTGCCGGAGCCATGAAGACACGGGACGCCGTGGCGGTCGTGGCCTTCCGGTCAGCGTTTTTGCACTCGACAACGCGGAGGCGGTGGATCTGGCACATGCCCCCGCGCCGAGCGCCGGGCACGCGGACCTCGCGGGCACGGTGGCCGGTCTTGGGGCCACCGAGTTCGAGCGTGGAAGCCTCACGGAAGCGCAGCGGAAATGGTCGTCCGCGCGGAGGTGAACGATCGGCAGGCGGCCGCGCGTGACTACGAGGATGCGGGCCACCTTGAACGAGCGAGCGGCCGCGAACGGAGGCGAGGATCCTCGGCTCCTAACTTGGCAATACGCTGACGCGATGACCTGCTGACAGATTGGTCAGAGATGGATCGTTTGGCCCTCGACTCGGAGTGGGGTGTTCGCGTTCTGGGACGTCATGTCCACTCTTGCCGACCAACTGTCGATAACAGGCCGTCGGTCGAGTTCCAACAGCTCACCAACAGATTGCCTTGGCGAGCTGTTGACTTGTTGGAGGGACCCGAGGTCTGGGGGTTGGGTGCCAGGTGCCCCGGAACCTGATCTCGCCGATGCGGGCGTGGCTTCTCAGCACTTGGAGGACGGCCTTGTGGTTCCATGGCTTGTTTTGCATTGCATGGCTACAACACGCTCCAGGGCAAGGACGCCTTCGACGCTGAGATCGAAACGAGGACTTCGAGGCAGCCCGACCATCACCATCGAGCGCCCTGATCGAGGAGGCAACAGCGTCGTTTGCGACCAGTGAAGGAAGCGCGGCCCAGAAGGGCGGCGATCGCCATCCTCTGCCAACCGCTCGGCGCGATGTAGAGCGGGTGAGATCGGCTTCGACCTCAGTGCATGAAGGTGAACCCACCGCTCAGGAATGGGGCCAGCAAATGCAGATCCGTACCCGCATGTGCATGAGTGCCGACGGTTACGTGACGACGCCGGACGGGTGGCCGGTCCAGCTCGCCGACCCGGCGTTCGTCCCTGGCGAGAGCTACGGCTTCCCCGAGTTCCAGGAGAGCTGCGACGCAGTGTTGATGGGCCGCACGACGTTCGAGCCCGCCCTCAGCGCCGACCGGTGGCCGTGGCCGAACCTGGACGTCTTCGTGCTCGGCTCGCATCGTCCGTCCGGCACTCCCGACCACGTGGTTGTCGACAGCGACCCGGCGCGGCTGCTCGCGAGGCTTCGGGCGGCCAACCGGGGCGGCGACGTCCATCTCGTCGGCGGCCCGCGCACGATCGAGACCTTCCGCACGCTCGGCGCGCTCGACAAGCTCGGCCTGATCGTGCTGCCGTTGCTGATCGGAGAGGGAATGCAGCTGACGCCGTCGCTTGGTACCGACACCAGGCTGACGCTCGAGAGTGAGCGCGCCCTTCCGGGCGGGTCGGTGGAGATCGTCTACGCCGTGAGCAGGCGTGCGCGTGACTTGCCGGCCCCTGACGCGGGAGCCCCTGCCGCTTAACTTACCTGCCGCTGAAGAACTCGCCTTGGAAAGAGCCCTTAGCTGTTGGTTTGAGTCCTTGCTTGAGTTGCTTGAGTCCGAATGGCGAAAGAATCCGTTCGGTCCCTTGTGCCACAACGGATTGGAGCGGTGATGCTGCGGACCACCAACCCCCAGCGCTCGCTGTGGGAGGCGATCCTGCCCGCCGAGGCGCTCGGGCTGCCCAGCGAGCTTGTCACGGTGGACCGGCTGCTGGACGATCCGGCGTTCATCCAGCCCTTCCGGGTCCACTTCGACCCGATCATCGGCCGGCCGTCGATCCCGATCGAGACCTATCTGCGGCTGATGTTCTTGAGATTCCGCTACCGGCTGGGCTACGAGCTGCTGTGCCGCGAGGTCGCCGACTCGATCTCCTGGCAGCGGTTGTGCCGGATCCCGCTGGGCGGCCAGGTCCCCCACCCGACCACCCTGGTCAAGCTCACCCGCCGGGTGGGCGAGCAGACGGTCGACGGGCTGAACCAGGCGCTGCTGGCCCGCGCGGCCCAGCGCAAGTTGCTGCGCACCCACAAGGTCCGCGCCGACATCACCGTGATCGGCGCGAATGTGGCCTACCCGACCGACCTGGGACTGCTGGCCCGCGCGGTCGACAAGCTGGCCAGCACGGCCAAACGCGTCCAGGCCGCTGGGGGTGCGACCCGCACCCGGATCCGGGATAGCCGGCGCGCGGCCCGCCGTCGCGCCCACCAGGTCGCTCAGGCCATGCGGTCGCGTACCGACCAGGCCAAGCAGGTCGTGTTCGAGGTCACCCGGCAGGTCGCCCGGCTGGCCCAGGCCCAGCTGGCCGATGCCAGCGCGCGGTTCAGACGCGCTGGTTTCGCCCACCGCGGAGCAACCCGACCGGAGCCGCCGTCTGCGCCGCCGCCGGCCTGGGCCAGGATCTGCTGTTGTGGTCGATCGGCCGAGGGCCACAGGCCGTTGGCGCGCCAGCCGCGGCCGCCGAACATTTGGCCTGTGTGGTCGGGCCCCGGGGATGTAGTCGGCCTCCACGACGGGATCGGTCGGGGCACCTTCGACCCGGACGGCGCACCCGCGCGGCGGCCGCGAGCCCGTCGTCGGGTCGAGCTCGCCGCCCTGCCATCCGCGCTGCAACGCCTCCAGGCCAGAGGGATCCGCCTGATCACCGCTTCCGAGCTCGTCGAGGCGACGCCGCAGGCTACAGCTTGACGAAGATCCGGCGCCGGTACAGCCACTCCGCCAGCGCCCACACGACTACCAAGGTGGCAGCCGCATAGGCGACCGCGGCGAAGGAGGCGCCCAGGAGCCGGTCGAGCGGCCGGACCAGGTCGGCCTGCCACGGCTTGAGCAGGAACGCGAACAGCAGGACGGAGACCGCGTACCCGGCCAGGGCGTTACTGCCGAGCACCACCAAGGGCCGGGCCGATCGCCGGCAGGGACCGAGGTCCACGAGCAAATAGGCCGCCGCTGTCACCAGATACGCCGCGCCGGCGGTGACCAGCACATACGACGGCGACCACAGCGGCTTGGACACGGGCACCACCACCGCGGCGGCCACGCCGGCGGCAAGCGTGCTCACCCCAAAGGCGGACAGCCGCTCGGTCACTCCGCTCCCGTCCTGCCGGTCGCGAAGAACCCGGCCGGCTGCCACCCCGGTCAGCACGGTCACACTGCTGGCCACCATCACCAGCACACCATGCTCGGAGAACTGGCCGAGCATGTGGCGGTCGACGAAATCGGCCAGGTTGGTGCCTGGCGCCCACGAGTCGGGCCGCACCCCGTCGGCCGGCACGAACGCATAGGCGGCCCAAAGCCCTGCCAGGACCGCAGCACCGGCCGGGAGCTGGGCCCCACGGGGAAGCTTGAGGGCCAGCCAAGCGAGCAGATACGCGCCGGCGATCTGCTGCAGCACGCCGGTGGAGGGGGCGAGCCGGAGTTGCTTCGCGGAGACGAGCAGGCTGCCCAGCACGACCAGGCCCCCCACCCGGCGGAGCACGGCCGGCGGCCGCTGGGCCCGCTCCGAGAACGGCATCGAGGCGCCCACGGTGAACAGGAACAGCGGGAAAACCAGGTCGGCGACGGTCAGCCCCTGCCAGGGAGCGTGCCGGAGCTGGCGGGGCATGGCGGCTGGGATGCCGGCATCGTTGACCAGCAGCATGCCGACGATGGCCAGCCCTCGAACCACGTCGATGGCGACGATCCGTCGCCGCTGCGGTTCGGCCATGACGCCTTGCTGTCTCCTTCTGCCCTGGACATTGCCGGCCTTCCAGGATGCCATGACGGGTCGTTTCGGCCCTCATCGCTCGGCGTCGCGTTGGCCTTCGCCCGACACCAGCCTCCCTGCCGGAAGGGTCCCTCCCGGCCAGGGGCCTGGTCGGATCAGCCCGGCATGTGCTGATAGATGCCCGCCTACCACGCGATCGAGGCGGCTGGGTCACCGCGATGAGCAGGTCGAAGCCGTCGGGGGTATTGAGCAGGCCCGGGGCGGTGCCGGCCCGATCGGTGCTGCCGTACTGCCAGACGATCCGCCTGGTGGCGGGGTCGATCACCACGACACGGTGACGGTAGTCGTCGTTGACGCAGATGAGTCCGCCCGGCAGCCGTTCGGCCAGGCTCGGGTGGTCCAGCATGGCCGCGCCGCCGCGTGGGCGGTAGACCCAACGGAGATGACCTTCCCGAGTGAACTCCATGATCCCGCCCGGTCGAGCGTAGTCGGCGACAAGGTACAGATCGCGACCGAGCTGCTGCGGGTCGGAGGGGTAGGCGATCGGGAGATGAACGCTCCAGACCAGGCGCCCGCCAGGGGCGATCTCGTCGACCCATGACCCGTGGATCTCTGACACGAGCAGGTCGCCATTCGCCAGAGGCGTGTCGCCGTTGGGATACCCGAGGCTGCGCGGCGGATCGTGGGCGCAACGTCCCGTCGCGCCGATTTGCGTGGTGCCGCGCGGCCCGATGAGCAGGATGCGGCAGTTCTTGGCATCCGCGACCACCACCCGGCCATCCCGGAGCAGGTAGGCGTCGTCCGGCTGGTTCAGGTAGCCGGGTCTGCTCCCCGCAACCTTCGGGTGCCCGTAGCGCCACTGCACTCGGCCGTCGGGGAACGCGATCTCGACGATGGTGTCGTTGCCTTCCTCGTTGGAGATGAGGGCGGTGCCGTGTCGGATGAAGAAGGCATCGTCGGGGAAGTAGAAGCCACCTGGCGGCGCGGGTGCCCCTGCCGACGGGTACCGCCACAGCACATGCTTGGCGGCGTCGACCAGCAGCAGCCGATTGTTGCCCCGGTCGGCGATGAGCAGGCGACCTTGGAACGGCGCGGCGGCGGGCGCGGCGTGACCCGCGGAAGCAGGTCGGGTGGCGAGCCGCAGGAGAGCCGCGGTGGCCAGCTGGCTGCCGTCCTCCCCGCCCAGCAGCCAGGCGCTGCCGCCGGCCACCACCGCCGCGGCGTTGGAGACGGGGCGGGGGAGCCTGCCCGCGTGGATCATCTTGCGGCTTGCAGGGTCGAACCGCCAGATCGCGTCGGTTGCCCGGCCGCCCGACCGGCCGCCGGCAAGGTAGATCCGGCCGCCGAGCCGGACCGCGGCGGCGTCCGCCAGCCCCTGAGGGAGCCGGCCAACGACCCTGGCGGTACCGGTGCGCAGGTCGATCGCCTGGATCGCGCGCGACTCGACGTTCGGGGCGGGCTCGCCGCCGAACACGTACACGACCACGCCGTCGGCCGCCAGCGCGGGATAGCGGACCCCTTGCGGCAGTTGCGCGACGGTACGGAAATGCATGCCGTCGGTGGTCTGGAGCACCGCACGGCTGGGCGCGCGACCGTCGTACCCTCCGACCAGGTACGCTCTGCCGGCGACGGTGATCGCGGCAAGGTCGGACCGAGGCGCGGGCAGCCGTCCCTTGAGCAGGGCACGCCGTCCGGGGACGACTGCTTGGACGGCGGCGACGGTCTGCTGGGCGCCACCGCCGAAGACATAGGGCGTGCCGCCTAGCAACGCCCCCGCCGCATCGTGCACCGGGGCCGCGAGCCGGCCCGTCGGCGTTGCCGTGCCGCGCGCGAGGTCGAGGTGCAAGATCCGGTCGGTGGTAGCCTGCGACTGCTCCAGCCCGCCGATCAGCAGGGCACCGCCGTTCCCGTCCGGCAGAGCGACCGCGCGCGACAGCGGTGCCGGCAGCCGCCACGGCGCGGCCGACGACTCCAGGACCGTCCTGCTCCCGGCATTGGTCGAGTGGGTGGACGCCGGCGGGGCTCCTGAGCGGGCGGGGTGCCGCGCGCCGCCCGTGCAGCCGCCAGCGACAAGGCACAGAGCCAGAGCCAGCACCACGAGGCCGGACCACCGCCGCTCGCCCCTCATCCCACCCTCCATCGCACGCCGGCGCGGAAGCGTATACGACCCCTCCGGCGATGAACGTCCCATGAGACCATCGCGGGAAGGCACCGACGCCTTTGTGGACGCTCCGCAGCCCGCTGCAGCGAATCGAATAGCCGGCTGTCATGGCGTGTTCGAGACTGCTCAGAGCCGGGCCGTCGGCCCTTCGACCTCGGGCCGAGGGCGTTGGCAGCGCCGGAGGTTGCTCCGACGGGTTCCTCTGTATGTCACGGGCCAGGCTGGGGCCGGTGTGGAGCTCAAGCTGGCAGGAACTGTGGGTTATCGTGGTGCCTGTGATGGACGGCTCCCACCTGCCTCTCGCTGGCCGGGTCGGGTTGCCCCTGGCGGTTCTGCTTGCTCTGCTCTGGGGCGGGAACAGCGCTCAGCCGGGGATGACCGGCGCGTCGCCGGAACAGCAGCCTGCAGTCCGGACGACTCTCAAGCTGCAGTACGGCATCCTCGGTCACAACGTGCACGTGGTCCAGCCGGCTGCTCGCCACAGTCAAGGCAACCGACGTGGCTTCACGCCGGTTGCCATGCTGGCCGCAGCGCTGGCCGGTGCCGTGGCTGCGACTTCTCTGCGGGAGCGGGTCTCCCGCTCGAGGCGCCTGGACGGTCGGCTCATCGCCCTCCGGCCCCGCGCTCCCCCTTCTTGCCGGCTCTGACCTATCGGTGGGCTTCCGCCACAACGGCGTGCCTACACCGCAACGCCACAAGAAGTCGGTTCCGCAGCCGGAGAGGAAGGCACAGCTATGGCTGCCACGACCCCAACATCGGCCTCCACCCAAACGGAGGCGCTCCAGGAACTCGCCGCCTTCCCGCTGGTGGAGGCGCTCTTCGGCCGCCGCTCCCGCCGCTTCGCGCTGGGCGATGAGATCCCGGACGGCCCGCTTGCCTACCGTTCGATGCGCCAGCCGCTTCCCCTCAGCGACCTCGAGCGGATGCTCGTCCTGAGCGCGATGGGCGGGACGACGGGCTGGCACTTCTCGATCACCCGTCATGCCCGCTATGCGCCGCATCTCTCCAACTACGCCGGTGGGGCCGCTGGGCGCACGTTTCCCTCCGCGGCCGGGTTCCATACCGCCGAGCTGTTCTTCACCGACGACTCCGGTCTCTACTTCTTCCCGACCCGTGACGCCGGCGCGCTGATCGACCCGGCCACCGACCAGGTGACGCCCGAGCTGATGGTCGAGCGCCACCGCGACCGGGTCCGGAAGCTGTCCGATGGACGGCTGTACCTGCCGGCGGAGGAGCCCTACCTGGAGGGCCACAACACCTGGTGCGTCAACGTCCCCGGGTCGCTGCTGGTCATCCCCGTGGCCGACATCGCCCAGCACCTGATCGCCATCCTCTGCTTCTTCACCCAGAACGCGTTGGCCATCTACGACGACGTCAACGCCCGCCAGATCCCCGGACTCGACGAGTTCAGTGGCCTGGTGGACATCGAGGAGCCGCTCCCGCTCACCTTCGCCGAGCAGTACGCGCTGACCGAGGCCACCGCCGAGCTCGCCAGCGCCTGCTACGCCGGCGTGCTCATGCTCCAGGGAATGGGCCTCGGCGGCTGGATGTTCGATGGGATCGACCGGTTTTCGATGCTCGGAGCGTCCGGCAACCCCGAGGTCCCAGGCCTCTTGTTTCGCTACGACAAGGACGAGCGCTGGTCGACGCCCAACCCCACCGGCCGCCAGGGGGGTGTTCGAGGCCTACTGCCCGCCGCATTACCCCAACATGGCCGCGGCGGTGGAGGCCTTCGCCGAGCGCAAGTTCGGCCCAGGCGGCCCGTTCCACCCTGACACTCCGGGAGCATGGACCGACAGCCCGGGCGTGCGGGGGAGCGCTCAGGTTCACGACCAGCGGTTCAAAGCGTGCGTCGCGCTTCAGGCCCAGTACGTCCTCGACACCTTCGGCAAATTCCCGGGCACGGTGCCGTCGGTGTTCATCATGAACTACGTCCAGGCCCATCACCTGGATCTCGACTTCTACGACCGCTTCTTCGAGCCGGGCGCCTACCTGGATACGCACGCCCAGCACATGCCGCGCTGGCATGGTGGGCCGGAGGAGGGCTGAGGGATGGGCGAGCACGTACGCGCCGGCGACCTCGACATTCCCTCGGCCCCGCAAGGAACGCGCGCTCGCTTGGAGCGACCTCGACCAGCCAGCGGCCGTCGAGAGGATCATCGAGGAGGTGCTCGCTTATCGCACAAGCAGACGACCGAGGACGTGCAGCGCTTCCTCGACGCCTTCGTCGATCACGATACGACCGATCGTCTCGGGGAGATCGCTGCCCCGACGCTCGTCCTCGCTGGCGGCGAGATGACCAGTCGCCCGGAGCTTGGCCCCACGATCGCCATCAGGTACAGCGCATGGTTCAGCCCTCAGACGCGATTGCGGCTCGGAGCGCTTCGACGTGCGTGGGCGGTAGGCACTGCGCTGCCCATTCCATTATCTGAACGTCTGTCGAGTCCGTGGGGATCAGTCACATGGCCCAGCTCGAATCGCCGTCTTTGTCTTCCAGCTCGATCCGGACCTGACGAGTCAGCGACCTAACCTCTGGCCACATGGGCGCCCCCCTCCGCTGGCAGCCGGGCGCAGGTTGGACGGTGGAGCCTGTTGAACGTCCGATCAAGCTGCGCCCAGGAACTTGTCGTCCTCTGAACGAGGCGCTCGACCACCTGGAGCCAGGGGAGGCATAAGGAGCCACGCAATGGCCGATGACCACACGAATCCAAGGGGACGCCGCTGGGGGCCTACCAGCTGTGCGACCCCGTTTGCCTGCAGGACCGAGTTGATCGACCTGTATGTGGGCGCCTCCGCGAGGGGCGGCGCGCAGCCGGCGAGATTCCCTGGTGCTGCGAGAGGAGCCACCGATGCCCGAGAAGTGCGTGACCTGTGGCCTGGTGTTTAGAAGCAGCAACGAACTCGATTGGCACGTCCGTGACGAGCACATGCAGCGCACGGCGCCGCCGCCACGCGCGGACGGTGAGCGCGAGCCGGGCGCGACCGGTGAGCGCGAGCCGGGCGCGACCGCCGTGGAGCCTCCTGGCCGCCCACGGTGGTTGAGCGCTGCTCGGAGGTTGCTCGGGCGGCGGCCACCGGAGTCCTCGTCCGGGCAGGGTCACGGAAAGGCCTGATGTCCAGGCGGTGACGAGCTGTCGAGCACCCATCACGCCTGGCTATGAGGACCGTCCCGCCTGAAATGCGTGCTCGACCGGTGGGGTCCGCCGATAGGGATCCTTGCCGACCGTGTACGCGTGCTGCTCGAGCTCGAGCGCACGCTTGCGGGCCTGCGCCATGGCTGTCGGGCCGAGACTTGGCCCTTCGACGAGGAGCGGGGGGCTCGCGTTCTGGGATGTCATGTCCACTCTTTCCGACCAACTGTCACCAACAGGTCGCGTGCGGGTTCCGACAGCTCACCAACAGATCGTCGCGCTGGTGAGCTGTCGGCGTCACCGGACGTGCGCCAGCCCAGCGGCGCCGCCCCTGAACAGAGCCGGAGCGGGTGGGTGACCTCAAGGAGCGTCAGCTCGCCGTCAACCGTCGCCTTGTCATCGTCGACCCGAACCGTGGTGGACACAAACAACGCCTGCGGATGCTCGCCGGTCCGCAGGAGCTTGGCGCTGGTCTTG
>WNFX01007747.1_pt1 | contig 10053 bp, 6 predicted proteins | sample 5400111 | NCBI WGS metagenome assembly WNFX01 (sample SAMN13153363, study PRJNA577476) | soil metagenome | isolation source: 40 cm soil or saprolite under grassland replicate 1 | place: USA:California | collected 2016-06-15 | reverse complement strand
CCGCCGCCGCGCTCGCTCACGTAGCGGGTTTTCAAATACATATCCAGCGCCCGGTTGCTTCCGGTGTTGGGCAGTCCTGCAATGCGCTGCATTTTGGTGGTAAATTCGAGATTTTTGAACAGGTCGGCTTCATCGACAAAGATCCGGTCGATGCCAAGCTGTTCAAAAGTCACGCCGTCATCCTTCTTTTCGCGGCTGGCGCGGTCTTTGAGTTTTGCGTCCAGCCGTTTCTTCGCTTTCTCCAGTTGCTTGACAATCGAGCGCGTATCACCTTTTTCTGCTCGCGCCTCTCTGATGGCGTCTTCCAGGCTGTCCATTTCCTTTTTGACAAAGCGGTGAAAGGTGTCGTCCGATACCGGCAAGGACTCAAAGGATTTGTGGGAAATAATCACCGCGTCATAGTTTGAGGTTGCGATCCTGGCCATGGCCTTTTCGCGCTTGCCTGTGGTAAAAAAGTCCTTCCCGGCAATAAAGAGATTGGCCTGCGGATACAGGCTCAGAAACGCCGCTCCCCATTGCTCAACCAGATGGTTCGGCACGGTAATCATCGACTTTTTTGCCAGGCCCAGGCGCTGTAACTCCATGCACGCGGCGGTCATTTCAGCAGTCTTTCCCGCGCCGACGCAATGGCCAATCAGCGTGTTCTTCTTCTGCAACATCCGCCAGACCGCGTTTTTCTGGTGGGCATCAAGATCGTTGTTGCGAAGGCCGGTGCGGTTCATGCCCGGGAACGTGAGGTGCGACCCGTCATAGGTACGCAGGCGAATGTTGTTAAAGGTGTCGTTATAGAGCCGTGCCAGCCGTTCTGTGCGTTCCGGGTTTTCCCATAGCCACTGAGCAAAACGGTCTTTCAGTTTCTGCTGCGCCTCTCTTGCGGCGATGGTTTCTGTCTGGTTGATGACGCGCGTATCGTCTTCGAGGGTATCATAAATCGTCGGGACCCGCATATTGAGGCTATCCTCGATCAGAGCGGATGCTGACATGCGCTTGGTGCCGTGCTTCGTCGTATTGCTGACTGCGTGAGCAGCAGTCACATCAAGCATGACTGACCAGACTGCTATCTCACCGGCATGCCCGACAGCAACGTTGCTTGCCGGAACCTGCAACAGGTCGGCAATGAAATCCGCAATATCGCGCCGTGGTATCCAGGGTGCGCCGAGCCGAGCATTGATGTCACCGGGCAAGATGTCGGCGGGCTGCACAGCTATCAACGCTTCCACGTTGCGAGCATAGGTGGGGTTAATGGCTGCCGCAGCTTCAGCGGTCTTGAGTTTGGCGCGAACGTCGCCGCTTAGGTATTCGTCGGCGGTTTCCCAATCATGTTCAGGGTTCTGGTACACCTGGCTGCCGAGTTCCGCCTGAATTGCTTTGATGCTGTAGTCGGTGAGTGATGCCATGCGCTCCCACTGAATGCCGCCTGTTTCATTGAGTGAGATGGCAAGGGCTTCTGAGGCTGTTTCAACATGCTCAATTGGCTTGTACCGCTCTAACGTCCGCCGTTCAAATATGACTGTTTTGGTGGCGGTCTTCTTCTCTGCGTCGTAGTGTTCCAGGGACAAGAGCAGGGGGTGATCCGGGTCAGCGGTGAAGACGCGGGTGTTTTCGCGGGAGGAAAGATAACCATGCCTGGAAATAAATCGGTCATAGACGCTGTTTAAGTGCTGCCGGGCTTCGGTAATCTGAGACTCCGGTTTGTCGTCAAGCTGTGTGGCAAATACCTCGCGCACGCTGTCTCGTATTTGTAGCAGGCCGCGTACCCGCATGGTGTCAAACGTAGAAAAGGAGGTGGGTTCAAACCTGTTGCCACTGCGTATGACAATTTTGCCCGCAACTTCTGTGTAGGCTCCGTCTTTAATGCCGGTAAATTGCTCAAGGTCTGCAAGTGGCGCGGCTACTCGTGGCTCCCGGCTGTGATCGCGTGAAATATATATGCCTTCCGGCAATGCTGCTATAGCTTGCCGTAAGCAATCCTCTGTTACTTCTCCGGCGAGCGTTGGCTCCTTGTCGCGATACATTGTGCCAACAAGGGTCATGTGGCCAAGCATCATGGCAGGGTGGCGGACATAGTATTCATTCAGGGCAATGGCGCGGCCTTCTAGCTCAATTGGTTCGGTTTCTGTCCAGCGCTCGCCTGCCGGAGCCTCTCCTTCCAGCCTTTTTTTCAGGAAAAGAATATCGGTGGTGACTGCTGTTCCGGCATTGCCCTTGAATGCGGTGTTTGGCAGCCGGATTGCTGCAACCAGGTCAGCCCTCTCAGCCAGGTGCGTGCGGATCGTCGTATCAACCTTGTCCATCGTGTAGCGGCTGGTGATCAGGGCCATCATGCCGCTGGGACGGGTCTTTTCCAATGATTTGGCGAAGAAATAGTCATGGAGAGAGCGGGTCAGGCTGTGGCGCGTGGCTGGATCGTGAACCGCATAATCGCCAAACGGCACGTTGCCGACAACTGCGTCAAAATAATTGTCGGGAAGCTGTGTTTCTTCAAACCCTTGGCTGAATATCGTGGTGTCGGGGTAGAGTTTCTTGGCAATCCTTGCGGTGAGCGAGTCAAGTTCCACACCTGTTCTGTGACCGCCTTGCAAAGTCTCCGGCATACATCCGAAGAAATGCCCTATGCCCATCGCAGGCTCAAGTACCTCGACGCCGTGCCTTACGCCGAGTTTTTCCAGTCCATGCCAGATGGCCTGAATAACAAGCGGTGAGGTAAAATGCGCGTTCGGGGTTGTTGCCCGCGCTGACTCGTATTCTTCGGAGGTGAGGAGCTGCGAGAGTTCAGTGGCAACCGCGTTCCATTCCGGCTTCCTGCGATAATCATATTCAAAGACTCCGGCGAGCGCACCCCAGCCGGAGTAGCGCACCAGTAGTGCTTTTTCTTCGTTCGTTGCATCGCGGTTTTCTGCTTCAAGCGTTTTTACGAGCCGGATTGCTGCAATATTGGCATGAGCCTTTTCATGCAAGCCCCCGGTTCCGACGCCGTGCGCCTCGGTTATGCGGAAGTCGCGGGAAGGCTGCCGTTCTGGTTCTGGTTTGTCAAAGATGACTCTTCTTCTGCTGAGCGGTGCACTTGCCGTACCGCTCTCTCCCGGGCCGATCTGTAATCCATCTTCTTCACTGCCGTCAGCTCCCACATCAGATCGCTGAACTGCTGGCCTGCCCCAATCAATTCCGAATTCTTCTGGTGTGCCTGCCGATACTTCGCGAACAGCATCGGCTGCTACTTCTGCCAGAGAGTCAAAATCAAGTTGCTGAAGGTGCCCCGATGGTGCAAAGTCGGCCCAGCTTTCACCGATGGTGATGGAACGGGGGATAGCTGCTTCCCGGGAGAGTATGGTGAAAAGCTCATCGAATGTAGCTTGTTGGATGCCGGGAGTCTTGCTTTCGTGTTTCCTTGCCTTTCTGCGGACACGCGGAGCAGGTCGGTACGCCTCTCCCGTGCGGGCTGCTGCCACCTCAGACGTGGCCGGTGCACTGCCGGTGTTGTTTTCTGGCGGGACTCGGCCAGCATCGCCGGCTGCTACTTCTGCCAGAGAGTCAAAACCAAGTTGCGTCATGAGCCCTGCTCTGTTTTCTGCTCCTCGCATAGGTCAACAGGTAGGAACAACCAAGAGAAGGCTGGTCCCAACGTTCTTGTCAGGGCAGGCTGCCTGGTCACCGTTTGACAGCCCAGCCCATCGCCGCTCCTGTATCGCCCGTGATAAAGTTTTGCTGCTTGCCTGCTCTAGATCAGTACAGTATAGAAAAGAAGAGGTTTTTTGTGGGTGAGAGAAGGGTAAGAGAATGCGGGTTATAGGCAAAGGGGGAGTCAGCCGGAGCATTGGTGTTGGAAAATGGTGTTTGCCAGTGATTTGAAAAAGGTGAGCTGACTTGGCCAGTAAATTTTGAGCGTGAATTGGCACGGTCTGCGCGACTCGTTTTCAGTCAAGGTGGCAATTTTTACCACCACGATGAAAAAAGACGCTCCGGCGCTGCGGCAATCTTCGGGGGAGTTTTTCAGTCGGTGGAAAAGGGGGGAATTAGTTCGTTACCCGTTCACGGATTATAAAACAATACTTACATGCTTCCATCTCCGCATCGATCCTCTCCCATACATGAATACATCGTTCGCTGCCGGTGCGACTGCTCCCAAAGAAGCCGCCACGCCCATAGCCTTCGAGAGCCTGCCCGCATGTTTGACAGCTTACGCCGTAGTTGTCGCCTATTCGTTTGAGATGCTGACAGGTGCTCATGTGAGAAACTGATTATAGTAGTTAGTTATTAACTTTTTGTTAAATCGAGCAGGGGAGTAGTTGTCTCAAAAACCTTACTGATACTGCCTCCGGCGCAAAAGAAGAGAGAAGGGGACTGGATGAAGCATTAGCATATCTTCGGCCAGGTGATACCATTGTTGTCTGGCGGCTTGATCGGCTCGGACGTTCTTTGAAGCATTTAATCGAGGTTGTCGCTGATCTTGAAAAGCGGGGGATAGGGTTCAAGAGTCTCACTGAGAGCATTGATACGACAACAAGCGGGGGGAAACTTATCTTTCATATCTTTGGAGCATTAGCAGAGTTCGAGCGCAACTTAATTAAAGAGAGAACACAAGCAGGGCTGGCCGCTGCCAGGGCAAGGGGACACCTGGGAGGCAGACCGAAAGTCTTAGCAACAGCACAAAAGATCGCAATGGCGCAAAAACTGTTCAATGACAAGAGCAATTCCATAGCCGATATTTGCAAAAGCCTGCATATCTCGCGGGCGACGCTGTACCGCTATATAAAGCCTGGGTCAGAAAAGGTAAGCTCATAGTTTCTTTGACTTTTCAAGACTGCGTAAATTTTCCACTTTTTTAGCCTCAATTTCTCCTGCGGAAAAGTTGGCCGGACGTTCTTTTGCCACGTCCTCTAGTGGGTAAAATGACACACATGAATGAGCAGGGGAGCGGTATTAGTTGTGGACATTCACATTTCCGGTGACTGATGTTGTCGGGGTAGCAGTAATAGCGGTTTCTGGTTGGGTATTATAAACCACCCCCGTGGCCGCTACAAGTTCCCCCGTTGCTGTCGCTATTCGTCCCATCGGGGCAGGTGGTATTAGACCAAATAGGAGTAGTAAGGCTTGCACCCGTAAAAGTCGAATTGGTCAAATTTGCGTTTGTGAAATTAGTATTCGAGCCGGTTGTTCCGTCAAACACACAAGTTGCCGGGCAATGAAATGCCGTGAAGTTGGTACCGAATAGGCTAGAAGTATTGAAGAACACATTGCCGCCTGCACTAAACGTTAGGTTACTAAAATTGGCGTTTGTCAGGTTTGAATTAGTAATTGAACCTGCTGAGAGGTCGGCGTTTGACGCGTTCACCCCCGTTAAATTAGATGAGTCCCAATTTATACTGGTGAGATTATCGCCGCTAAGGTCTCTGTTCGATAGGTTACTATTTGAAATAACAGCGTTTTGAAAATTGTTATTTCCCAACGTTGTGCTCGTAAAATCCTCCCTGTTGAAGTTGGTATTGCCTAAATAGCAACCCGTGAGGTTTACATTCGTCAGATCGGTATGGTCAAACACATTAGAACCAAGAGAACAGTTTGTGCCAGTAAAGTCATCATCTTTCAGAGTTCTCCATCTAAAATCCGTGTTATTGATTTGTGCGCCATGTAAGTTCTCTACGAGTGCTCCCGTCCCTGGCAATCCTCGTGCGTTCCAAGTAAGTGAGGTTTCATTTTGACCGCAGCTTGCATTGGCACTGATAATTTTGAGACTGCCATTGTTGGTCACGCAACCGAAAATAAGATCAGAACCTCCCAGAGCATGAACAACGGCGACAGTTGTGAGAGAAGAAACGAGCGATACAGCGAAAAAGGCAAGGGTTATGAGGAGTAGGTGAGTATATTTTTTCACTTCAGACTTTACTGTAGAGAATAACAGGTTGCTTGTCAAGACCTAAAAGTAGGCTGGCAGGATGACTTCTTACTACTTGACATCCTTTTTTATAAAGTATGGTTTTTCAAGCAAATAATAGAGTGTGCATGAGAGGTATGTTGTTACCAGAAATGTTGCTAAGACATAGAAGAAATCGCCGGGTAAATGTCGAAGATTAAACAGTGGGCGCATAATGTGAATAACTGGTGTGTGACTCAGATATATTGAATAGCTAATAATGCCGATAAAGACTAAAGATTTAGATGAGAGAATTTTTGCAAAGAAACTTTCGTGGTTAAGCGCAATAGCAATTAGCAGTGTGAACGGAAGGGCATAGAGCATCCAAATGATTTCTCTGTAACTCATGAAATTGTCTACAAGTATATGTTCAGTTACTATGACTATGATAAAAAGAAATACTGGTAAATAGTAGCGTCTATGATGAAAAAATTCATCAACTTTTTTTAATACCGTACTATTTTTGCGATAGAGATAGCCAAGTGTTATTCCCGCAACAAAATAATAAAACAGGCTAAAATGGAAAAGAGAGAGTGCTAAGAGTGCCTGTGACAGTGTGTAGCAGAAGAGGAAAAACGGAATGAGCAAGAGCAGTACTAGTATTTTTATTTCCCTCTTTTTCGGTATGAGAAAGTTAACAATCGGCACACAGATAATCGGGTAGAGAACATAAAAGAGTACTTCTGCCGCCAGAGTCCAATAAACACCATCAAGCAAGGGAATAGACGTGCCAAGAGGGAACGTTAACGTTGCGTTGACAAGACCAATGACTCCTTCATACATAACCGGAAGATGCAGGAAATCCTGATAATGGAACACATACATCAGTATATAGAGAAATCCAACCAGTATTTGAAGCATGAAAAAGAGCACAAACAGCGATCTTGACAGCCACATTTTGTTACTTCGTTGCACAATGTGAACCCAAACAAAATGAGTACAAAGCGCAAGTACTATAATTGCTCCAATACTTAAGTACCACTGCATGTGAGGAAAAAGCGCAAGAACTACATTTACCGCGCACATTGTTAGGTAAAGTGGAAAAATTCTCGTATAGCGTTTTTGAATAAACTTGAGATTGCTACGGGGTGCGGGATATAGATAAGCCATAAAAAACCCTGATAAAAGAAATAGCAGTGACACACCGATAAGCCCGTTTCCAATAATTACATGCGTTGCTAGTAAGCTTACCCATGAGGGAAGGCCGGGGATATACCGATATTCTATGGGGAGATGGTTTATAAAAACTGCCAGTATTGCAAGCCCACGAATACCATCAAGAGCATGGAGGCGAACTTGAGTAGTGTTTTGTTCCATGATATTTCAAGAGGCAACCGGCTGTATAACCTCCGGCGTGTCATTGCGCGGGTTTTTCGCTGCATCCGGCACTCGCCAGGACTCCATTGTTTCCGGTGGGTAGGGTTTGAGCAGGGGCAAGATTTGTTGCGGCTCGGTGAGATCAGGGTTGAGCCACTGCTTTTCTTGCTCGCGGCCTAATAGTGCTGGCTCCCGGTCATGGTATTGCCCGACAACGGCGTTGGGTTTGGTGGTGATAATCGTGTAGGTGTACAGTTCTTCGTTTGTTTTCGGGTCTGTCCAGGCATTATAGAGACCGGCCAGGGCCATGATGTTCTGCTCTTTGAGCTTGAATACATACCACGGATGGGGAGGCTTCGGATAGTGGATTTTATCAGGCTCAAAGAAGTAGGTGGCCGGAATAATGCACCGCTGGTGGGGTACTGCGCTTTTATACACCTTACTTTCCAGTAAGCGGTCATCCCGCGCATTGAAGGTACTGAATTGTAAGCGTTTCTCTTTTGCCCAGCTCGGAAGAAATGACCAATACATCTCCTTGATCTGCACGCCGTCAGCAGTCATGTAGATCACAGGGTTCATTGAGCCGATGCCGATACGCCAATGGGGTTTGAAGTCGAGCAGTTTATTCATCACGCCAAAGCGGTCGTAGACTTCCCTGGCATCTTTCACTGAAAATCCGTATGCGCCGCACATGAGAGCGATTATATCACAGCCTGCTTGTTGCCAACGATGGGATAATGTAATGGTCTGTGATATTCTGTTCCTGTAAGAGGCATACGGCTAGAGCGAGAGATGTTTGTGGATACGAAAAAGAACAAAGAAAGAACCATTTTTGATTTTGTATACGCTGACCGCAGAGTTGACTCAGTTACCCCCACGGAAGAACCCGATTTTAAGGTAAAAAATGCTGATGGTGAATTTGGTGTGGAGATAACCGAATTTTACTTTTCTCAATCGCAGGCAAGGATAAAGAACATCTCTGGTTATGCTATGGAAATATTAGATGGGAAAAAATATAGACATAAGGATGATATTGCTTCTTTGGTAGTTGATGAGATTACTATTGTACCTGGTGATAATAGAGGGCCCAACTTTAATGTAGAAGCAATTATTCAGGAAGTGCCAAAGGGTGATGAGTATATAGAGAAAATCTCAGAACTGATTGAGCATAAAAACAAGCGGTTTAACAGGTATACACTGGGGTTAAATCACGTCAATTTAATTATCTTTGATTGCGAACATCGGTTGCTGGGTGCTCCAAAAGATATGTTCCACCATTTGTTTTTTCAACCACGGTTAGAGAAGGCGCTGATGGATGCAGATTTTAGAGAAGTTTTCTTTGTTACGCAACTTGGGGAATTCGGTTCTCCAAAGGGTGTATATATTCCGCTCAAAATGTTATTTTTACTTGCAGAGATGTACATCTTTAATCATATTCTGGTCAAAGAATACCCTGGTATTCCGATGACATCGCTTCTGTGTGCTGAATACGTAACGTGGAGGGGTGCAAAAAACATATATTTTAAGGATTTTTCTGATGGGTATGAGGTTGCGTATGGGAACTCTGGTGTTTTTGTCTCAAAAGGCAAGAAGGTAAGCGTAAGAGATCATAGCGATTTTGCCTTACCAGTAGATTTTAATCGCGTTACAGCACAGGGAGCGTCGAGTATCTTTGATGAGGCATTTTTGAGAATATTTGAAAAATACAAGCGTAATTGCGTTTTTAGCACAGAGGTGTGTTTTGATGCGAATGGAAGTGTTCAGTTAGCTAGGGATAAGTAATTAAGACCACGCACAGAGTTCTTTCCTTCGTTGTTATTAAGCTAAGCCTAGCTCCCCCTGTAGTGCCTCTGGCTGTTGGACTCGTGGTGCTTGCTTGAACGTGCCAAATTGTGGGGTACAATCCCACAAAGGTACAAAAACGGCCATCAAAAGTAAGATTTTTACTCCACCTTTTTACCAATGTTGATGTAGCGATATAACGTTGCCCGCGAGATTTGGAAGGTTTTACCGATATCGTTTATTGCAGTCGTTTTGTCGGCATTCAGAAGGCATCGCCCGAATGTAACGCGAATGTACACTAAACCTTCTCACAGCCTCAGCTTTGCATAATGCTGAATTATGCAAACCAAGGGATTAGGGAATACAACACGAGATTAGCCATAAAAAAATCCTCTTTTCAGAGGATTACCTTTAAATATTTATTAAATTTATCTAGTAACAGTTATTGGTACTCCTGAATATGTTGTCGTTGTTGACACAGTTATTCTATTATCTGAAAGACCAACTGATACTGTGTATTTACTGTCATAATTTGCCGCGTCTGCTCCGCCTACACCACAATCAAGCGGTTTTCCGTTATTAAGACTAGGGTCTTGTGGAAGTTGTGCTATAAATTTTGTTACCAATGAAGCACAAATATCTCCCACATTTCCCACTGCACCTGATTTAATATTAACAGCCGCTGCGCCTGCTGCCGGCATATTTGGTGGAACAGTACCTTTATTATCTGCCATATATTGATTGATGGAATTTAAGATTTGATTTACATCACTTGCTCTCTTCGTGTCATTTGCCTGTCCAAATTGCTTTGCTGGGTTTATCGCAATGAGGACGATAGCAAGGAGGATTGCGAGGATACCGATGACAACTAAGAGTTCGATGAGGGTGAAGCCTTTTTGGAGATTTTTAATTGTTTTGGCAGGAGTCATAAAATGTTTGTATATTCATTATTGATATACTCTTCATTATTTGTCAATAGGCAAAATTACAAGTTGAATGAAACAGGCCTTTTTACTAGAATAAGGCTTGCTTTTATATGGCTC
>WNFX01007744.1_pt1 | contig 10055 bp, 10 predicted proteins | sample 5400111 | NCBI WGS metagenome assembly WNFX01 (sample SAMN13153363, study PRJNA577476) | soil metagenome | isolation source: 40 cm soil or saprolite under grassland replicate 1 | place: USA:California | collected 2016-06-15 | reverse complement strand
AGAAGAAAACCGAGTCGCAGAGGCGACCGGTTAATCGATTTTCTTACGAGGGGAGTTGTCATATTTTTTGCTTTCATTTTTTGTTGGGGCTGGATTGTTGAACTGCTGCTGCTTGTTAGTCCTCTGCTTGCTGATTGTTCCCGGCCATTTGCGATCAACAGCGGCTACCCCTTATTTCAATGCAAAGGTACCGCTTCCTGCTACGCTACCGCCGATCGAGATATAAGCCGTGTACGTTCCGGGACCTAGCGAACTCGCACCGAGGTTATAGACATACTGGCACTTGGTGCTGTCTATGCGGAAGTTCGATCCGCTGTCAGATTTCAACAGATATGTACTTTCATCAATTGACCCTACAACTCCACCTGACGTACGAAACACCGAAATTGTCGCCGGTGGTAGCTGGCAAGTGGCAACACCATCAGACGTGAGTTTAAACGCAATCGGTACAACACCGCGCTTGGCGGGAAACACGCTCGTTCCATCCGCATTAACAGGTTGTTGGACCTGTGCCTGATATTTGAACTTGGTAACCAAAAATGGGCTGAGTGAGTCAACACTTCCGTAGATTGTGTAAGGGGCAGGAGTAGCGGGGTAGTTGGGATCACCCTTGTTGATCGTTTTGTCTACCCAATTGCTATTCTCATAATGCATCACCTTCAATATCGAGCTATACTGATTATATAATGTTGATGGTACCGTAATCCCGATGATGATCGGTGGTGTAGGCTCACCGGTGGGGGCGGCGATGTTGTAGGCTAGATTGGTTCCATTTAGCTCGAAATTGGGAGGTGGCGGAGGGACAGAATTTTGATCGATGGATGAGACAACAGTTGTTGCCAAAGCTTCCGTGGCATCGGGGAACGCAAGGGTAACAGCTGTACTTGGGGGCGTGACCGTGACCGCTGGGGGAGCGAAGGCAAGGAATTCCGGGCCACGATTGCCATAGAAACCGAAACCTGATGAAGCGAATATAGTCTGCGCACCATCGGGCGTGAATTTCAAAATATTACCGATAGCTGCTTGGTAACCAGGACCTGCGAGAAAGAGATTGCCATTACTACTATCGAAGGCCAATCCACGGGGGGCATTGGTCAGTCCTGTAGCGAACGGAGGTGTGATCTCGGCTCCGTTTGGATCAAACCTGCGAATTTCGCCGTTGCTGGTATTGTTTAGTTGGGTGGATATGAAAAGATTGCCAAAAGCGTCGAAAGCCAGGCCAATCGGCTGCGCACCCGCAGACGGGAAGCTTGTGCCCTCTATAAAAATGCTTCGCGCACCTAGTGAAGTGAATCGATAAATAATGCTTTGAGTGAGAGTTGAGTCGGCACCTTGGGCCAAAAGATTGCCAGCACTGTCAAATGCTAATCCGAAACATTGACCAGGAACAGAGCCAAATGTACTTACCGTACCGTCATACGTGACTTTGTAGATAGTACTTTCATTGCCGCCATTGAGTTGGGACGAGACAAAGACATTATCATTGCTGTCTATGACCAATCCTGTGGCAGTGCCACCAAAAAAGGTAGCAAAAGTGCTCGCTATGCCCCCACTAACTTTTACAACTGCTGCATGGTCAACGTCCAGAATATTACCATCACTATCCAAAGCCCACGTGAAAGTTGCTACGTAAAGATTGCCAGTACTATCAAACGCTAATCCGCGAGGGTGATCAAGATTGGAAAGAAAGGTAGTGTAGGCCGCATCTCCAGTGGAATCAGCTGAATCATATTGATAGACAAAACTTCCTCCATTGGCATACGGCACGGCATTAACGGAAGCGAACATTTGTGCACAAATGGCGGTTTTGGGCGTTGCCCACAGCACGGCAAAGACGGCCAGGACAGTAATAATAATTCGTCGAATATTCATAGTAGCTTCCTTTCGGAACTGAAGGGGGACGTCATGTGATTGGATTTTTGTTTTCATTTTTTTGTTCAGGGTTGAGTTGACTGCATTAACCGCAATCCAGTCCGCGCGGAACCAGGAACCATCCTCACGAGGCGCTTTGGAAGAGCGGCCTCACTTCGGCTGACTCGGGGCTCCAGTTGGATCTGGAGATCGCGTTAAACGGTGTCTCAGTGTCGATCCAGCCCCACCGGGCTTTTTTTAGCCCGGCCGAAGATGCCTTGAAACTGTCGGATGACCTAATCGGAGACGAATTTATCAACACTCCCGACAGCCGTATATAGGACTTTAGTGCTAGGGGATGCCCCCCTAAGAAATCAGAGCTTTTCCCTTACGGCCCGAACCGCCGATTCGAGTTCCATAAACGCTGTCAGCTTTTCGTCGGCTCGCACAACGAAACGCTTCCCGTCGCTGCGATGCGCGTCAGCAACGAAGATCGTTTGTCCGTTGGAATCCACCGCTGAGACGCGGCCCCAACTCCAAGGTTAGGGATTGACGGACGCGGGCAACGACCTACGGTTGGTGGATGCGACTGCGCCTCGATAGATGGGGCAGGAGGCATCCAATGTTAGTGGCCAGTGCTGCTGCTGCCTCGTTTCTTTTTATATTCTTACCGCAATGGGCGACATCCGCTTGGGCGCTCTTTTCGAATGAGCCGCTGGCTGTTTGGGTGGCTAGACAACACTTTCCCAATTTCCCATTTTCGCCGCTATGGATAACAGGGCCCATTGGAACCGTACTTCTGATAATGATTTTGCTACCAATCCGAAGCGACAAAAAGGCGGAGCCAGGTCGAAGCGACAAACGCAGGGCGGAGCCAGTTACAGTCTCGCGCAAAGACCCTCAACCAGCGGCGGTAGCTAAAGATGAATTGAACGCGCTACTGAATGAGGGTGAAAGGCTTCTTTCTAGGTTTCAAATAGATTCCGTAAAACCGACTTTTCCCGAAGTTGAGGAGTGGCGACAAAAGGTGAACGACCGCGCTAGAAACAATGTGCTTGCGAACTTTGTTGGGCCGAAGGACTTAGCGAAGTTTGACACGCCGTGGGACGAAGGCGAGTTGCTTAGAATCTCGGCAAAGGTTGCTGACCACGGATGCTTGGACGCTAATGACTTAGTCGGCCTTGCTGTGCTTAAGCATCTTTGTGGGGCGGTCGACCGCCTCAAAAAATTGATGGCGAAAATTGATGGCGAAGATTAAGAGTCGCTTTATCGGTGAAGATAAGGCCGAGTTGCCATAGCTGGCGGAACGGCAAAATTAAAAACTTGCTGAAAGGCGGACGAAACCTTTATTCACAGCGCATGGACACGTCTCTCAAAAGGTTAGAAGAAGCACTTTCGGTTCGCCGACAGATCGGTACTCTGGAAAAACGTCTCGCTTCGATTTTGGAAAGGTTTGTCCCAAGTCGACCAACACTTAGCGTCCGTCGCAGGATGTCATCCGCTACGAAAGCAAAACTCTCCGCAGCAGCAAAAGCACGATGGGCAAAGAGAAAACGTACCGGCGTCAGCGCAGCAACGCCAAAGAAAGGCGGACTCACACCAGCTGGACGAAAGAGACTTTCCCAACTCATGAAGGCCCGTTGGGCGGCGAGAAGAAAAGCTGCTGCCTAAGAGCTGAAGTACGTTATTTTCGATTACACCAAAGATCGACGTGGGGTCGATTTGATTTCCGATGTGCTGCCATTCGGTCGCCTATGGTACGGCGGGCCGCATGCAATCAACAACGCAATCGGCTACGCAAAATTTCGCAGCCGTTCACATGATGCCGTGATTCGCGTTTACGATGAAGCGGGCAACGTGATCGAAACACACGAGCACACTGGCGATTTCAAAGAGCCATGACAATATTCGGCATCATATCACTGCTTTCTCGCGTGGCTGGCGTTGTATTCGGTCTCATAGCAGCTTATTTCTGGTTCAAGGCAAGCACCGCGAAAGTCACCGATAGAGACAGCAGATATAATCCCGGCACCGAGCTGTCCTATGAAGATCCTGACAACAAAGGGCATGACATTCGCGTTGTCGCAACGGCGATGGAGCAAAGTAGGCTCAATAAGATTGCTGCTATCCATACTGGGCTTGCCGTTCTCTTTCAGGCGCTGGCTTTGGCTATTGAGTTTCTATGATGGCCTTCAGCCCGTCTAATCGCCGATTCTAGTTCCACAAACGCGGTCAACTTTTCATCCGCACGCACAATGAAACGCTTTCCGTCGTTTGCTGCAAAAAAGACTTCCGTTCTGCGTCTTGATTTATATTGTGATTTTCGGAGCAATTCGATGGCTAAAGCCACTGCGCTTGTCGTAACGCTTGCATTTCTCACATCTTGCGGCGGGCCGGAAGTGTGGATTCCCCAAGGCAATTCACGCCCTGCCGTCACAAGAGAGCATGTGCAATACTTGGATTCACCACCTCAGAGACCGTATAGGGTGATCGGTATCATCACTCCGCCTAATAGAGAGTACGAAACACTCGCGGAAGCGGTCAAAGCGATGCGAAAGGAAGCAGCGAAACACGGTGCCGACGGTGTGTATATAGAATCTCAGACAGGCAGAGAGGTCACCTTCCGTGCAAAGGCGATCGTGTGGGAACCAAGCTCCTCGCTATCTCCGCTCACTTCCTCTGCCACCAAACCCATGTTTCCAACGGCTAAAGCGGTGCCTGGCAAGCCCGGATACGTCTTTAGTCCCTTCGATACGAAAGGGAGATACATCGACGTACGCGGCTACCCGCCCGGCAGTAAAGCAAAAGATCCGTGGACCGATAAGATATTCATCGTTCCATAAGGTTATTCCCCCCCACCATCGAGTCTCATCATTGGAGGGACCGCGTGGTAGGATTTACGCGGTTATTCCTGTGATTCGCGTTTACGATGAAGCTGGCAACGTGATCGAAACGCACGACCACATCGGCGATTTCAAAGAGTGATGAGCATTACACGTGAGACAAGAAGCCGCCACGCGCTCAAACGTGACGGCTGATGCCAAAATAAGCTGGTTCGTTGAAGCTCGGCAGCTTTACTGATTGTTGCTGACCGTTCGCGGCGCAGGTTTGCTGAGTTCGAGCTGGTCGCTCACTTTCTGAAGGCCCGTAGCGAGAGCTTCAATCTGCTTCTGCTGCTTGGCTATGGTCGCTTCCTGTTTTGCAGCCGTGGACTTCAGTTCCTGCACTTGGTGATGCTCTTTGAGGAATTCGTTGAGCAGCATCGCGTTCACGCCTTCGTAGCGCACGGTATAGGGCTTCCCGTCGCGATCATGTGCGACCAAATCAGGATTAACCTTTTCCACTTCCTCGGCCACAAGGCCAAACTGCGGGACGCCATCGGGGTCAAGGTCAGGTTTGTAGCGGAAGGTTACTGGTTTCAGCGCTAGCACCGTTTCGCTTGCCTTGTCCATTGGCTTGATATTTTGCTTAAAACGCTCCGAGGAGGGGGCGATGCCGAGCCGACCGTTTGCATTCACGCGAACGGCCACACCGCTGCCAAGCGCTGTCCCATGGATGCCCGCAATAAAAGTACGCGTCTGAGTTTCCTGGGTGCCGATGCGAATAGTGTTGGCGTCACCAGCAACGCCTTCATTGCCGATGTCGATGTTGCTATCGCCTATAGTGAGATTTCCGCCTGCCGCAAAGCCCAATGCGATGTTGTTAATGCCGGTGGTGTTGCTGAGCGCAGCAGCTCCGGTGGCCGTGTTGTTGCCGCCACTTACGTTGCTATAGAGCGCTTGATAACCAATGGCCGTGTTGCGTTGGCCGATCGGGTCCCCCGGGTTCGTGTTGTTATAATTGAACAGCGCCTGCCAACCAACAGCAGTGTTAGCAAAGCCGATTGTGTTGCTATGAAGCGCATCAAATCCCATGGCCGTGTTGCCGACCCCGGTGGTGAGGCTGAAGAGTGCTTGATAACCGTTGGCGGTATTATCGGTGCCGGTTGTGAGGCTAAAGAGCGAAGAATCACCCTCAGCCGTGTTGTTATTTGGATAGCCTCCGTCCGGTGCGGGGCTCGGCAGTTGCGCTAAACTGGCTGGCGAAAGCGCAAAAGATGCAAGGGTGAGCGGAATGAGAAGGAAAGCAAGCCGCCAAGGCGACCGGCCGCTTGATTTTCTTAAGGGTAGAGTTGTCATATTTTTTGTTTTATTTTTGTTGAGGTTGGATTGTTTTTGACTGCGTTTTGACTGCAATCCAGTCCGCGCGAAATCGGGAACCATGCTCCGCGAGGATCTTCTTTCTCACTTCGGCTGACTCGGGGATTCCAATTGGATCTGGTGATCCCGCTAAACGGTGTCCCAGCGAACGTCCAGCCCCACGGGCGTTTCAACCTGGCCGAAGATGCGTTAAAACATCGGGTGACGTGATCGGGAGCGTTTTTACCAGCACTCTCGACAGCCGTATATTGGACTTTAGTCCTATGCGGTTTAGGAACCGCAAAGACGCGCGGGCCGCTGATTCGAGTTCGACAAACGCGGTTAGCTTTTCATCCGCACGCACAATGAAGCGTTGATTCTCGCCGCTATGCGAGTCACAACGCGGACAGCCCGCCGTTCAGATTTGGGCGAGGATCGCGACCCAATAGCGAAGTTGGGCCTTGCTCGGATTGTCAGAGAATGATTGGGTTGGAAACCACTCGACAACGCCAGTCGAACGTGACATTAGGTGCCGCAGCTCCCTTGGCGTCCCAGGCGAAAACCGTTATTTGTACGTCGGTTCCATTGTTGATCAGCGCGTGCGCTGTGGTAACGAAAAATGGAGTTGTCGAGCGAGCGGTGGCGACCACATTGATCGGCTCCGCAAGGGAACGTAATTGGGGAAAACACACGAAATCGCTGAGCAAGAATACTCGTTTCCCATCGGTCTCCGTAAACGAGACGCCGCTCACGTCTAGCAGAGTGGCGTTACTGCAGGTCTTTCCCGGAAAGATAATCCGTCTCCACGCAGCACTCCCGTCGGTATAGTCGTAGGCGCCGATAGGGTACGATAAAATTTTGACGAATTGCTCGGTGCTGAAGTCGATTTTGTGACCAGTAAGCGCTTCAAGTTGCTTCTTGATGTCCGCTGGATTAGCAGTCTTTTCCGATTTCCTAATAGGCATTTTGCGTTCCTCCTGATAAGCACTTTGATTTTCGCAGGCGAACAGGGTGGTACGAAATATCCGCAGTGCATCTACACCGGTGACGCCTCCGCGTTTCGTTGGGTGCTTCCACCGCCTTCATTCGCCGACGGCGTAAGGGTACTCCGCTTCGACAGTCCGTCAACGCAATGGCCAATCCCAGCCGATCTTCCTAACTCTGATAATCGAATCGCAAATCCACGCCTGATACGCAGCCCTAAGCTCCAACCGCGTTTCTTGAGATTACTGGCAATTATTTCCCAGTACTTCACGCGGGGCCGCATTCTGCCTCTTTTGCTCTCCACACGGCAGTGACAAAATGATATGAATGGCGCAATGGCGAGGCAGCGGAGAGGCAAATTGAAAACTGGAATCGTAATTCTCTCACTGTTTCTCACGACGGCGATCTATGCCGTTCCGTGCGGAATACACGGAAGCGCGAAACCCGGGGCTCGGGAATATGTACTCAATCCCTTTAAGAATCGCTCCTAAGCGCCGCCCACAGTCAATCCGAGCATCACACTGGAAGCACTCGCGCAAGGCGCGCGATTTGAGAACAGCGAAGCCGCGGCAATCGTTGGTTACGTTGCGCTCGTAAAGTCTGGCGGCGCGGAAACCTGCAATTGTGGCGCAGCAGATGCAGCGCACATGGACACGCATATCGCGCTGGTAGCAGATCTCGCAAACGCCAATGACAAAAGCAAGCACATCGTCGTTGAAGTTACGCCGCGCAGTCGGCGGCGTTATCATTTGCCGTCCACAGCGACGCTCAAGAAGCAAATACTACACAAGCGCGTGATGATCACCGGCTGGCTCCTTTATGATTTGATGCATGAAAAGAATGCGGCGAACACGAATCCGAATGGCACACAAATCTGGCGGCTGACCTGTGAAGAGATTCGTACGCCCATTGCAACGCACGCAAGTTTATGGACTGGTTCATTGCCCGGCCTCCTCGTGGCCACTGTTGCGCTTGCTTTTTTCATTCGAGTCGCCTCCAATTGTTGCGCCCGATTCGAGGAATGCTTCCAAGTCGCTGCGCCGAATGCGGACGAGCTTGCCGGTCGGTTTCAGCGCGCGGAGACGCCCCGCACGGATTTGCCGTTCGAGATAACGAGTTGTGCAGTGGACGAAGGTCGCTGCTTCCTGCTTTGTTAAGATTGTCGAAATTACCGCTTCGACTGACGGATGATTAGTAGCCATTTTGGGCATACCTCCTGTATGTCCCGCTTGCATGGCTGGCGGCGCGAGTTATTGCCGCTTACTTTGCTTTTACCGGACTTCGTGCCGGCGAGGATTTGAACAACTTAGTGGAGTCCTTTACGTGCGTCTTCACGCACAACCACCAAATAAGTTCCTGCCTTCAAGGCCTCTGATTCAGCGCGGGTTTTTCCCCGCGTTTCATCAACGATTCGTAATAAAGCTATTCTACCGAGAAGCGCAAAAGATTATTTTCGCATTTGGTCTAGCCTAGCCGCTTTGCGTCGAAGTTTCTTAGCCATCCGCCTGTCTCGTCGCGGTGTCGCGCTAAACGGCATCAGGGAGCTTTGACTGTTTGAAAAGCTCGCAATCGTTGATTCAAGGAGTGATTTCTTCTTCGCCAACGTTGTCAGCTGTTTATCAGTCTGAGGCGTGGTAGCTGTGAGTTGCCGTTCAATCTCCGCCAGCGTGTGCCGCAATACTTCTACTGTAAAGGCTGAGTCGTCGTTGGGATCGAAGTTATGAAACGTTACACGACCGGGTTCGAGATTCACAGAACAAGAAGGTTTCACGCGCAATGGTCCTTGCGACCAAACTGTAGCACGTTCGGAGCTTTCGATTCTGGAACGATTTTCCAATAACGTTCCGCCTCTTCCGGCAATACCAACTCGCGGTAAGTCGAATAAAGCATCTGCGACGTGCTGTGTCCCAGCTCAGCCGCCACCGTCGCAGCATCGTTGGTCGCCCCGAGCCGGTACGACGCGAAGGAATGACGCAGGCCGTTTTTCGACCAGCGTTGGAGGCCGGCTGCTTTCCGCACGGCGTCGAGCTTCTTTCGCGCGTTCACTGGTACGACTGCCCCGCTGGCCCCACTGTAAGGCGCGAGCCATTCGGCGAGATTCGGCTGAATGCGAATGATCCGACGACGCGCCGTTTTCGCTTTGTCCGCTTTGACCTCGATGAAGCCGCGCTGCAGATCAATCTCTGCCCAATCTAGCCGTTTGATTTCTGCTTCGCGCAGTCCAGCAAACGCTCCGATGGCGAGCATCGGCACAACATCAGGCGCGCTTGACTGTGCCGCATTGAGTAACGCGGCTAGCTCGTCCACGGAAAAGATTTCCGGCGCTTTGTCGATGAGTTTCGGGCGGCTGGTTCGCGCGACCGGATTCGTGTCGATCATGCGTCTCCTCTCTGCGTATCCAAACAAAACACTGATATTCGCGCGGAAATTCGCTCGCGTTTTCGGAGCGCAGTCCAGGCTCCGTAACCAATCGTCCAATTCGTCAACCGTTACTGCCGCAATCGGCCTTGACCCGAAGTCACCGCAGAACGTCGTCAGCCGGTTGCGCAAATCATTCAGATACACGGTCGAGCGACCGTCTTTTCGTTTTGCCTCTATCACCTCGGCCACAAGTTGCGAGACGGTAATGTTACAACGGCGGATACGTTCTAAATGATCGAGATAGAACGCGGTGGCGTGATTGATCGTCTTGCCGTGCGCCGCGAGCTTCCGTCTCGCATCGACGATGTCTGACAGATCGTTTAGCCGCAGACCAACCGCCTCGCGACCACCACGTTCCCGCAATGTGATTTGCCGAAGCCGCTCCGTGTCTGCCTCGCTCCTGGTCCTAAAGAACTTGCGGCCTTGCCCAAACGGGCGCAAGTCGAGATAGTAGCGATGTGTTTTGCTGTGCCGGTATGGACGAACCGCGAGTGTTGGACGCTTCATATTCGCAAAGTGTCGCAGATTGTCGCGATAATGTCAACATGCCGTCAACAAGATCACGAAAACAGCTTTGCGCCCGTAGCTCAGCCGGATAGAGCAACGGATTTCTAATCCGTA
>WNFX01011927.1_pt1 | contig 10057 bp, 7 predicted proteins | sample 5400111 | NCBI WGS metagenome assembly WNFX01 (sample SAMN13153363, study PRJNA577476) | soil metagenome | isolation source: 40 cm soil or saprolite under grassland replicate 1 | place: USA:California | collected 2016-06-15 | reverse complement strand
CTCTCCAGCCGAAGACGAAGGAGAGGTGTCTTATGCAAAGGAACGATCAAGCATGAGCGCGGCCGCGCAGTTGGCAGGCAAAGAGCTTGTTCCCCGCCGCAGTCCGCGGCTCCCAGTTGCCATACCGGTTGACGTTACCGTGCTGCGCTCGGGCGTCCCCGACAGCATTCCCGGACGTTCGCTCGATCTTGGCGAAGGCGGGTTGGCGCTGATTTTGGCAGGGGAACTTCACGCCGGCGATCCAGTTGCCATTGAATTCCGTCTGCCCAATCTCAGCTCCGCAGTGCAAGCCAAGGCCGTGGTCCGGCACCAGGCTCAATTGCGCTGCGGTCTTGAGTTTCTCAGTTTATCGGACGAGCAACAGGCCATGATCCGCTACTGGACGGCGGCCACATCACTTCCGGCGACGGCGTGGCTTAGAACTCAAACTCCGGAGCCTAAACCGAAGACAGCGGATACTCCACACCCGTCACTCAGATCCCTTTTGGCGGCAGCAATCATCGTTGCGATCCTCGCCGCGACTCTTGGCTGGTGGCACTGGCGCCGCGCGTGGCAGCAGTTGGAATCGTCGATAACGTTTAAAGAACCGCTGGCCCAACTTGACCGGGCGTCGGTCGATAATCCGATTCGGCTCCCCGGTGAAGTGGTTAATCGACTCGTAGTGCATAAGGTCGAACCGGTTTATCCGCCACAAACGCCCGAGTCGCAGTTGGGAGGTGTAGTCGTACTGGAGACGGTTATCGCCACCGATGGCACCGTGGCCCATGTGCGTCCTATCAGCGGTTCCGCAGCGCTGACCGCCGCTGCTATCGATGCCGTGAAGTGGTGGCGCTTTCAGCCCTACCGCGTAAATGGCAGGCCGGTGCGCGTGGAAACCACCCTCGCCGTCGACTTTCATGCAACTGAGAACTGACAACTGCTAACTGAGAACTGCTGATTCGCAGACCAAACTGGAGAGCAGAAGCTGAAAGCGGAAACTGAAAGTCAAGACTGACATGGGCCGCATCCACGTCCTGCCTGAGCACGTCGCCAACAAAATCGCCGCCGGCGAAGTCGTGGAGCGTCCAGCTTCTGTAGTCAAGGAGCTTCTGGAAAACTCGCTCGATGCCGGATCAACGCGCATCCGCATTCAGGTGGAAGCCGGGGGCAAGAGGCTAATCCAGATCACTGATAATGGCTGTGGCATGACTCGCGATGACGCTCTGCTCGCCTTCGAGCGCCATGCTACTTCAAAAATCCAAAGCGCCGAAGACCTGCTCACCGTCGCCACACTGGGATTTCGCGGCGAAGCTTTGCCCTCGATCGCTTCAGTTTCGCGGCTGAAACTTGAAACTCGCGCCCTGGGAGAATCCTCTGGAACCATGGTTGAGATTAACGGCGGCAAGATTTTCCGCGTCGAAGAAGCTGGTCTGCCGGAGGGCACTGCGATCACGGTGCGCGATCTCTTTTTTAACACCCCTGCGCGAAAGAAATTCCTGAAAGCTGAATCGACCGAACTTTCCCACATCGCTTCGCTCGTCACTCACTACGCCCTGGCGCATCCCGATAAGCATTTCGAGCTGCACTCGGCCACCAATGCAATTCTGGTTGCGCCGCCGGTAGCCGACAGCGGGCAACGCGTTTACCAGGTCTTCGGAAAAGAGGTTCTCGACCAACTGATTCCCGTGGCCGCGCTGCAGCCGCTCGAGCGAATTGGCTTGCCATCCGCGAAGATTTGGTCCAGGAGGAAGAAAAATCGTTTGGCGAGCTGCGCGCTCACGGCTTCGTTTCCAAACCCGAAATCCAAAAGCTCAATCGCAATTCCATTTACGTGTTTGTCAACGGACGCCTGATTCGCGACCGCGTCATCCAGCACGCGCTCACTGAAGCCTACCGGAATATCATTCCGCCCACGGTGTTCCCGGTAGTGCTTTTATTTTTGGAGCTGCCCAGCGGTGAGGTTGACGTTAACGTTCATCCCTCAAAGACGGAAGTGCGGTTTCGCCAGCAAACTGCCGTGCATGACTTCGTGCGCGACTCGGTTCGCGCCGCCTTGATGAAGGCCCGCCCGGTACCGCAATTCACCAGAGAAATTGACGCCCACCCGACGGCCAGCCCGTCGCTCACGCCCGGAGCGCGCGCCACCATGGTTGACATTGCCGCCTGGCGCTCCCTTTACGCTCCGGCTGCGCCCGCGGGATTCGCGCTGCAACCGCCGGTCTTACCGCCTGCCACCGAGCGACTGCACTTTGGCAGCGAAACGATTACCGTCGAGGCGAATGCAGCGGTGGCTCTCGCACGCATTCCAGCGCAGATGGTTCCTGGGGACGGCTGCACGCCTCCTTTGCCAATCGAACCGGAGCCGCCCAGTGATCTCGTGCCCTCGCTCGCGTCGCTAAAACCGCTAGGCCAGGTTCGCGAGTCGTTCATTCTTGCTGTTAATCATGAAGGGCTCTGGATCATCGACCAGCACGTCGCCCACGAGCGTGTGCTCTTTGAGCGCGTCCTCAAGCAGCGCGCCATGGAAAGAGTCGAAAGCCAGCGCCTGCTGATGCCGCTGATTGTTGAGCTAACGCCAGCGCAGCAAGCGGTGCTCACCGAAATTTCTGACGAGCTGGCTGCGAACGGATTTGAAGTCGAGCCTTTCGGAGCGCGCAGCATTGCCGTGAAGATCGCGCCCGCCGGAATCGAGGCTCCGCAGATTGAGCGCATGCTTCACGAATTGCTCGACCAACTTGCCCACGAAGAGCAGGCAATAAACATCGAGAAGATCCGCGTCCGCATTGCTGCATCCATCGCCTGTCACGCCGCCATCAAAGTGAACATGCCGCTCGAGCAGAACAAGATGGAATGGCTGATCGCCGAACTCGCTAAAACCGAATGCCCCATGTCCTGTCCACACGGCAGGCCGGTGGTTTTGCGTTACTCACTGAAGGATATTCAGAAGGCTTTTAAAAGAATCTGAACGAGCGAATTTCCTATCTGCCGCAATCTGTGCGGGAGCTTAACAAGGACATTTCGAACCGAAGAATGGGGTAATGGTGCGGTTTGATTGTCATCCTGAAGCAAGCGTCCTTTCCGCAGCGAAGGATCTGGGCGAGGCGCGCGAAGCGTCGCGTTCCTTGCTACGCAATAATCGCGCGTTTGGGTCGCGTCCCAACCTGCACCACTGCCAAGAAACGAAGCTCCTTAACTTCGATTCTCTCGTTCAAATAAATTAGACTCTACTCAGTTTTCACTTTCGTGACAAACCCGCTGCTCACAACCCGCATCTACACGAGTCACGAACTCGGACACTCGGTGCCCTGACGCTGGTACATCCCTCGGGGCATCGCCAGCAAACCACAATCGGCCGCAGGCAAATCGTGAACGGAAACACGCTACAGCAAACGATCACGGCAAACACGCAACCGATGAGGCGCAAGGCCGATGCGGCGCAGCGATCGAATCGCCTCAAATCGGTGCTCCGTCTGCTCGGTCCCGGCCTGATTACTGGCGCAGCCAACGATGATCCCAGCGCCATCGGTACGTACGCCAAAGCAGGAGCGGCCTTCGGCTTTTCTACCCTTTGGATTGCGCCGGTAGTTTTCCCCATGATGGCCGCCAGCATGTTTCTGTGCTCCAAGCTGGGTATGGTCAGCGGAATGGGAATCGCGGGCGTTCTCCGCCGCTACTATTCACACCGGCTGCTCTATCCGGTTGTGATTTGCCTGGTGATTGCCAACATCATCGAAGCAGCTGCTGATCTCAGCGCCATCGCTGCATCCATTCGGTTGATAATCCCCGTGCCTCTAACGGCGATAATTCTCGGAGTGACAGGCCTGATCCTGGGACTGCAAACCTGGGGATCCTATTCGCTGCTTCAGAAAATTTTCAAATGGCTGGCTCTGGCGCTGCTTTCCTACGTTGGAGCCGCCTTCCTGGCCAAGCCGGATCTCGCGGAGGTCGTTCGGGGGACATTCATCCCTGATCTTCGTCTTGATAGCAGCCACCTCGCGATGCTGGTTGCGATTGTGGGAACGACCATGTCGCCATATCTGTTCTTTTGGCAGTCCAGCCAGAACGTGGAAGAAAAAACTGCCAATGGCTACCATCCCGAGAAGCGCGCGGGCGGGTCGAAAGAGGAACTCCGTTTTGCCGCCATGGATGCCAGCATTGGCATGCTGTTTTCCAGCCTGATGATGTATTTCATCATTCTGTGTACCGCGGCGACTCTATTTAAAGCCGGGCACCTCAGAGTTGACTCAGCTCAAGCCGCGGCGGAAGCATTGCGACCGCTGGCAGGCAAAGCCGCCAGCCTGTTGTTCGCAGCGGGAGTTGTTGGAGTGGGAATTCTGGCTGTGCCCGTGCTTACCACTGGCGCCGGCTATGCTCTGGCTGAAACCTTTGGCTGGCGGCATGGCCTGGCTCACAAGCCGGGACATGCTCCAGAGTTCTACGCCGTGATCGCGTTCTCGACTTGCGTCGCCGTGGCCATCGGATTCTCTGGCATCAACCCCATCAGCGCGCTATTCTTTGCCGCCATCATCATGGGTCTATTGGCGCCGCTGCTCCTGATCATCGTGATGTTAATCACCAACAATCGAAGAATAATGGGAGAGCGGGTGAACGGACGCGCTATCAACCTCTTCGGGTGGATTACCACCGCCGTAGTCTCAGCCGCTAGCCTTGGTCTGATCTGGACCTGGCTCCGCTAAGGCGTTGTCGTTGATTAAGGCCACAAAAAAGCAAAACCCCAAGCGGACCTGACGATCTGCCGCCCGGGCGCGGGTCACGCTAGGGAGTTTTTCTAAACTGCTATCGCGCTGATGGCTGGCTCGAACGTTACCGAGTCGCCTCTTTTTGTGCTGCCTACCTTGGCGACTGACGCATAGGCCCCCACGCCGCCCTTGTTGTGCCTCACTGCGGTTTTCAGGATGCCGAGGTCCTGCGGTAAATCTCCCTGGGGCAGCGTTGTCATCACGCAGCGCGGACAAGGTCCAGTTACATTCAGGCAAACCTGGCTGCCAATAGCCAGCGCACCATCGGCCCAACCGTTCTCAATAAAATCTTCTCGTTTTGAAGCCGTCTGCAACACAACATTCGGTCGGAAGCGCCTCACTTCGAACCGTCCTTCGGGATAAGCCGCGCGCAGCACGTCAATAGTCGTTGTACTAAGAACGTGCACCACAGCAGCATCGAAGAACGTTCCCTCCGGTATGGGCTCATCGGTTACCGCGTCTTTGTGCGTCAGGCCTTCAATATTCGGCCAATACTCTTCCAGGCTGGGCTTCGCCGTACTGCGCGAAAGTGCCACTTCGCGTCCGAGTGCCCGCGATAGAGTTGCGTCAACATCGGCATCGTCGCTTCTTACCATTATGCCGTCAGGAAGCGTGATGCGGATGGGTGGAATCTCCTCCCCCACTCGCGGAGACTCTATGTACGCAGCACGAAAACTGAAAAGATTGGGCCACTTCTTCGGATTCTTGGCGCTAGCGACTTTGCCCGTCTCCACGTCCAGTACGGCATAAGCGCGATCTCCGAGCAGGCCGAACTTCGTGACCTCAGCCGCGTTCAGCTCTTCACCCATCATCGATTTCACGGGATATCGCCAGAGCGAAACCACTGACCCGATTAACTGGGAAGATGACATAAGACTTCTCCTTTATAGCGGGAAGTATACGCCGGTTGGATAGGCATTCACGAATCGACATGCCCTTACAAAGAACGCTAGAACGGCGGCACCCGGGAGCGCTGCGGTGACGCAGGAAGCCTGGGCCACCCTCGGCCAGAGGATAAGACTTTAAGGATGAGCTGGTCCGCCCGCTGTATGACTCCCGCGCGATAAAAATTGCTCTTCCAATTACCCCGGTGTACCATCCGAATGCTTGATACAACGAAGTCCTTGGGAGGGAAGGTGCTCGGCCCAAGATGGTTTTCAGTGGCGACCTGGCTCGGCGCATTCCTCCTCTCCGGACAAACATTGGCCTTCGGACAACGAAGTTTTCTCACTGCGGATCAAGTCATCGCCAAGTATCAGGAAGCCATTGGAGGATCGGACAGATTCTCGTCCGTAATGACCTTCGTTGAAAAAGGTGACGTAACCGGGAACTTGACGGACTTTGTTCCCGCTTTCCATTCGCCGCCGCTAAGGAAACAGCAAGGTATCTTCGAATTCTACTTCAAGTCGCCGAACCGTCGGCTCGGCGTGCTGCGCATCGAGGACAAAGTAGTTGGAATGTATGGCTGTGATGGGAAAGTGGCGTGGTATTTCAATAACCATGCGGGGTGGCGAGAGTTCAAACCGAAACCAGGGAACGAGTACGCTTGTGAAAACGGATATGAGCCACTACCACTCCAACGGCAGAAACAGAACGCCAGGGTTCAACTAAAAGGGACAAAGAAAGTTGCGGGCCAAATGGCGCTCGCGGTGCAGATACGGAGTTCTGAATCGCCCTGGGAAGAGACTTTCTACTTTGATGCTCAGACCTACCTGCTGATAGGTTGGAAATCTGGTGGTCGATTCAGTGTAGAACGTTTCTATTCCGACTACCACGACGTCGGCGGAGTCAAACTTCCTTTCAAAGTCATCCAAAGAACAGAGACTTCCGAGACGACGACTACACTGCGAGAGGTGGAGATCAACTCCCAAGTTGACGATGCCCTATTTGAGCGATCGACAGCTCTCGGGCAACCGAAAAAACCAAGCGCAGTAAACTCACCGGTCCTACCCTTACACGAAGGACCGACTGGTTCCAGTGGGAAGCTGCCAGAGATCAACACCGGCCAGAATGCAATCTACGTAAACGCAAAGTCCTTTGTCGACTGCCCCATTGCGGAACTCCAGGAAATCGTCCCGGAACTGCGGGGGCTCCAGACTTCTCAGAACCAGGAAGAATTGATCGCTCTTCTAGACAAGATTGGATCCAAGACCGTAGATCTCTTCCAGAGAGTGCCTAATCTTATTTCGCAGGAGGAGGTAGTGGAGTCGCAAGGAAGCCGCAAGGCACTGCGGCGGAAATTTTCATACCTGATTCTGTCTCATCGGAGCAGGGACGCGGTGACGCTTGAGGAATATCGAGTGGATGTGCAGAGCAATCAGCCGCAGCCAGATGACGTGGACACGGGAACGTCAGCCAGCCACCACACGGACACCGGAAATCCACAGGCTTCGCCCCTGGCCCACGGTTTTGCCTACATGTGGGTACTTTTCTATCCCTCAAATCGAGCAGAGTCCACGTTCCGTTACCTCGGACGACAGAAAATTAATCGGCGCAACACTTTGGTTGTGGCATTTTCTCAAAAACCCGGCTTTGTTCGATCGCCAGGAGAAGTTCGGCTCGAGGGAAGGTCCATTCCAATTTTGCACCAGGGCGTGGCGTGGGTTGATGCATCCGACTTCCGAATCGTTCGCTTGCGGACGGACCTGACGTCGCCCTTGCCAGATATTCAGCTTCGAAGCTTGACCGCAGAGGTTCAGTTCGCAGAAACACAAGTGGCCGGTGTTACTTCGTCTTTGTGGCTTCCGCGCGAAGTAGTGGTCACATCCGATGTGAATGGTCTGACATCTCGAGACCGGCACGCCTATTCAAACTATCGGGCCTACGGGGTTCAAACCAGGCTGCTCCTGGCTCCGTGATTTGGTCAGTCAGCTGAACGGGGACAGGCTCACCCGCTAAACGAGTGAGCCCGTTTTGCAATTATCGCGTAAACGGCCCGGGGACATTCGTGCCGTCCACACAGCCGTTCTGGCCGCTGGAATTGGGATAGCCCAGATTATTGTCGAACGCGTAGTTCGACCAGTTGCCCTGAATTTTCCAGCGGGTCCCGTTCGAGAAGCTTACGTACGGGCCACCGAAAGTCCACGCGCATTTGTCAGCATTCTCCGCGCCAGAAGAATCGTACCAGGCATTCAGTTGCGGATCGGACCGCGCTTCAGAAAGTTCATGTCCGGTAACGTTCGCCAAAGCCGCTAATCCCTGGGATTCGGAGGAAACTGTAGACTGCGGATCGCAGCCCGGATCGCCATCGAGACTGAAGAAGAACGCAAACTGCACCTGCTTGCCGCCGCATGATCCAGCGCTGTGCCAGGCACAATAATTTGCATGGCCGCGAGGCTTGTCCACATAAACCGCGTAATAACCGTTGCTGACCAGTTGTGATTGGGGAATTACTCTGCAGACTTCCGCCAGAATCGTCGAAGTTTGGGGAGCATGCCTGGGCGCAGATGAAAGGTCGATGTGATGTCCCTGATAACTGATTGTATCCCCGACTTGAGTACCGTTCGGGCCAGTGTACTCATCTGAAGTAGCGCCGTATGTGCTGCCGCCGACTCCGTTGTACCAGGAATCCAAGCCAGTGATCTTGTCAGAGACGAAACTTGAATTGCCCCAGTTGGTGCCCCAAAAAATAGCTGCTGTTTGGGTAGTGGTCAGGATGTTGCCGCCATGCCACGTCATATCAGGGTTGGCCTGGGCAGCAGGAGGCTGATGTCCTCGTGCCCAGTGGATCCCTCTCATGGGCGGTTCGGGCTTTTGTGCCATGAGACTTAACGACACCGCAATTAAACCAAACATTCCCAAGAACGCACACAACCTGGAGCCCCGCATTGCAAATCCTCCATAATGATTTTCAATAGGTTATGACCTGTAACCAAAGGCGCACGACCCAAGGAGAGGGCCCGAAACGGCCCAATGGACGTCGATTCTGACCGAACAGCAGGTGGAAGTCAATGAACCGAAAGTGTAATGTCCAGTCTTGAACATACGGGGTTAGGGTGGCGTGAATAGCGGCGGGATCAAACTTCCGGTCGTCAAGATGAACCCTTTTGCTCTGGGATGACGCTTTAAACACGCGAGCGAGGCTTGACTTGCCTGATGCGGAGGACGCACCCGCGCCGCATGGATCGACTACATCCCTCAGCTGTTGGCCGCGGGCTGTTTCCCAGAGGCAGATTCGTATCCGGTATTTGCCGTCGCCAAGCGGCGGGTCCGGCGCATCGTCGTCCAGTCATATTCGTAGGCCGCTCCACAAATGAGACATACCTGGTAGTCCTGTCCATGAACGCCTGTGTGCGGCCAGGAGAACCGATGCTGGCAAAAACTTTCCAACAGCCGACTTAACCATGGTGTAGTCATCTTGTTTGCGCCCTCTGCATTTGCATGTGGTCTCAACCTACTCCAACAAGTCGCGATTCAGCATAACCCTCTGGTTCATTCGGCGTAGATTGATGGCCAGTGCTGGGTCCTATTACCCGACTCATCGCGTGCGAGCGAGGAAAATTGGGCCAGCCACTGCTACTGCGTTCGTTCTATCTTCCATAGGCCACTGCCCAATCGCACACAGTGAAAGGACACTCTTGGGTGAAGCATTAGAGCGAACTTAGAGTTAACTTACCGGAGACTCAGGCCACGGCCGAGGCCCGAGCAGCAGCGCGCTCTTCGCAAAAAAGAGGAACAACTATGCACGCGCCAAACTTACCCGACCTGCGGCGCAGCTCGAGGCTGCCGCTCGCCCTCCCGATACTCGTCACCAGCTTGCAGCCGGAATCCGACTTCTCCGAAGTCTGTGAGACGTTGGTGGTCAACGCACACGGTTGCGCCATCCGCTCCTCTATGAAACTGGAACCCGGTGCTCCGGTGCAATTTCAAAGCAAAGAAGGACGCTGGACGATGGCGCACATTGTGGACTGCCAACCCATGGACTCTGGTCAGCAGGGCTGGAAGCTGGGCGCGATGCTGGATGAGCCGGATAATTTCTGGGGATTGGAAAGTTGTCCTGAAGATTGGGCACGATTGCCGGAGGTATCCTCGTGGACCGCACAGAAGCGCGTGCGAAATGCGCCGCCCGCCAACGGCGAGTTGAAAGCCATGGTCGGCGAACTGGTTGCGCCGTTGCAAGCGGAAGTGGTAAAGCTCCGGCAAAAGCTGGCACAAGCACAACCCAAGCGTAGTCAATTTGACATTTCTCTGACACATATTCCCCCGGAAGTCGAAGAAAAGTTGTGGATACGCTTGCGCGAGGACCTTGGCACACAAGTCCTGCAGCAAACGCGTCAGCAGGCAGAAGAGGTATTTGCGGCGGCGAAAGAGGAAATCGG
>WNFX01007741.1_pt1 | contig 10057 bp, 8 predicted proteins | sample 5400111 | NCBI WGS metagenome assembly WNFX01 (sample SAMN13153363, study PRJNA577476) | soil metagenome | isolation source: 40 cm soil or saprolite under grassland replicate 1 | place: USA:California | collected 2016-06-15 | reverse complement strand
GAAAGCCGAGATCATCGCCAGCTCGAACGACAGCGACATCAAAAGCCACACCCGCGTTGCCCAGCTCGCTATCGAGCGCGCCAAGCGCCTGGTCGAAGCCGGCCAGCATGTTTTCATTCTGCTCGATTCGATTACCCGAACCGCACGCGCTTTTAACAATGCGATGTCTGGCGGCGGCCGCACCATGAGCGGCGGTATCGATGCTCGCGCGATGGAGATTCCACGAAAAATTTTCGCCGCCGCACGTAACACCGAAGAAGCAGGCTCCCTCACGATTGTCGCCACGGCGTTGATCGAAACCGGCAGCCGCATGGACGAGCTCATCTTCCAGGAATTTAAAGGCACCGGGAACATGGAGATGGTGCTCGATCGCAAGATCAGCGATCAGCGCATTTATCCGGCAATCGACATCTTCCTTTCCGGCACCCGCCGCGAAGAACTGCTTTTGCAGCCATGGGAGCTGGAAAAAATCAATTTGATCCGTCGTGGACTTGCCGGTCATAAACCGGAAGAAGCGATTCAGCGTCTGCTCATGTTCGTGAAGAAATTCCCGACCAACACGCAGATGTTGAAAGAGATCCCAGGATAATTATTTTCGAATTTCGATTGGCGATTCTCGATTGGGAAACGTGAGATACCATGCAATCGAAAATCGAAGATCGACAATCGAAAATCCTCGAGTGGGAAGTTCTTCCGCCGGAAGAGCGACATCGACGCAAATCAGTCGAGCCGATCTTTAGATGGGTCGCTTTAATCATGGATCGGTTGATCCGGATCCCGGGAGTGAAGCGCCGCTTGGGTCTGAATCCGATTCTCGATCTTGTCCCCGGCTTCGGCGACATCGCCACGGCCGTGGTTTCCGTCTCGGTGCTAGTTTATGGCATTCGGCGCAGCATTCCGAAGATTTTGCTCGGACGCATGGCCCTCAACGTTCTCATCAACGAAGTCGTCGGCATCATTCCGATCGTCGGTTCCGTTTTTGCGTTCTGGTTTACGGCGAACACGCGCAATTACGACTTGCTCCGGGAGCACCTCGATATCCCAAATCGGTCGACGAAGACCGACAAAATTTTCGTCGCCGCAGTGCTTGGCTTGGTCGTTTTTGTCATCATCGCCGGAACTATCGGCACGTTTCTGATTCTGTACACGCTGGCGAAGCTGGTTTCGAGCGGCTAGCCGGCTTTAAGGTAGCGCTGGTAAAGCGCGTGAATCGTTTCCCGGGCAGCGCGGTATTCGTTCGGGAATAGATCGACATCCTCGTAGCCAAGCCGCTTCGCCAATTTTTTCTGTTCCTCCGGTGCGGCTGGTAACGTCGAAATATTTTTGTTCTCGAATCGGCGCAGCGCCATTTCAACGCGGCGCAACAATTCATAACTTTGAGCTGCGCTGTTGGCGTCCGGACCTGAAACCACGTCACTCTCACCCAATCTTGTCAGCGCGCGTTGCCAATTCGGCTCCCAAATTCGCGAACGCATCTGCAACGCTTGGACGAGAAACTCGGCTTCGATCATGCCGCCGGCGCCGGTTTTGAAATCGAGAAGGTCGGAGCCGCTGCCACGCTCACGCCGGATTCGCTCCAGCATATTGTCGATCTTGGCAAAGAGATCGCCTTGTTTGCCGATCTCGCGCCAAATCTTTTGCACGATGTCGATGTAATCATTCCTTAACGGTCCGCTGATTGGGCGCGCGCGAGTCAGGGCGTGGATTTCCCAAAGCTGCGCGCGCTCGCGGTAGTAGGATTCGCAGGCTGCCAGTGGCGCGACCAGCGGCCCTTTTTCGCCATCGGGTCGAAGGCGAGCATCGACCGCGGCGATTGTTCCTTCGCTGCTCGGCTGTGCGACTGCCGTCACCAGGTTCTGCGCCGCGCGCGTCTCCTCGCCAACAAACAGCAAATCAAGATCTGCGCCGTAATTTATTTCCCGACCGCCAAATTTTCCCAGCGCGATGATCGTTAACCCGTCCCCACCTAAAAGTCCGTTCGTAAACCTGAGGCACGTTTCGGCAAGATCGGACAATTCCGCGAAAATGATTGGCGCGTCCGCAACGCCAAGGACATCGCGCATTATAATCCGGAGCAACTGCCTTTGCCGATAAGCGCGGATCGGATCGAGATTCGTCGGACTGCTTCCGAAAGATTCGAGTCGAGCAAAATGCTCGGCAATTGTTCTGGGTTGATTAAAACTTTTGTCGCGGGTGATTTCTTCGAGCAATTGCGGTCGACGAATCAGCAAATCGCCGGCGAACCGGCTGGCGTCGAGAGTTTTGATCACCAATTCGAGCAGAGTCGGATTGCTGGCGAGCAGCTCAAAAAGCAAACCGCGCAAGCCGTATGCCTCAACGAAGCGAACAAACTGATTCAGGGTAGCATCCGGGTCGGCCGTCTTTGCCATTTGATCGAGAAGAGCCGGACGGAGTTTGGCAAACACTTGTTTGGTTCGAGGCGCCACGTGCGACGCCGAAGTCGGCTTCAATAAATCAGCCAGCGAACGCGCGGCCGATTTTTCGTCTTTGAACAGTTTCAGATCTGGTAACGCGCCTTCGGTGGGGGCGGATAAAATGACCCGATCGAAAATCGTTCGAACATTCTGCATCGTTTTATTAAGGGCGGCGGTAAATTCGTTCGCCGAATTGAACCCGAGGCTGCGCGCGAGTTTGTTGAGAGCCGCCGGTTCGCGCGGAACGGTGTGAATTTGTTGCTCGGCTTCAATCTGTAATCGATGCTCAACCTGGCGGAGGAAGCGATAGGCCCGGTCAAGATCGACAACTTCTTTCCGCGGGATGAGCTCCAATCGCGACAGGCCGCGCAACGCATCCAGCGTGCTCGTCTCTTGTAAAAAGATATGCCGGCCGCCATGAATGAATTGCAGCGTCTGCACCACGAATTCGATCTCGCGGATTCCGCCCCGGCCAAGTTTAACGTCCCGTTCCAGGCTGTCCGATCGGGCGATGTCGCGCTCGATTCTTCTTTTGATCTTTGCGATTTCGTCGAGCAGGTCCGGTGTTGGGCTGCGCGGATAAATGAAAGGTTGATGTTGGCGCAAAAATTCGTAAGCCAGCTCGCGATCGCCGGCGATTCCCCGCGCTTTGATCAACGCAATCCGTTCCCAGGTTTCGCCGAAACCGGCGTAATAATTTTCCATGCTTTCGAGGGAGCGGGCGAGTGGACCAGCCGAGCCTTCCGGGCGCAAGCGAAGGTCGACCCGGAAAAGCGCGCCTTCCGAGTCGCGGATGGCAAACGTTTCCAGAATCTTTTCGGCCAATCGATTGAACCATTGATGATACGAGAGTCGCGGAGAGAGCTCGCCTTCTTCGCTGTAGAGAAAGATAAGATCGACATCGGAGCTGTGATTTAACTCACGGCCGCCGAGTTTGCCGAGAGCGAGGATGGCGAAGTCAGCTGCAGGCGATCCAAAGGATTCGCGGAATTTTGAATTCCAGTGGGCGAAAACTTCGCGCACGCAAATTTCGGCGAGTTGCGATAACTCCGAGGTAGTTTCCTCGAGCGCCGCCGCGTTCGCGAGCTCGCGCAACGCAATCCGCGTCATCTCCCTATTTTTCCAGTGACGGAGAATGCGAAAGTCATTGGCAGCGACATCATTCTGAGGTGCGCGACGAAGTTCGTCTGCCATTTCCGCGACATCACGGCCTTGCTGGCAAATTTCCGGCTGCGAAAGCCAGAGCAAAAGTTCGGGATTCTGAACAATCCGGGCTGCGCAGATACTCGAGAGGGCCAAGAGGTGAAGCAAGGCTGCCTCGCCCAGCGGAAAATTTTGAATCGCGTCTGGCAGCGGAACCGCGGCGTGCGGCCACGCTTCATTGAGTTGGATCAGAGTGGTTTCAACTTGCGCCGGATGCAGCGAATCGGCGGATTTCTCTTTGATCCAGCTCGCGGTCCGCATGAATCGGAAGATGCCGCGAAACGCCGGGAAATACTATGATCGATCTTTACCGCCAGCAGACGCGGATGAAATCTAGCCGACCTTCTCGCGCGCCTGGAAAAGAAGACGACGTTCCACCCGGCTCAGACTTTGCATGCCGTGGCGCGAAATTTTCTCAAGTAATGGATCGATTTCGTGCTCGATGAACTCGGCCGGCGTCATGCGTTGCAGACGGATGGCAGCTTCCCGGCGACGCCTCAGGATCCGCTGCAACCACGACGGATGTCCGAACCCGAGCAGGTTTGCATAAAGCCAGCCGGTGGCGAGGCCTCCCGGAATTGCGCTGTGCATCACCGCGCCATTTCGGTCAATCACCAACATTACCAAACTCAGGAGCAGGATCGCATAGGCGACATGCTTTGCCTTTGCGTGAAATGAAAAACGCGACCGACGCCACGCGATCAGGTCCAACTCTGGTAAAATCGTCGCGTAAGCAATCAACACCGCGGCAACGCCACCGCTGGCCGCGTACAAAAGCGTTTCCGCCGGCATCAGAAATAAATGCCCGAGCTCGCCGCCGATCGCACCGCTCAAAAATAAATACAGAAAGTGTCGTTGGCCGAGAATGGATTCGATGTCGCGTCCGAGAATATACAAGACCAGGAGGTTTCCGAGGAAATGCCACGGTCCTCCATAGAGCAGCATCGCGGTGACGAATTGCCACGCGTACGCATCGTGGATGCCGCGATTGCTCAACGCGAGGTAATCACGGACGAGGCCAGGCTCAAACGCGTCCAGACAGATTTGGGTAACAAAACCCGCAACATTAACGCCGATCAACGCCAGCAGGACAACGCGTCTGCGTTCTCTCCACGGCCGCGCAGACAGTGATGATTTTCCCCGCGACAGCCGCACCTAATCAGACTATCGCACTGCGATTTTTTTGTCAGCAGATTTCAACTGGCAAAGTGCGGCGCGACCGGACGTGTCGATCCTATTTGGGCACGAGGACGCGCAGCGAGCGCTCCTGCAGGCTAAAGTCCACCGGGCAATTGCCGACCAATTCGCCGTCGAGTTCGACTGGGACGGATTGATCGCTTTCCACGCGCAGCCGCCGGGTTTGGAAATATTCAATCTCCGGCACGCGAATGTCGGAACTAAATATTACGTCCTGCAGGTATTTGATGATCTCGAGATACCCGAGCCGCTTGAAGACGATGACGTCCAAAAGGCCATCGTCGATCACGGCGTGTTTAAAAAATGGAAATCGGCCGCCATAGAGACGTCCGTTGCCGACCAGGACGAATGACCCTTCGTCAATCGAGGCATCCTCGGACTGAATGAAGAGCTTGGGTGGCTGGCGGGCGGCGATTTGAGCGGCTGAAATCAAATAACTGAGTGGCCCAAAATTTCGTTTTAATTGGCTGCTCGTTTCTTTGACGACCTGAGCGTCTAGTCCGACTCCGGCGAGCTGAACAAAAAATTTCTGGTTGGCTTTCGGCAGATCTACTGATCGCGTGCTATCGCCTGTGATGATGCGCCAGCAAAATTCGAGATCATGAATCGGCAAACCGAGCTCGGTAGCAAACACGTTCATTGTGCCGATTGGCAGAAGGCCGAGCGTGACACCTGTGTCGGCCAAGCCATTCACGACTTCGTTGATCGTGCCGTCGCCGCCCGCAGCCACGATTTTTTCGAAACCTTCTTCTACGCCACGGCGCGCCATTAGTTCGGCTTCGCCGGTGCGGGTGGTTGCGCAAACGACGCAGTCCCGCGCCAGCGATTCAACCTGCGCGCGTTTTCGCAGGGCGCGCTCGCTGTCCGCGGCCGGATTCAAGATAACGAGGGTGCTGCTCATCTCAGCACGGTTCCGGTTTCATCTTTTCTTCAAACATGCCCTGGGTAACGTCTTCGCGTGCAAAAGTTCGGCCGCCTTACCCTGATTCTTATCGGCGGATTGTCGATCTTCGGTGCGGTCGTTTTTTTGGCTCTGAACTTGTATGTACAATCCCAAGGGACACAAGCGAGGATTGAGCAAGAACTTCGCCAGCGTTTTGGCGCGACCTTGAAGATTGGACGCATCAGCGTCACGCCTTGGAGTGGCCTGAAACTCAGCGGAATCACCATTGCCCAGGGAACAACTGGCGCCAGTGGCAACTTTCTCGAGGCGAAAAATTTTGGTCTGCGAATCGCATTCTTTTCTCTTTTTTCGAGGCGGCTTGTGATCAAGGAAGCGTCGCTGGTCAGTCCGAACGTAGTTTGGCCGCAAAACGCTGAAGGCAAATGGCGGTTGCCGGATTTACGGCCCGAGCGTTCGCAAAGCACCCCAAATATCGCCGCTGAGGCTGAGAGTTCCTCTCCCGAGGAATCGGAAAATACCGAGACTCCTGTGCCCCGCGCCGCGACCGCGACAGCGGCGAAACAACCGAAGCGTCATCTGGAACAGAAGACAAATGCGCCGGCGGCATTCGTGCCCGAGATTCATAAGGTTAGTCTGAAGGACGGCAATTTTCGTTTTCTCGGCCGTGCCAACGAAGCCGTGGCAAATTTCGGAGGAGTCGGGTTTCGTGCGACCATCAGCAATGCCTCTGCCTTGAAAGGGAATGCGCGGGTGGCCAGGGTTTCGTTGCGCGAGCGTTTTTTTCTTCAGCAATTGAGATCGCCACTGCGATATGATTCGAACGGTCTCGATCTTTTACAGGTTTCTGCGCGGGTAGGCGGGGGAGATGTTACCGGTCGCTTCACCATGCAGCCGGAAACGGATGAATCCCCGTTTCGAATCGAAATGAAGTTCCGCGGCGTGCAGGCGGATCAAATTATCAGCGAAGCCGGCGGACCAACTGGAGTTCTGCAGGGAAAGCTCGAGGGTAGTTTGCAAACAGAAGGAAAAACGACGGACCTGGACGCGCTTGCTGGAAGCGGCGAAATCTTTTTACACGACGGTCAGCTTCGGCAATACAATTTGCTCGTTGCGCTCGGCCAGCTTTTTCAAATCGAAGAGCTCACCCAGCTGCATCTCGACCAGGCCGAGGCCAAATATCATCTCGCGCCCGGTGTCGTAACGATCGACGAATTAGTCTTGCGCTCGGCCAATATTCATCTTTCCGCCACCGGCACGGTGAGTTTTCGCGGTAAACTTCATTTGAGTTCGCGCCTTGCCATTAATGAAAAAATTCGCGCGCAACTTTTCAAGCCGATCCGGACGAATTTTCAGCCGACGGAGGAGCCCGGTTATTCCGCGGTCGATTTCGAAGTCAGCGGAACACTCGAACGACCAAAAACAAACTTGCTCGAAAAAGTGGTGGGGCGCGATTTGAAAGATCTGGTGAACAGTTTCTGGGGCGGAAAAAGCGACAAGTCGAAAAAGAAAAAAGGAGCGCAAACAAATACCGACGAATCGAGCCCGGCAACAGGCCCCGGGACCAGCGCGTCACCAGCCGCGCCGAGTCCAAGCAATTCGCCATGAGAGTGATCGCCGGTCGCGCCGGCGGCGTCCCGCTCGTTTCCCCAAAGAACGCCGTTCGCCCAACGATGGATCGCGTGAAAGAGGCGATTTTCTCCAGCCTCGGCGAGATGGTGACGGGCGCGCGCGTTCTCGATCTTTTTGCCGGCACCGGTGCGCTCGGTATCGAGGCCCTCAGTCGCGGCGCTGCCACAGCCATTTTTGTCGACGAAGATCGACAATCGATCGCGGCCATCGAAAAGAATCTCGCGAAAACGCAATTGACTGGCCGGGTTCGCCAACAGGACGTTTTCGGTTTCCTGAAGAATGCCGCCGCAGCCGCGGAGAGATTCGAAATCGTCTTTGCCGATCCGCCTTACGGCAAAATGAAATCCGGCGAGCGGTTCACCGAAAAACTTTTTGCCAATGAAACGTTGCCGCGTCTGCTCGAACCGGACGGAGTTTTTGTGTTGGAGAAACGGCCGAGCGAACATTTTGCAGCCACGCCTTTTTGGAGCGTTACGCGTGCGAAAACCTATGGAGCGACAGAAGTTCTCTTTCTTTCCGCAATCCGCAATCCGCAATCGGCAATTAAGTGATTCGCTTTATTTACAATTTGCTCTGGCCGCTCGGCCTTCTGTTTTTTCTGCCCGGTTATCTGATCAAAATGTTTCGGCGCGGCGGTTACCGTCGAAAGTTCGGACAGCGATTGGGAATTTACAGCGCGGATGTTCGCCGGCGCCTGGCGGAGCAAAGGTCGACCTGGTTGCACGCGGTCAGCGTTGGCGAAGTTGGTGTCGCACTAAAACTCGCGGGCGAGCTGCGCCGCCTCCAGCCCGATCTGCACTGCGTTTTGACGACTACTACCACGACTGGCTTTTCCTTCGCCGCCAACAACGCGGCCGATTGGATCGAGGTCATGTACAACCCGCTCGATTTCTGGCCAATCATGCGCCGGGCGTTTTCCATCATCCGGCCGGTCCGGATCGTTCTGATCGAGGCTGAGATTTGGCCAAACCTGGTGGCGGAAGGTCACGCCCGCGGTATTCCGATCGCTGTCGCCAACGCGCGCTTGTCGCCGCGATCGGGAAAAAGATTTCGTCAGTTCCGTGCTTTGGTCGAGCCGACCTTTCGCCTTCTCGATTTAGTTTGTGTGCCCGAACGGGAAGATGTCGATCGATGGGCGGCCCTGGGCATTGAACGCGAGCGCATCCATTGCACAGGAAGCATTAAATACGACCTGAGTGGGTTTGAGAATCGTTTGGAAATTCAAGAAATCGGAATCTTCCAACCGAACACTCTCGATTCGAAGAATCTCGTGCTGTTTGGTGGCAGCACTCATCCCGGCGAAGAGGAAATACTGGCGCAGGTTTTTCTAAAATTGCGGAAGCAGTTTCCTTCGCTGTCTTTGTTCATTGCACCGCGCCATGTCGAACGGGTGCGGGAAATTCGCAGACAACTGGAATCGCTTTCTCTCCAGGTACGACTAGTCAGTGAAGCAACCACTCATCCTGAAGCGAAGCCGGACTGCGTTTTGCTCGACCAGACCGGCGAACTTCAATCGTGGTATGGTGTCGCCGCGGTCGTCTTCATCGGAAAAAGTCTGACAGCTCACGGAGGGCAAAATCCGGTCGAAGCAATTTTTGCCGGCGTTCCCGTAGTCTTTGGTCCCCACATGGAGAATTTTTCAGTCCTGGCCAGGGCGCTGGTGGCGAGGAAAGGCGCAATTCAAGTGAACAATAGTGATCAGCTCGAACAGGCGCTCGGTCATCTTTTAGGCGATAGCGAAGCTCGCTCACGACTGATAAAAAATGCCGAGGAAGTCTTGGCAGAGCATCGCGGCGCGTCCGCGCGCACGGCCAGGTTGGTTGTCGATCTTGCATCGTCGCGCTGAAACTGGAGCGAGGTTGCCTTGCGGCTGACGAATGGAATATTGGGCGGCTTCGTGACCCTATCGTCTAGAGGCCTAGGACATCGCCCTTTCACGGCGGTAACACGGGTTCGAATCCCGTTAGGGTCGCTCATTCGTTTTCATGGTTGAATCCTGATCGTCGAAAGGATTTTTTTGCGAGGCCCTGTTGACGGTATGACGACCGTATGTCGTCGTTTCTGGATTAAAAACGCGATGCCGCACGCCTAACGAGTTCTTGCCCCTCGCGCATGTGCGAACACTTGCGACACAGAACGATCTCAATTTCGCAAAAAAGATTTACGATTTGAAAAGAGAGAACGCGGCCAATCCGGACGATGAGGTGAAGAAGGCGCAAAAGGCGCTCTCCGATTCAGGCGCCAGCAGCACCAACGATTCTCTCTCTATCTCTATATATATAGAGCGGCGCTGGCTGACCTGGAAAAGAAGATCAACAACGTTGGTGCAAAATGGGCCGGGATTGACGAGGGCAAAGCGGAGATGAAAAAAGTCCACCACGCCGAAAACGAGTTGGACAAGGCCAAACGACGCTTGGAAGCCGTTCGAAAAGTACGAAGAAAAGAAAGCCGCTTCGAATCCGTAAATCATTGCATTTTTTCTTATTGACCCGTTGGAACACGATCAGTTAAAAGGGGTCGCGGTATAAAAAAAACCGCCTTAACCGGATTACGCAATTTCAATTAAAAGGGATCGCTTATGAATAAAAACCGCCTTAACCGCATTACACAATTTCAGTTGAAAGGATCGCTTATGAATAAAAACCGCCTTAACCGCATTCCACAATTTATCGCGCTGAGCCTGCTGGTA
>WNFX01007739.1_pt1 | contig 10060 bp, 8 predicted proteins | sample 5400111 | NCBI WGS metagenome assembly WNFX01 (sample SAMN13153363, study PRJNA577476) | soil metagenome | isolation source: 40 cm soil or saprolite under grassland replicate 1 | place: USA:California | collected 2016-06-15 | reverse complement strand
AATTCCACCAATGCCCTGTCGGGGTCTTAACATAAAATGAGGTTGGGAGAAGATCCCCGTAGTAATAAATACTGACGAATAACCAGGCCAGGGGCAAAATTGCTGCTCCTGCTAAGGCAATAACAACATGCTTGATCGATCGTGCTTTTGAAGCCACATAAAGAGTAACTGGAAGGAAAAATAAGATTGAATCATAGCGGGTCAGAAAAGCCAGGCCAGCCAAAAGAAATATCACACATATCAAATGAAGCCTGACCGGAGAGGGGCGGAGGGCTAAGATCACCGTAGTGGTTGCCAGAAAAAGGAGAATCGGGGTTTCCAGTCCTCCAAATGTCCACAAAAGCACGCAGGGAGGTAGCAATAATATGATGGCTAATGCCTGCCAATGCAGGTGTTCTCTATATCGATACCAAACGAGCAGCACCGAAATCAGCAATAGGGCAACAGAAAAGATTTTATTGCTTAGAACAATATTGCCAGTGACAAAGAAGAATGCAGCTGAAAGCATAGCGTGTAAAGGTGAAGTCATTGCATTGATTGGTTCACCCTCATTGTAAACCAAGGATCCAGTATTGACCCAATTCTCTGCGTATCGATACGTTATGTAAGAGTCTTCAGCAGTGAAATTAAAATAGAAAACGGCACTGATGCCAATGATGATGAGAATCAGTAGGTGGAGACCGTAATAGAATTTTCTCATTTCTGTGACATTGCCATCTGCTCTAAACTCACCAAACCACCCAGGAAAAGCCAGCCGAGCATGCTGGTTCGGAAACCGATCAGGCCAATGTTATAGAAAAAGGGCAGAACCCAATCGCCCAGCATCCCTATCACAGCCGTCCCTGCCAGCCCACCCAAAGCTCCATAAACGTAGGCTTGGGCAAATCCTGCCGGAACACGTTCTCGTAGCCGCCAGCCCAGCCTGCCAAGCTCCCATAAAAGCCACAAGAAGCAAACTAAACCCACTAATCCAGTCTGAGCAACGATGTCCACGTAGTTATTGTGAGAGTTGAAACTCACCGCATAACCCCGGATAGGAAAAAGCGGTGTATACCAATAATAATTAGCAAAGCCCAACCCCAATATGGGACTAATTTTGATGATGTGAGCCATGATCAACCAGGCATCGAGTCGCGTAGAAACACTATAGTCTTCCGAGCTCACTACTCCTGTCTTCACAATCAAAAACGCCACGACTGCGATCGGGAACAGGATCAGCCCCGCACGCCAGGATCGGAATCCGACGATAGCGGCTATGCAGACAAGTGCTGGTATCCAACCTGATTTGTTGGCAAACCTCAAAACAAATTGATCGTAGAGCGTGACCAGTACCAACACACTCAGCGCCAACCGCCAGCCTGGATGCAAATCTCGATTCAACCAAGCCTGGCTAAAAGCCAATGACACGACCCAGATATAAAAAACGGCTCCTACTTGCTGAGTTAAATTCTGGGTAGGTAAGCCAAACTTTGGTAGCACCGATCTAAGCAAAATAGACAACCCACTAAAAGCCAGGAACGCCCAGGTGATCGTCTTCAACCAGTTCAGGTCACGCACCCGGTTTGCCACCAGCAGAAATGTACCTGCCGAAAGCACAATGATCGCCAGACCACCAAGCTGGGCACCGAGTGGCGCATGAAGGGCGAAGGGGAGCCAGTTCAATTGGCCCACCCCAAACGAAATGAAGGCGATGACGATGAATGCCAACAGTGGCCATATAGCCCGAGAAGTCGCAAGCAGTATTTGGCGCTCGCGGATCATCATTTCCAGCAGCCAAAAGCCAAGCATCAGAGCCACCAAGATCATAGTCACGTTTAAACCGCTGGGGCCAACGAAAGGAACGATCATCCCGGCCAGAGGGGCGACGACTAAGCCGAGAGACGGCCACCGTAGGAAAGCCAAAACCAGGACAATACCTAAAGGTAAAAAAAGGACCAACGCCAATAGGCGTTGCGAAGTCTGAAACGCCAAGGCGGCGATAAGCAACAACTCGCTGATAACGAGCAGGTAGCGCAGCTGAAGCTGCGGATTCTGGTTCAAGTGCTGGCGTAATAGTCTCATCGGTGATGCATCGGTCATCGTATCTCAACCGGTCAACGTACCCGAATGGAATTCCACATTATTGATCTGTCCGAACTTGTTCAACCCTTCTCGATATCCTTGAAACATATAACCTCCAACGATGTAACGATAGAAAGAGGGCAGTAAAGTGGACGTTGGATAACGCTTCTCTAGCGCATGAACGATTTGTTCCATGCTCCACAAAGCCAGGCGAGATGAGACCACAGCGCGTGCCAATTTGCGAGCCATGAGGCTCAGTGAATCCTGACTCCAGGTAATCGGAGTTTTGTCGTAAAACATGGGAACATAAGCTAGTAATTCGGGATATCTTTGGAAAAGAACAACCGCCCGATAACCGGCTGTTCTCACGCGCTTTTTATAAGTATCCAAACTGCGAACAGCATAATCTCGGTGCCAGCAGATAGCTTTTGTGCTACGAAAAAATTCAAAACCTTGTCGATACGCGCGATAATTAAAGTCGAGATCACACCACATACTGGAACCCGGGAAATCCAGAGCTTGCATCATTCCAATATTGAAATATGCCTCGCGCCTGAGAGACATGTTATTGCTGTATGCATCGCTGAACGGCGCTTCTGTTACCGTGTGTATAGGGTCCAAAGCCGGTGAAGCATCTAAGCTTTGGGAAAAGGGGGTTGTCTCCTCCAGCCAAAGATTGCATGTCCCGATCACGATCTTATTTTGGCCCATGCCGTGGGCCCGGATCAGGTGAGTTAGGTAGCCAGCCTCCACCAAAATATCGTCATCTAAAAATACCAGAATATCTGCTTGACTTTGCTGGGCGCCCAAGTTGCGAGCTGCGGCATCGCCCTGATTACTCTGCCAAAAATAGCGCAGGATAAACGGAAAAGTCTCTGCTGCAACCGCCACTGTCCCGTCCGTTGAGCCATCGTCTACGACAATGACCTCAAAATGATTGCTCGGATAGGTTTGTTGGGCGAGTGAATTCAGTGTTTCACGGAGCATGTCTTTACGGTTGTAGGTGGGAATAATGACGCTAACTGTAGGCAGAGTTGGCACGACGAAGTCCTTTTTATTTTCTTTCAAAGAGACCGGCTTTCTCGTGAGAGGAGGATCGGAAAACTTCTTGGAGATAACTTTCGATCTCATCCATCATTTTCGTCTTTGTGAAACTCTGTACGACTTTCTGTTGGCCTGCCAGTGCTAATCTCTGGCGTAACTTGGGATCAACGGCCAAGCAGACGATCTTTTGGGCTAAATCCTCAGCATCATCTGGGGCGAATAACAACCCATTTTCGCCATCTGTCAGAATCTCAGTCGTTCCTCCTGTTGGGGTGGCTACGACAACCAGACCCGAGATCATGCCTTCCAATACTATCCGAGCAAATGGTTCCGGCCAGATAGATGGCACCACGAGCACATCAAATTTCCGCAGCAACCCAGGCATTCCCTCAGGTGAAACCCACCCCAAGAACGATACATAATCGGCTAACCCTGCTCGATTTACAAGTTGGCGCAAGTGGTTTTCGTAGTCAATGGAACCGGAACCTGCCAGGTTCAACCTGATATCTCGTTTGCCTTGATCATTAACCAGCTTAATCATCGCTTCGATGACGGTGTCGATACCCTTTTCGGGATATATACGTCCAGCATAAAGCAACTTCAGGTTTTGGGCTTCATCGGACAGCGAATGCTGTTCGCCACCGTTGATGTATTGCTGAAGGTCCAGACCAGTATGAATGATCCGCGCGTGTGAGACCGGCACCCCAGCTTCGACCAAGACATTTCGAGTCGCAGCACTGACACAGATGGCATGACGAAAGGCCAATGGCACCTTCTGGGCCTCTTTATCCAGCATCGCCAGAGCTACATGACCTAATACCTGCTTAGGAAGCTGGCTGTACCAGTGGCGTCCAGGTGTACGCCAATAGGATTCATGTTGGCTCGGTAAGGTGGGCCAGTACGTAGCAAAACGATAGACGACTTTATGAGGATGCCTGGCTTCAGCGAAAGCTGCAAGAGAATAGGGCAGGTTCCACATGCCCCAAATGAAAATGATGTCCGGATCAAATTGCTGAAGAACGCGCTCAAAGAGCTGTAAATTATGTTTTTCTCTTGCCTTTCTCTTAGTGAAGAACGTTATCGTGTGCCGCAAGGGCACTAAATCCATCTCTAGGTATAAGGACCGGTAAATTCCGTCTGCTTCCACAGGCACATTGTTGGTGTCATGCATACTTGTCAAGACTAGTGTGGTATGGCCTCGCTGCTTCAAGCCTTCCACCACTTGCTGACATGATTGCTCTTCTCCGCCCGATCCATGAATCTGATAAAAGTTGGTGAGAAATAAAACTCGCATCTTTCATCCTTGAAGGATGTAAACCCTTTCAGTATGAAGTTTCAAACAGGAATAGCCTTCAACGATTCTTCCCAGTTTGAAATTTACTAAAGCCAGGTAGGTTATAAGTATCGGGTATTGGGCTACGATCGATTGGATGGAGCGATTGATACGTTTGGTTTACAGCCTCCATGATTGACTTAATACTTTCCCGGAATACAAGTTTGGTAGTGACCAACTGATAAGCATTTTCGACAATGCGTAATCTTTCTTCTTCATGATCCAGATAGTATAGAATCGTCTCAGCCAGTCTTTCGATCGGGACAGACACGTAGTGTGTTCCTGCGATAAAACTTTGACAATGGGGGAGAACCGATTCAGAAACGATTAATGAGCGGTTTGGAGTTGCCAGAGCAATGCGTGAAAAGTTGTCGTCGTACCAGGTGCGGGTAATATTGAGGGTAATTTTAGATCGATTTAGGTAATAAATGCGCTCATCACCGAAGATAAATGGGTTCTCTTTTCCGTCAGCTACATGTATTCGAACCCCATTGGACTCAAGTTCCCTCCGCACTCGGTCTAATATTGTGCTGCGTCTTTTTGTGCCTCGCGTTCCCATCCACAGAACATCGATATCCCGATCCAAACCGAGATCTTTGTACCATTGGATTGTTGCTCCCCAATGTGCGACAATAGTTGGTAATCCATGTCGGCGGTGTATCTCAGCATAGATCTCCGATGTATCGGCAAAGATATCTAACCAACCTCGACTATGTGCATAATAGTAATCTCCAAGGTAACGAAAACGCAACATCCTGGATTCGTTTAGAGAGGAGAGCCTTTCGTTTCCGGGGAGTCTTGCAGAACCGTTTCGAGAATCCTGGATCCTCCCCAGCCAGGAACGCCATCCGGCGATGGAGCTCATGATTTTCCAGGGGATCCTCAGATCAGGGATTCCCTCGGTATTCCAATGGACGAAAATTGGTTTCCGGTTGGGATGCATTTTGGCTAATTGGCGCGGGATCGTTAAGAAATTTCCGTAGGGACCAAAAGAGAAAACCACTTCGGCATTTTCAGGTATGAGAGAGCCAATTTGAAAATGTACAGGCTGGTAACCCAGTGCATTGAGCTCATCTGATATTACCTCAGCGATACCATTTCTTTCGTTTCCGTAGGGAATAGCTACTGTAGCTGGTCTGTCCAGGCTAGGTATTACGGAATTCATTTACATTCCAATCGCATCAAAAGACCCCATCGAGTTGTCTCCTCTGGAACAGGCTACGCATCCATGGAGGAGAACTCCTTCAGCTTCTGGTAATCGATCTTATCGGTAGATGTTTTCGGGAGAATATCTACGAAAGAAAAAAGGTCAGGCACCATGTAAGCAGGAAGGTTTTGTGCGCAGAATTGTTTTAACTCAATAATCGAAGGACGGCTATCCTTATGATGACTGATGAAGGCTCTAATTTTTACTCCATCATCGTTTTGAGATGCAATCACTGCAGCTTCTTTTATAGATGGATGACGATATAAACCGGCCTCGATCTCACCTAACTCAATACGGTAACCCCGCTTTTTCACCATCCGATCACGCCGGGCAACGTAGATGTAATTTCCATCTGGTGTCTCGAATGCGATATCTCCTGTTTTGTACCATTTGTCGCCTAGGGAATCAACCAGAAAAGCGTTGGCTGTTTTTTCAGGGAGGTTCCAATAACCGATCATCATCCCCGGTCCGCTCGCGCATAACTCTCCTTCTTCGCCAGGTGACATTTTCCTGCCACTCTCATCAAAGATTGCGATCCGGTAGTGGGAGCATGCTTTTCCGATAGGAAAGGGATTCGTTCTGTCATCTGGGATGATATGGGGGATTTCATAAAATGTACAAACGTTAGTTTCAGTTGGACCATAAAGGTTAAAATACCTGGGATTTGGAATCAGTTTCTTAAGAGCGCGAAGATGCTTTACCGGAAAAACTTCACCGGCAAAATGCATGATCCGGAGACTGGAATAATCGTATCGTTCTAACTTCCCGTACTGGGCTAAGAAACTCAAGATCGAGGGCGTCGAGTACCAACTCGTGATCTTGCTCTCTGAAATCAGAGAGGCCAAACGGACAGGATCTTTTCCAATTTCTTCAGAGATCAGGACCAGCGAGGCGCCATGTTTAATCGGCAGATAGATATCCAGGATGGAAAGGTCAAAGTGAAATGGCGCGTGGGATGAGAACCGGTCGCTTGGGAGCGGCTCAAAAGCCTCTGAACACCAATCGACAAAACTGATCGCCGCTCGATTGGTGAGCATGACCCCTTTTGGCTTGCCGGTCGAACCGGACGTGTAAAGAATATAAGCAAGATCGTCAAGAGAAGGGTTAACACTATCTCTCGAGGAGATTGGCATGCTCGCCTGGGCTTGATCTAACATCTCTTTGATATATTTGCCCCCACCTGTACGGTTCAATATTAAGAATGGGGAAATATCCCCCTTGACATCCCATTCGGAGGCTAAGTCATTCACAAAGCAATCTTCTATAACAACAGCCTTTACCTGGCAGTCCGCGAGGATATAAGCATTCCTAGAAACTGGGGCACCTGGATCGACAGGAACATAAGCAGCGCCGGTCTTTAAAATCCCAAAAATGGCTGCCACAGAATCGATCGATTTATGCAGATAAATCCCGACGCGATCACCAGGGCAAACCCCAAGGTGGTAGAGTCGATCGCGTAGTTGATTAGCAAGCGCGTTGAATTCGCCATACGTGATCGAGCCCTGTCCAGGTTCGATGACTGCGGTTTTATCCGGATCGACTCCGGCAGAATGCTCTAGAAATTCAAACAAAGCCTTTGAAGACGCCACAGTGCCACCTACATGCCTACTTGAAACAATATGATTATGGTAGGAGAGACAACCCGCGAGTCAAGGAAGCCTCTCCTATCCATGTCAAATCATTACGGCCACACAATCCGATCAGGCAAATTCGCGAACGCCGACGAAGGATTTAGTGCCTGTCAGAACTGTAAAATCATTAAAACAGCGTATAAATAAACGGGCCGATTCCAGAAGCTGAAGCGAAGATGAGCAATAATCCAAAGACCATCAGGACAACAATCATTGGGATTAGCCACCAAAGCTTGCGCTGCCACAAAAATCTAAATAATTCATTGACCACTCCGAAGTTAGATGTCATACTGCGAAAGAAGTTCTTCATCGTAATTGTTCCTTTCTTTTCGTCTGTGTTCTTGCTCGAATATCATCAACCGGATGATTACCGGAAACGCCCTGACCAAAATGCTATTTTCTTACAACAAAATTATCTATATACACCGTATCAATGTCGCTATTCCCAAATGTATTTAGAGCATTGGCAGGTGTGGTAACGATCGGTTCCCCGCGCAAATTGAAGCTGGTGTTCAACAAGACAGGAACGCCGGTCGCCTGGCCAAATAGCTCAATGGCATGGTAATAGAGCGGGTTACTTTCACGACGTACAGTTTGTACACGTCCAGTACCACCTTCATGCGTTACAGCCTGGATCTGTTCCCCGCAACCGTCCCTGGTAGGACAAACCATCAGCATATAGCGCAGCGGAAAGTTGCGGGCGGGATCGCCGATACCGGCATAAAATTCGTTGGCGCGCTCCTCCAAAATCACCGGAGCAAAGGGGCGGAAGGGCTCACGAAACTTAATGCGGGCATTCACAATATTTTTCATCTCTGCCCGACGGGGATCGGCTAAGATCGATCGATTTCCAAGCGCCCGAGGTCCCCACTCAAAGCGATCCTGGAAAAGTCCGATCACCTTGCCTGCCAGCATATCATTCACCATCAACTCGGCCCTCTTGTCAGGATCTTCGACAATTTGGTAAGAGCGGCCTGTAGCTTCAATGGCTCTTTTCGTTTCCTGCGGCGAATAGGCTTGTCCCCAATAAGCGTGCTCCATCACGAACTTTCTGGTTTTGCCCAGCAGTACATGATAGACATAGAGAGCCGCGCCGAGTGCGCCACCAGAATCGCCAGCCGCGGGTTGGATATAGAGATCCTCGAAAGGTGTTTCCCGAAGAATCCGACCGTTGGCGACCGAATTGAGAGCCACACCGCCAGCCATGCACAGCTTCTTGAGTCCAGTGCGTTCGTAGGCATAATTAGCCATTTTCAGTATCATCTCTTCGGTGACGCATTGAATACTGGCGGCAATATTTGCGTAGTGCTGATTTGTCTTTGCAGTGGTTTCGTCCCACTTCGGATGGTCTTTCTTGGGATGAGTCAAGGGCGTGTAAAAATCCGACTCGTGAATCCGTGGCTCACCAAAGAGATTGGTAAACTTCCCACTGAAGGTTTTGGATGTGGAATGGTGGAAGGAAAAATAGTCCATATTCAGGCGGAAACTACCATCGTTGCCCACCTCCATGAGTTTGTAGACATCATCCATTCGGGTCGGCTCTCCATAAGGAGCCATTCCCATCACCTTATATTCGCCTTCATTGACCTGGAAGCCCAGGAAGGCGGTGAATGCCGAATACAGCAAACCAAGCGAGTGGGGAAACTTTAATTCGTTGAACAGCTCGATGTGATTTGTGCCTTTTCCATCCCAATCCGCAGTTGCTTTTCCAACCGTGGTCGTGGTCCATTCCCCAACGCCATCGATGGTCAGAATGGCGGCCTCGTCGTAAGGAGAACAGAAAAAGGCGCTGGCAGCATGGCTCAAATGGTGTTCTGTGAAAAGCAGTTTCTGATCTGGAATATTCAACGTGGTAAGGATCTGTCCTTTGATCCACAGTTTCTCGTTGAACCATGTGATCATGGACTCTCGGAACACGCCCCAGGACTGCGGGAATGTTTGCAGTGTGGTCATCATGATCCGCTCGAATTTTTGCAGTGGCTTCTCATAGAAGACCACATAGTCCAGGTCGTGGCTTGTTATGCCGGCCTGGCGCAGGCAAAAATCGATGGATTGCTTTGGGAAGCCGTAATCATGCTTTACTCGGGTAAAGCGCTCTTCCTCCGCGGCAGCAACCAATACACCGTCCTGCAGCAAAGCCGCGGCTGCGTCATGATAGTAACAAGATATGCCTAAGATGTACATTAGAAAAGCCTCCGTGTATCGTCAAGAGTTAGGTCGCGCGTTTTACGTTCTAACCATTTTGCGCCGTTAAGCGGGCGTATTGCGAGTGGGTCCCCAAAAAAACGCACGCCCAAACCAAATGGTACGAACAGGGTAAAGTAAAATGCGGTTAGGACCACTCGGCCAACTGCATCACCGATGAATTGACCGATCCGTTTCCAGATTTGCCATGCTTTTCGTAAAGTTTCCATTTTCACCACTCCATCTTTAGTTAATTTTTTACTTTAGCCCATCCCTATGAAGAGAGTTGTCAGTATGTTCAATCTCTCACAGGGCTTTGCTAAAAGTGTCCCACCATAATGTGCATGTCTTTGTCTTGCTCGATACAATGTAGATGCGGCCAGCTTTCTTCGTACTAGCGCGCTACGCCATTCCGACATGCGAATGTCGGCCAAACCTGCACATTTACTTGATTGTATCCCAGAAAATCTAGCCTGTTTGTCTATCACGAAACATCTGATGCAAATGCTTCTATAGTGTTAGACCTGAGGCCATGACCATTATCTGCTAAAAAGGTTACAAACGTCATAAAGAAATATTTGACTAAGAGCGTGTTATGAA
>WNFX01007737.1_pt1 | contig 10062 bp, 8 predicted proteins | sample 5400111 | NCBI WGS metagenome assembly WNFX01 (sample SAMN13153363, study PRJNA577476) | soil metagenome | isolation source: 40 cm soil or saprolite under grassland replicate 1 | place: USA:California | collected 2016-06-15 | reverse complement strand
GATGCCGTGCAGCTCGATCTCGCGAGCGAAGACGTCCAATCGCGGGCGAGTGTGACCGCAGCGGGAGCAGCGGTAGTCCCCCAGATGCCCGATATAGGCGGCGGAATACTCGTACGGGGTTCCGCAACGGATGCACCACTTCGAATCGGCCGCGTGCTGGAGTGCCGGCTGGGCATGCCGAGGATCGTCGACGCCGAAGACGGTCCGCTTTCCGGAACCACGATCGCGACCCAGATCTCCGACCTGGGGGTCGTCGCCGTTGACGACCAGCGCTGAGTCGGAAGGGAGATCGTGCACGGCCGAGCGCCAACATTCGGCGACGAGCTCGAGCTCACCGTAACGATCGAGCTGATCGCGGAAGAGATTGCCCAGGCAGACCGCCCGAGGGCGCAGCCGCCGCGCCACCTCGGGGAGGGCCGCCTCGTCGACCTCGAACAGCCCCAGCTCGGCGTCGCGTGCAGCGAGCAGGGCCGAGGCGACGCCCGAGACGAGATTTGCCCCGGAGCTGTTGTGTGCGACCCGAGCCTTTCCGGCGAGGATCCGGGCGGCCATCGCCGCGGTCGTCGTCTTGCCGTTCGTCGCCGAGATGAGCGCCGAGCCAAGCGGGAGGCGGCGTGCGAGCGCGTCCACCGCCTTTGGATCAAGCTTCCAGAGCAGCTTGCCGGGCACCGTCGTGCCGCCGCCCTTGCGGGCGAGGCGCGACAACTCCCCGGTGGCACGTGCCAGGAGAATCTCCAGGCGCAGAGGAAAGCGGGTTTGCACGGGCCTGAGACCGTATCGGAGCGCGGTCGCGGCACCCCAAGTGAGGTAATCCCGCCTTTCCTTGCACTCTCCCTCGTTTGGGGGATCTTCGGCGCCTCCCGAAAAAGGGGGATGTCGCCGCATTGAGACAGCCGTAGCTTGCCGAGTAGTGATCGATTTGCGGCTGGGCGTGTACTGCGTGCCGGCTTCACCTACCGCGGCACCGCTGGAAGGCGGAAAGGAGAGGGCAAGGCATTGAGCGCTGAGCGGCATTCGCTTGGTGACACTTCCCGGCAGGGCCCGCATGGCGTGGCCCTGGGGGCGGCGGCGTGAGCGCAGTTCCTGGCAACATCGCGCTCCCCGAGGTTCCAGGCCCGGTCGGCGGGCGCGGGAAGGACAAGAAGCTTCCCACCCGCGCGACGGTCTACTTCTTCGTGGTCGCAGCCCTGGCTACGACGGTCTCGATCCCGCTGCTCACCCACCTCCGCGTCGGCGCGAACGGGTGGGCGACATTCGTCATCTTCGGATCGGCAGCCGCCGTCGCGCAGCTCTTCGTCGTCCGCACGCCCCGGAACCAGGCATACCACACCACGATCGTCTTTCTGATGCCGGCCGTGATGCTGCTCCCACCGGAGCTTGTCGCACTGATGGGTGTGATCCAGCACGTGCCGGAATGGCTGAAGAACCGGAACGCCTGGTACAGCCAGACATTCAACATCTGCAACTGGACGCTCGCCCTGCTCGCGGCGTGGGCGAGCTTCCACGCGACGCTGGGCGCCAGCGGACTGATCTCGAGTCCGAACCTGCGCATCGCCCTCGGCGGCCTGGCGGCATCAGCCGTTTTCGTGGCCGTCAATCACATCCTGCTGGCGCCGATGCTGCATTTCTTCTACAGCCACTCGATCAGCGAGCTGGGGATCTTCTCGTTCGAGAGCCTCTCGACCGACCTCGTGTTGGCGGCGCTTGGTGTCGGCATCGGCACGTTCTGGAACCTCAACCCGTGGTTGATGCCGTTCGCGATCGCGCCCCTGCTGCTCATCCACCGCTCCCTGAGCGTCCCCCAGCTCCAGGAGGAGGCGCGCGTCGACCCGAAGACGGGCCTCTTCAACGCCCGCTACTTCGCGGCGACGCTGGCCGACGAAATCGGGCGTGCGGAACGCTTCGACCGGCCGTTGACGCTGCTCATGGCCGACCTCGACCTCTTGCGTGACATCAACAACACGTACGGCCACCTTGCGGGCGACGCCGTGCTGCATGGCATAGCCGAGTCCTTCCGGGCCCAGTTGCGGGAGTACGACGTGCCGGCCCGTTTCGGCGGCGAGGAATTCGCGATCCTGCTCCCGGAGACGCCACCTGAGCAAGCGTTCGAGATCGCCGAGCGGATCCGGCGAGCGGTCGCGGCGCAGCCGTTCGACGTCGAGACCTCGAGCGAGCCGATCCGCGCAACCGTCTCGATCGGTGTCGCCGCGTTCCCGCGCGACGCCGCCGACGCGAACGAGCTCATCCACCAGGCCGACCTCGCCGTCTACCGCGCGAAGCTGCAGGGCCGAAACCGGGTGCTCGACGCGAGCTCCGAGCCACTCGTCGTGCCCGAGACTCGCTCGGCGCCGCTCGTCGCGGTTCCCGAGGACGGCGAGCACGTCATCCCCTTGTCGACCGAGACACACGCCTCGCACGAGCCTCGGCACCCACGCCCGCATTCCATCCATGGGCCCACCTTCTTCTCGCTCTCGAAGCGCCTCGCCGCTGTCGTCGGGCTCGTCGGGCTCGTCGGGACGGCCGCCGGCGTCGCCGGACTGGTGTTTGGCAACAGCCACGACCTCGCCGGGATGATCGCGATCATCGCGCTCGTCGGCGCGGGTCAGGCTCTCGCCCTCGAGCTGGATCTCGGCTCGATCTCGGTCGCCGCGGTCGGCGCCATCGCAGGCGCAGCTTTGTTCGGGCCGAGGGCCGCGCTCGCGCTCGCGATCACGACGGCGGCGGTCGAGTGGAGCGCCCGGCGGCAGTCGCCGCACCACGTCCTGTTCAACATCGGTGCCCTTTCGCTCGCCTCCCTCGCGGCCGTCGGGGCGTTCTCGCTCCACCTGATCGACGTCCAGGGAGACGCGGGACGAATCCTTACGATCGCGGCCGGCATCGCCGCGGGCTTCGCCTACTTCGCGGTCAACATGGGTCTCGTCAGTCTCGCGACGGCAATCGAGGGCCACGAACGCTGGTGGCGCGCCTTCCAGGAGCGCTTCGCCTGGCTCGTCCCGCATTACCTCGTCTACGGGTTCATCGCCGGTGTCATCTTCCTGGGCTACGAATCGGCTCACCTCTGGGCCTTTGCGGTCTTCGCGGTGCCGCTATTCCTGATCCGCAAGACGCAGGAGGCGTATCTGCGGCACACGCAGAAGAGCGCCCAGAAGCTGCGTGAGGCAGCGGAGACGATTCAGACCCAGAACGTCTCGCTCGAGCAAGCGAACAGGCTGCTGAAGGAGCGCTCGACCGCGGCGATGGAGTCGCTGTCGGCGACCGTCGACGCGCGCGACGCCTACACGGCAGGCCATTCGCGCCGGGTCCAGCAACTCGCCCTCGCGATCGGGCACGAGCTGGGGCTCTCCCAGGCGGAGCTCGACCTGCTCGGGCATGCGGCCCTCTTCCACGACATCGGCAAGCTCGCAATTCCCGACACGATCCTGCTGAAGCCCGACAGCCTCAGCGATCTGGAGTGGTCGCTTATGCAGAAGCATGCGGAGGAGGGCGCGCGGATCATCGACCGGCTCGGCTTCCTGAACGACGCCGTTCCTGCGATCCGGCACCACCACGAACGCTTCGATGGCGCCGGCTATCCCGACCGCCTGAAGGGGGAGGAGATCCCGCTGGGCGCGCGGATCATCCACGTCGCGGACGCGCTCGACTCAATGCTGACGACGCGCATCTACCGGGCCGCGCGACCGGCGACCGAGGCTCTCAACGAGCTCAGGCACGCTGCGGGCACCCAGTTCTGCCCGCGCTGCGTTGCGGCGCTCGAGCGAATTCTCCCGGTCGCCGAGCTCGACGCCTCTCCGACGCTGAGCGAGGCTGTAGCGCTCTAACCGGTCGTTTCGGGCGTAACCGCCTTTCGCTGGCAAAGTTCAGAGACGTACGCGCGAGGTTGCGAACTCGTGCAAATGCTCTATTCTGGTTTGCAACAGTGCCCCGCAAGCCCGTTTACCGCGCGGTGGCGGATATCGACCGCCAGGCTCTGGCCGAGTTCCAGGCCGGAATCCGGAAGCGCTACAGCGACGAGCAGATCCTCGCCGAGCTGAAGGACTCGGCCGAGCGCCTGGGACGCTCTCCGACGATGCGCGAGTTCTCGACCGATCCGAAGACCACCGTCCATCCGCAGACGGTGATCGAGCACTTCGGCAGCTGGAACCGGGCCAAGCGGCAGGCCGGACTGGTGCCCCGGCGCTTCGCGACGCGCGAGGAGCTACTCGCGCTGCTGAAAGAGCTCGGCCAGGAGCTCGGCCGCGTGCCCACCGCGCGCGACATCGACGAGCACCGAGGCCGGATGCCCTCGAAGTCCCTCTATTGGCACACGTTCGGCTCGCTCACGAACGCGCTACGCGAGGCCGGCTTCGACGTGCCCGTGGGGGAGGAGCGGCTGGAGCGGGCGCTCGAGCAGGCGGTCAGCCTCTCGAAGAAGCTCCGCCGGCTCCCGAAGTTCGCCGACTGGACCGAGGCGCGAAAGCAGGACGATTCGCTCCTCACTGAGTGGCAGATCTATCGCATGTTCGACGCCAGGCGCGGAGCCTGGTCGACATTCCAGTTCCTCGTGCGCGAACGGCTGCGCCAGGCCGGCGTCGCCGTCGCGCCCGACGGACGGCTCGTCTAGAAAGGAGGGGCCCCCGCTAACCGGTGGTGGCGACGATCGTCGCCAGCCGCCTCAGACACCACGCCCGCTCGTTTGGGGCGCGCACGGCGGGAAGCGGTGCCTCTTCGAACTCCCGGTCGGGGTTGAAGCGCTTGCGGCTCGTCTCCCGGCCTTGCACGAGCTCCACCAGGGTCCCCTCGGCGAGCTCGCTCTTCTTCAGCCTCGTACCGAGGTAGCGCTCGACGACTTCGAGTGCGAGCTCCGTCGACGCGAAGAACGTCTCAGCTTTGCCGACGCCGAGCCAGACCGGGCGATCTGCGCCCCGCGCAACGGAAAGGGACTCCTCACGCCGCTCGTCGATCCAGGCAGTAGCCATCGAGCCGCGGAGGGCCTCGAGGGCCTCCGCGTCGCCATCGGAATGGGCGACGACTGCGAAGATCGCCTCCGAGTCGACGGTCATCCCGGGCTCGCAGCGAGCGCACTCGTGAGCAGCGAGCAGCTCGTCGTCGTTGAAGATGACCCCGTTGTGAACACCGACGACGGCGCCGTGGCGGATCGGATGATTGTTCGCGGCCACAGTCGGATGACCCTTGGTGTAGTCGCGAACGTGGACGAGAACCTCGGTCGCGCTCCGCGGAACCGTGATCTCGTCGAGCAGCGCACTCGCTGCGGAGCGCTGCTTGTGGACGGACACGGGCTCGCCGGGGCTGCGGTGTGCGTACCCGACCGCGTCTGCGCCGCGCTCGGCGATCCCCGCGAGGAGCGCCTGCGCCGCGAGCGTTCGCTCGAGCGTGCTCGAGGCTGAGAGGCTATATCCGGCGATTCCGCACATATCAATGAGTGTATTTCGCGAGACGGACGATCTTCCTAGTCGGACGAGCGGTCTTTCTAGTCGGACGGTCAGTCCTAGTCTCTGACGCGCGCACCCGGTAGGAGTTAGTCATCACTTTGCGCGTCGGTTACAAAGGAAAAACCTCGCTCCCTCGGTCGGGGGGTTGACAGGATCAAGCACGTTTTTCTCCAGGCCGATACCCCTCGCACGATGGAGCAGCGGCCGCTTCCAGATCCTCTTCCCGAGCAGGCACCCCCCGAGCCCAAGCTGGAGCTCGTGCAGGACGCTGCCGAGGTCGACGAGGACGACGTCAAGGAGGCCGCGGCCCCGACCCAGGATCCCCTCAAGCTCTACGTCCGTCAGATCGGCGACGGCAGGCTTCTGACGCCAGCCGAGGAGCGCGAGCTCGCCAGGCGCAAGGACCAGGGCGACGAGGCCGCAAAAAGCAGGTTGATCGAGTGCAACCTCCGCCTGGTGATGTCGATCACCCGGAACTACACGAAAGCCGGCGTGCCGCTCCTCGACCTGATCCAGGAAGGCAACCTCGGCCTGATCCGCGCGGTCGAGAAGTTCGATTGGACAATGGGCTACAAGCTTTCGACCTACGCGACCTGGTGGATCCGGCAGGCGATTACGCGCGCGCTTGCCGACCAGGGACGCACGATTCGCCTCCCCGTCCATGTCGCCGAGCAGGTACGCAAGGTGATGCGTGCCCGCCGCGTGCTTGCGCAGAAGCTGAACCGCGAGCCCGACACCGAGGAGATTGCGAAGGAGGCAGGCCTGACGCCGGAGCGGGTCAACGAGCTGCTCGACCTGGTCGAGGACCCCGTTAGCCTCGAGACGCCTGTGGGCGACGGGGAGAGCCTCTACGGCGACTTGATCGAGGACACGAAGCTCGATCGGCCCGACGTGACGACGTCCGACAACCTCCGCGCGGTGGAGCTCGCCGACGCCCTGAGGGTGCTGAACCCTCGCATGCGGCTCGTGCTTGCCCGGCGCTTCGGTCTCGACGGCGAGCACCCGCAGACGCTCGAGGAGGTCGGCGCCTCGTTGGGAATCACCCGCGAGCGCGTCCGCCAGCTCGAGTCCCGCGCGCTCCGCGAGCTCCGCACGGTCGCGCCCGCTCTCCAGCTCTACCTGCGCGCCGAATAGCAAGCGCGACGCGTTACGGCTATCTCGTCCGGGTTTAGACGGACGTCCGAGCAAAGCCCGGACGTCCTCCAACCGGCATCGCGAGCGATGCCTCGGTCCGGGCCGAGTAGCTACGGTGGCGGGGTGGAGCCCCGCTTCGTCGACATCCATTCGCATGTCGTTCCTTCCGGCGACGACGGCGTTCGATCCGTCGCCGAGGGACTGTCTCTCTGCCGTGATGCATTCGCTCACGAGACCCGGCTGCTCTACGCGACACCGCACGTCTCGCCGCTCGTCGCGCTGAGCGAGGAGCGCGAGGCGCGGATCAGGAAGGCGTTCGCCGAGCTTCGCGACCGGGCGCCGCTTGAGCTCCAGCTCGGCTTCGAGCTGACCCCGATGCGGTCGCTGCTCGACGAGGACCCCTGGCGTTACGTCCTCGAGCAGACCGAGCATGTGCTCGTCGAGATCCCGTTCGTCGGCCCGGCCGGCCTCTTCCTCGAGGTCGGGGAGTGGATCGAGCGCGCCGGGCTGACGCCGATCGTCGCGCACCCGGAGCGCACGGAGGCGGTTCTGACGAACCCAGCCCTGGCCGACGAGCTGGCCGAGCGCGGCTGGCTCCTGCAGGTCAACGCCAGCAGCCTGCTCGGGCGCCACAGCGCGGAGATGGAACGCGAGGGCTGGCGGCTGATCGATGAAGACCTCGCCTCGCTGGTTGCCTCCGACGGCCATCGCGCCACTCGGCCGGCCCTACTCGACGGCGCCTATCAGCTCACGCGGGCGCGCGTGGGGGAGGAGCGGGCGCTGCGGTTGTTCGACGGCTCGGCGCTCGCGCCCACAGCGTTACAGCCAAGGCGTTCGCTTGCGACGCCGACCTAGAGGCCGTGACGGCTTCGCCGTTGCAGCCGTCTAAACTCGAGTAGCGACGCCTAAGCCGACCGGAGCGTTCAGAGCGTCACGGCTTCCATCTCGCGCAACTTAGCGAGATGTTTCAGCGCCTCGGTCTCGATCTGACGGACGCGTTCGCGCGTCAGCCCGAGCCTGCGACCGATGTCCTCGAGCGTTTTCGGCTCGGCGTCGGTGAGGCCGTAGCGGAGGATGATCACGTGCCGCTCGCGCTCAGAGAGGGCGGCCAGCGCCTGAGCGAGCGCTTCGCTTCGCAGCGAGTCCTCGACCGCCTCCTCGGGCAGCGGGTCGTCGTTCGCCACGAAGTCGCCGAAGACGGCGTCCTCTTGCTCGCCCACGGGCTGGTCGAGGCTCGTCGACGCGCGGGCGGCGGCCTTGACCTCGTGGGCCTGCGTAACAGGCAGGTTTGCCTCCTCGGCGATTTCGTCGAGCGTCGGCTCGCGGCCGAGCTGGGTCCAGAGCGTCCGCTCGGCCCGGTTCAGCTTCTGCATGCGCTCGACGATGTGCACGGGCATGCGGATCGTCCGCGCCTTGTCCGCAAGCGCGCGGGCGACGGCCTGGCGAATCCACCAGGTCGCATAGGTCGAGAACTTGTAGCCACGGCGCCAGTCGAACTTCTCGACCGCCCGGATCAGGCCGAGCGTGCCCTCCTGGATCAGGTCGAGGAACGGCAGTCCCTGGTTCCGGTAGTTCTTTGCGATCGAGACGACGAGCCGGAGGTTGGACTGGATCATCGTCTGCTTCGCGTCCATGTCGCCGCGCTCGATGCGCTTGGCGAGCTCGACCTCCTGAGCGGCGTTCAGCAGCGGATGGCGGCCGGCCTCCCGCAGGAAGAGCTGCAGCGCGTCAGTGGTCGACTCCTGCGCCACGACCGGTGGCGGAGGCGGTGGAGGCGGCGCGGCCTCCTTGGTCTCCTCGATCACTTCGATCCCGCGCTGGTCGAGCTCTCTGTAGACCGCCTCGGTCTCGAGCAGCCCGAGCTCGTGTGGCTCGAGCACTTCCGCCAGCTCCGCGTGTCGAATCGAACCCGAGTGCTCAGCAGCCTCCAGCAGCTGCTGAAACTCCTGGTTTGCCAAGAGGGAGTCCAGCTCGACCGTCGTCATGCCCGACTCCTGATGCTTCCACGAGAAGCGCTGGTCGAAACCCGTTCATTCCGGCACGGCGACGCTCCCGTCCTGAGCCAGTGCACGGGAATGAACGTTATGTCAAGTCGGAATCTGGACATTCGATTGGGGCCTCCCTGGGCTAGACGAGAAAGTAAAGGGTGCAGGCGAGGCCTGCAGCGAGACTGTAAGCGGCGAACGGAGTCAACCTATTCGTTTCGAAGAAGCGCATCAAGAAGCGGACCGACAAATACGCGGTCACGGCGGCGCAAAGCGCGCCGACGAGAGCAGGCCCGCGCACCCCGTTTCCCTGCGAGCCGAAGAGTTCCGGCAGCTTCAGGGCCGCCGCGGCGCCGATGATCGGCGTCGCGAGCAGGAAGGCGAATCGGGCCGCATCCTCGTTCGAGAGCCCGACCAGAAGGCCGCCGCCCATCGTCACGCCCGAGCGCGAGATCCCCGGCACGAGGGCCGTGGCCTGGAGCGTTCCCACTCCAGCCGCGTCGCGCCAGTTGAGCCGCCGTGCGACCCGCTCGTCCGGGTCGCCATGTTCGGGCTGCGGCGCGCGCCGGCGCAGCGCCTCGGCCCCGAAGAGCAGCAGGCCGTTGATCATCAGGAAGAAGGCAGCCGATTGGGCCGAGGCGAACACGGTCCGCAGCTTGTGCTCGAGGAGTAGTCCGAGGATTCCGGCCGGGATCGTCCCCACGACGAGCAGCCAGCCCAGCTTCGCGTCGGTGTCGTCTGGCGCGATCTCACGGTTGCGGAGGCTCCTCCCCAGGCCTCGCACGATTCGGACCCAATCGCGCCAAAAGAATCCGAGGAGCACCAGGGCGGTCGCCAAATGGGTGGCGACCAGGAAGGTGATGAAGTAGGAGTCGTTCTGGTGGATGTTCCAGCCGAGCAGCTTCGGGAGGATCACACTGTGCCCGAGGCTCGAGACCGGGAAGAGCTCGCTGACACCCTGCAGCAGGCCGAGCACGATCGCTTGAAAGTAGGAGATCGGCAATCGTCAGGCGCTGATTAGACGGCGGCGCTTCGGGGACGCGGGCCCGCGGAACGGAACCAGGCAAACACGAGGCATGCCAGCCCAACCAGAAACGCGGCGATTCCGTGCTTGACGTGATGGTGGTTCGAGCCCGCCTCGTGGCCCGGGATCCACGACGGCAAAGACTTGGCCGGCTCTACCCAGTAAACGACGGCGAGCACGATCAGCGCGACGCCGACGAGAACAGCAAGCCAGACGAGAAGGCGGCCCCGCTCCACGTCCGAGAGCTTACGGACTCGATGTGATCCTTGCCGACATAAACAGCCGAGGAAACGTTGATCCCGGTCACAGGCGTAGACCACGGTGGGTCCAAATCAAAGGGCGGCCCGAAAGCCGCCCTTTGGTTCGCCGAGTCGATTTCGCTTTCGTCCACCGGCCCCGATGACCTTCGGCTTCCGCCTACTGCCTTCGCTTCCGGCTTCGACCTACTTGCGCTCCGTGCTCGGCGCAAACGGGAATCTAGGAGAGGCCA
>WNFX01007736.1_pt1 | contig 10062 bp, 8 predicted proteins | sample 5400111 | NCBI WGS metagenome assembly WNFX01 (sample SAMN13153363, study PRJNA577476) | soil metagenome | isolation source: 40 cm soil or saprolite under grassland replicate 1 | place: USA:California | collected 2016-06-15 | reverse complement strand
GAGACGTCGACGGCCTCGCCACGGCTTCCGGCTTCTTCGCCTCCGACACGCGCTTCCTCTCGCGGTCGGTGTTGACGTTGGGCGGCGCGCGCCTCGATCCCCTGTCGCACGACCATCCCACGCCGCACATCGCGTCGTTCATCCTCCGGAACCCACTCGCCGCCGGTCTGCAGCCGAACGAGCTCGTCATCGAGCGGGAGCGCTTCGTCGGCGACTGCATGGAGGAGCGGATCGCCGTCCACAACCACAGCCATCGCCGGGTCGACGTCGAGCTGGGGCTCGAGCTCGCGGCCGACTTCGCCGACATCTTCGTCGTCAAGAGCCTCGAGCCCGGATTCGGAGAGCCGGCGGACGAGACGTTGCCGGAGGCCCATCCTCCGGAGCACGGCGGCAACGGGACACTCGTGTTCTCGGACGGCTCCTTCCGCGGCCGAACCGTCGTGCACCTCTCGGAGCCCTTCGACGAGTCGCGCGGCGTCGCCCGGTTCGCGCTATCCCTCGAGCCCGGCGCGCGGTGGCAGCTCGTGGTCGGCGTGGAGGCTGAGCTAGAAGGCGCCACGCCTCTTTCGGCCGTGTCATTCGCTCGTGAGCTCGATGAAGAGCGGAGTCGCGCAGAGCGATCGCTGACGGAGTGGCAGAGCTCCGCGCCGGTGCTGAGCGCAGGCTGGGACGACCTCGTCCACACGTGGAACAGGTCGCTCGCAGACCTCGCGGCGCTCCGGATGCGCGTTCCCGAGCTCGCCGACGGGGAACTGCTCGCCGCCGGAACGCCGTGGTTCATGACCGTCTTCGGGCGCGACACGCTCATCTCGTCGCTCCAGACCCTGCTCCTCGGACCGGAGCTGGCAGCGGGCACCTTGCGAGTCCTGGCCGCCACGCAGGCGACCGCCGACGATCCCGAGCGCGACGCCGAGCCGGGGAAGATCATCCACGAGCTGCGGCGGGGCAAGGCGGCGCTCGCCTGGACCGACCGTTACTACGGGACCATCGATGCCACGCCGCTCTTCCTCGTCCTCCTCTCGGAGCTCTGGCGCTGGACCGACGACCCCACCCTTCCGCTCGAGCTCGAAGAGGCGGCACGGCGCGCTCTCTCCTGGATCGACGGCCCGGCGGACCTCGACGGCGACGGCTTCGTCGAGTACGAGCGCCGGAGCTCGCACGGAATCCGCAACCAGACCTGGAAGGACTCGGAAGACTCGATGGCTTTTCGCGACGGGACGCTCGCCCGGCCGCCGATCGCCCCCGTGGAGGTGCAGGGCTACGTCTATGACGCGAAGCTGCGCAGCGCCGAGATCGCGCGCGAGATCTGGCGCGACGACGCTCTCGCCCACCAACTCGAGAGTGATGCGGGCGAGCTTCGACGCCGTTTCGACGAGGTGTTCTGGCTCCCCGAGCGCGGCTTCTACGCCCTCGGGCTCGACCGGGAGAAGCGCCCGATCGACTCGCTGACCTCCAACCTCGGGCATCTGCTCTGGAGTGGCATCGTCCCTGAGCCGCGCCAGGAGGGGGTTGCCGATCTGCTCGTGGGCGACGCGCTCTGGTCCGGCTGGGGGATGCGCACGATGGCCGTCGGTGAAGGTGCCTACAACCCGCTCGTCTATCACGACGGAACCGTCTGGCCACACGACAACTCGCTCGTCGCCTGGGGGCTGGCGCGAAGCGGGCGCCCGAACGACGCTGCGCGGATCCTCCAGGCGATGGTCGAGGCGGCCAGTCACTTCGACTACCGTCTGCCGGAGGTCTTCGCGGGCTTCGCGCGTCACCACACGGGCTTCCCGGTCGTGTACCCGACTGCCTCGTCGCCGCAGGCCTGGGCGGCGGCGACTCCTGTTCTTCTCCTGCAGGCCGTGCTCGGTCTTGTGCCCGATCGCGCCGAGCGCGTGCTTCGTTCGGAGGCGCCGCGAGTGCCGGATTGGCTCGAGGGGCTCTCACTCACGGGCGTCCACGCATTCGACCGGCGCTGGACGGTGCGCGTCGAGGCCGGAACGGTCGCCGTGGAACCCGCGCCGGCGAATGCCTAGAGGTGCCCCCAACGGGGACCAGGGGGTCTCTGAGCTCAAATCGGTGTGACGCGCGTCTAGCATCGGAGCATGGCCGATCCGATCGTCGAGCTGCGAGATGTCGTCACCGCGATCGCTCCTGCTCCCCCGGAGATGGACACCTATCTGGAGAAGGTCCGGGACCGGGCGTACGCGGTGGTCGACCACGACATCGAGGCGCTGAAGGAAATGGGCTTCTCGGAGGAAGCGATTTTCGAGCAGACGGTCGCGGTCGCGATCGCGGAGGGTCTGCGCAGGCTCGACCGCGCCGGCGAGGTGATCGGATGAGGCTCGCGGTCGTCGATCAAGGTCACGCCCCGCAGGAGGCCGCGATGCTCGCGACGATCCGGGAGCAGTCGCGGGCCGAGCCGCTCGGAGTCGTCAAGACGCTCCTCTATCGACCGGAGCTCTTCGGCGAGCCGTTCTCGGAGGCCCTCGACGCCGTGATGCGCGGCCCGTCCGAGTGGAGTGCCGGCGAGCGTGAGCTGTTCGCCGGCTTCACGTCGCTGCTGCGGCAGTGTCCGTTCTGAGCAGGCTCCCACGGCGCGGTCGCGTCGTACGCCCTCGGGGAGGAGGTCTGGAGCGCGGTCGTCGCGGACTGGCGGACGGCTCCGCTGCGGTCGGAGCTGCGCGCCGCGCTCGCCTTCATCGAGGTACTGACGCTGCGCCCCGACGAGCTGACGGAGGCGGACGCCCTGGCCGCGTACGACGCCGGTGTTTCGCGAGAGGCGCTGCGCGATGCGGCTACGGTCTGCGCGCTCTTCAACATGATCACGCGCGTCGCCGACTCGCTCGGCTGGGACGTGCCGAGCTGGGAGCGGACGATCGCGCGCGCCCCCGCGATGCTCGAGGGCGGCTACTCCTTCGCCGCGATGGGGCGGCGCTGAGCCGCGGCGGTTATCCCCAGGAGACCTCGCTCGCCGGCCGTAGCGCGGTCTCGAGGATCCGCAGGTGCCGCGGGCGCTCGAGCGCGAACACGACGACCTCGGCCACGTCGTCGGCGCTCATCATCCCGGCGAGCGCGTCGGGCGTCCGTCCGCGTCCCTCCTCGAGCGCGAAGTCGGTCGCGACACCGCCGGGGCAGACGTTGGTGCAGCGGATGCCCTGCTCGCGGAGCTCGTGGTCGAGCGCGCGCGTGAGCCCGACCTGTCCGAACTTCGACGCGCAATAGACAGCCTCGTAGGGAAGACCGCGTCGTCCGGCCTCCGAGGCCAGCGTGACCAGGTCGCCCTCGCGTCCCAGCATGTGTGGGAGCGCCGCCCGGACGGCGTAGACGGTGCCCTTGAGGTTGACGTCCAACATCTCGTCGAGGTGCTCGCGGGAGAGGTCGAGGAACGGCCCGTAGGCGCCCACGCCTGCGTTCAGGACGACGATGTCGATGCCGCCGAAGCGTTCGGCGGTTCCGTCGCAAAGCTCGACGAGCGCGTCCAGGTCGCGGACGTCGCAGGGACGAGCAACGGCGCGCTCGAGCCCGAGATCGCTGCCGCTGCGCGACGCGAGGCCGAGGTTGCAGCCACGGTCGTGGAGCATGCGTGCCACCGCGGCGCCTATGCCGCGGCTCGCACCGGTGATCACTGCGGTCTTGCCACTCAGGTCGGTCAAGGCTCCTCCAGGGGTCTGAGGGTCGGGTAGAGCCGGCGGAAGCGCCGGTAACCGTCGTCGTAGTCCCACTCCGGCTCGATCCGGCGCTGCGGCCGCACGCAGCGGGCAACCGCGTCGTCGGCATCCGAGAAGACGCCTGCGCGGACGCCTGCGAGGAGAGCGGCGCCGAACGCCGATCCCTCTTCCGACTCCGTCGTCTCCAGCGGCAGGCCGAGCACCGAGGCGACGATCCGTAGCCAGAGCTCGCTCCGTGCGCCGCCGCCCGAGACGCGGGCGCTCGCCGGTCGAGCGCCCAGCTCGCGGAGCAGCTCGAGCGAGTCGCGCAGCCCGTAGGCGACGCCCTCCAGCATTCCCCGCCAGAGCGCGCCGCGGTCGTGGCGGACGGAGAGACCGACGAACGCGCCGCGCGCGTCCGGGTCGGGGTAGGGCGTCCGTTCGCCCACGAGGTACGGCGCGAAGAGCAAACCCTCGCTGCCGGGCGGCCACTGCGCAGCCTCTGCTTCGAGGTCGGCGAGGTCGGCGTCGAGTACGCCGCCGAGCCAGGCGGCCGAGCCGGCCGCGCTCAGCATCACACCCATCGCCTGCCACGTGTCGGGGACGGCGTGGCAGAACGCATGCAGCCGCCCAGCGCGATCGTGCTCGTAGGCGGGGAGCGCAGAGAAGACGACGCCTGAGGTGCCGAGGACGACGGAGATCGGCCCTGGGCGCGCGATCCCGACCCCGAGCGCGGCCGCGGCCTGATCGCCGGCGCCCGCGATCTCGGTCGACTCGTGGGCGGGCGGGAGCCACTCGAGCGGGATCTCGAGCGCCGCGCACACATCCTCCGACCAGGCGCGCCGGCGGACGTCGAAGAGGAGTGTGCCCGAGGCATCCGCGACGTCGACGGCGAGTTCCCCGGTCAGGCGGAGCCGGACGTAGTCCTTCGGCAGCAGCACATGACGGACTCGGCCGTACAGCTCCGGCTCGTGCCGGCGCAGCCACAGCAGCTTCGGCGCGGTGAACCCGGTCAGTGCGCGGTTGCCGGTCAGCTCGACGAGCCGGGCGAAGCCGATGCGCTCCTCGATCTCCGCGCACTCGGCGGCGGTGCGCTGGTCGTTCCACAGGATCGCGGGGCGCAGCACGCGCTGCTCGGCGTCGAGGACGACGAGCCCGTGCATCTGCCCCGACAGACCGACCGGCCCTTCGGGCAACCGGCCCAGGACGCCTTCGGCGGCGCGCCACCAGTCCTCCGGCTCCTGCTCCGACCAGCCGGGATGTGGCCGCCAGAGCGGGTACTCCGCGCTCGCCGTGGCGAGCACGTGCCCCTCCTCGTCGATGGCGACGCCCTTGACGGCAGAGGTGCCGACATCGAGGCCGACGAGCGCCGCCACGTCACGCGCCGAGCGCGGCGTACACCAGCTCGTAGGCGCGGACGGCGTCCTTCGCGTGCTGCGCGCGGCGCAGCTCGGCCTCGTCGATCTTCGCGGCGATCCCGTCGATGAACCGCCACTGGAGCACCGAGCGCTTCACGGCGCCGACCGCGTCCTCGGTATAGGGATAGAGGTCGAAGCCGAGCCGCTCGCCGTTCTGGCCGTAGCCGGCGCGGCGCAGCTCGAGTGCGAGCTCGAGGGTCTCCATGAAGGCCGTCGCGCCGACCATGTTGTCATCGTCGAACGTACCCCAGCCGGAGTTCGCATGCTGATGGCCGAGCAGCCCCTCGGCGGCGAGAAGCGCCGCATACTCGGCGAGATTCTCGCCGTTCATGAGCAGGTGCTGCCAGTCCATGTTGACCTTGACGTTCGAGATCCCGCGGGCACGGAGCGTGTGGATCACGTGCAACGTCATGCCGACGTTGCGCATGAGGATCTTCATCGCGGGCTCGGAGTTCTTGTGCTCGAGGAACACCGTCACACCACGGTCGTTCGCGTGGGCGGCGGCGTCGGCGACAGCGTCGATGAAGCGTGCCCACGACGCCGCGTAGGGCGTCTGGAACGGGTAGTTGTACCCCTCGATTCCAGGCCAGATGATCATCTGCGCGCCGACGTCGGCCGCGAGGTCGATCGCCTCCCGCGTCAGCCGCAGTGCCTCTGCACGGGTGGCGTCGTCGGGCGAGCAGAAGCCTCCCTTGCCGAAGCGGGGATCGAGATGGAGGCCGCTCGCGATGCAGTAGATGCCGTGACCGTCGAGCGCGTCTCTCACGTCCTCGAGGTTCTCGCGCGAGAGCTCCTGCGGGTAGTGGAACTCATAGTCATCGATCAGGTCGCCGAGGCCCCCGACCGCGGTACGGATCTTGTCGGCCGTCGAGACGCCCGCGAGCTCCGGCTTGTATCCACCCGGGTTGAAACGCGTCGCCATGCCGCCGAACGCCCAGATCCCCAGACTCGTCTTCATCGGGGCGACCCTATTGGATAGCGGTCGTCACCGCCTTTGCGCCATTCGCGCACGGGAGTAGTATCTGGTCGCCGATCGACCGGAGCTGGACACGGGTGCGGGGGTCTCGTGCGGGTGAAGGGGGCGGCACAACCAAGAGGCGCCGCAGGCGCTCTACAAGGAGGGCAACGAGGGTGAAGAGATTCGGTAAGAACGGTCTGATCCTGCTTCTTCTCTGCGGGATTGCCGCACTGGCAGTCTCCGCGGGTGCGGTGGCGAGTACCAAGAAGAGCTCGGCGAACGTTCAGGTCTGCGTCTTGCTGCCTGACACGAAGTCGTCCGTGCGCTGGGTGCAGTTCGACAAACCGCTACTCGCGAAGGCGTTCAAGAACGCCGGCGTCACGGCGTCGATCAACAACGCGCTCAACGAACCGGCGAAGCAGACGGCACAGGCGCAGGCGTGCCTGGCCGCGGGCGCCAAGGTCGTGATCGAGACGTCGCTCGACAACGGCTCGGCTTCCTCGATCGAGAAGCTCTTCACGGACAAGGGTGGAAAGGCCATCGACTACGACCGCCAGGTGATCGGCGGCACGGCCTCGGTCTACGACACGTTCGACGGCAAGCTCGTCGGCAAGGCGCAGGCCAGCGGCGTCATCAAGGCGATGAAGGCGAAGCACACGTACAAGCCGAGCAGCATCGTCGCCGAGCTCTGGGGCGGGCAGACCGACCAGAACGCGTACTGGTTCAAGAGCGGCAACGACGCCGTGCTCAACCCGCTCTTCAAGCACCAGAAGCTGAAGAAGGGGCCGCAGCAGTTCGTGCCCGACTGGGATGCGACCAACGCCGCGACGATCTACGACCAGATGCTCGTCAAGACCCACAACAAGATCAAGGGCATCATCGCGGCGAACGACAACATCGCCGGCGCCGTGATCGCCCGCGAGAAGGCCCATCATCTGAAGAAGACCCCGCTGTCCGGTCAGGACGCGACCGCGGCGGGTGTGCAGTACATCATCGCCGGTTGGCAGACGGGCACGGTCTACAAGAAGGTGTCGCTCGAGGCCAACGCCGCGGCCGCTGCCGCGATCGCGCTACTGCACGGGAAGAAGCCGGCCTCGAACTCGTTCCGGAAGAACGGCACGAAGAAGGAGCCGACGCTCACTCTTCCGGTGACGTGGATCACGAAGAAGAACTACACGACGCTCTTCACGCAGCGCTGGCTGAAGAAGAGCGAAGTGTGCATCGGTCAGTACAAGAAGTACTGCAGCTAGCTCGTTCACTGTGAGATGGTGGAGGCGTCCCATCCGGGGGGCCTCCACCACGCTCTCCTCGCCCAGGAGCGGTCATCGATGAGCGACACGCCACTTCTTCAACTTCAGAACATCACGAAGACGTTCGGCTCGGTGCAGGCGTTGGACGACGTCGACTTCGAGGTGCGCGCCGGAGAGGTGATGGCGCTCGTCGGCGACAACGGCGCCGGCAAGTCGACGCTCGTCAAGTGCGTCGCCGGTACCCATGCGGCCGACAGCGGCCGGATCGTGTTCGAGGGGCAGGAGGTGCACATCCACGGGCCGAAGGACGCAGCCAAGCTCGGGATCGAGGTCGTCTACCAGGACCTCGCGCTCTGCGACAACCTCGACGTCGTCCAGAACATGTACCTCGGCCGCGAGGTCAGCCGGGCGCAGATCCTCTCGGAGGCGCCGATGGAGCAGCACACCTCCGAGACGCTCAAGTCTCTCGCGGTCACGACGATCAAGTCGGTCCGCCAGACGGTGGCGACCCTCTCGGGCGGCCAGCGCCAGTCCGTCGCCGTCGCCCGCGCCGTCATGTGGAACTCGAAGCTCGTCGTCCTCGACGAGCCGACCGCGGCTCTCGGTGTCGCGCAGACCGAGCAGGTGCTCGCGCTTGTGCGCCGTCTCGGCAGCCAGGGCCTCGGAGTGATGCTGATCTCCCACAACCTGCACGACGTCTTCGAGACCGCCGACCGGATCAGCGTGCTCCGGCTCGGACGGAACGTCGGCGTGTTCGAGCGGCGGCAGACGACGCAACAGGCGGTCGTCGAGGCGATCACCGCAGGCAAGCCCACGAAGGTCTCGGGGATCCCGGCCACCGCTGGCGCGGGAGTCGGCGAGTGACCTCGGTAGACGTCGTCGGCCCCGATCGCGCTCCGCCGCTCGAGGAGGAACAGCTTCCCGGCGGAGTCCGCGGCGCCTGGGAGCGCACGAAGCTCAACGTGCGCACCGGCAACCTCGGGGCGGTGCCGCTCATCGTCGGCGAGATCGCCGTCGTCATCGTCTTCGGCTTCACGGCGACGAACTTCTTCACGTCGACCAACTTCGTCAACCTGATCACGCAGACCGCGGGCACTTGCATGCTCGCGTACGGCGTCGTCTTCGTGCTCCTGCTCGGCGAGATCGACCTCTCGATCGGCTACCTCGCGGGCATCGGGGCACTGGTCGTGGCCGAGCTCCAGCTCCCCGGCAGCAACTGGCAGATGAGCGGCCTCCTCGCGATGGTGGTCGCGGTCGCAGTCTGCGCGCTGATCGGCGGAGTCCAGGGCTCGATCGTCGCGTTCGTCGGCGTTCCCTCGTTCGTCGTCACGCTCGCCGGCTTCCTGATCTGGCAGGGCGTGATCCTGAACAAGCTCGAGCAGCGCGGGACGATCATCATCGAGGACCGCTGGATCAACTACACCGACCTCTACATCTTCTCGCCGCTGGCCGGGTGGGTGATCGCAGCGATCTTCACGGCGCTGTACCCGATCAGCGTCCTGTACAGGAAGATCGTCGCCCGCGGCACGCAGATCGCCCAGCAGAGCTGGACGTCGGCCATCCTGAAGACGATCGGCATCGGGATCGCGGCGTTCGGGACGGTCGCGGTCTGCAACAACGCCAAGATCATCTCGACGCCCCTTGGCCTGCCCCTCCCCGGCGTGCTCATGGTGCTCTTCTTCGTGGTGCTGACGTTCCTCGCCAAGTGGACGACGTTCGGCCGGCACGTCTACGCGGTCGGCGGCAACGCCGAGGCGGCGCGGCGCTCCGGCATCAACGTGCCGCGCGTCCGCGTCATCGTGTTCGCGCTCTCGGGCGCGATGGCTGCGATCGGTGGGATCATCTTTGCGGCGCAGGTGAACTCGGTCGCGCTCACGTTCCCACCGGGCAACCTGCTCCTGAACGCGATCGCCGCCGCGGTGATCGGAGGTGTCAGCCTCTTCGGCGGACGCGGCGAGGTGCGCGGCGCCCTGCTCGGCGCCGTTCTGATCGGAACGCTGCAGAACGGCCTCAACACGCTGAGCATCTCCAACGGCTGGATCTACATCGTCACCGGCGCCGTGCTGCTCGCGGCGGTGACCCTCGACACCGTCGCGGTCCGGCTGCAGGCGCGCTCCGGCCGCTAGCGCTGGCCGCGGAGCTTGCGCAGAACCAGCGCCGCGACGCGCTCGCCGAGGCTGCGGCCCGCCGTCATGTCCGACGGGACGTCGATCCCGTCGGCAACCGGAGCCGCTGACGCCTCCCGCATCTGGCGTGCGTACGAGTGACCGGTGAGCGCGGCCAGCACCCTGCCGGCCGCATACGCGAGGGCGCTCCCCTCGGCGACGCCCCCGGGCGACGGCGGCGTGGCGAGGGGCGGTGACCACGCGGCGCCGTCGACCCAGCGTCCCCGCGAGAGCACCTCGACCTTGCCGCCGCGGAGCTCGACGAGGCCCGGGACGAGCGGCAGGCCGTCCGCGCTGTAGTCCGGCTGCTTGCGGTCGCTCGACTGGCCCTGGAACCCGAGATAGCGGATCATCGAGATCGGTCGCGGCGGCTGGTAGGCGCGCTTCGCTCCCCAGGCGGCGACCGCGGCGTCGTTGAGTGCGCCGCCGACGCCGAGGTAGAGCCGGACGTCCTTGGCGAGGTCGCCGGTCGCAGCGTGGGCGGCGAGCGAGTTCCAGGTCAGCGGCGACCACGCCCGCGGCGCGGCTCCGCTGGCCGAGGTCTCGCGCAGGACGGCTACCGCGGCGCGCTTGTACGCGGCGCTCGCCGGATCCTGCAGCGGCGACGCACCCGGGTCGATGGGAAGGCCCCGGCGT
>WNFX01009404.1_pt1 | contig 10063 bp, 10 predicted proteins | sample 5400111 | NCBI WGS metagenome assembly WNFX01 (sample SAMN13153363, study PRJNA577476) | soil metagenome | isolation source: 40 cm soil or saprolite under grassland replicate 1 | place: USA:California | collected 2016-06-15 | reverse complement strand
CCAGGCCTGTGGGCCGCTCGATGAGCGGTGGTGGTGGCGTTGGGCGGTGGGATCAGGTGGGTGCGGGGTCGGGTGGTAGCCAGGGTCCGGTGGTGAACAGTTGGGTGAGCGCGTCGAGCGCGTCGATGCCGTGTTTGGCTGCTGTGGAGAGGTAGGACCAGATGACGGCGAAGTCGGCGAGGCCTTGCAGGGTGCGCCAGCTTCCGCCGCCGGTGCGCTGCTTGACTTTGACGGGGCGGACCTCTCTTTCCGCGGCGTTGTTCGTGAATGGGACCGCCAGGTCGTGGAGGAACCGCAGGATCATGTCGCGGTGGGTGTCGAACCGCTCGGCCAGGGTCAGGCCACGCTGCTGCAGCGGCGTGCGGCCGGGCCGGTTGTCATCCCGCATCCGGGCCAGGGCTCCGGCGTAGGCCGACTGCAGCGACCTCAGCTGGTCGGAGTCCAGTTCCGGGAGGCCGGCCGCGCGGGAATCGCTGGTCGCGTGCAGCGCGTCGGTCAGTGTGCTCGCCATCGCGGCCGCGCCCAGCTGCCGGTCGGGGTCGGCGTCGTGGACGGCCTTGAGGTCGCGCAGCAGGTGCGCTCCGCACCAGGCGTGTTGGGCGGCCACCAGGTGGGTGTAGCCGGCGTAGCCGTCGCGCACGATCACCCCGACGAAGTCGGGTAGCACCCCGCCGGCGTCGATGTCGGCGCGGCTGCGGCCGCCGGTGTGCATCGCGGTGTAGGAGGAGTTGCAGGCCACGTGCAGGTAGGCCAGCTCGCCGTCGACCCGGGCCGGGGTCTCATCGACGTGCAGCAGCCCGGCCTCCCGCAGCAGCTGCCGGACCCGGGCCATGAACGGCTCGGCCAGCACCGCCGCCCGCCGCCGGGCGGCGACCAGGAACCCGACCGACACCGCCAGCCCGGCCAGCTGCCGCAGCACCAGCGCCGCCCGCCCGTAGGGCAGATGATGGGCCAGCGTGGCCAGCACCGCGCGAGCGTGCACCGAAGGCCCCCACTGCACCGGCGCGGACACCCACGCCGGGGGCTGCCCGTAGCTGAGCCTCCCGCAGCCCGGGCAGCGGCGGGCCACCACCTGATACTCGATCGCCCGCGGCGGCGGCGGCGGCGAGCACTGCGTCGTACCCGGCTCGCCAGGCTGCTTACCGGGCTTGCGGCTCGACTTACCGCGCATCCCCGACGGCTTGGGCTTCGGCTTGTCATAAGGGCTGTCCGACGAGGGCGGACGTGACGAGTTCGACGAGTCCGACCCCAGTCGACGCCGCAGCTCCTCGTTCTCCGCAGCCAGCTGCCCGACCCGCCTCTCAAGCTCAGCCAGCCGCTGCTCAAGCTCCCCGATTCGTTCAGCACGCAGCCGGGCCAACGCATCGAGGTCCTCATAGGACGGTTGCGGCTGCTCGGGCACGAGCCACGATCATGCCAACGCACAGCCCCATCAGCCCTGCGACACGCCCGCGACTTGGTGAACAGCTACGGGCCGGGGAGCGATATCCCGGTTGATCCTAATCACAAGCACGTAGCGAGGGCGGAGGCCATCTCTGGGAGGGTGAGCAGGCCGGTGTCGCGGAGTCGTTGTTCGCGGCTGGGTAGCCGGTAGTTGCGGACGATGTTGCCATGCGTCCTGCCGTGGAGTTGGCCAAGTGGATCCCCGCGGACCCGTGATCGGCCGGTGGCGTGCCGGCCGGCTGCAGCGGGGAAGCCAATGCGTCACGTGCGCAGCTCGCCTGTTCCCCTTCACCGCCGTCGCCGACCGAACACCTGCGCGGCACAGTCATCCGGGAGACACCGGTTCGTTGCATCACCGAATCCGTCCGCTCCTGCGGCGCACCGCTCGCCTGCATGGGTTAGCGGCAGAAGGGTGCTGGTGCCCGACTGGGTGGATCCGGCCGCGGTGGCCGAGGAGTGGCCCCGGGTGGTGGGCGGAGGTGCTGGAGTGGTGGCGCGCCGCGCGTCTGGTCGATGCCCGTGAGGGGTTGGAGTCCCTGCCGGTGGCGGATACCTCGCCGGCGCTGGCGCGCCGTCCGGCGCTGCGGGCAGCGGTGGCGGCGCTGATTGAGCCTGCGGCGCGCTACCGGGCCGGCCTTCCCCGGCCGCCGCCGCCGCCGAGGCTTGCCGTGACCGGGCTGGTCCGCGACCTGGAACGGGAGATCGGCCGCAGCGCGAAACCGTTCCGGCTGATGATCGTTGAGGTTCCGGTGCGGGGACTGGTCTGGGAGCGGCTGACCCCGGAGCACCTGCTGGCCTCGACTCGGTTCCGGGACACCCCGGCCGCCCCCGTTGGCGCTGCGGGACCTCCTCGCGTCGCTTGCCTGATCCGACCCGAACGAGCTTCCCCTCGCCGGCCATTCGCGAGTGCCGCAATCCGGGCGCATTTGCCCCTGCCACGGAGGTGGCTAGCGGGCGGCTGGGATGGTTGCGCCGCAACGGGCCGCGGCAGGCCGCTGATCACGGAACCTGATCTGGCCGTCGACCGTATGGGAACTGGGATGGGCACAGGGCAGCGCAGGGCGACGGGGCCGGCCGGCCGGGTGCTGGCGGCCGTCGTGGTGCTCACCCTCGCGCCGTCCTGCAGCGGCTCGGGAAGCCCTGAGCAGGCCGGCCCGACCGCCGTTGCGGCCTCGGCGGGCGCCGGGCACGTGCCGGCGGTCGTGGTGGTCGGAGCCGACACAGCGCAGCTGCCGGCCGCCTGCGGGCCGGCCCGGGTCGGCGAGGTCGTCGCCTCTCTGCTCGCCGCCATCGATGCCGGCAACGTGGGCGCGGTCGACCGGCTGGTCTCCCCCGAACCAGAGTTCCAGTGGTACTCGGTGACCGGTCGCCCGGGCGAGCGGATCGACGGACCCGCCGAGTCCCGCGCCGGGCTGCGCGGCTACCTGCTCGACCGTCACGCTCATGGCGAGCGTCTGCGTCTGCGCGCGGTGCGGGTCAACGGCTCGGACGTACGAGCCGGCATCCTTGTCGGGCGCTTCGAGTACAGGCTGACCCGCTGGGCCGACGACCTGCCGGCCGGCAACCCATTGTCATACGTCGGCAAGGGGGCGCTGAACTGCTCGGCCGGCCGGGTGCTGGTGTGGTCCATGGCCCCCGAGCCCGAGGCCCGCCAGAACGCGCCCTGCCCCGACCCTCCGCGCTCGGTGCCGCCGGACAGCGTGATCGCCTGCGCCCGCAGCGGCGCCTCATAGTTCCACCGCGGCCCGGGTAGTGCGCCCTCCGCCGCCCGGCGCCGACCGCGCGCCGTTGCCTGCCGCGGACCGCGCGGGCCCGCGGTCATGCCACCGTCGGTGCGGACTCGGCTGGTTCTGGTCCGGATCGGACGCTGCACGCCATCCTCGTCCCCATGGCGGAGGTCTGCCCGGCGCGGCGGTCGGCCAGGGCGCCGAGTCTGTACGCGACGCGCCGGGCGTCGTAACGTCGGGAGAGAGGAACCAGAGGCGGTCACGGGGAAGAGGAGGAGTCATGGCGATCCTCGAGAAGGCCAAGGCGGCCGCCGAGCGTGCGCAGGCCCAGGCCAAGCAAGGGATGGAGTTGGGCCGGGCGCGGCTGGACGAGATGCAGGCTCGGCGGCAGCACGGCACACTGCTCCGTCAGCTGGGCGAGGCCCGCTACGCCGAGCAGACCGGGACCGGTACACACGAGGCGGTGCTCCAGGCGCTGGCTGCCGTGGACGCTCACCTGCAGGCACACCCCCAGACACCGGCACCGGTTCGGCTGGAGACCCCGCGGCAGGCGCGGGACATCATGCATCCAGGAGCGCAGTGCATCGGCGAGGACGACACCGTCGCGGCCGCCGCGCAGAAGATGCGCGATCTGGGCGTCGGCTCGCTGCCGATCTGCGGCGCCGACGACCGGCTGCACGGCATCCTGACCGACCGCGACATCGTGGTGAGGTGCGTCGCCGAAGGCCGCGACCCCGGCCTGCTTCGAGCCGGTGAGCTGGCTCAGGGCACGCTGTTCTGGGTCGAGGCCTCCGCCGACGTCGGCGAGGTGCTGCACCAGATGGAAGACCACCACATCAAGCGGCTGCCGGTGATCGACAACCACCGCCTGGTCGGCATCATCAGCGAGGCCGACCTGGCCCGCAACCTGGACGAGCACCGGCTCGCCGAGTTCGTCGAGAAGGTCTACGCGACGGCCTGACCCCACACCCGACCCGCCGCCCCCCGAGGCGGCGGCGGTCGCGGGCACGATGGCAACACCCGCCACCGCGCTCACCACCGGGCCCGCCGGTTCCCCCGGCCGGCGGGCCACCGCCACCACCAGCGTCTTCTCCCATACCGGCCGGCGAACCGGGCACACGTCCAACAGCACGTTCCGCAGTAATCCGGTCACGGCCGTGCCGGTCGTCGAACTGGCTATCTGGCCGACCGCCCTTGCTGGGCACGAGCATCTCGCGGCGGTCGTGATCGGCACCATCGCCGCCCTGCGCTGCTGCGGGCCTGGACCAGCACGCTGCGGGCCGGCGGCCTGGCTGCGGCAGGCCGAGGCGCCCCGGGGGTGGATGATTCCTGCCCGCCGACGCGCCCCCGCTGCACGTACATCACAGCTTGGACGACGGTGGTGCCCCTGCCGCCCGGGCACATGATCGTCTAGGCGACCCACCTGGCGATGGCCAGCTCTGGGACGCGGCGGCCGCGGGGCCGGCAAGTGTTCGGGGTTCTCGGCGACCGACCAGCCCGCCGGCTTCCCGCCGAACCCGGACTACGCCAACCGTACCAGCACGTCGCCGGCCGGATCCTTCGCCCGCCTCCTGGCCAGGGTGTGGTGATCACGATCCACGGCGATCGGTCTCCCACCGGGAGATGACCGGACAGGTGATGGTGCGCACGACGCCGCCAAGCGCCTGGATCCGGGAAACCACCAACCGGCCCAGCCCGTCGATGTTCCGCGCCTCTGCCCGGACGATGACGTCGTACGGCCCGGCCACGCTCGCCGCCTCGGAGACACCCGGCACTGCCCGGGCCGCCGCAGCCACGACGGCCGCCTGGCCGACCCCGGTCTGAATCAGAACGTACGCCGCGATCATGCGCCACCTGCCGGCTTCTGGGCTCACTCAACAAGGTCCACCGGCCGCACGTCACCGTCAACCGGCGGTCCGGCGGTACGGCAGGAGAACCTGCTGATCCCGCTGCGGCCCAACCGCCGCCGGCAGCCGACCGCCGCCACCCAGCCAGATCCTGGAGGTCCTAGGCTCGACCCCGGCGGTGCGCGGCCCGCGGTGCTGCATACGCCAGCGCGCCGGTCGCCGGTCGCCGGTCGCCGGACCAGGCTGCGCCGTGCTGCCAGAAGGGCAGCTGCGGGTGACCTCGGCGAGCCCGCTCGGCTGCCGCTCGATCCGCCACAATGGCCGGACGCGGGCACGTGACCCTTCACCGGGCCGCCGACCACGCGAAGCCGCCGAGCGTGTGGGCGCGCGAGCATGTCAGCGACGGAGTGCCGGAGCCAATATTGCCGGCGAGCGGGCGTTGTCTGTGACCCGATCTGTTGGGGCCGGGAGTAGGCGTCGGGGGTGCCCGGGGCCGGGGTGTGGGTGTCGTCTGCGGGGGCGGTTACTGGTTGATCCGTCCTGCCGTCAGGGTGTTGCCTGCGCTTTGAGCCGGTCGACGAGCGGGGTCCCGATCCCGGTCGCCGGGGTGAGGACACCGGCGGCGTGGGGCAGGCGGTCGCGGTCCAGTGCCAGGCAGAGCACCCTCTGGCCGAGGATCACCGAGGTGGCGGCGCAGCCGGGGTCACCCTGAGCCGCCACCTGGCCGACGTACCGGACGCCGGTCGAGGTGCGCCCGTGGACCTGCTCGCCTGGCTGGCCCGCTCGGCGTCGGCCCGGGCGTGTTCGAGCTGCTCCTGGTGGTCGGACAGCTCGGCGTAGAGGGCGAGCATGCCGCGGTTGGTCTGGTCGAGTTCGGCCCGCAGGGCGGCGGCCTCGGCGTCGGTGTCGGCCAGCAGGGTGGCCAGCTGGTCGATGCCGGCCAGGGCGGCGGCCAGGAGCCGCCAGGTGTCGAGGCCGGCGCGGTCCTGGTCGGCTGGCCGGGCGGTCATGGTGCGGCCGCGTCGGGTGCCGGCTGGTTGCGCACGACGAGGACGGTGGCGTCGTCCCTGTCCCGGGTGTGGTCGCGAAGGAGGGCGGCGGCGGTGACGGCCGGGTCGTGGTTGAGGAGGTCGGCGGGAGAGGGCAGGTCGAGCCGGCTGCGTAGGCCGTCGGCGCCTGGACCGGACCCTGACCACCGCGCGCGTACTAATAGACAGTTCAACGGTATATGCTGCCGGGGTGGCCAGGCGGACCATGCAGGAGGCGACCTTCCTGATCCTCACCGCCCTGGCCGGGGGCCGCCAGCACGGTTACGGGATCATCTGCGAGGTCGCGGCGATCTCAGCCGGGCGGGTGCGGCTGCGGGCCGGAACGCTGTACTCGGCGCTGGACCGCCTGCGCCTGGACGGGTTGGTCGAGGTGGACGGCGAGGAGATCGTGGACAGCCGGCTGCGCCGTTACTACCGGCTCACCCCGAAAGGCGCCAGGCAGTTGGCCGCCGAAGCGGCGCGGCTGCACTCCGACGCAGCGACCGCCTTGGCCCGGCTCGGCGTGGTGGGAGGGACCGCTCCATGACCAAGTCCATGAACGCGGCCGTCGACCTGGAGGGCGGCTATCGGCGCTGGCTGCGGTGGTATCCGGCGTCCTTCCGCCGGGAGTACGGGCCGGAGATCCTCGGCGTCCTGATGGCGGGCGCACGCGAGGGCCAGCGCCGGCCGGGTCCGATGGAGTGTCTGGACCTGGTCAGCGGCGGTGTGTGCGTGCGGCTGCGTCCGCGGGTGCCTCGGTCGGCGCGATCGGCGTTCGCGGCGATCCAGCTGGCGTACCTCGGCGCCGCCGTCGAACTCGCCGCCGCGATCACCCTCGTGGCGACCGTCCGCGACGTCAGGTCGGCCGTGTTCAGCCGGAATCCCGGGTACACCGAGGGGCAGTGGCATGCGGCCGTGGCTGGCCACATCGTACCGAACGCCGTCGCGGCCGGTCTCGCGGTCGTTTTCTGGCTGTGGATGGCTCGGCTGATCGGTCGTGGATCTCGCTGGGCGCTGCCGGTATTCGCGGCCTTCTTCGCGCTCAATATCTACGGCCTGGTGACCGGGCTTCTGCGGGATTCGGCGGTGTACGCGCGGCCGGACCTGGCCGCCGGTATTGTCGTCTGCCTCGTCGAGCTTGCCGCGGTCGTCTGCATCTTCCGAGTGAGGTTCGACGCTCCATCGGCCGCCGGTCACGATGCTCCCGGCAGGTAGCCGCCCGGGACACCGCGGGCCGGCCGTGGCGGTCGATCACCTGTCGAAACGGTTCGGCAGGCGTGTCGCGTTCGAGGACATCTCGTTCGAGGTGGGCCGGGGCGAGGTCTTCGGCTTTCTCGGGCCCAACGGGGCCGGGAAGACGACGACGGTGCGGACGCTCGGCACGCTGGTCGCACCGACCGCGGGCGCCGCGACGATCGCCGGCCTCCCGCTCCGGCCCGAGAACGGTGTCGAGATCCGCCGCCGGATCTCGGTCATGCCCGAGTCACCGGGGCTGTACCTGCGATTGAGCGTGATCGAGAACCTGGAATGTTTCGCCGACCTTTACGAGCTGGCCGAACCGGCGGACCGTATCCAGCGCGCCCTGCGGGCGGTGAGCCTGGCCGATCGTGCCCGCGACGCCTGCGGCACCCTGTCGAAGGGCCTCCGCCAGCGGGTGGCCCTGGCCAGGGCCCTGCTCGGTGATCCCGACGTTCTCTTCCTCGACGAGCCCACCTCGGGGCTGGACCCGGCCGCCGCCCGGGACGTCCACGAGCTGATCGACGGGCTCCGCCGGCGCGGAGTCACGATCTTCCTCACCACCCACCGCCTCGACGAGGCGGAACGCTTGTGCGACCGCGTCGCAATCCTGAACAGAACGTTGCGAATGATCGGCCGACCCGACCAACTGCGCGAGCGGCTGTTCGCCAAGACGCTCACGGTCCGTACCCGCGTCCCGCTCGCCGAGCCGGACTGCGTCTTCGGTGGTCTTCCGGCGGTCGAGAGCTGGCGCCCGGACGGTACGGCCGGCTACGTCCTGGCCGTGTCCGACGCGGCGGTCGCCGCGCCGGCCGCTGCCCGCGCGCTCGTCGCCGCCGGCGCCGACGTGCTGTCGATCGGCGAGTCGCATCACTCGCTCGAGGACGTCTACCTCAAGCTGATCGACAAGGAGGGTGGACGATGACAATCAGCCGCCGACGCGTCGGCGCCGTCGTCCGCAAGGAGCTGCGCGAGTTCCGGCGCAACCGCTCCCTCACCGTGGGGATGGCGGTCATCCCCGCCATCTTCTGCGTCCAGCCGCTTGTCAACGTCCTCACCTTGAATTCCGCGGCGTCGGTACCGCTCCGCCGCGAGCACGTCCTGCTGTACTTGCTCGCTATCCCGGCCCTCGTGCCGTCCCTTATCGCCGCCTACTCGGTGGTCGGTGAGCGCCAGCAGGGCACGCTCGAGCCGGTGCTCACCACGCCGATCCGCCGCGAGGAACTGCTGCTGGGCAAGGCGCTGGCCGCCCTGCTGCCCTCGATCGCCGTCGCCTACGTGGTGTGCGGGCTGTTCCTGGCCTGTGTCGAGCTGTTTGCCCTTCCGGGTGTTGCCTCCGCGCTCGTCCGCCTCCCGGACCTGCTCGCCCAGCTCGCGTTCACCCCGCTCCTCGCCGGCTGGTCGATCTGGATCGCCATCCTGATCTCCACCCGGGCCAGCGACATCCGCGCCGCACAGCAGTTCGCCACGCTGGCCGGCCTCCCATCGGTCGCCGCGACCACGCTCGTCGCCCTGAACGTCATCACACCGTCCCTCACCACCGCCCTCGTCGCCGCCGCGGTGCTCCTGCTCCTGAACAGAACCGGCCTGCGACTCGCGTCGGCGACATTCGACCGCGAGCGGCTCATCACCGGCACCAAATGACGGGGCCGCTATAGCTACGTCGACCTGAAGCAGTCGGCCGGCTGGGCTTCCCCCCTTAGCGTGGAGACATCGCCGGTGAGGAGGTGGGCGATGGCAGAGGCACGTCGGAGGTTCGACGAGGACTTCAAGCAGGCGGCCGTACGGCTGGTCCGCGAGACAGGCAAGCCGATCGCGCAGGTAGCCCGCGAGCTGAGGATCGACGAGGGGACGCTCGGGAACTGGTGCGCCCAAAACCGCCGCCGGCAGGGCAGCGGGGCGCTGAGTGAGAGCGAGCGGGAGGAGTTGGCCCGGCTGTCCAAAGGAGAACGCCGAGCTGCGGATGCGGTGCGACGTGCTCAAGCGCGGCGCGGCCTTCTGGGTCAAGGATGCGATGAGGCATGTGGGGTGCACGTGACCACCCTGATGCCATCCGCGGTGAACACGGCGTCGAACGACGCCGGGAACTTGCCATCGCGGTCGCGGATCAGCAGCCGGAACCGGCCGGCATGCCCGCCCGTCTCGACCAGCAAGTTTCGGGCCTGCTGGGTGACCCACGCGCGCCCTCATGGGCGCGCCGATGGGGATAGGTCCAGCGGCGGCGGACCAGCTCACGATGCCACCGCAACAGCGTCGCCGGGGTGACCAGGAACGCCGACCAGCGCTCCCGCGGCAGCAGCCGAGCCAGCATCGCCAACACAAGCCGGTCTGACGGGGTGTCGCGAGGGCGGGCTACCTGCCGGCGAAGCACCGCCAGTTGATGGCGCAGGACGGCGATTTCCACCTCCCTCGCCTCGGCCGACCGCCCGAGGCCGACCAACCCCACCACCCGGCGCACCACCAGCACCACTGCCGCCCCCGTCACGGGCGGGCAGCCTGCCAGACGCCCATCCTGCCTGTTCAACGGCCCGAACCCTCGACATGCACCCCACAGGCCTCAACCGCAGCCCGCAATAAGCCGGGTAACCGTGAACTCCCCGCTCGGGTTGTCGAGCACAACCTGATCCGGCTGCATGCTGCCGGTCACCCTCAGTGGCTGCCCCAGCGTCGTGAACGTGCCGTCGAACCGGGACCCGTCCAGCCGGCCGCGGACGTCGAAGGCGAGGCCCTGCCCTGCCGAAGCACCCGCGACGTACGTCCCGGTGACCACCCCGCCGTGCTC
>WNFX01007735.1_pt1 | contig 10063 bp, 14 predicted proteins | sample 5400111 | NCBI WGS metagenome assembly WNFX01 (sample SAMN13153363, study PRJNA577476) | soil metagenome | isolation source: 40 cm soil or saprolite under grassland replicate 1 | place: USA:California | collected 2016-06-15 | reverse complement strand
GGCCGAACCCATTCCCGGCCAGGCACGGCCCCTCCATGGCGGTGACGTTGATGCGGTCAAGCACTCTAGCCCAGCCCGCAGGACCCTCGCGGCAGCGGTTCCCGGCCATGACGCCGCGTTCGTGACCGGCCGGCCGGCCAGATAGCTTGGGAACAGATCCCGGTCAGCGCGCCCGGCCGAGCAGTGGGCGCCATGGACAGGAGGCACAGATGCCCGACGAGACCCGCCACGAGTCCGCTGACCTCGCGGATTACCAGGTGAAGGACGCATCAGACACGCTGGAGGGGGACCCGGGGGACGACCCGCTCGACCGGGGGGTGGCTCCCCCGGAACGCTGGTCGGCCGGGATGAGGTTCGGCTCCACGCCCGCGGAGCAGGAGGACGGCGAGTCCCTCGATCAGCTGCTCGCCGAGGAGGAGCCGGACACCGCCTTCGAGGCCGATGACGAGCGGCTCGAGGACATCGCCGGGGACGAGGACGCGGGGGACGAGGACGTCGACGGGCTGCTGCTGGATGATGGGCCGGATGCCCGCGCGGGCCGGCTGGTCGCCGACGACGAGGGGGCCCATCCGGACGCCGAGGCCGATCTTGTCGCGCATGACGCCGGGATCGACGGCGGCGCGGCGACCGCGGAGGAGGCGGCGGTGCACGTCGTGGAGGACGACGACACCGACATCCGCTCAGGCGACTGAACTGATCATCCGGCCGACATGTCGAGCAGCGCTCGGCAGACATCCCGGATGTCGATGATCCCGCTGAGACCGGCGTCGCCGACGACCGGCAGGTGCCGGAAGTGACCGGTGGTCATGGTCTCGGCCGCGTCGGCGATGCTTGTCTCCGCGGTGACGACGGTCGGGCCGGTGGTCATCACGTCGCGGATCCGGACCTCGTTCACGTCTTTCCCGTCCGCCACCGTGTGGACGATGTCGGCCTCGGTGATGATGCCCAGCGGCCGGTTGTTCTCCTGGCCGTCCAGGACCACCAGAGCGGTCGCGCCGGCGTGTCTCATCAGGTACGCGGCCGCGGCCACGTGGTCGTTCTGGTCGACGGTCGTCAGCGGTGGCCGCATGACGTCCCCCACGGTGGCCGGGGGACGGTGCCGCTGCCCGGGCGGCTGCTGCGCAGAGGTCTCTGCCATGATCTGCTCCGTTTCCGCGATGCGGCGGATCCCAGAGATCCGGTCATCCTCTCCTAAGTCAACCCGCACTACCCAAACCGCGGCCGGCCGCACGGCATTCCATATCACCGGGAGCCGGTGGGGTCCCCGCCATCGGCCAGCTGTCACCGGGAGCCGGTGGGGTCCTCGCCATCGGCCAGCTCCAGGGGCATCGAGATCCGGGCGAAGACGACGTCGGGGTGGCCGCGCAGCGCGGCGGACAGGACAAGATCGTAGTGGTTGTGCAGGAACTCGTAACGCAGCTTACTGGGAGGACCACCGGGATCAGCACGACGATCTGCTTGTCGTGATGCTCGCGGAGCCGGTCGATGAACGCCACCAGCGGCTCCGCCACCGACGCGTACTCGGTGTGCAGCACCTGCAGCGGCACGCCGGGATTCCAGCGGGCCCACTGCTGTTCCAGCTCGCGGCCCCGCCCGGTGCTTCCGTCGGCGTCCTCGAGCACCACGGTCACGGCGATCACGTGCTCGCTGATGGACAGGGGCCTCCCCGATGGCGTACTGGGCCAGCCGGGACACCGCGGCCACCGGCACGACCACCATGGTCGGCCTGACCGACGTCAGGGCGTCCAGAGACGGGGCCGACAGCCCCTCCACCGGGGTGATCCGCTCCTTGGACACATCGCGCGCCCGGAGCGGCGGCCCGATCAGCCAGCGCCATACCGCGACCGCGACGCTCTGCTCGGCCGGCTGTCCTTCCGACACGCCCGTACTCTGACGATGAAGCCCGGTTTAGACGACGAGCGAGGGCTCGTCGGGCGCGGAGAGGCTGAGCACGGCCCCCACCACCGCCGGTGAATCGCTGATCTTCGCCTCGAGCGCCCGCAGCCGGACGGCCACGTGTGATTCGGTGTCATCGCCGGTGAGATCGACGTCGCCGATCACCGAGACCATCCGCGGCCCGACGACCTCCAGCCGCAGATAGGTCACCCGGGCTACCTCCGGCATGTCCATCAGGGCCCGGATGGCCGCCGCGCGCACCCGGGAGTCGGCCTCCTCGCCGACCAGGTAGCGCCGGTTGCAGTTGATCAGGACGATCGCCACGACGGCGAGCAGCAGGCCGACCAGGATCGATCCGATGGCGTCCGGGACCGGGGAGCCGGTCAGCTGGTGGGCAGCCAGGCCGGCGGCGGCGATGACCAGGCCGGTCAGGGCGGCGGAGTCCTCGGCGAACACCGCCCGCAGGGTGGGATCGGAGGTGGCCAGGACATGCTCGATGAGGTCCCGCTGGAACGATTCGGCCTCGGGCCTGGCCTGCCGGACCGACCGCAGGAAGGAGGTCCCCTCCAGCACGAAGGAGACGGCCAGCACGACGTACCCGACCAGGAAGTTGCTGGCGGGCTCGGGGTTGATGAGCTCCTGGATGCCGTGCGCGACGGAGATGGCGGCACCGGCCACGAACAGCCCGACCGCGGCCAGCAGCGACCACACGTAGGCTTCCCGTCCATGACCGAGCGGGTGCTTGGCGTCGGGCGGGCGGCGAGACCGCCGGTTGGCGATCAGCAGCAAGATCTCGTTGCCGGTGTCCGCCCACGAATGCGCCGCCTCGGCCAGCAGCGACGCCGACCCGGTCACCACGGCGGCGGCGGACTTCGCCACCGCTATCAGCACGTTGGCGCCGAAGGCAACCAGCACGGTGACGAGGCTCTCGGACCCGTCGGCATCGGCGGGCACCTGCAACGACCTGAGCAGGTCGTAGGATCTACGGGTTGCAGTCCCGGCCGGGACCGGCGCCGGGGCCTGCTCGCCGCGCTGTTCGCGCGCCACGAACCATTGGTAACACACCGGTGCCGGCACGGGAATGGCGGCTGCGGGTGCCCGCCGGGCCGTCTGGCTCAGCTGAGCTGCTTCACCAGGTGGATCTGGTCGTATCCGCGCGGGTAGTCCGGCGTGCGGCCGCACTCCTCGTAACCGAGGCGGGCGTAGAAGCCGGGCGCCTGGAACGAGTGGGTGCTCAAGGCCACCTGGCCACAGCCACGGCGGCGGATCTCCCGCTCCGCCGTGGCCAGCAGCCGGGTGCCGAGGCCCGATCCGCGCTGGTCATCGCGCACCCAGAGGAACTCGACGTAGCCGCATCCGCCCCACGTCCATCCGAACAGCCCCCCGCGCAGGTCACCACCGTCGCCGCGGGCCGAGACGCACAGCAGCCGGCCGTCGGAGCAGCCGGTCGCCGCCGCGTTGAAGGCGTTGATCTCCGCGTCGAGGCGCTCCCGCAGGCCATCGTCGGCGTCGCCCATCACGAGCGCGGCCTCATCCATCGTCGGCTCCTCTCCGCGGCGGGCCAGCCCTGGCCCGCACGACGCCGCCCGCAGTCTTCCAGCCAAGTTCCCGGTCACGGGCGGGCGGCACCACCCGCCACGATGCCATCGTTCTGCGCGACCGGATCATGACCGGCCTGGAGCACCTCAGCCTCGCCGGCCCGCGCGACGAACTCACGGTGACCGTCATCGGCGGCGGCGCGACCGGCGTGGAACTCGCGGGCAGCATCGCCGACCTGCGCAACATCGCCCTCGCCGCCTCCTATCCCGAAATCGACCGCGGCCGTGTGCACGCGGCGCTCATCGAGCAGGCATCCGCGCTGCTCGGGCCCTTCCACCCCGCGCTGCGCGACTACACCCGCCGTCAGCTGATCAAGCGCGGCGCCGCCGCCAAGGCCTCTGGCCCGGCGTCCGTGAACCATGCCGGGTGCAGGTGAACGGAGAGCGCGGAGCCGGGCGGGGCGTCACCCGGCCGCGAACAGCTGCCAGGTGTCGGGCACGCCTTTGAACATCCCGGAGCGCGTAAACCGCGTCTCGGGCGCCCTGGCCATAGTCCCCCTCTTTGGCCAGCGACGTTACTCCACCCGCCCAGGCCAGGAAGCCGCACAGGCGCCGTTGTACGCCAGCGCGGCCCGCATGCCCGGCATAGGCTTGTGAGAGGTCACAACACGGCCCTGCGGCAGGCCGGGAGGTGCCCGATGCTCGTGCTGCTGGTGGTTCTCGCCGCGACCGAAGCGCTGACTCCTGCCTGACATCCCGGCCCGCCTGCGGGCCAGCGGAGGAGAGCCATGGACATCACCCAGCTGATCCTGGACGACCACCACGAACAGCGCCGGCTCTTCGCGATCCTGGAGCAGATCGACCCCGCCGACACCGGCACCCTCGAGGCGATATGGGCACGGCTGTCCGCGTTCCTTGAAGTGCATGCCGCCGCCGAGGAGGAGATCTTCTACCCCGAGCTGCTGCGGGTGGGCCTCAGCGCGGGCGGCGCGGCGGGCGCCGAAGCGGAAACGCTGGACGCGATCCACGACCACAACGACATCCGGGACGCGATCGCCGCGGTCGCCGGGCACCAGGCAGGAACCGGCGAGTGGTTCGCGGCGGTCGCCGCGGTGAACGTGGCGAACGGCGACCACATGGCCGAGGAAGAGCGCGAAGGTCTCACCGACTTCCGCCGCCGCGCCGGGCTTCAGCTGCGCCACGGACTGACGGTGGCCTTCGCGGCCTTTGAGGCGAGGCACTTCGCGGGCGTCCCGGCGGTGGACAAGGACCCCGAGGCGTACGTCCGGGAGGCAGAGCAGGGTCTCGCCGCCGGCGGCGTCATGGGCAGGCCAGACGGATCGCTCGGCATCGGCGGCCTCGGCAAAGAGGCGGGCAGAGGAGCTCATTAGTCCGCGCGCGGTGCCGTCCCCGCGGGGAACAGGGCGCAGGCCGCCGGTGTTTTACTAATGAACATTGTGATGGACTAGAGAACAGATAATGGCGCAGTGCATTACATGCGGGACCGAATTGCATCCCGAAAGAGCGCAGAAGTATAACTACTGCATGGCCCCTGAGTGCCAGGAGAAAAACGCAAAGGGCCTGACCATGGTCGCCGTGGGGATGAACAAGGCGGCCGAGGAGTTGATGATCCTGGACGAGGGCACCGCCGAGGACCTGGCCAGCGGCAAGTACCGCGACCAGCGGCGGGGTTCCTTCGGCACGTCCGCCGCGGGCCCTGGGCCCCGGACCGCTCCGCGCGCCAGCGGGCCCTCCGCGCGGCCGGCCGGAGGTGCCAAGCCGTTGCCGAAACGGCCTTCACCCGCCCCCGCACCGGCTCCCCGTCCGTGGACGCCGCGGCAGGAAAGACTCGCTCTCATCTACAACGAGCAGGGGCTCCGGCCGGCCGAGATAGCACAAAAGCTCGGCGTCAGCCCCTACATGGCGAGCCAGATTGTCCTCGCCGCCAGGAACCGGGCGAAGGGCTGACCGCGGGCGGGCGCCGCACCCCTTCCCGGTCATGGCCATACCGGGCGGGCGGCGGTGGCCTGAGCGGGCTCCGCGATAGGCTGGCGGGCCATGACGAGCGAGCCCAGCATTATCGTGCAGCTGCCGCGCGACGGCGCGGTCGACCGTCAGCTGCGTGCGGATCCGCCGCCCAGCCTGGCCAGCGGCCAGGTCGTGCTCGACCATGTCCTGGCCGGCCCGGACGGGCGCCTGGAGCCGCCCGAGGCCGGTGAGATCGTCATGTCCGTGCTCTCACCCGAGGCGCTGCGGGAGCCGTCTGAGGTCCGGGACGTCATCCGGCAGGCTCCCGCCGAGCACGAGCCGCTGGTGATCATCGTGGAGGCCGCCGAGGAGCTGCGCGAAGACGAGCTGGCCGTGGTGGTGGACGTGGCCGAGCGCGCGCACCGCCAGGTCATCATCCGGGTCATGGCAGACGCCTGACCGGAAGGCGACCGGGCGCGCGCGGGCCCGCGATGTCACCGCCGCCCGGGGTGCCACTCGCGGCGGAGCAGGCCATACAGCAGGTCATCGGTCCACTCGCCCTTGGCCCAGGTGCTCTCGCGCAGGTGGCCCTCCCGGCGCATGCCCAGCCGCTCCAGCACCGCGGCCGATGCCGTGTTCCGCGCATCGCAGCTGGCGGTGATCCGGTGCTTGGCCCGCCGGCCGAACAGGTAGCCCACCAGCAGGCGGGCGGCCTCGGTGGCGTAGCCGTGGCCCTGGTGCCCGGGAGCGATCGTGAACCCTATCTCGCACTGGCGGGGGTCACCGGCGTGCGGCATGGCCGCGCAGTCGCCGATCAGCTGCCCGGCCGGGTGCAGCACCACGGCGAACTGGAACCACTCCCCGGCCGTATCGGGATGCTGTTTCATCATCTGCCGGGCAAAGCGCTCGCCCTCGTCCCGCGGGTAGGGCGCGTCCCAGCTCTGGAAGCGGGCCACCTCCGCGCGCGAGCGGTACGCCACGAACTCCGCCACGTCCGCCAGCTGGAACCGGCGCAGCAGCACGCGCTCCCCCGCCAGCTCGGTGAAGCTCTCGTCGGGCATGACCGCTCCTTACGTCGCCCCGGGCGCCCGAGTGTACGTAACGAGAACGCCTGCGCACGGCCCGGGTTGTGGTGAACTGTGCCGGTGCATTCGCGCCTTGTCCTGGCGGCCGCCATCGGCGCCGGCCTGTTGGCGGCCGCCTGCGGCGGGCCGCCGGCCCCGGCACCGCCCCGGCCGTGCTGTGGCTGGCCTGGGATGCCGCCAGGCACACGCTGAAGCCGGCGATCACCCTGGTGGACGGGTTCCAGAACGCAACTGGCGACCGCTGGGGCCGTCCCGTCGACGCGGTGGCGGGCCCGGACGGCGCGCTCTACGTGAGCGACGACACTGCCGGGGCGGTCTACCGCCTGGTGCCGCCCGGCTGACCGCGCTGCCGGTGCTCAGTGGTGATTCGTGGTGAGGTGATGCCCACGCTCGCGGGCCAGCCGGGCCAGCAGGTCGGCGGCCCGGCCGGAGTCCTTCGCCACCTCCCAGCGCTCGGTCGCGCTTAACTGGTAAACCATCCGCCAGTAGTTGCGCTCCGGGCGGCCGTTGATGTGGCTCAGCCGGTACAGCACCCTGCCGTCCGCCTTCAGCACCCACGCCCACGTCAGCTGCCCGAGGTCGCTCGTGTAAGTGGACTCGATCCGCCCGATTTCACGCGCGGTGAGCCTGGCCACGTGGTACCCCCCTTCCCCCGGATGACCCCGGTCGGGTCCCGGAGGCAAGCTCCCTGGTAGCACAATGTAATTGAACGACAGCATATCCGAAGCACCCTGGGCTCGCCGAGCGTAGCCGGTAATTAACGCCTGGTAACAAGGCGTGGCGTCCCCGGCAGCGCCGCCAGCGGCGTGTCAAGGCGGGCGCGTGGCCAGCGGGTAGCGTTGCCGCGTCGGAAGGATCCAGCGATGCAGGTCTTCCTCGAAACGCAGCGATTGGTGCTCCGCCGGTTCACGATGGCCGACGTGGACAACCTGGTCCGCCTCGACGCCGATCCCGACGTCATGCATTTCATCACCGGCGGGATACCAACGGCCCGCGACGAGATCGAGAACGAGTTCCTGCCCGAGTTCCTCGACTACTACGAGCAGCTCGAGGGGTACGGCTTCTGGGCGGCCATCGAGAAGGCGACCGGGGAATTCCTGGGGTGGTTCCACTTCCGGCCGCGCGAGGAGGCCGGCCCGGACGAGGCCGAACTCGGCTACCGGCTGCGCAAATCGGCGTGGGGCAAGGGATACGCCACCGAGGGGTCACGCGCGCTGATCAGCAAGGGCCTCACCGATTTCGGCGTGCAGCGGGTGGTCGCGGAGACGATGGTGGTGCACGTGGCCTCCCGGCGGGTGATGGAGAAGGCGGGCCTGACGCTGGTGCGGACCTTCCACCAGCCCTGGCCGTACCCGATCGAGGGCGACGAGCTGGGCGACGTCGAGTACGCCCTGGACAGGGCCGACTGGGAGCGGCGGCAGCAGGCCGGGCGAGCCGGGGCCGGGACGCCGGGGGAAGCGCGGGGATGACTGGCTACTTCGACCTCGGAAGCCACCACCGGCGGGTGTCGGCCTCGTCGCCGGATGCGCAGCTGTGGTTCGACCGGGGGCTCATCTGGGCGTACGCGTTCAATCACGAGGAGGCGGTCCGCTGCTTCGAGCGGGCCATCGAGGCCGACCCCGGCTGCGCCATGGCCCACTGGGGGGTGGCCTACGCGATCGGCCCGAACTACAACAAGGCGTGGGATGCCTTCGACCCCGCCGATCTGGCGGCGTCGCTGGCGGAGGCGTTCACGGCGGCCCAGCGGGCGCTGGCCTGCGCCGGCGGCGCGGCCCCGGCCGAGCAGGCGCTCATCGCCGCGGTCGCTGCCCGCTACCCGGCGCCGGCGCCGCCGGTGGATGCGGCGGCATGGAACGAGAGCTACGTCCGGGCGATGCGCCAGGCCTACCTCGATCACCCGGGTGACCTCGACATCGCTGCCCTGTTCGCGGACTCGCTGATGAACGTGACGCCGTGGCAGCTGTGGGATCTGCGGTCCGGCGGGCCCGCGCCCGGCGCGCACACCCCGGAGGCGAGGCGGGTGCTGGAGCTGGCGCTGGAACGGCCGGCGGGCATGGTACATCCTGGCGTGCTGCACATGTACATCCACCTGATGGAGATGTCGCCTCACCCCGAGCGTGCCCTGCGGGCGGCCGACTCGCTCCGCGCGCTGGTGCCGGACGGCGGCCACCTGCTTCACATGCCGACCCACATCGACGTGCTGTGCGGGGACTACCGGCGGGTCGTCGCCTCCAACTCCGACGCGATCGCGGCCGATAAGCGGTTCCTGGCGCGTGAGGGACCGATGAACTTCTACACGCTCTACCGGGCGCACAACTACCACTTCAAGATCTACGGCGCGATGTTCGCGGGCCAGCAGCATGCCGCGCTGCAGGCCGCCGACGAGCTGCGCGCGGCCCTCCCCGAGGAGCTGCTGCGCACCGAGACTCCCCCGATGGCGGACTGGCTCGAGGGCTTCGTGCCGATGAGGATGCACGTGCTGATCCGCTTCGGGCGCTGGCCGGACATCATCGCCGAGGCGCTGCCGGGCGACCAGGCTCTGTACTGCGTGACGACCGCCATGACGCACTACGCCAAGGGCGTCGCGCTGGCGGCCACTGGCGACCTCGGCGGGGCCGGGGAACAGCGGCGGCTGTTCCGGGCCGCAGCCGGCCGGGTCCCCGCCAGCCGGACGGTGTTCAACAACACCTGCCTGGACATCCTCGCCATCGCGGCGGCCATGCTCGATGGCGAGCTGGACTACCGCCGGGGCCGCCACGATGCCGCCTTCGCCCACCTGCGCAGGTCCATCGAGCTCGACGATGGCCTGCCCTACGACGAGCCGTGGGGCTGGATGCAGCCGGCCCGCCACGCCTACGGCGCCCTGCTGCTGGAGCAGGGCCGGGTGACGGAGGCCGAGGCGGTCTACCGGGCGGACCTCGGGCTGGACGGCACCCTGCCGCGCGCCTGCCATCATCCGGGCAACGTGTGGGCGCTGCACGGCTACCACGAGTGCCTGGTCCGGCTGGGCAAGCAGGAGCAGGCCCACATCATCGGCCAGCAGCTTGAGCTGGCGGCGGCAGCGGCCGACGTGCCGGTCACCGCTTCCTGCGCCTGCCGTCTCGGCCCGCACGCGGGGTAGCGCCGCCGGCCGCGCGGGCCCGGTTGCTGGTTCAGGGAGCCACGTCGAGGTGCATCCGGGTTCCCGGGCCGAACCGCGTCTGCACCTCGCGATCGGCGATGAAGCCGGCCTTTCCGTAGAAGACGAGCGCGTGCGGGTTCGCGGTCACCTCGATCCGGCCGGCCCCCAGGTCCCGTGCGATCGCCACCGCGTCCAGCACCAGTGCCCGGCCGGCTCCCTGCCGCATCCAGCCGGGGTCCACGAACAGGTCATCGAGCTCGATGACGTCCCCGGCCGGCAGCGAGGTGGCGAAGCCGGCGATGCGGCCATCGGCGGTGGCGACCCGTGTCCGGCGGTCTTCCCCGAGGCCCGGGAATTCCAGCGCATCCGGGTTGGCCAGCAGGGTCATCCGGTCACCCTCGTTGGACAGCGACGCGCGGCGGTAAACATCCCGCAGCACAGCCACGTCGGCGGGC
>WNFX01007733.1_pt1 | contig 10067 bp, 11 predicted proteins | sample 5400111 | NCBI WGS metagenome assembly WNFX01 (sample SAMN13153363, study PRJNA577476) | soil metagenome | isolation source: 40 cm soil or saprolite under grassland replicate 1 | place: USA:California | collected 2016-06-15 | reverse complement strand
GTTGAGCTATCGGTTGAGCTATCGGTTGAATCCTTTGAATCAGTTGAATCCTTTGAATCAGTTGAATCCTTTGAATCAGTTGAATCCTTTGAATCAGTTGAATCCTTTGAATCAGTTGAATCCTTTGAATCAGTTGAATCCTTTGAATCAGTTGAATCGCTTGAATCATCACTACTGCTATCTCCGGAATCTTCCGCAAATACCGCAGTAATCAATTTAATTTTATTCGAAATATCACCATTTGTAAGTAAGGGATGTAAAATTATAGAGCTAAGAATTGCAATAAGAAATATTATAGAAAATTTATTCATTCTTAAGTTAAAGAAAAATCAGTTGTTTAAACTTTTTGACTAGTTTTTATACTACTAAATATTCTTGATTAGAAAAATCGAACTTACTTCAAAGCAAATAATGACATTGGATAAATTCGTCTTCTTAAACCCTTATTTTGGTAAACTGGAACGCCCATACGATAGGACTTGAATATGACCAGCTATTGACAAAAAGAATTTTAAAAAGTTAATTTAATATGCGATGATATTAGCAATGGAATCATTAGAAAAGCTATCAAGGTACAAATTTCTTCTTATAGGCTTATTTCTGGCATTTTTTCTGTTGTCGACTACAATTGGAATTAGATCTGAAAATGTAACGAATGAAAACAAACCTCAATCATCTGCTGAAAATAGCGAGAGTCCCTTTTCATTAGCCGTAATAAAAGACTATTCTGAAATTATTGGAGTTATTTTAGAGGCTATTGTGATTTTATTACTGTATAAAACGGTAAAGGATTTTGCTGAATTAGCAAAAGTAAGCAAATTACAAACAGAAGTCAGATTCAGGCCTTGGGTGGGACCCAGTGGAGGATTTGAGTTCTTAAGGGAAGACGGGGATAAGAAGCAATACTCCATAACAATGAAGAATTTTGGTGAGGTTCCTGCCTCGAATGTGATTGTGACTTGCACGGTTACAGATTCTATGCCTGACAAGTTATCTTTCATGAACGATAACAACAAAAATGACACCAAAAATCAGTTTCAGTTGGGGCCTCTTTTACCTGGAATGGAAAAGAGATATTGGGTTTTTATAGAAAATGAGAGATATAGAAGAGCAATGGAAGGTACATCAAATATATTCATCTTCATTTATTTTTTGTACCTATTTTCTGGTGGCAAAAGTGGCTATGGTATGATAAGTCAGCTGGACAGAAAAACTAATAATTTTGTTCATAAAGAGATGTGGATAGACTAGATAGAAAATTAGACAGATGTTTTAATTTTTATAACAAAGGTTAACTAATTTAATTATTGAGATCACCAAATATTTGATTTTGATTAGAAATTAGTCTAATTTTAAGATCATTTTTTCGTGAGGCTCTAGTCATTTCAATCTATTAAGTTTATATAGTATTAAATAAAACCGATCAATATGTTACAAAATAGAATTTGGATCGCATTGAGCATACTCGCAGGATTATTCCTTTTGACTGGAGTGCAAGGTTTGGTCTATGCACAGATGTCAAATGCAACAACAATGGGTGGAAATATGACAAATGCAACAACAATGGGTGGAAATGCTACTAATGCAACTAGTGGCGGCAATGTGACCGGAAATGTCTCTGGTTGCGGCGATAGATGTTAGTAGAGACTCAGACAATATTTGAACATGAATAATGTCTCAAAAATATTTTTTTTTCTTTAACCAAGTCCAGTAAGTGGACGTTTGTAATTTTTTTAGTTATTGTTACATTATTTGTTACTGAAAACGTAGATCATATCGTTGCAGACTTCTTAGTAGAATTTAACACGTCCAAAACAGGAATAGCTATATTCACTGTTATTTTAATTGGTTACGTATTGGGACAGACCTTTTTATTGAAATTCATGAATACAAGTAGTAGCACTTTAAAGGCCAGGTCTACTCTTATTGCAAATTTACATAGAGTAGTGTCAGTAGTACAATACATATTAGCTGCAAATGTAATTTTAATAATTATTCAGATATTTCTTTTCTCAAAGTATTCTATCATATCTTTATTATTTGTTACTTATATTAGTAATTTTTTTACGGCGGCTCTGCTTGTAATATTTGCATTAAGGTTTGTAACTTGGTATAAGAACAAGAAACAGAATTTAGGAATCTTATTATTCGCACTTGCATTTTTAATTCTGGCTGGATCTGAAGTCATAGTCGGTTTAGGTTCTGGATATAAGGTCTCTCAAAAAGACCTAATGATTACGCCTGCATCGAAGGTTGAATTCATAGATTATCCAGAAGGTAGCTTCTTTGATATATTCTTCTCATTCTATCGTTACGTTGATTACGCCTCATTTCTGCTCACCCTATTAGCTAGCGCATTGCTACTATATCATTATAGCAAAAAGACTAACACGCGTAAAATAATATTAATCATAGCTTTACCAATTTTAAGTTATACCACTACAATACTGGATGCACTGAACATATACGATACAGATACAAATCCGGATCTCTTTTCATTTTACATTTTTCAAACATTAGTTTCCATATCAGCAGGAGTTCTCTTTGCATTTTCTTTCTGGATTATTTTAAAGAAATTGCCAGAAAGTTCTATCAAAACCTTTCTAAAAATAACAGCCTATGGATTTATTCTTTTGTATATCTGTAACCACGTGAGTGTAAATACAGCGTCTTATCCTCCATACGGGGTAAATTCCCTTTCTTTGTTATCACTTTCATCTTACTTTGTCTTATTTGGTCTATATGCGTCTGCTCTTTCTCTTTCTCAGGACATAACATTGCGTCAGCACTTAAGATCTTTGGCAAAAAATGACAACAATCTACTTTCAAGTATCGGAACGGCACAAATGGAAGGTGAAGTTAAGAGAGCGGTAGGCGAGCTTAAGGATGTAGCTGACGAACAGGAGAAAGAACTTGCAGAACAAACAGGTATTGAGACGCCCGTACCAGAATCAGAAATTGAAGACTATTTGAAACAGGTTATCGAAGAGGTAAGTAAAACCAGGAAAAAATGATTAAACAGTCACTATACTATACGATGACTTGCAAATTACAGTCTTCAAATCAGCGGACAAACATTAGTGTATTGATATATGTTTAATGAGAGACTAAGGCATCAGAACGGGAAAATCATCTAAAGGAGAGGTCAAAAATATCTAAAAATGAAAATTGACGCCGGCCGATATCGTATGATTTACTTAAGAATAAAAATTTTCAGATATTGAGGATGCCATTACAGATAATCCTTCACGTAATTTGAAATAATTAGCTGTATTGTAGACTCAATTATTTTTCCATGGTTAGCATCGACTGCCGTACTTATTAATAACAAATGCTCATCTTCTAGAGGCATTGTGATCTCTTTCACCTTTTCATATTCTTCCATAGCGTATCTTGCCTTCCCAATTCTAGCAGCCAATGTATTATGAAGTCTCCATCTTTGTAATGAGATAAGGTTTGCCTTTTTGAGTTCTTCATCAGTTAGAAAGCTTTTGATACCCTCTCTCAGTCCTCCGTTTTTTACTTCACCGGTATTATCACACACGCCAACAAAACGAACTTTCGTATCAAGGTTAAGTACGTCATTACATAGTTTTTCATAATCCATATCGGATTCAATGTCGTGACTATCTAAAATACTATACTGCATATTGGTGCTAATACAAAACTAAATTAGACACCAAGTTGATTTTAATGAAGCAATGACGAAATGTGTCGCATTCCACTCATATAAGGGCGGTACGGGCAAATCGACTATTAGCGCGAATTTATCAGCATCATTGGCAAAAAAAGGGCTAACAACAGTCTTACTTGATGTCGATGTTTACGCTCCCAGTTTACAAGACTATTTTCAATGGCAACCTAAAAAATCGATAAATGACTATCTCTTCGAAAATGGTAGTGTTGATGAGGTCATACACGACTTGACTGATGTGCTAGGTAAATTTCCATCTCACAATGGGCAAGAGGATAATTCGTCAAAAGGAAAATTATTCGTAGCATTTTCTAGTACATCCAAAGATGAAATATACAAGCTTGACGGTGCAGTGAGACAAGAAGGCTCCAAGATACAACTACTAAGAAAGTTTCTTATGTTAAGAGAAGAGATTGTATCAAAGTACAATGCAGATTATATCATAATTGACACAAGCCCTGGTATTCGGTATTGGTCAATCAATTCCCTTGCTATTGCAGATACGATTTTTCTATCCTTGAAGATGGACGGTATAGATCTAAAAGGAACCAGACTCCTAGCCAGAGAAATTTATGAAAGTCTGACAAAGCTTGGAACAAAATCGTATTTATTGCTAAACAGAGCTGCAGGATATTGCTTGCCTTCTGGCCCAACGGACGAAAAAACTTTTTCCACCCAAAAAGTTTATACGAACACAGCCGGCGATCAGGAAGCAGTAATTTCTAAACTCAATGCAGATATCGGAATGGAGACAGTACTTGCTATTCCATGTTATTGTGATATTCAATTTGATAGTAATGAATTTTTGACAGCGTTAAGATATCCCGATCATCCATTTGCAGATAATATTAATACACTCATAGAAAAACTTCAGGAAATGAAGAGTTAAATATAAAATATCGCCGCTACTCAGCATCATTTAGTATATGCATGAAGTAAGGATTCCCGGGCTTTCAAGTTTAGTAGGACAGGCTACTGCGGATAAGACTGATTCTGGAATAATTTTAATTATGAGTCCTCCTGGAGGAGGAAAAACTCTCTTTTGTAGGCAGATGATTACTGACTGCTTACAAAGTGAATCAAGATGTATATATATTAATTCAAGCATAACGCCTAAAGAGTTTAAAAATCTTTTTAACAACATAGCTGACCTCAAAAATCTGAAATTTTTGAATCCGTATTTGGTGCCTGATTTGATTAATAAAGAAGATGGTGGGTCGACAAGTATGAATGATACCAAGCTTTCAGCTGCTCTTCAAGAAATTCGGAAGTTCATCAATGATTGGTCTTCATCTGGGCCTAATACGGCTGAAGGAATGCAGAAGGAATCTGCATCTACTATTAATGACCTGCCGAACTGTGTCATTGTACTTGATTCTCTCACACATTTGTTTACAATTTTTGAAGAAGATAAAGTCCTGAAGTTTGTTAACGCATTATCATTTGTTACCAAAGAATTTGAAGCGCTGGCATTGATTACTATGGCTGGTACACAATCTGGTAATGAATCTATTTTAAATAAATTAAGTTCAATTTTTGATATCGTTCTAGAGATCGATATTCAAAAGGAAAATGACAAGGTAACCCGTAAACTAAAATTATTATCAATTAAAGGCGCGAGTAGCAAATCATCTTCAACCACATTCAATATTGAAGAAGATGGTGCTTTAGAATTTGAAACTGAATTAACTGCAAAATCAAAATTATCTATTTGTGGTCTATGTAAAGCACCGATTTTGGAAGAGCCTGAGTACTACCTAGATATGCCCTTCCATCATAACCACGTTACAATTTACCAAAAGCTTGCTGGAGCATTTGGTCCAGCGCGTGTATCGGATGTTGGACCTTCAGGAGTTATAGATGCCTCATTTTTCTTTGTGGATGTTGTTGGTCTATCCGATCCTGCTCTCTCAGTGAGAAGGCAGATAGAAAAAATAGAAGCGTTAAATGATATGATAGGTCATTGCCAGATCTTCAAGAAAACATCTGATAAGAGAGTCCTTCCGACTGGCGATGGCATGGCTATCGGTTTCATGCTGAGTCCTGAATCTCCTCTCCAGCTTGGCATCGAATTGCATCAAGCTCTAAAAAAGTATAATGAGCATACGAACAAGGAAGATGGATCCTTTCTTGACGTTCGTATAGGTCTTGCGTCAGGATCTGTCTTTATAGTAAATGATGTAAATTCTAACCAGAATATATGGGGACCAGGAATTATTTTTGCCAGGCGTGTTATGGATGTTGGTGATGGAGGGCATATATTGTTAGCAGGAACTCTAGCCGAGTCCTTATTGGCGTTGGACGATAAATATCGAAACATTATAAATTTACTGGGTGAATATCAGGTAAAACATGGACAGACTATAAAGATATACTCAGCATACTCTCCTAATGAATTTGGTAATCCTGTAAAACCTTTACGTTTCAAATCTTAGTATCGATTAACCTATCAATATTATTCTAATATCCGATAAACGAAAAATGATGTCTATTGAATTTTAAGTACAGCTCTAAACCTTAATTCCCCCTTCACAACCTTGTCATAAGCAGTATTCATTTCATCCAAAGGAAATGTTTCTGTCAGGACACGAACTTTACCTTTAGCCACATAATCAAGTGCCTCATAGAGATATTCTCTGTCATTTTGCACAGAACCTATAATGCGTCCTCGATTCATCAACAAATGTCCCGTCACAATAAGAGGCTCATCGGATATCCCCATTAAAACAAGTCTTCCGTCCGGCCTTAATCCCTTTAGTGTGTCACCTGTTGCCTTGTAGGAGTTACTAGTTGCTAGGATCACATCTGCCCCGCCGGATTTCTTTAGGCCTTTTCCATCTGATATCACGACATCTGCGCCAAGTTTGTAGGCTAACTCTTCTTTATCCTTCGAATGGGTTATTGCAATTGTTTCAAATCCACATACCTTTGCATACTGAATTGCAAGATGACCGAGACCTCCCACACCAACAATTGCAATACGTTCGTGTGGCTTTGGTTCGGCAATTCTTAAACCACTATAAACAGTATATCCCGCACAGAATATTGGAGCTGCCTGTTCATATTGTAATCCTTCGGGCAATAATTGGGTCGCATCAGCGTATGCCACCATATATTCTGCGTGACCACCGGCAATATTAACACCTGTTCCGATCTGTTCTGAACAAAACAACGATTTTCCTCTTTGGCACCATTCACACCTACCACACGTGTGTTGTACCCAAGGGACCCCTACTCTGTCTCCTATTTTTCTAGTTGTAACATTTTGACCTAACTCGACTATTTCTCCAACTGGTTCGTGACCTATGGTATTAGGAAAACGTGCTGGAAGAATACCTTCTGTCATATGTACGTCTGTATAACATATTCCACTTGCATGCATCTTGATAAGGACCTGGTCGGAACCAGGCTTAGGAGTGGGCACGTCTTTTAATTGCCATTTGCCATGAACCTCTGGAACTACAGCTGCTTTCATTTTGAATCAAATTCTTTGTAAGAGAGGCCTAAAATATTTCTTTTGAGGCAAAATCAATTCAAGATAAAAATAGATCCAACTAATAAATAAAAAGAGCTCTAAATATTAATTCAAAATAAGAATTTGATCACATTGCTCTTAATTGTTCTAACCACAAATGTGTGCTCAATTATTATCGGAATCCTCAGAGTACAGGCAATGTGGCCATTTGATCAAATGTTTCCTGAACAATCACCACCTTTAACAAATCAAACTAGCAATTCAGGCCAGTCATCAGGTACGCCAACCGGTCAAGCTCCTTATTGAAGACAAACTAAAATTAGTTGAACTTGGCCTCCTTTTATTCTTAGGTCGTTACTAAGAATTTGTCTCATGTAAATGAACACCGATCTCTAAAAGTTGAACTTTTCTATGTGTATATCTTTGACTATATCTTTGACTTTCTTTTCAACAGAATAATTTTTTTGCTTTTATGCGGCGATCTACACTTATTTATACTTTATAGGATTTACATGATTATGAGTTCAGGAGGAAAAGCTAGTTCAATTATAATTGGTATCATTGCAGCGATAGTCATAATAGCGATACTTATTTTCTTAGTAAACGTCCTTGCTCCTGTAATCGTCGGTATAATTATCTTTATAATAATCATAGCAGTTGCATATTGGGTATATCAGCAATTGAGAAGCAGAGGGTAGTATAAATCAAGAATGCTTATACCATGATAATCTTGGTCACGTAAAATCTAATATAGCGGAGAATTAGAGAATCAACCGAGATACTATTATAAATCATAGTGATCATTAAATTGTATATGAATTATATAATATCACTAGTTACTCTTACAATTATATTTACGTTACCAAATATGGGTTTTGCTCAAACCACAGCCAATTCTACACAAGTAAATGATCAAGAAGTAAAGTTAATTTCACCTGTTTTACAGAAGGTCTCTGAAAAAGGAACATATTTAGTCGCGATGAAGTCTGGACAGTCATCCCTTTCAACCGGACTTAATATAGAGATAGTTTTTCTGAATAAAACATCTCCATACTTGAATGCACCACCTCCCAATTCTGAATCCAATTTATCAAGTACAGAATATACAAAAAATAGCGGCCTTGTAATACCATCGGTAATTGAAAGAACACTCCCTGTAAAAAGTTACGATATTACAATATATTCAAGTGATGGCAAGGAGCTCTGGAAGAAAACAAATCAAATCCCCCAAGGAGGGCGTGCTCCTCAAACTATCATGTTAAAGGATTATAATATTGGAAACATAACTATAAGCATCAAAAATATTATTCCGGATCCGGCCCTTGCAGATATATTACTCAAGCAAAATGGAAATAATTCGAATGCACTATTGGTTCTAAACCAATCAGCCTCCAAGGAATCATCAAGTGATTCTGTAGAATTTAAAACTAAGATCATAGTTATTTGATATAAAATTGTATGTGAAAGGAAGTTTATCCAGAGAGTAACGATTTTATTATATAAGTAGTAGTCTTTAAGTTTTTAAGATTACTTGTTCATAGTATTTGTATTGACATGGTCTTATTTTGCTAGCCTACGATATGTGCCTAACATGATTTTAGGAACTTGTACTTTTTTCTCTTGTATTTTTATTATTGAATTCTAAGATTGCCTCTAGGATATCAGATTAGAACTTGATATGCTAGTCGAGCAGAGATTTAGTTGTTTCTGACTTATCTATAATCCTTTAATACTATGTGGACTTGATAAGTGTATGGACGTAAGAATATTCGTCATCGGAATTGCGATTGGAATCGTTCTTTCAGGTGGAACAAGCGTATTGGCCATTAGTAATAGTACAGGAAACAATACAAACTCAGACATCGGTACCGCAAAGGAGCTTGAAAAACTGACTGGTAACAACTCGTTGACTAATTTGACAACACTGACTACGTTCAATCAGTCGGGGTCAAATCAAACAAACCAAACTTCAAATCAGACAGGGAATAATTCTGGACAATACCCTTAATTTTTTTGGCAAATTTATGAGGTAGAATTTTAAAGTAACGTACCTTATTCTTAAAGTAAACAAAGCTGTAAGGATTAACAGGTTTACGTTATCCCGACTAATTTAAAAACTCTATTTCTATCGCAGGTATAATTGTAAACTGAAAGGGTTTGCGTCAATGTCTAATTGTTTGTGTTCAATAATTAATATTACACAAGACATCTATCTATATGCTGGTGTATTTTTATATAAAAATTGTCAGAATCAAAGATGTTAACCTTCATAAACTTTAATGATCATATATATTCAGAATGCTAAAAAACACCTCGGATGTACTTGATATTATAAGAAAATGCAGAGAATTAAGGGATGTAGGGAATAAGTCTATGCTTTTAGAATATATCAATCAATTGTTGCCTGTAGAATTGAGGGTAAAGATTCCTTCGCTTATTACAAATGACGGAATTGATAACTTGCTGAGCTGGGTTGAGGTAAAAATTTCACCGCCCATTTATGGACTTGCAATGGCCTAAAATATTGGTTATTGATCTAACTCTATCGTAACGTAGTTCTGTTCATTTGCATAGTAGAGTAATAGTAATTGTATAATCTTATTTGAGATATTATTGCTACGAAAGACTAATGATGGATTCAAATAAACACTAAAGGGTACTCTTCATTTTTGTTGGCCTGTCAATACCTGTATAATAGTAGTCAAGTTCACCTTAATCTCACCAGAGTAAAGGTTGTACAAAAAATTGTTGGACGACCTATCTGTAAAGAAATGATATGGTTCTAGCAAAAAATGTTCAAAGGCCAGCATTACTGTTTAAGCAAGAAACTGGGCTGTAGTTTAGATTTGCTTTAATTTTCTTCCGTATCTTTGGCGTGCTCTGGTTCTGGTGCCGGTT
>WNFX01010006.1_pt1 | contig 10068 bp, 7 predicted proteins | sample 5400111 | NCBI WGS metagenome assembly WNFX01 (sample SAMN13153363, study PRJNA577476) | soil metagenome | isolation source: 40 cm soil or saprolite under grassland replicate 1 | place: USA:California | collected 2016-06-15 | reverse complement strand
CACCAACATATGGCGACCACAAACGGTTGCAATGAGGGAAAGCCGTATGACGAGAAATGGTCACGTACGGTTTGGCGAGAGGGGTAGAGAAACACGCCTACCGCAAGGTAGGAAGGTGCGCTCCGCTCCTACTCTCTTTAGCCCAATACTCGCCAATGCATACTTACATGAACTAGATGAGTTCATAGAAGAACTGCGCATCAGACGGGAAAAAGGTGAAAGGAAAAACCGAAACCCTTCCTACCAGAAACTTTCGCAAGAGAAAGCGAAACTGATAGCTCAAGGGAAGACGAAAACCAGAGAGTTTAAGGCACTCGTCCAAAAGATGAGAACCCTGCCCTCCATAGACGTGAATGATCCAAATTTCATCAGGATCAAATACCTGAGATATGCCGACGACTGGATCATCGGATTGTGTGGGAGCCATGACCTTGCTGAGGATATCAAACAAGACGTGAAAACCTTCTTGCAAGAACACCTCAAACTCACCCTGAACGAGGAAAAGACGCACATTACCAATGCGCGGACCCAGGAAGCCTTCTTCCTGGGAACCATCCTCAAAATGGGAAACAACGGCGCAGCCAAAGTGACATTGTCAACCAATACATCTGGGAAGCGGTTTAAACGTCGCTCCACAGGATGGGAAACAGTGATGAAAGCCCCAATGCCCAAACTCCTGAAGAGATTGAGCGAAAGAGGCTTCTGCACCAAAGAAGGCACGCCCACATCAAAGTCAGGTTGGGCCTTTCTCGACGTGGATCAGATAATCTCTCTATACAACGGCGTCAATCGCGGTATTCAGAACTATTATCGTTTCACCGACAACTGGCGACAGCTCAGACGAATCCAATACATTCTCCGTTTCTCGCTTGCCATGACGTTAGCGCGAAAGTTCAAAATCACCACCTCACAGGTATTCAAGCGCTTCGGAAAGCAGCCCACCTATGTCATGAAAGGCAAAGAGGGGAAAGAGGATCGAACAGTCTCATTCTACGCTAACCAGGACTGGACGAAGAAGAGAGAAGCCTTTCAGAGCGGAAAGGTTTCCGACATCGACCGAATACAGGTTGCAGCACGAATGAGAACGCGCTCCAAACCTGGGCGTCCTTGCTGCATCTGTGGAGACGCGCTAGAACAAATTGTTATGCACCATGTTCGACACATTCGGAAGCTATCCAACAAAAGGGAGGCGACAGGGTTCAACCGCATACTGCGAATGTTGAACCGGAAACAAATCCCAGTCTGTGAGACATGCCATCGGAAGATCCACCGAGGAGAATATGACGGCATCAAGCTGACAGATTTCACCTATGTCCCACGCTGAGAAAACGAACGTAGGGACTCTTGGAGAGCCGGACGCTGGGAAACCCGCAAGTCTCGGTTCGGCGGGGAGAGGTTGGTGTTCTTAGAAAAATGAAGACCCGGCCTCTTACCCGACTTGTGGTTCCTTACGCGCCTCTCGCTGCCACCCATACGTCGTCCTCTGCTAGTATAGCAGAGAAGGAAGGGAAAGGACAAGATCATGGCCATGTTGGTGTTGTATGCGCGCTGTGCCGGCCTGGACGTGCACAAGAAGACGGTGGTGGCCTGTCTGATGCTCACGGCAGCCAGTGGCAAGGTGATCCGAGAGGTGCGCACCTTTGCCAGCACCACCGCTGGCTTGCTGGCGCTGGCCGCCTGGCTGACCAGCCAGCAGGTGAGCCACGTCGCGATGGAAAGCACCGGGATCTATTGGCGTCCGGTCTTCAACGTGCTGGAAGGCTCCTTCCAGGTCATCCTGGTCAACGCCCAGCACATGAAAGCGGTGCCCGGTCACAAGACGGATGTGAAGGATAGCGAATGGATTGCCGAGCTGCTGCGTCATGGCTTGCTCTCGGCCAGCTTCATTTCCCCCAAGCCCATCCGGGACCTGCGCGACCTGCTGCGCTCGTGCAAGACGCTGGTGCAGCAACGCGCCCAGGCCATCACTCGCGTGCAGAAGGTGAAGGATTCCGCCAACATCAAGCTGTCGTCGGTGGCCTGCGATGTGTTGGGCACGAGTGGCCGTGACATGCTCGATGCCCTGCTCGCCGGAGTCAGCGACGCCGACACGTTGGCGCAGTATGCGCGCGGACGCTTACGAGCCAAGCTGCCAGCGTTGCGCGAGGCGCTGGACGGACGTGTGGATGCCACCCATCGCCTCTTGCTGCGTCAGCAGCTCAACCTCATCGACTTCCTGCAAGCCGAGATCGAGAAGGCGCGTGGGGAGATCGACGAGCTGCTCACGCCCTACGAAGGGCAGCTCAGCCGCCTCATGCAGATCCCTGGCATCGGGCGCACGGCAGCGGCCACCATCCTGGCCGAGATCGGCGTCGAGATGAGCCGCTTCCCCTCCGCCAAACATCTCGCGTCCTGGGCCGGGGTCGCGCCGGGCAACAAGCAGAGCGGGGGCAAGCGGCTGCGTGCCCCCACCAACAAGGGCAATACGCACCTGCGTGCGGTGCTGGCAGAGGTCGTCTGGGTCATCTCCCATACCCATGACAACTACCTCTCGGCCCAGTACCACCGCCTGGCTCGTCGCATCGGTAAGAAGCGAGCGATCGTCGCGGTCAGCAACAGTGTGATCGTGATCATCTACCACATGCTGCGCAGCAACCAGGACTATCACGATCTGGGCCCACACTTCTTTGAGACGCTGGATACCGAGCGGCAGCGCAGCACAGCGGTCCGCCATCTGGAGGCATTGGGCTACAAGGTGACGTTGCAAGAGAAGCAGGAGGTGCGTGCCTAGACGAGCTAGTCGGTGAAGAAGGCATGCGTGTTCCCAGCGAGAGATCCCTGGGTTGCCTTGCTGTTGCCTTTTTCCTGCTCTCTGGCTTCTTGCTGGCACATGTCCGGTCGTTGCGCGAGGCTCTCAGAGCCTTTCTGGCCGCAAAAGACGGCACCCCTCTCACTGAGCCGAAGGGGTGCCGTCTGGTTATCTGTGGTGTGCCGTGGCTTGAGAGGCCGATGCAGCGTCTCCTCGTTTCCTTATCTCCCCTCTCCTCCCCTTGGATTTTCGGAGGAAATCACAATAATTCCCCAAATGGGTCGCATACCGTCACGTACTCACCCTGACTACCAGGTCAACTTTCACCTGCTGGATGTAGCGATGCCCGGCCTGTCATGTCCAGAGAGCGTTGAGGCGAAGGTGCTTAAAATGGCTTCTCTAGCTTTTGGAGGGACATTTTGAGGGGGTAAGAGCCGGTGGTCAGATTCGAACTGACGGCCAGCGGTTTACAAATTCGTTTTCTCTCGTCTCCTCCATGGTATGATTGTCTATCCTGAGCACGAATTCAGGGAAGCGTGTCTATAGAAGTGAACCGAATTGGATGGGTGTTTTTTGGCGTTGCTGTCAACGGTTGCTGTCAAGTATGACGCACGGTTTAGGAATTTGTGTCCAACTGTCTCCTCCGTCTGGCCAACGTCTACTGCGAGCGCGAAAACACGGACGCGTGTCTATGGAGGAGTACCAGGACGAACCGGTGTCTGACGCCGTTGCTGTCAAGCGAGATGTGAGGTATTAGGAATTCGTGTTCAACTGTCTCCTCCGCCTGACCAACGCCTACTATGAGCACAAAAACACGGATTTGTGTCTCCTCTATAGTATAGAGAGTAGCAAAATGGGCCAATGTAACTCTGCTATTCAAATTCAGGTTTTTGTTTGATGAGATTATGGATTTCCACAGAAAATCCCAGAAGTTGTTTTATGTAGCTACTATGTAGTAACATTCTTTTTTGTTCAAAAAAGGTGATCGTTTTGAACAGGAAAGAAGTTTGTTTATATCCGGACATCTATGATAACGGTCCCAAGTTCGAACAAGCTCAGTTTCATTATAGACCTCTCGTATATCTGTCCTCGCTATGAAGATTTTCCTCAAATGCTCCTAGCGATCGAAGAGCTTCTTTTTGAGCTTCAGTCAAGCCGCTGGTCATGGTAATGTTCATTCCTTCGTATGGCCTCTCGTTCACGAGCGTTTGAAGGCACTCCGCTGTCTCAGTGTCCCAAATTTTAATTGTTCCATCATCACTTCCACTCACAAGGGTTTGCTCATCCTGAGTGAACATCAGCGACCTTACGCGATGAGTATGTCCGCGCAGAGTGATCGTGCAACTCTTGTCTTCTAAATAAAGCGGTGTAATTGTAGCGGATAATTCAAGCTCACTCCGTGGTGGCATTTCCCGCTTTTGTTTTGACGCTTTATTTAGTTCCCAGAGGCAAATCCATGGGTCGTCGCCTCCGCTGGCCAGGAATTTTCCATCAGGGCTAAAGGCTACTGTTCGCACCCAGTTGGTATGTCCTCGTAAAACGGCGATATTCTTTCCTTCTACCAGGTTCCATAAGCGAACGGTCTGATCCTCGCTCCCACTGGCAAGGATGGCCTCTTTTGGATGAAGGGCAATTCCTCTCACACGACCAGTATGTCCTTGTAACACCGCAAGACAACTCTCGGTTTCAGTATTCCAGAGCCTGATGGTATGATCATCACCTGCACTGATAATCATTCTTCCATCGTGGCTAAAAAGAACAGATCTGATCCAACTGGTGTGGCCGTGGAGCACTGAAATACACCTGGCTGTGTCGATATCCCAGAGCCGAATGGTGTGATCCTCACTTCCGCTCGCAAGCCTTCGTCCATCCGGGCTAAAAGCGACTGCACGCACCCAGTTGGTGTGTCCCTTCAATATATGCAGACAACGTCCCGTTTTCCTCTCCCAGAGACGAACCGTCTGGTCCTCTCCTCCGCTCGCTAACATCGTTCCATCCGGGCTAAAGGTCACGATTTTTGCCCGGTGGGTATGACTTTGTAGCATCTTACTGCACGTTGCAGATGGGAGTGTCCATATACGGATAAATGGGTCTTCAGAGATACTAGCAAGCGTATTGCTGGTGAAATGAAAAGCAAGCGACCATATGCGATTCGTGTAGCCTTGGAGCGTTTTCAGACAGGAACCAGAACGTATCTCCCATACGCGAATCGTTTGATCATCACCACCACTGACAAGCTTTTTCCCATCCAAACTCAGAGCCAACGATCTCACTCCATGTGTATGCCCTTGTAAAATGCTCACACACTTTCCGCTCTTTATATCCCATATGCGTATACTGTGATCTTCACTTCCACTCACCAGAGTTGTTCCATCTGGATGGAAAGCAAGAGACCACACACGGTTTGTATGATCATGGAGAACCTTCAAACAACTTCCGCTGTCGACATCCCATACCCTGATCGTTTGATCATCACTGCTACTAGCAAGTATTTCTCCTTGAGGGCTGGATACGACGGCTCGTATCCAGCCTGTATGTCCAACGAGCGTTTTGAAGCAATCGCCAGTCGATATATTCCAGAGACGGATCGTTTCATCAGTACTTCCCGTTGCAAGAGTGCATCCATCTGGACTGAACGAAACGGACCACACGCGGCTCGCGTGGCCCTCTAGAATCCAAAGGCAACGGCCAGTAGTCACATCCCAGAGCCGAACCGTTTGATCATCGCTGCTACTGGCAAACGTGTGCCCATCAGGGCTGAAAGCGACTGATCTGATTCGGTTGGTGTGTTCTTGCAACACGCGCAGACAGGTCCCTGTTTTCAGATCCCATAGGCGGATCGTTTGGTCGTCGCTGCTACTTGCCAGTATCTGTCCGTTGGGATGAAAAGCGACTGACCAGACGCCATCAGTATGACCAGAATAGTTCGTCAGTGCAACTCCGCTGAGTGCATGATAGAGCCAGACTTCTCCAGTCGCTGTCCCCATAGCAAGGAGATTGTCTTGAGGGCTTAATGCGACAGAAAGGACGTTACCAAATGTGCTTTTAAACCTTGACGAAATAAAATGCGCATGGGCAAAATTGACTCCCTGGAGTGCAGCCTCCTGGAGGTATACCTGCCATATAACTACATCGGAGAAGTCAGCACCTTGAAGGTTGTATCCCGCATAAATATATAACGTAAGCACGTTGCTTGCCAGATAGTTACGTTGAAGCGCATGCTTCTGCCGCTGTGAAGCCAGAACAACATCCAATTTCTGTCTGATTTCTTCTCTCCCAAATATGGAATACAGCTGCCTGGCTATTGGACTGAGAATGAGACGCTCCTGGCTCTCTCGTATGTAGTCTTTGCTGTGAGCTTTAGAAAAGGCGTAGCTTGTCCATAGCTCACTCTCCTCATGTGCAAATTCCTCACATGCCCGACGAACAATATCATTCGTGACATATTCCATAATAACTGGTTGCAAGGTAAATTGTCCTGCTTCCTTTACCTCAAGAAAGGAGCGTCGGCGCAGTGCTTCCATTGCTGCAAAAACATCGCTTTTTAAAGTATTTTGCGCTAAATCATCATACATCGTTTCCAGGGGAACAGCTTCACGCTCAATGGCTAGCCAGTAGAGGATACTACGTTCATTATTTGACAGACGTTGAAATTGATGATCAATTAATTCATCAATGTAGCCAAAAGAGATCTCGCCTTCTTGTAAGAAAGTCGCAATATTTCCTCCAAAGAGTTCTCTAATAGAATCAGAGACGAGTTTTAATGCGAGAGGGTTTCCAGCATAGAGATCAACAAGTGTTGTCCATTGTTCTTCTGAACCAAGCAGTTCCTTCTCTTTGAGAATCTCACGCCCTTCACTACTCCCAACACCACTTAAATAAAGTGTTCGTACAGGCGACAACCGGTCTTCCAATAATGTGACTTCTTTCGGCTTCTCACGGCTGGTTAGGACAAGGCAACTCTGATGCTGTGCTTCTCCAATGCTGCGGAACAACTTTCCATAGTTCTCATAACCATGAATGTATTGCCCGCCAGGTCGTTCTTCCTGCATGATAGACTCAATATTGTCTATCACAAGCAGATTACGATTTTGCTGTAAATAACGAATAAGGAGCACAACTTGCTCATCATATTCCTGTGGTAGATCAACGCGCTGTTGCCCAGAAATGTGTTGTATGCATTGTTTGATAAAATACGTCACAGGTGGAGTATTTTGTAATGAACGCCAGAAAATATAATCGAAGGATGGTTTCATCCGCTCCGCTATCTTGGCGCATAGGGACGTCTTCCCTATTCCTCCTATGCCAAGGATGGCAACAACTCGACAACGGTCATTGTCGATCCATCGGCTCAATTGGTCAAGTTCTTGATGGCGTCCATAGAAAACTCCTCCGAGCGGGGCATCACCCCAATCTTCTTTGTGGGATAATGATTGTGCTAAGAGCTTTTCTGTCGTTCTATCAAGTAAGCCCAGCTCCTCTGCATTCATCCCAAACAGTTCGCAAAGGAATTGACGATGATACGAGCGAGGAAGACTCCTTCCACTTTCCCAGCGATAAATTGTTTTATAATCGCTGTGTACTTTCTCCGCTAAAACTGCCTGGGACCAACCACGTCGTTCGCGCTCAATTTTCAACAATTCATGAAAGGGCAAGCGTTGTTCCATAAAAAACCTCAGCAATCATCGAACAAGCCCATATGCATGGATGGTGCATTTCCTAGGCATTCCTGAAATGCACCGTGAATGCCGTAGGAATGCGGTTCTCAATAGGCGTCGTTCTATAGTACATTTCTGTTAGTGATGGAGTTCATGTGACTGATGATAACTACGAGTAACAACGAGCCTGGATGCAGTAGTGCCAATTGAAGCATTGGTAATTCTTAGTGTACCACTAGTCCGTATTTGCTGCAAGAAAGATGACAATAATAGTATGTTAAGGAGATAGATTTGTTAGATAGAAATGCATTTCCGCTTTGTACGGTTATCTTGACTGCACTTGCGGTTGAATACCAGGCTGTCCGAGCTCACTTGGCTGATTTACAAGAAGAAATTCATCCAGAGGGCACTGTCTATGAAAGAGGAACATTTATCGCTCATCACCAACGCTGGGAAGTGGGTCTTGTTGAGACGCGAACGGGAATAGCGCGTGCAGCCTTTGAAGCAGGGCGTGCAATCGATTACTTCAAACCAAGTGTAGTGTTTCTTGTTGGAGTTGCAGGTGGTCTCAAGGAGGTAAACATCGGAGATGTGGTAGTTGCGACAAAAGTGTATGGCTATGAATCGGGAAAGGCCAGCAATATCTTTCAACCCAGACCAGAAATTGGTCTCTCAACATATCGCATGATTCAGCGCGCTCAGGCAGTAGCGAGAAATCAGCAATGGATGCAATGGATCAAGCCGTTTCCTCAACAGTTTCCTCGGGCAAAGGTGGCACCTATTGCAGCAGGTGATAAGGTCATAAACTCAACTAAGTCGTCTATTTGGAAATTACTCAAACAGTCGTATGGAGATGCTCTGGCTGTCGAAATGGAAGGGTACGGATTTCTTCAGGCAGTCTATGGGAACCCCCATATTGACGCTCTGATAATACGCGGTATCTCTGATCTTATTGAAGGAAAACCTTGTTCCTGTCTGTTACGGTACAGTTCTACTTGCAGAGCAGTGTAAACGACACCGTACAAAGGATGGGGAAAGAGAGATGGAACTCTTGGCATCGCAGCGACTTCAGCCAGCACCGACAGCTTGGACATGGCCTCAGGACGATCACACACCGATCGATATTACTCCCTATTACTACAACCGTAGTTGGCTCTCACTCGTAGATTCAAAAGAGAGAGAATCTGAGTGGGAGGAAACACATGACGGAAGAGGAATTGGAGCAGTGGCAAGAGGAATTTGAAGCGTTTCACGCGCGCTTTGCCGACCTGTTCGAGCGCAGCGAGTCGCGTGAGCAAGCCCGCAAATACCTGCGCGGGCTCCTCACCGAGGCGGAGCGCAAGAATAGCTGGCAGGTGGCCGAAGCAGTGGGCGATCGCATCCCCGATCGCATGCAGCGGCTCTTGTACCGGGTGCCCTGGGATGCGGATGCGGCGCGCGATCGGCTGCAGGAGTTCGTGATCGAGACCTTTGGGGACCCGGATGGCATCGGGGTGGTGGATGAGACGGGCTTTCGAAAGTATGGGAAGAAATCGGTGGGAGTGGCGCGGCAGTACACGGGGACAGCGGGCAAGCGCGAGAACAGCCAGGTGGCGACGGTCTTGAGCTACGCGACCAAGAACGCCCACGTGTTCCTGGACCGAGAGCTCTATCTGCCGGAAGCCTGGGCCTGGGATCGAACCCGGCGAGCCGAGGCAGGCGTGCCGGAGGAGGTGGGCTTTGCCACCAAGCCGGAGCAGGCGATGGCGATGCTGGAACGTGCCTGGGAGCAGGGCGTGCCCATGCGATGGGTGACCGGAGATGAGGTCTACGGGGACTCGCCTCGGCTGCGGGAAACGATCCAGGCGCATGGCCGCTTCTACGTGCTGGCGGTCTCCGCCAACACGCGGGTGTGGACCGAGCGACCAGAAGTCGAAGAGCCAGCGGAGCAGACGGGCGGGCGACCACGGCGCACAGCGCGTGTGGCCAAAGGTGCCCCGAAAGCGCGCATGGTGAGCGAGGTCGGAGCCTTCTTGCCCAAGTCCGCCTGGAAACGATTGGCCGTGGTCGAGGGGGAAAAGGGGATGATCACGTATTCCTGGGCACGGGTGCGTGTGGTAGAGAGTCGCGATCAACTGCCTGGCCCGGATGTGTGGTTGCTCGCGCGCCGATCGCCCAGCGCGCCGGACAAGCTGTCCTATTACCTGGCCTACGCCCCGTCCAAGACCTCCCTTCAGACGCTGGTGCGCGTGGCCTCCACGCGCTACACGGTCGAGCAGTGCATCGAAGAGGCCAAAGGAGAGACCGGGCTAGATGAGTACGAAGTGCGCTTCTGGCACAGCTGGTATCGGCACATCACCTTGTCGATGATGGCCCATGCCTGGCTCGCCAGCATCCGACGGCAAGAGCAGGAAAAAAAAGGACGGGAACCGATGAGCTTGCTGGACTGACCGTACCGGAAGTGCGCCGCTTGTTGGCCATAGCCCTGCCCTTACCCGCGCGTTCGCCCGAGGTGCGGCTGGCCTGGTCGACGTTTCGCAGGAGGAAGCGGCTCTTGGCCCGTCAAAGTCAAGACCTCCGACGCGCGCTCCGGCAACGCGCTCGTCCAAGCTCTCATGCCCCCTTATAACTACGGTTGTAGTA
>WNFX01018697.1_pt1 | contig 10070 bp, 7 predicted proteins | sample 5400111 | NCBI WGS metagenome assembly WNFX01 (sample SAMN13153363, study PRJNA577476) | soil metagenome | isolation source: 40 cm soil or saprolite under grassland replicate 1 | place: USA:California | collected 2016-06-15 | reverse complement strand
GAAACCCTCTCCAACCGTCACCCGGAACCTACCCGTCTCAACACTCAGCATGGTCAAAAATCATGCTCGGCTGGATCTCCAACTCGAGCGTACGGCTCGTCTACCCGGGTAACATGACAACCGTGACCCTCCAAAACCTCGAACTGCCCACGGTGGGAATCCAAGCAGTCAAGATTCCCATCAGCGTCAACTCTGACGGATCATTGTCCTACTACCTGGTAGAAATGAGAGGAAAACTCGGAACCTACGACCAATACCTGCCGTTTCCCTCAGACTATCCAGACGCAACACTCTTGATCTACAAGGTCAACGAAAGCATCGCAGGCGGACACGGCAACCTTAAACTCATCGACGCCCATCCGGCAGGCGATCTAAATGACGCAGGATTCGGCCCCTGCTTCTCACCCTGCATAAGCAACAACACCTTCTGGGACCATTCCAGTTTCGCCAAGATCATAGTGACCAGCACAAACTCCACCGCATACACAATTGTGGTCGATAGAACAAGCTCGCCGCTCTTATTGCTCCAAGTCAACACTCCAGCAGCAGGCATGACTGTCTCGGTGGACGGCACGAACTCCTCCTCAGACCAGTCAAAGGAGCTGAGGATACCTGTGCACTATGGACCCCATGAAGTCTACGTTCAGACTCACGTGCCCGTCTCACTGGGATCGACATCTATTCAGATAGGACTATCGGACTCGTTTGCATCGTGGGACGATGGAAACACCGCCAACCCACGATGGGTTTCTGTCGTCACTGACACGGTCATCACCGCAACATACAGAATAACAGTGGAACCATCTTTCGCGACTGCAGCAACGGCTGCCCTTATCCTTGGAGCGGTGGCGGTCGGGATAGCCTTCAATCATGCGAGGCACAAGAGAAATTCTTCAGTGGGAGCGGGGCTTCCATCACATGAAGCCCGGAGTCCAACTGTCGCCGGTCAGAATACGACTCTACTCCCAGGGAATGACGGTCTTGGCCGCAACTCCGTAAAGAACGACGAGAAGGCCAATACCGCCTAAGCAAAGTGCTGCAAAATTGAACTCTCCGTCCCTTGCAACCGTAGTCTTCACCGAACTTGTAAACAGCGAAGCCGAAAACGACACTATACGCGAGCTTGTGGAATCCTTGTTGTCGAAGACAAAGTAATAGGTAGTCGAGGCATTTAATGGAACCCGAATTGTCTCGTTAGAGACGTTCTTGTTGACCAGGCATCCGCTAGGGTTGGCGGCGTTCGTGCAGTTACTCACTTCGGGTCCGGTGAACAGTTTGAAATTGATTGAGGAGGGCATTCCCGACTCTGATGAGACAGTCACGTTGACGATGATCTCGTTATACTTCCCTGGGAAGACGGTAATATTCTGTTGAGTTTCGGCTTGGAAACTCGGACGGACGACTATTGGGAGAGGACTCGCGAGCGCCAGGCTGGACTGAACCGGAATTGTATGAACGTTTGGAATGACAGAATAAGCGAGGAGCCCGCAAATCAGAAGCACGGTTCCCAACAGGACTGCTGTGAATCTCACGCTCCTTCACCGGTCCTCCATGTCTCTGAGCTTCTTGAACTCCTGTAGCTCGCTGAGTCTGTGGCGCATGATACTGTTCTCCAACTCTGCCTGCAGAAGCGAGAAGATGTCTTTGTGAATGGTTACGAACTCGGAATCGGTCGGAGCACGAGGTCTCTCTAGGTCTATTCCGACTATGCTCTTGACTCTCGCTGGCCTTGACGACAACACGAGTATTCTGTCCGCGAGTTCTATTGCTTCTGGAAGGTTATGGGTGACCAAGAGGAAGGTCTTGTGAGTCTCTCTGTGGATATCCGAAACCTCGGCCCTCAAAGCCTCCGCGGTAAACTCATCAATCGCACTGAACGCCTCGTCCATCAACACTACCTCCGGGTCAATGGCGAGAGCCCTAGCGATCCCTACTCTCTGCTTCATTCCACCTGAGAGCTGCTTGGGATAGAGGTTCTCTGAGCCTCGCAGCCCCACCATATCCAATAGATACATCGCGACCTCTCGTCGCTCCGTCTTCGACCTTCTCTGAATCTCCAGACCGAATTCTATGTTTTGAATCACGGTTCTCCAAGGGAGAAGGGCGAACGTCTGGAACACCATGCTAATCTTAGCGTGTGGGGCGGTAAGAGGATCTCCTCTAAAGCGGATCTGGCCTGATGATGGCCGGTCGAGCCCCGCGATCATTCTCAGAAGAGTCGACTTGCCGCAGCCGCTGGGGCCCACGATGCATAGAAACTCTCCTTCGTTAACGTGGAAGGAAATGTCCTTCAGTGCAGTTACTGTTTCGGGCGGGTCTTCGTAGACCTTGGTCACGTTCGATAGTTCGACCTGCAATGGTCTAGTGCCACCTCTTTGTGCGGTTCTCCAACCTCTCGAAGAACGCCCTGTCCATAGTGATCGTGATTATTCCAACGGTCATGATAGCGGCCAGTCCATAGGTTAGTGAGTGGGTGGTACTCCCGAGGTTTGTGGAGATGAACGTTCCAATCCCTGCGACGCTGGCGATTATCTCAACGGCAAGTAGCACGTTCCAGCTGAATTCGAAGGACAGGCGCAGACCTGTAAGCAGGCTGGGAAAGATTGAGGGTAGGATCATCTTTGTGAATGTCTGAGTCCTCCCTGCTCTGAAGACTGAGGCGACGTGGAAGTAGTCGGCTGGTATCTCTTTCACGCCCTGCCTTATTGTGAAGTAGATGGGGAAGAAGGCGCTGAAGGCAGAGATCGCTACGGCTGCAACGTTCCCTCTGCCAATTATGGTTACCAAGAGCGTTAGAATTGCTAGATCGGGAAGCGCTCCCACGAGCATGATGATAGGCGTGAGCGCCTGGTCAAGCTGGTTTCGCATCCCGACCAGAAGCGCAAGGGGAAGTACGAGTACGAGGGCCAAGGAGACGCCCGTTGTGACGTTTGCCAGGCTCTGGGCAACATGAGAGATGAAGAACGGTGTCCCAGCAAGCTGGACGAGGGTTAGGAGGACCTCGTGAAGGGGCGGAAGTTGGTTGCTGGAGACTAGGCCGGACACCGAGATCGATTCCCAGAAAGCAAAGATGGCGATTAAGGAGAGTAGCCAAGCCGGTGGATGGAATCTTCTACTAGTCTTCTCATGTACTCGGTGAAAGGCTCGTTGACCGAATAAGCGCAGGGGCACCCCGATAACCTCTGGGGCGTCGCAAATAGGGTGTCAGAACTAATTAGCTTTGGACGAAATTCAGGTAAGACTCTACGCTGATATCAGGCTCGATCTGTCGGTTATCGTTGGAAGGCTTACCGGTTACGAGGAAAGATCGCGGCGACTGGTCTGCCGTATTTGACTGGGTTGAGTTCAAAACTCCTCTCGTCCGGTCGGGATGTAGCTGTGCGCCGCCGTGCATAACGCTGTGCGGAATGCTCAGAGACGCCATGATTTGGCGTATCTACGCTGGGCACTGGTCAGAGTGTCGATTTTCTTCCCAAATGCCTCAAGCCGCCAGCTAGCAATCCGAAGATCCAGCTCCTCTGGAACGCGAAGGACTTGGGGCTTAAGACTACGACCGTGCTGGAGGAGGTGCTCTGCTGACAGGGCCTGGCCGGCAAAACTCATGTCCATGACCTCAGCCGGATGCCCATCTGCCGCAGCCAGGTTAACTAGTCGGCCGTCCGACAGCAAATAGAGCCTTCTACCGGACTTCAACTTATACTCAGTAACCTCAGGTCTCACCTTACGCTTCTTTACAGCGATTCTTTCGAGATCCCTCACGCTGACCTCAACGTCGTAGTGTCCCACGTTGGCCAGAATTACTTTGTCTTTCATGTCAGACATGTGAGACGCGGTGATGATGTCTGTGTTACCGGTCGCGGTGATAAACAAGTCTCCCTGTTTAGCCGCTTCGGACATCGGCATCACATCAAATCCTTCCATCAGTGCTTCAAGAGCTCTAACAGGGTCAACCTCTGTGACGACCACCCTTGATCCCATTCCTTTCGCTCTCAGAGCCACGCCTCGGCCAACCCAGCCGAACCCGGCCACCACGACAGTCCTTCCAGCAAGGAGCAGGTTTGTCGCGCGCATGATCCCTTCGAGGCCAGACTGTCCGGTCCCGTATCTGCTGTCAAACAGAAACTTGGTGTAGGCATCATTCACGGTAATTACCGGAAACTTAAGGCGACCCTCCCGCTCCATCGCCCTTAACCGGGAAACCCCTGTAGTAGTCTCTTCACAGGCCCCAATGATCCTCTGGACCTGGCTGGAACCCTTCAGGTGCGCGGCGATCGAGAGCTCGGCACCATCATCGATCAGAAGATCAGGCTTCATACTGAGAACCCTGTCGAGATTGGAAGCGTGTTCTTGATCTGCGACGCCTCGCCAGGCATACACGTGAACTCCCGTTTCTGAAAGCGCCGCTGCGACATCGTCTTGGGTCGAGAGAGGGTTGCTTCCGGTGATCGCGACCTCTGCGTCTGCTTTCAAGAAGACCTCGGCCAAAACCGCTGTCTTGGCCTCAAGGTGGAGACACATTGCTATCCGGTGACCGTTGAAGACTTTGGAGGCAGCGAACCGTTTGGCAATCCTAGCCAGTACAGGCATGTTGTCGCGGGCCCACTCGATCTTGACACGCCCTGTTGGAGCGAGAGCGGGATCCTTTACTTGGCTCAAGACTAGAGTGGAGGAGTGTCTCAATATTCTGATTATATATATTCTGGCAAATGGCGATTCCTATCGGAATGGGGCTGTTAGCAAAGATTTTCATAATGTAACGTATCGGCAAGTCCTTTTGCGATCGTTGAAACGCCGTCCCGGAGGATAACGATTTGCCGCCATGTATAATAAGGAAAGAAGCCATGCTACGGCGAAACCTACTGGGAGCACTTGGGAATAGGTGTCGGAGAAAGGATTCAGAGCGAAGTTCAAGGATTCGGACGTCGCTGTCACGTTCCGGGATCTGATCCTTCTCCCTGGATGGACCGAGGTTGAACCAAGCCAGGTCGAACTCTCCACTCAGGTCTCGCTAAATCACTCGATCAATATTCCTTTCATCTCTAGCCCGATGGACACTGTGACCGAGAGCGAAATGGCCATATCATTGGCCCGTCTGGGAGGACTCGGCGTTCTTCATAGAAACTGCACCGTGGAAGAAGAAGCAGAGATGGCGAGGAAAGTTAAACGAGCAGAATCACTGATAATCCGCGATGTAATCACAATCAGCCCCGGCGAGACTGTCAAGTACGCGACGGAGCTGATGCAGAAGCACAACATATCGGGCTTACCAGTTGTTCAAGGCGAGCATCTAGTCGGAATCTTGACCGGGCGAGATGTCCGCTTTGCAGATCCCAGTCTTCTAACCAGCGATGTTATGACGAAGAAGGTCATAACGGCCCCCGCGGACACTGATATCGAAGGCGCCAAGGAGATACTCCACAAGCATCGAGTGGAGAAGCTGCCCCTGATAGACAAGGAAGGCCGCCTCCGCGGCCTCATGACGATAAAGGACATACTTTTGCGAGGAAGATTTCCCAACGCTGCTCGCGATGAGAAGGGACAGCTCCTCTGCGGAGCAGCGGTTTCACCCTTTGACCTCAAGCGTGCGAAGACTCTCAGCGAGTACGCAGACATTCTCGTCATTGATGTGGCTCACTTCCACAACGCGAACGTGTTCAGTGCGACTAAGAAGATTCTCGATGAGGTCGATACTGATGTGATAGTGGGAAGCATCGGGACTTACAAGGCCGGAATCAGAGGTCCGGGAGACGCTGCTATCGCATTATCGCTCGGCGCATCGGCCGTGATGATGGGCAACCTCTTCGCCCGCTCAAAGGAAGCGCCTGGAACCCTGATCACGATCGGCGGCAGATACTACAAACAGTACAGGGGAATGGGAAGCCCATCCGCGATGGCCAAGAGGTTCTCCTCAGACCGATACGCTCAACCATCCAAGGGACTGCCCGAAGGAGTCGAGGGATGGGTCCCGTACAAGGGGGAAGTGAGCGTCGTGACGCAGGAGCTGGTTGCAGGACTGCAGGCGTCTATGGGATATGCAGGAGCGCGCACAATACCGGAGCTATGGGACAAGGCAAGGCTGGCAGGAATTACGAATTCCGGAGCAGAAGAAGCTAGGCCCCACGATGTACTCCTACCATCCGAGCATCCAGAACGGGTCTAAGCGAAGACTGATCCCGCAATTATCGTCTTGAAAACCCTAGTCCGGCGTAGGGCCTCCGAACTGCAGTCGAACGGGTCTCTGTCAAGCACTACCGCGTCCGCTATGTTCCCGGGACCGAGGGTTCCCCTTGAGTCTTCGCAGAACGAGGCGAATGCGGCGTTCTCTGTGTAAGCGGCGAGAGCCTGCCTCAATTTCAGCCTCTCCCTTCCATCCAGGCCCGGCCGTGCGATTGCTGACCAGACACCTTCGAAGGGGTTCGGATCTTCTACCGGACAGTCAGAGCCTGCCGTTAGAAGGATTCCTTGTTCATTCATCGAGGCAAAGGGATAGAGATTGTTGAGTCGGTGGGCTCCGAGGCGTTCAGCCGCCCAGGAATCCGAGTAGATGAACCTCGGTTGCACCGAGGCGATAATACCTAGCTTTGCCATCTTCAACCTCGACCCTTCGCTGACCAAAGATGCATGTTCGATCCTGTGCCTCAATTCCTTACACTTTCGCGGTCCGAAGACTTCTTCGATAATCTGGATCGCAAGATCGACCGCTCTGTCGCCAATCGCATGGATGCAAAGCTGAAGACCTCCTTCTCTTGCAGTCTTGGCTACTTTCTCGAGTTCCTCACGACTCATTGTTAGCATACCACTGGAAACAGGATTGTCATGGTATGGTGAGTTGAGTGAGGCGGTGCGAGCTCCAAGGGACCCGTCGAGATACAGTTTTAGGCCCCCGATCCGGAACGCTCCTTCGCCTCTCTGTGTTGATAGACCAAGTGTGACTAGTTGATTCAGTAGTCTCAGTGGCATTATTGCGTAGATCGACTGGGGAATCATTCTTTCACGTTTCAGCTCTTGGAGGGCTTTCAGCTCGTTGGCGTCGTTCACGATGCAATGGAGTGATGTCAAGCCCAGTTTTGTTAGTCTTCGAGCGGCAAGGACTAAGGACTTCTTTATCTCCTTCATGGACAATGGAATGGCTTTCTCGACCATCTCTAGGGCGCGTTCTTTGAGAACCCCGTTGGGCGCGCCGTCAGGATCCCTGAGAATAACTCCTCCTTCTGGCTCGAGCGTATCTTTGTCGATTCCGGAGACGGAGAGAGCTTTGGAATTGGCCACTGCCACGTGACCGCAGACTCGTTTGAGAAAGACTGGATTGGAAGTTGCTTGGTCAAGATCGTGTCTCTCGGGAAGGCGATGCTCCCGAAGTTTCTCATCATCCCACCCTCTCCCCAGAATCCACTCGTCAGGCCTCAGCAAAGAAGCTCCTTTTGCGACCTTCCGTTTCATCTCTTCAATGGACCGTGTCTTTGAGAGGTCAAGTGTCCGGAGAAGCATTCCATAGCTGTAAAGATGGATGTGCGAATCGCAGAAGCCGGGCAGGACCGCCTTGCCACGCAGGTTTATCGTCCTTGTAGCTCTTGCTCTGAGTTTGAGAATCCCCTGGCTAGACCCGATATCTGTCACTCTCCCCTTCCAGACTGCCAGCGCCTCGAATCTCGACCCAGATTTCACATCTGGGTAAACTCGACCATTGTATAGGATGAGGTCTGGGTTCGACAAGTTCGGAACCGATAGCTAGTCTGTCAGCTTAGAACGGGTATGTTTCGGAATGAATGTAGAATCCAATGGCGTTAGGCAGCGACCGGTTTCGCTTCCAGAAGGGATGAGACAGAGTTTTCGATTTTCAACGGATCGTGTAAAGGCGGACCACATGTTTTTCCCACACAGACGTAGGCAACTGGAGCTGACTTGGCGTCGTATCCGAGATTCGCGATTTGTTCCGAGTCTTGAACCGGGTCGATGTAGAGCAAGTATCTTCTAGTCGAGTAGATACTCAGAGCCTTGGATTTGTAGGATGCGAATTCCTTCGATTTCTGACTGGCGATAATTGTGATGCCTATCGGGCCATTGATGTGTAGGTCCAGTGCGAGCGCGTAGACGGCTCCTGACAGCCCGTATCTTTCATAGTCTTGGTTGAACAATCTAAGGGTCTTGGCGGCGACATCCGAGTAGCGCGACTGTTGAGTAAGCCATGAGAGTCTAAGTAGGCCGATTGCTGCGAGACTGTTCTCATCAATTGGCTTGTCTCGATTCTTTAATTCCCCTAGGTGTGAATCGGAAGGTGGGATGTCGAAGAAACCCCCAGCCGCATCGTCGTTCAGCGTCTTAATGCAGTCGTCGGCAGTCCTGGTAGCCTCATGCAAGTACTCTGTCTTCGCCGAGTATTCGTAGGCATCCAAGAGCGAGATTAGCAGGGCGGCATAGTCTGTCAGGAGACCTTTCAGCAATGGACCGGTTTCCTTTCTCCAATAGTGAAATGGGAGTCCGTCTTGTTTGCCCAAGTCCAGTATGTGTTCCAAGGTTTTGAGCGCGAATCTTCCGATATCTTGCCTCTCTAGGACCGTGCTGGCTAATAGAAAAGATGAGATTAGGAGAGCGTTGTAGTTGGTGTACAAGGTCTTGTCCACGGAGGGGGAAGTCTCTCTCAGGCGTCCGGCCAGGTCTAGCTTGTAGTACTTCTCGTCGGCGTCTTGGCTTCCGAAGAAAGCTCCATTCTCGAGATCCGAAAGGTTTGACTGAATATACTTCACAATTCCTTCAGCCTTGTCCTTGTAGAATGCTTTGCCAGTGTGCTGGAAGGCGTGAAGATAGACTGTGAGAAGCTTTGCATTGTCCTCCGCCATCTTTTCGAAATGAGGTACTGACCAGTCGCGCGTGGTCGAGTATCTGAAGAAACCATGTTCTACTTGGTCGTAGATTCCGCCGCTACCCATCCGGTCGAGAGTCTTCGCGACCAGCGTAAGCATCTCCTTCTCGTTGTAGTATCGATACCTCAGCAGGGCATAGTCCAGTGCTTCTGCGTGTGGAAACTTAGGCTCAAATCCGAATCCTCCGTAGTCGATGTCGAAATTGACCGCGATGGTTGTAGCGATATCCCGAGAGATTTTGTCTGATAGCGGTTCTTCTCTAGGTGCGGGTACATGCGAGGCTTGAAGCTTGCTCCTAATTTTGTCCTTGTTGGTAGAGTAGAAGTCTAGTACGGAACGTAGTACCTCCCTCAACTGTTGAGGGGGAATGTAAGTGCCGCCTGTGATTATTCTTCCATCGCCGTCGAGGAAGGCGGTAGTTGGCCAGCCTCCCAGATTGTATCGACGGTTGACATCGGGCCTCTTGTCCGTGTCAACCCGGACAGGAATGAAGTTCTTGTTGACTGTACTTATGATGGCCGGGTCAGAATAGGACGTCTCGTCCATAACGTGACACCAATGGCACCAAGACCCGGTAATGTCGAGCAGGATTGGTTTCCCAGAAGAACGGGCCCTATCAAAGGCGGTTTGCCCCCACTCGAGCCATTCGATCTTATTCAAGAGACCTATGCTAATCATGTGTCTGACAATGATATAATAACCCTAGAACGGGTCTACTGCTTCCAACACATGGAGTCCCTCATGCAAGAACAGAGTCGATCCCATGTCTTTTCACAAGTGCAGCTTGCTCTCTCAACAGAGTCCCCCGCTCACGCGTTGAAGACTGTCGTTCAACTACTACGAGAGAATTCTGGCCATTTCGACTGGGTCGGGATTTACCTAGTCAAGGAGGACAGCTTGGTGCTGGCGGCCTATGCAGGAGAAGCTCAGACCGAACACGTAACGATTCCGATAGGAGAAGGGATATGCGGCCTGGCAGCCAGCGAAGGCCGCACTATCATTGTTCCCGATGTGAGCAAGGACCGGCGCTACCTGATGTGTTTTCCCTCAACCAGATCAGAGATAGTAATTCCGATAAGAGGAGCCGACAGAGTGTTGGGAGAGATAGACATCGACAGCAATCGACTATCAGCCTTTACGCCGCTTGACACGCAGATGCTAGAAGAAACAGCGTCGATGCTCGGAACCTACCTACAAAGCAGAGGACTA
>WNFX01023172.1_pt1 | contig 10071 bp, 8 predicted proteins | sample 5400111 | NCBI WGS metagenome assembly WNFX01 (sample SAMN13153363, study PRJNA577476) | soil metagenome | isolation source: 40 cm soil or saprolite under grassland replicate 1 | place: USA:California | collected 2016-06-15 | reverse complement strand
ACCGGGGTGCCGTTCGCCGGGGCCGCGGTGCCGTTCACCGGGGCGTGCGTGCCGTTGACCGTGCGGTGCTCGGGAGGGGGGATCCGCAGGCCCTCGGTCGGCTGCCGAACCGGGCGGACAGGCGCGTCGTCGTTCGGCGCCCGCGGGGAGGGCAACGCCGGGACCGGGTCGCTGGCACCGGCGGCCAGCGCGAGCCGGCCGCGGCGCAGCGCCCGGCCTGGGCTCTCCTGCCAGATCGCCCGCAGGATGCGCAGGCCGTCCCCTACCGCATTGAGGTTGCTCCGGCCGAATATCCGGGGCCGCTCGAAGCTGGGCACCTCCCAGACGGTCAGGGCGGCCTTCGCGGCCCGGACATTCATCGTCGTCTCGACCTCGAAACCCCTGCCGAACTCGGTCACCATGGGCACCCCTGGCCAGGCCGCATACAGCCGCGGCAGGCAGTCCGCCCAGAACGCGTTGTAGCCGTAGCAGAGGTCCGTGTAGCTCATTCCGTAGACCCGGTTGACCAGGCTGCACAACACCCGGTTGCCCAGTCGCCTGGTCGGCGTGATGTCGGTGCTCCCGCCACCCTGGGCGAATCGGGAACCCTTGACGAAGTCGGCGCCGGCCAGCAGGGCGGCCACGAATCGCGGTATCTCGGCGGCGTCCGCGGAGCCGTCGGCGTCCAGCGTGACGATGATGTCGCCCCGGGCCGCAGCGAAACCAGTGGCCAGCGCGTCGCCCTTGCCCCGGCCCTGCTGCTGCAGTATCCGAACCCCACTGCGCAGCCCGCGCGCGGTCTCCACGGTGTCGTCGGTCGAGTGGCCGTCGACGAGCACGACCTCGAAGACATGCGCGGGTATCCGTGCGAACACGGCCGGCAGGTTCGGCGCCTCGTTGCGAGCCGGAATCACCACGCTGATGGTCGGCGCCGCCAGATTACGGTCCCATCGAGAGTCTGCGGACCGGTATACCGCGGCACCGCCGTCTGACATGACAGTCCCCCTCTTACCACAATGTGCTGCGCTCTGCCGTCGGCAGGAAATGCCCCGTTCTCCCCCGCATAGACACAATGCCCCGAGCCGGCGCAAAAAGCACCGGACACCGGGGTGAGTCGAGGTACGTCGTTGAGTTCAGTCGGCGGCGGAAGTCGATACGCCGACCGCAGCAACAGACGACCACAAAAAGCGTAACCGGCCTAGCCCCTCGGACGGAGGCGCGCGGACCCCATACGGAGTTGACTGAATGGGGCTTGCCGACGGTCCCCCAAAGCGCGGGCAGCCCTGGGCCCCGGCGGCTCTCCCCCCAAGGGTCGCCGGGGCCCCGCCGCAACCCCCATCCGGTCCAGACCGTCGGTGCGGCAGGAGAGCACGTCGCGCTCTTTCGGCCCCGCCGGGCCGTCATGGCCTCTCGGCGCCGTTCAGTTCGGCGGCCAGGCCCTCCCTCGCCACCAGCGCGGCGGCCCGCAGTCGGGACCGGACGCCGAGCTTGGTGAGCACGTTGTGCACGTGGGTGCGCGCCGTGCTGTGCGAAATCCGCATGGCCCGCGCGATTTCCTTGGTGCTCTCCCCGTCGACGATCCGGCGCAGCGCCTCCCACTCGCGGGGGGTGAGGAAGCGCAGCCGGGCAGACCTTTCCTGGCGCGGCCGCGGCGCCTGCATCGCGGGCCAGAGCAGGTCCGGGTCGACCGCGGTCTCGCCGATGGCCACCCGCTCGATGGCCGCCAGGATGCCCTCGATGCTCTGCTGCTTCAGCACGAACCCGGCCGCTCCCGCGGTCATCGCCGCGCTCAGCAGTCCGGGATCGGAGCGGGCCGAGAGGATGAGGATCTTGCACCCCGGGCAGTCCGACCTGATCTCCACCGCCGCGTCGAGACCGCTCCCGTTCGGGAAGAACAGGTCGAGGACACAGACGTCCGGGCGGTGCCGGAGCACCGCGCGGTGCCCGTCCTCGGGCGTCGTGGCCAGCGCCACCACCTCGTGGCCGTGACTGCGCAGCGCGGTCGCGAACGCCTCCATCAGCAGCCGGTGGTCATCGCAGAGGACGATCCGCACAGGTCACCGCCGTCGGATCAGGCCGGTAGTCCGGCGGTGGCCAGCGGGAGCTCGACCCCGACGACGGCGCCGCCGGACCTGGCCCGACCGATCTCCAGCACCCCGCCGCAGCCGTCCAGCATCGCCTGGGTGACGGCCAGCCCGCGCCGGCTCTGCCGGGGCAGCCGGCCGAAGCCGGGGCCGTCGTCCTGCACCTCCACCCGGACCCGCCGTCCGGACCGGCGGACCCGTACCTCCACCCGTCCCCGCGGACCGGCGGCCCGCGTGGCGTTGTCCACCAGGTTGCCGAGCGCGCGGCGCAGCTCGAGCGAGTCCACCGCCACCGGGGCCGGCCCGCAGTGGCGCCAGCGAAGCCTGCCCCGGTAGGAGGCGGCGACGGCCAGGACGACATCCTGGACCACGCGCGACGCGTCAGCGGTGCCCGGCAGCTCGAGGTCCGGCTGCCCCACCGACCCGCTCCGAAGTAGATCGTTCATCCACTCACCGAGCTCGCCGATCTGGCGCAGCCGCCGGAGCAGCTCGTCCGCGTCCTGGTGCGCCCGCGAGTCGGCGAGCGGCGCCGAGGCGAGCGCGCGAATGGCGGCCAGTGGCTGGGTGAGGTCATGCAGAACGTCGGGCAGGTCCACCCGGCCGTCCAGGGCCGGCACGGTGGCCGGAGCAGCGGCCCCGGTCAGGCCGTCGATCTCATCGTCCCCCACGAATCGCATCGTCATATGTGATGACACCCACCCCCATGACCCTGCCAACCGAAACTCGCCCGGTCCGGTCGAGCGCCCCATGGACGGAAGCCACACGTCGACCACAGTCCACATGCGACTGATACGCGTCTGATGCGCCCACGGCTCGCCCATCCGTCCGGCGCCTTGCTGCCGAGCACCCCCCTCAGGAACCCGTCGTGACGATACCGCGTCCGCCGCCGTTGGCTGTGGCGTTTGGTCAAGTTAACTCCGACTTCACTTGACTTGTAGCTGTCTGTGAGCATGGCTACGGTTAGTGAATAGTCGAGATCCCAGGGTTCTTTGCCGACCTGATGCGGGGGTCGCGCGTGACCGGAGACGCGCGCCCGGCCCGCCCGTGACCCGGCGGGCCGCCGGCGCCCTCGGCGCGGGGCCCGGCAGGTCCGGTGGGTCGGCCGACCGACGGTCGCGACCACAAGGGTCTAGGCCCCGGCGGTCGAAGCCGGCGCCATGATCGTGAACTGGTCGATCACGGCGTGCCGGTTGTCGTCGTCCAGCGCGGTCATCCGCAGCGTCCGTCCGTCGGCGCTCACGTCGACCACCAGATGCTCGTGGCCCTTCTTCCGAAAGCCGTCCCAGGGCTGCGCCGGCCCGAAGTCGTTGTAGACCGGCGCGCCGCCGCCGCCGGTCACCACGTAGGCGATCCCGACGCCCTTGCGCCAGGAGTACCGGTCGGCCGTGCTGGCAACTCCCTTCAGCATCGGCAGGGTGCGCTCGTATTCGTGTTCATGACCGCTGAAGACCAGGTCGAAATGATACTTCTCGAGCACCGGCTGGACCCATTTGACATACGTGTGATCCGCTCCGTGCCGCTGGCCGGTGCTGTAGAACGGCCGGTGGTCGAAGGCGACCCGCCACGTGATGGCCGGGTTCGCCGCGGCGCGCCGCAGATCGTCCTCGAGCCACTGCTGGAATCGGCCACCCGCCTTCATGTCGACATACCGTTCGGGCAGCGCGACGACATGCACCGAGCCGTAGTCGAACGAGTAGTAGTCCCCGCTGGCGTGGCCGATCCCGGTGTGTCCCAGCTCCTCGCCGGGCAGCGCGAAACGGCCTTGGTAATTCTGCACGGTGTCTGGGCTGAGGTACTCGTGGTTGCCCGGCGTCGGCATCAGCGGTGCCCAGGTCGCGTAGTGCCGCATCACGTCGTTGCCCCACACGTCGGCGGCTGCCATGCCGTTGTCGTTGGCGTAGGTGAGGTCGCCGGCGCCGAGCACGAAGTCCGGCCGGTCCTCGGCTATTCCCTCCATGACCCGGCACGCCGGCCCGTAGTGCAGGCAGTCACCCTGGTCGGCGAAGACGTCGAAGCGGACCGGGTGCGGACCGGCCGGCTCGGTCCGGAACTGGTAGCTGGGGGTCTTCGCGTCGCCGCCGGCGATGGCGTACCGGTAGGTGGTGCCGGGCCGCAGCCCGGTCAGGTCCGCCTCGAACCACTCCCCGGCCCCGATGGGTGCTCCCCCGGTCCGCCGACCAGGCACCCCCCGGGTGGTCACCCCGTCGGAGACCTCGACGACGGCCGAGTCGGCGTCCTGGGCGTGCCAGACGACGGTCATGCTGGTGTGCGGGTCCCCGCGCAGGGACAGCCGCACCTGGTCCGGCGGGCCGGCCGGGTCGTACGGGTGCAGCCCCCAGACCATTCCCACCGCGGTCGCCGCCAGCACGGCCGGAAGCCCGGCCATCAGCCGCCACCGCAGCCGGCCGGCGGCAGCGTGCGTCCCGCCGGGCTCGGTGCCCGGCCGCCGGTGCCTCGGCTCGGTCACGACCGGTCCCGCACCGCCGGACGTTCGTCCCGGTCGACCGGCCCGGGCAGGGCCACCGGGCCGCCGGCCCAGCGGAGCAGCGCGGCGGCCGCCGGTCGGCCGCCCTGCCCGGGCAGGATCTCCACCCAGGTGCGGCGGGCGGGTTCGGTTGCCTCCCGGGGCCCGCGGACGTCCGTCGACCAGGTGCCGGTGTTCAGGTAGCACGCCGCCGTCCCGGGCAACCGGGCATGCCGCGCCTCGTGCGCGTGCCCGAAGACGTAGAACGCGGCGCCCCGGCCGGCCGCGCCGAGGACCTCGTGCACCGCGGCGGCAACCGCCGGCAGCTGCTCGGCCCGGTCGGGGTGGTGCCGCGGCAGCAGGTCGGACACCGCGTCCCGGGCCAGGGATCGAGCCGGGCCGCGCAGCGCGACCCGGCGCAACCCGCCGAGCCGGGCGGCCGGCGGCCGCTCCACCGACCCTCCACGCCGGAACGGCTGCAGAGGGCGGTGCACCGTGTTGATGTCGTGGAAGTGGTTGCCGTGCTCGGCGTAGAGCAGGCCCGGAAGGTGGTATCCCCACTGGTGCACGCGCAGCCGGCCGGCCGCCGCGGCCGAGCCGGCCGGCAGCAGCAGTGCGCGTAGCCGGTCCCGCACAGCCGGCCTGGCCAGCTCGAGGTCGTGGTTGCCGACCACGACGTCGATCGCGACACCGGCGCGCAACGCCTCGGCGAGGGCCGCGAACACCCGCGGGTGAGCCAGGGCGACCCGGTCCAGCTGCCCCACCGCCTCGGCGTCGGTGCGGGCGTACAGGCCGGCCCGCGACCCGCTCACCGGCACCCGGAGGAAGTCGACCGTGTCGCCGAGCAGCACCAGCCTGTCCGGCGGGTCGTCCCGTGTGGACAGATAGGCGAGGAACTCGGGGAAGGCGTCGTCCCCGTCGAACTCGTCGGCGAAGCCCGGCCCCCAGCCGGCCGCCTCGGCTCCGCTGCCCAGGTGCAGGTCGCTGAGGAGGACCAGCCGCTCGCCGGTCACCGCAGCACCTGCGGCAGGAGCAGGGCGAGCGCGAGGTTGAACAACCCGTGCCCGGCGACGGCGCCGAGCAGCGTCCCGCGCCGGCGGACCGACCAGCCGAAGACCAGCGACCCGACTGCGGCCGGGACCGCGACGACACCGCCCAGCCAGGCGACCCAGCCGAAGGCGACCAGGGCCGAGGTGGCCAGCACGCCCGCCCAGCCCGCGGCCGCCGCCGCCACCGGCTGCACCACCGCCCGGTACAGCAGCTCCTGCACGCCGCCGGCGAGCGCGACCGCGACGACGCCCAGCAGGCTGGGGCCGGACAGGTCCAGCACCTCGCCCAGCGAGCGGACCGGCGGTCCGGCGAGCAGCGCGGCCGCGACGCCGAGCCCGCCGCCGACGAGCGTGATCAGCGCCGGCCCGGCGACCGCCGGGAACCGGCGGCCACCGCCGGCCGCGAGACCCGGCCCGGGAGCCAGCCCGGGATGCGCTCCGGGAGCCGGTTCGGGAGCAGGTTCGGGAGCCGCCGAGGCCGCCCGCGCCGCCCCGGTCGCGTCCAGGTACGCCAGCAACGTCGATCGGCGCACGACTACGGCCAGCACGAGCAGCGGGATGCTCCACAGGACGTCGACCCGGACCGGGTCCCAGAGCAGCGGCGGCATGCACAGCACGAGCAGCCGCTCGAGCGGGACGACGGCGGCCACCCCGAGCAGCCGCCAGGGCAGACCAACGGCGGTCGTGTCGCGCAGCCGGGCCAGCACGGTCAGGTTCACCATGCCGACGAGCAGCAGCGCGTAGACCAGCGCCCCGGGCAGCGGACCGACCGCACGGACCACCAGCTCGGCACCGGCCAGCGCGGTGGCGAACCCGGCCGCGGCGAGGCCGAGCCTGGCCAGCGGCACCGTGGCCGGGCGCGCCGGGGGCAGCACGAGCAGGTTCATCGGCACCGCCTCAGGCCCGCAGGACGAGCTGGTTCAGCCGCAACGCCACCACCACCAGGAAGGCGACCAGCAGCGGCAGGATCGCCAGGTCGAGTATCCGGATCGCGGTGCGGGCCCGCGGGCCGCCGGAGGACCGGATCATCTCCCGCTCCACGAGCAGCACCAGCAGCGCGATCAGCGGCACGAAGTAGATCTGGTCCAGGTTCCGCAGCCCGAGCGGAGCCGCCAGCCAGCCCGAGGCGAGATCAGTGGTCCCGGTCATCCGCCCACCCCGCATACCTCGGCAGCCGCCGGTACTGCAGCACCAGCCCGGTCGCGCACAGACCGAGCAGGACGGCCAGCTCCCGGTCGACAGACCACAGCCCCGGATAGAAGAGTGCCGCCGCCACCAGGGCGACCACCGCGAAGCTGACCGGCACGACCAGGACCAGCTCCATCGCCGGGTCGTGCAGGCCGACCAGCGGGACCAGGGCCGCCCCCGGCCCGACGAACGCGAACACCAGCGCGAGGATCGGACGCCACGGCGAGCCGAGCGGCGCGACCAGCGCCAGGACCAGCGCGTCCGCGGACAGGAACGCCGCCGCCGGCCAGAGCCACCACCGCTGTCGCATGCCGTCACCGTCCCTGCTTCCGGGCGTAGATCCGGGCGTCGGCGTTCGAGTAGACCAGCTCGAACTTGTCCGAGCGCACCAGCAGCCGCTCGAAGTCCGCCATCGTGGCCGGCGCGATGCCGCCCAGGATCTCCTCGTGCGCCTGCTGGGAGCGACTGAGGATCAGGAGTCCGGGCGGGCGGCCGAGCCTGGCGTTGCCCCGCAGCGTCTCCGCCGTCCACTCGACAATGTCGCGTGTGGACTTGCCCGGCTCCAGCTCCCACTCCTGAGCCAGGGTCAGGTATTTGTGCCGCTGCCGGATCGGGTCCGTCGGGTTCCACTCGTAGTCCTGGTACTTCCAGGGCAGGTAGTTCGTCTCGGCGAGCAGGAAGGAGCCGTCCGGGGCGATCCGGTAGAGCTCGCGGACCGCCGCCGTCTCGGCCGGCGAGTAGAGGTCCATCCGCTCGTTGCCGTACCTGGCCACCAGGCTGCCGGCCAGCAGGACGCTGCCCACCGCGCCGAAGACCGCCCCATCCCGGATTGCGCGCAGGGTACGCCGCCGGGGCGGGCCCCAGGCCCGCTGCGTCTCCTCCGACCGGGACGGCACGAACAGCGCGGCGGCGAAGAACGCCGCGAACGGCAACATGAAGAAGTACAGCCGCAGCAGCACCTCGCCGCCGTACGGCAGCAGGAACAGCGGGATCGGCGCCACCGCCAGCACCGCGGCGGCGTGGTCGGTGTACCGGGTGCGGAGCCGGTAGATGCAGCCGGCCAGCCCCAGCAGCCAGACGCCCGCGCTGAGCAGGATCCGCTCGCGCACCACGACGATGTGCTCCCGGCTTCCGGCCAGCCGCTGGGTCAGGTTGCTCGCGGTGGCCTGGCCGATGTCGCCGCTGCCCTCCGCGATCTTCTGGAAGTGGCCGTCGATGTAGCCGTGCGCGACGAAGATGGTCCAGGTGGCGAGCATCACGCCCATCAGCAGCGGGAGCCCGCGGACCCGGCAGTGCCCGGTGAGCACCAGCAGACCGACCGCCAGCAGCAGCGCGTACGGGGTGAGCTGGTGGCTGGCCACGGTCGCGGCGTACAGCACGATGACCATGAGCGTGACCAAGGCTCCGGTCCGGCCGGCGACCGCGCTCTGCGGCACCCCGGACGGCAGCGGGCCGGGCCGCACCGGGAAGGCCCACCGGGCCCACCTGGTCCACCGGCTGCGCCGGATCCGGAAGGCAAGCCGGGCCGGGCCGATCTCGGTGACCGCGCTCGGCCGCAGGTAGTGCAGCACCAGCGCGATGATCACCAGGTAGAACAGGTAGCTGAAGCTCTGCGGGGCCAGGTAGTCCTGGTTGATCCAGTCGGTCAGGTAGAACAGGAACACCGCGCCCCACAGCACCCGGGCGTCCCGGGTGAGCGCCCGCAGCACCATCAGCAGCGGCGGCAGGTACAGCACGTTCACCGCGACCGTCGCCCACTTCGCCAGCACCAGCACGGTGGGCAGGTTGCCGGCCTTCTGCACCCAGCCGAGGAACATGAAGAAACCCGGCCAGCTGAAGTACGCGTCCTGCCGGGTGTCGACGATGCCGGTCCGGATGAGCGAGTCGGCGATGCCGGCGTGCCGGTACACGATCGGCCCGCGGGGGGTCGGGGAGACGATCGCCGGTATCCCGTAGAACATCACGATGAACGCCAGCACGTGGACGGCCAGCAGCGGGCGGGTCCGCTCCGCCCGCCACCAGCAGAGCACGAAGCTGAGCAGGAGCAGCAGCAGGCCCAGCCACACCCGGGCCGGCAGCACGGAGACCAGCCCGTAGTCGTTCATCCGGCTCAGGTCGATCCCCGGCAGCGCCGAGGCCCACACCGCGACCGACGCGGGCAGCAGCACGAACGGGGCCCGGGCGACCACGGCGGCGGAGGTCGACGCTCGATCACGGGGGCCGCCCTCGACCCTCGCCGCCACCGCTGGGTGGGTCAGCGTCTCGCTGTCCACAACCGCACACCCGCCCAGCACGCCACCAGCGCCTCGACCCCGACCCAGGCCAGGGCCATGCCGGTCAGCCCGTGCCGCAGCCCCACCGCGGCCGGGACGGCGACGGCCGCGACGCCGCCGAGGGCGGCCGCCGCGATCGCCTCGCCGAGCCGCCCGCTCGCCCGGCACCGCGCGTAGTAGCTGCTGACGACCGCCAGTGGGAGCACCCCGAGCAGCAGCGCCCGCAGCGGGGTGACGCCGGCCTCGGCGTACCGGTGCCCGAGCAGCCGCAGCACCGGGTCGGCCAGCACGGCCAGCACGAGCGCGCCGCTGCCCGCGTAGAGCAGGCAGACCCGCAGCGCCGTCCGGGTCGCCTGGGCCGCCGACTGCGGCTGCTTCGAGGCCTCCGCGAACAGTGCGATGCCGACCGAGACCGGCGCGGTGAACACCACCCAGGCGCTCATCCACACGATGTACCACACCGCGTTCGCCTCGGCGGACAGCAGCTCGGTCACCACCACCGGCAGCACCAGGCCGGGCACCCGCTCGCACAGCGTCAGCAGGTGGTTGGCCACGCCCACGGTGGCCATCCGGCGCACCAGCGTGGGCTCCCAGCGGGGCCGGTAGCGGTAGCCGTTCCGGCGCTGGCCGGCGCCCTCCAGGGCAACCGCGCCGGTCGAGGCCGCCGGGGTGGTCCGCCACAGCTGCCACAGCCCGACCAGCGTCGCTCCGATCCCGGCGGCGACCCAGAACGAGAACAGCCGCAGCGAGGTCATCCGCATCCCGGCGAGCGGCAGCCCCACCAGCGGCACCAGCGTCAGCGCCCCGAACGCCGAGGTCCGGGTGACCACCTGGATGCCTCGGTCCAGGCCGACGTTGACCTGGTCCAGCACGATGCCCACGGTGCCCGCGACGCTCATCGCGAGGAACGCCAGCGTCCAGGCCGGGGACCGGCTCACCCGCCCGAGCTCCGGCAGCCAGGACCGGGCCACGACCAGGAACGCGGCGGCCACCAGCAGCGACCCGACCGCCGTCATGGTCAGCGCGACGTCGAG
>WNFX01022917.1_pt1 | contig 10072 bp, 7 predicted proteins | sample 5400111 | NCBI WGS metagenome assembly WNFX01 (sample SAMN13153363, study PRJNA577476) | soil metagenome | isolation source: 40 cm soil or saprolite under grassland replicate 1 | place: USA:California | collected 2016-06-15 | reverse complement strand
AAGCTTTCGGGCGGGCAGCGTCAACGCATTGCCATTGCACGGGCACTCCTGCGCAATCCACGCCTGCTCATCCTCGACGAGGCGACCAGTTCGCTCGACAATGAAAGCGAGCACCTGGTGCAGCAGGCGCTCGAACGCTTGCTGAAAGATCGCACCACGCTTGTGATCGCCCATCGCCTGAGCACAGTCCAGAACGCGGACAAGATCGTGGTCATCGAGAAGGGCCGCGTCATTGAAGAGGGCAAGCATGAGGATCTCCTGGCGCGAGAAGGCGCCTATTATCGCCTCTACACGCGTACCTTCCAGACGCAGGTTGAAGGGCAACAAATCTGAGCGACTGATGCGGTATCCACGGCCTATATTATTGGCGATTATATCCCCACTGTTAATCCTACTGCGGACAGTTTTTTCCTCTTAATTCCATTACGGCAGTATAAAAGTTGAGAAGAAAAGGAGATACCGGATTGAGAACTGTATCGCAGCATCAAATGGAGGAAGATTCTTTTGGGCAATACATCTAAGAATGGCATGATTGGTGAAACTGCCGTATTGAACCGCTTAGTGCACTTAGGGTACGAAGTCCTCTTACCCTGGAGTCAAGATTTAGGCTACGACCTGGCATACTATATCGAAACAGAAGAACGGCACTTCGGTTTCTTTACTCACAAAGAAAGTCAACTGGTTCGTGTCCAATGTAAGCTGGCATGGCTTTCAAAAGATGGGTCATGTGTCCTATTCAATACCTCTACAGCTTCTTTTGGTGGCCCGGATGTATGGAAGAAGAAAAGAAGCGGCTACAGGGGCAGAGCTGATTGGTTTGGGGCATATAGTCCTGACACCGGGAAAGTCTACATGGTTTCTGTATGGGAAGCACCTGACGCAGCTCATATGACTCTGAGGCTCTCGCCAACAAGGAATAACCAGAGTAAGGGTGTAAAATGGGCAAAAGACTACGAAATATAACGCCGCTCGATTAAATATGTGTTGACGATGGTGATATCATAGGGTTGCTGGGGCTGTAGCTCAGTGGATAGAGCAAGCGTTTCCTAAATGCTAGGCCGGAGGTTCGAGTCCTCTCAGCCCCGCTCCACAAGGCAGAACATCAACATACCCCACCTTTGATTAATCGTACTGCTTCCTTCTACTACACCCCCCCTGCTGTCAAGCGAGAAGGATAGGGGAAAGTGAGCAATTTCACCTTTTCACTATGCTCTACAGCATAGTGAATCATTAAAAACAGGCAGTATCATCGTCTATAAGATAAGGTCAACTTTGCGACTTGTAATTCCTCAGGACTCCTCACCGCCGTAGGACTCTGCTGGCGAATGACACTCAATCTAGAAAGGAGAAGCGAATGCAGCCATCAAGCAGCCATCAAGCGCCCAAAGGACCCTCGCCGCAGCTTGCCTCGCTTGCGACGTTGCCACCAAGCATCCAGGCGGATGAAATTGAGTGCCACCGCACAGATCACTTGCTGCAAATGCACCGCTGGCTCTCCTCGACTGCGTGCTTGTCGACTCCTGAGCCGACGAACCGACTGCGAAATGCAGGCTTCGACCCCACTGCGCAAGCCATAGTGGCGCTGATAGGCTTGATCACTGACCTGCGCTCGATTCTGCGCCAACAGTTCCGCCCGCTCTCGTGGCGGCAAGGTCAGTTTTCGCCCTTGTTTGAGCGAGCGGCTACACTGGGCTCGGACAGGGCAGTGCTCACACGTCTCTCGCGCAAAGAGCACGTTGATGCTTCCCGCTTGCTTGCCTCGCAGGCTCTCCTGCCACGACTGGCTCTGGTGTCCCTGCGGACAACGCACCGTTTGCTGTTGCCAGTCCACCTCAAACTCCTTGAGGGTATATCCCCCAGGCGTACGCGCTTGCCAGCTTTGATCGCTCAAAGCCGGTCCGTGGATCTGGATGCCCAGTTTCGCACTCGAGAGCATCTGTTCACTGTCCAGGTAGCCTCCATCGACCAATTGCTCCCTGGGCTGCAGTCCCTGCTTGAGCAAGTCCTGCTGGATAGGCAGCAATTGGTCCACGTCACTCTCCGGGGCGACGGTGGTCTGCACCTGCACAATCACTTCGGGCCGATCGGCCTCGCAGGTCTCCGTGACATGGCTGCGATAGCCCAGCCACGTCTTGTTCCCTTTGCACCCGATGCGCGCATCGGTCTGGTAGGGGGAGATGAGCCGCTCTTTGGCTCTTGGCTGCGGTCCATCACGCCATTTCACCCGGCCCTGCTCGTCGCGCTGATAGCACTGCTGCCAGACCGTTTGCAGGGTCTGCACCTCGTGCAACTGCAGCAGTTGCACGAGGAAAAAGCCATCCTCTCCCACTTGGCGAGCCCACTGGTCACGCTCCTTCTCACTCTTGGGCAAGCGTCGTTCATTGATGAGCAGACCATACCGCATCCCCCAGTCGTGAGGAAGCCGTTGGAACACCCAGGTCGGCTCTGCTTGGCTGAGGGCATCCAGGGTGGCGCGCAGCGTTTCGCCCACCAATTCCAACTGGTTGAGACGCCTCACCCGGGCCAGAATATGCGTCGAGTCGGTGCGCACTTTGCTGGTGGAACGGATCCAGCCTTCTTGCAAGCCAGTCTGCACCAGTTTTTCCAACAACAAGCCCGCTTGCTGATGCTCGCTCAGTCGCTGACGAAACTCGCTCAGGATCGAGGCATCAAAACCGCCATCCGTCAATTCCAGACTGAGGGCATACTTCCAATCAATGCGGTTACGCACCGCTTCGGCGGCTTGACGGTCCGTCAAGCCTTCCACGTACTCAAAGACGACCACCAAAGCCAGCCGCCAGGGGTCAAAGGCGGGTTGTCCGGTGGCTGGATACAATCCGACAAAGTCCTCATCCTGGTAGAGGCTACTCAATCGATCACGCAAACGCATGATCAGGGTTCCCTTAGGATTGATTTTCCAAGCCAGCTGCGCTGTTTCGGCTGGGATAGGAGCAATCGGGTGTGGATACATCGACATGGGTTCTCTCCTTGTTCTTGTTTTCACTCTTTTGCTCCTATTCATACGACTATTTTTCTCATTCGCCAGCAGAGTCCGCAGGCGGTGAGGAGTCCTGAGGAGTTACGCGGATTTTTACAATTCATGTTGTGCCATAAGAGATAGGTTTACGCCTAAAAACCCGCGTGAGATGCAAGGAGAAAACTATGCCAGTACGTCATTTTCGCGCTCTGCTCGTGTGTGCTGTAGTCCTTGTTATGATGTTGCTCACAGCATGTGCGGGCACCGTACAGTCTCCGCCAGGCACCACTGCCACAACAACACCTGCAACGCAGGTGCCGCCAGCCGCTACTCAACCACCAGCCGCTACCCCTTCCCCGGAAGCATTTAAAGCAAGTGGCATCTCATTCATCGGCCCTGTGAAGAGCATCACGAGCAGCAGTCTTGTCATGAGCGCGCCAAATGGGCAGACATACACGCTGGCGATCACCGCCCAGACTGATCGCTCAGCCTTCGGTGGAAGTCTTCCAACTGTCGGGACCTCCGTCGACATGGACTCCACCGTTAACCCTGATGGAAGCTTCACGGCCACGACCTTGAAGCCTGCCACGCCAGGTGACCCGGACCTGAACGTCGTAGGGTACACGGGCATCACGACGAGCGCCGTTGGCGCGAACCGCGTTATTCACTTCATAGTCGGCGTCAAGAGCTACACCTTCACTATTCCGGCGACGGCGAACCTGGGTGATTTCGGCGGTAACGCACAGGCCATCGGGAACAATGTAGCGGTCAAGGTCAAAGTGCGGTATCCGGCTAACACAGTCGTCAGTGTTGACATGGGATAGCTAAAACTGAACTTAGCGCTGGAGCAGTTTCTGCAATTGGAGAATAGTATTCCAATTTCTTGCGGTTCCCACTGTTTTCAGCTTTTTCTCAATCAAACTCAGCGAGAGTTTTGAGCGTCCAATGCCGTTGGTATAATAGATATACACTTCTTTGCCGTTGATGAAGAATTCCTCGGGGCCGGCATACGTCTTGCGAAGATCTTCCTGCGCTGTATTGTCGGGGTGCGCTGCCAGAAACAGCACGACCACCCATTTAGACTCTCTGCCTGGTTGGCTCTGAAACGGATTTTTCTCAATAATATCTCGTAACTCGGCTGAAGTACGCACGAAGACTTCCACGTGAAAGCCAAATTTTTTTTCAAAGCCATCCTCGATGTGCCTCCGCAGTCGTGCCACGTCTGCCTCATCACTGCTAAATACCACGTTTCCAGTCTGTATATAGGGGAAGACATCCTTGAAGCCCAGAGACTCATGCACATATTTAAGGTCATCCATTCGTATCTTCTGGTGACCTCCAACATTGATGCCGCGGAACAGTGACACAAACGCTGTCATGTCCAATCCTCTTCCTTGTCTGTTTTTCTCTTTTTAAGGCAAGGTTCAAATGAACGTGACAGTTCCTCCTCAACAGAAAGGTCCAGCCCTGTCATCCTGAGCGCAGCGAAGCATCGCGCTGCCGATCGCGACAGACCCTTCGCTGCGCTCAGGGTGACATGGTGTGACTGTGCAAACTATCAAGAACTATTCTTCTCATTTGAACCATGCCTAAACACCATCATAAACGCCTTCAGAATGCTCTGTCAAACACGCGTGTGCTGCCAGCAATGTTTTTACCGCGGTTTTGCAGCCTCAGGCTGCAAAACCGCGGTAAAAACCCTCTTGCGAACCACCGCAGGTGGTGAGGAGTCCTGGGTAGTTACCGGTAAACAATAATTTGATATACTATTCCTTGGAAAGCTCAATCATCTCACACAAAGGACAAAGAGATGAACACTCTCATACATCGTATCATTCGAGAAAATTGGCGGCCAGGGCGCGCAGCCCTCGCGGGTCTGGTTGCAACAGCGGCCTACAGCCTGGTCATGGAAGCGGACATCTATATCACAGGCAATCGCTACAGTGACGTACGCTTCATCCAGGGCCTATTAGCCGGTAAATCTTCCCGGCACAACATGTTTCCTTTCCTCGCCTGGGGTATTCATGGTCTCTACCTGGTGGTTGGCTCCCCTTGTCGATAAATACCACCCTCTGACCAGGAGTGGCGAACTGGCCAGACTCGCCACCTGGCCCTCATTTTTCCAGAATATCGCCCGTCATCTCGTCTTCGGTGTGCTGCTTGGATTGCTCTATCGCGACTAGAGGAAACGGATCACACGGGAGAACGGAGGAACTGATTCATGGAAACACCAGCTCAAATCGCCTTGGTGCTCGCTCCTCAGGCGGGCGATCAGATGGCGTTCGAGACCCTGGTGAGACCGTATCAGCGGGAATTGCTCGTACATTGCTATCGGATGCTGGGCTCGCTCCACGAGGCTGAAGACCTCGTGCAAGAGACCCTGCTGCGCGCATGGGAGAAACGCGCGACCCTCACGAGTCCGGGATCGTACCGGGCCTGGTTGTATCGTATCGCCACCAATCTGTGCCTGGATCACCTTCGGAGCGCCCCTCGACGATCCTTGCCACCAGACACCCATCCGGTGAGCGATCCCAGCAGCCCCTTGCCGAAACTGGTGCGGGAGCCGATCTGGCTGGAGCCATTCCCTGATGATCTGCTCGCCGATCAACACAGCGATCCGCAAGACCGCGCACTCAACCGCGAACGGATCACCCTGGCCTTTCTGGTGGCGCTTCAGCACTTAACGCCAGTGCAGCGGGCCGTTCTGCTCTTGCGCGAGGTGCTGGAGTGGCCGGCCTCCGAAGTGGCCGAGTGGCTCAATCTCTCCGTTCCCGCCGTCAATTCTGCCTTGCAGCGTGCCCGGCGCACGTTGCACCAGCGCAACCTCGGAAGCGAGGCCCCGGTGGCTCTGCCTCGCTCCCAATTGCAAGACCTGCTTGAGCGCTATCTGACCCTGTGGGAGCAAGCGGACATCCCTGGACTCGTGCGATCCGAGCGGCGGCGCGTGTGCTCGCGCTGACTTCGCAAGCCATTGGGCGCACTACAGACCCCTGGCTCTTCTTCGATCTGATGAGATAGCGCTCGAACAGGCAATCGAGGAAGGTCTTCTTTCCGCGTAAATCCCTAAAAACAGGGGTATCATCGTCTATCAGATAAGGTCAACTTTGTTGATTTTTACAACTTATGCCCTGCCATAAGAGATAGGTTTACGCCTGAAAACCCACGTGAGATGCAAGGAGAAAACTATGCCAGTACGTCATTTTCGCGCTCTGCTCGTGTGTAGTGTAGTTCTTGTTATGATGTTGCTCACAGCGTGTGCGGGCACCGTACAGTCTCCGCCAGGCACCACTGCCACGACAACACCTGCGTTGCAGGTGCCACCAGCCGCTACTCAACCACCAGCCGCTACCCCTTCCCCGGAAGCATTTAAAGCAGGTGGCATCTCATTCATCGGCCCTGTGAAGAGCATCACGAGCAGCAGTCTTGTCATGAGAGCGCCGAATGGGCAGACATACACGCTGGCGATCACCGCCCAGACTGATCGCTCAGCCTTTGGTGGAAGTCTTCCAACTGTCGGGACCTCCGTCGACATGGACTCCACCGTTAACCCTGATGGAAGCTTCACGGCCACGACCTTGAAGCCTGCTGTGCCAGGTGACCCGGACCTGAACGTCGTAGGGTACACGGGCATCACGACGAGCGCCGTTGGCGCGGATCGCGTTATTCACTTCATAGTCGGCGTCAAGAGCTACACCTTCACTATTCCGGCGACGGCGGACCTGAGTGATTTCGGCGGGAACGCACGGGCCATTGGGAACAATGTAGCGGTCAAGGTCAAAGTACAATATCCGGCTAACACAGTCGTCAGTGTTGACATGGGATAGCTAAACAGGAATAATCTAAACACCAAATAAACAAAAAGGGAAAACAATGGCGAAAGTTCTGTTCTTCAACCTTCCCGCGTATGGTCATATGAATCCAACACTGCCATTAGTCGCGGAACTGGTACATCGTGGTGAACACGTCATCTATTATTCTTCGGAGGCATTCCGACCTGCCATCGAACAGGCGGGAGCCACATTTCGCGGTATCGATACGTTCTTTGACGAACAGACTTATGTCGACGAGAACCTGGTGCGCTTCGCCTACACATTGATACGCGCAACGCAAGAGATCATCCCCGCCATTCTCTCAGATGTGACGACCGGCAAACCGGACTACATTCTCTACGACTCGCTCTGCGTTTGGGGCAAATGCATCGCTCAGATTTTGCGGGTACCAGCGATTGCCTCTGTAACCACACTGGCCAGGCCACACTCGCTTCTACATCCCGAAGTGCTTGCAAGCCTTCCAGCGACCATGCCCTTGATGATACATATGTTTCTTGAAGGGCGCAAAGAACTAGCAAAATTCCTTGCAATCACCAAACTATTGCATGAGACGTACCACATTCCCAGGCCGCAGCTCGGCGAAGTCTATAATAATCTCGCCGAACTCAACATAGTCTACACAACCAGGCAGCTTCAAATCTATCCCAACTCATTCGATGAGAGTTTCAAGTTTGTCGGACCCTTCCTTGGCATACACGCGGAGGCCCCATCGTTCCCGTTTGACCAGTTGGGGGACGAGCCTGTGATTTACATTTCCTTGGGAACCGTCTTCAACGACAAAGCAGATTTTTATCGTCTCTGCTTAGAAGCATTCGCGGGCCTCAACTATCGCGTTGTCATGTCTGTGGGCAGCAAGACAGACATTGCCAGCCTGGGAACGATACCTGGGAATTTTATCGTCAAAGCATTTGTGCCTCAACTCCAACTCCTGCAGCGCACCACTCTCTTCATCACCCATGGCGGCATGAACAGTGTGAACGAAGGTCTCTGCGCGGGGGTTCCGCTCCTGGTAATTCCACAAGCTGCCGATCAGCTCTTCATTGCCCAACATGTCCAGCGGCTTGGCGCGGGAAAAATCCTCCGCAACACAAAACTGAACGCGCAGCGTTTGCGCAAAGCAGCCGAAGAGATCCTGGCTCAGCCCGCGTTCGGCCAGGTGAGTGCAAAGATCGGTGCGTCATTGCGTCAAGGTGGCGGGCCTGCGCTGGCCGTAGATGAGATAGAGGCGTTCAAGCGCAGGCTAGGCATATAGATCTGAGCGGCTATCTATAACTTCTTTGAGAGTATGTCCGATTTCCATCCCGCTCGCTTGCTCGCGCCTGCGGCGCTCGCCTGATGTATTATGTTTTACGGAACATGCGCGAATGGTGCATTCGCTACATCCTAGGGAAACTGTAGGTGCCGATGTATCGTGCACATCGCCGATGATGAACTTTCACACCCAACACCGGTCATGTCATGCTGAGTGCAGCGAAGCATCTCTCTCGTTGGGCACAGAGATGCTTCGCTGCACTCAGCATGACACCACATGGCCGATCTTGGTCGTGAAAATTCATTATCGGCTCTGGTTCTCATCCACGCATTTCCCGAATGCACCAGAAGCGCATGTTCCGCAAAACATAATGAATTTCTCGCGCGGCGAAGCCGCGTGAGCCCCCGGCGCGAGAGGGCGAAGCCTCTAAGAATCAGACACGATCTGAGCAATTTGGCGCACTACAGATCATTCACCACGTGGTCGAAGGTGAGGCGGGCATTTTCAGGTGGATTCACGCGCACACTGGCCTCAAGCGCCGCGTCTCCTGCAAGCCTTTGTTCTATTTCCCGTATGCACAGCTTATCATCTTCCGTGAAATCCGTGCCGAAATGCTCGTTAAGTTCCTGGATAATCTGCGATAACGCTTCGAGTTCTTCATGGGCAAGGCTATAAATTTCCTTCGGTCCAATAGGATCGATTTCCGCTGTGCCGCGTGGCAGCGCGATTTTCCCTGTGCTCGTTTGCTTGATACGGTAGGACTCGATATCGATGTTCTGCTGGATCTCGACGGGCAAACGCTCCAACGTTACTGGCAGCCTGCGCAAGAGCAGCCTGCCAAAGACATAGAGCTTTTCGAGATCGGTATCTACAAACGTGATAACCTGTGAGAGGAACGCGTACAGGCGCACATAGTCGGTGAGTTGACCGCGAAAATCGGCACGCTCCTCCTCCACGGCCTCTTTGAAGCGATCGACCACGGGCGCTAAAGCAGCATATAACTTATCCTGGGTCGCTTGCTTGTCGAAGTAGAGCGCGGCAAAATGGTTGACTTCATCCTCGGAGTAGCAATGAAAATCTGCCAGCCGGGTCTGCAGATCGTACAGCAGGTTCGGATCGGTGCCCTGGGAAAGCAGCGTTTTCTCATAATAGCGGTGGAAGGCTTCTTGAATATCCTCCGCCTTATTCACGAAATCAAGTACCATCGTTTCGTTCTTACCGGGATAGACGCGATTGAGACGTGAGAGGGTCTGCACAGCATTGACATCGCCCAGCCTCTTATCCGATAGGCATCCTGCTTGAACGTCTCGGCGGTTTGCTTGTCCGGAAAATGGTTCATGTTCGCTTCGCTATATTCGTCACCGCCATCTCGCACGGTTCCGGAGAAGGCCACCAGTGCCTTGTATCGATAGCCCTTCTCGAGCAGGTAGCGATCCACCGCCTGCTTGTAGCGAACAGCATGCAGGCGCGAGCGAGTCACAATCATAGCCTTCGCTCTGCCATCGATCAGGTGAGCTACCTGCCCGGCAAAATGCTCGATCATGATGGCAACCTTCTTCGCGATGGTCTGCTCGTGCAGGTCCACAAAAGATTTCAACAGCAGCTTTGCTTTCGTGCGATCATAGCGTGGGTCCCCCTCTATCTTCTTCAGCAGATTCCAGTAAGTTGCATAGGTAGTATAGTTCTCCAGCACGTCGAGGATAAAATGCTCCTCTATGGCCTGGTGCATAGTGTAGAGGCTGAACGCTTCATACTTACCATCGGGTAAGCGCATGCCAAAGAGTTCAAGTGTCTTGGGCTTGGGAGTGGCCGTGAACGCGAAATAGCTCACGTTGGGCAGCCGTTCTCGCTTCCTCATCTCTTCAGCAATGCGGTCCTCCAGGTCCTCTCCCTCTTCGCTTTCCTCTATATCGATGTCATCCAGGCTTCCCAGCGAGAGTACAAACTTCAGGCTTTTCGTGCTTTCGCCGCTCTGAGATGAATGGGCTTCGTCTATAATCACGGCAAAGCGTT
>WNFX01007723.1_pt1 | contig 10072 bp, 6 predicted proteins | sample 5400111 | NCBI WGS metagenome assembly WNFX01 (sample SAMN13153363, study PRJNA577476) | soil metagenome | isolation source: 40 cm soil or saprolite under grassland replicate 1 | place: USA:California | collected 2016-06-15 | reverse complement strand
GATCTGCTCGAAGTCCATCTCGCTGCGTATCTCTTCTTCTAGATAGAGCTTTTCCTGTGCGAGTTTGTCCTTCAGTTCCGAAATCTCACGGTAGGCAAGGGCGTTTTCGATGGCAATTGCGATCTGGCCCGCGGCCTGGCTGAGGAAGTCGACATCTTCTGCCGTGAAGCTTTCCTCTGTTAAACGCACAATCATCAGGTCCCCCAGCGCACGGCCGCGATTCACCAGCGGGATAAAACATGCGCTCTTCACGCTTTCCGCCGCTGCGAGTCTGTACCCCTCGCCGCCGCCAGGCCAACCGATCTCGTCAACCGTCGCGACCATCGGCTTCATCGTCTCGAAGGCTCGTCTGGCGGGATCGTTCTCCGGCACAGTGAGAATCACCTCCTCCTTGGCGAAGCCCTTACTGACGGGCGCATCGAACGCATAGAGCTTGAACTTACCCAGTTCTTTGCCTGGCAACCAGATCCCGGCTCCGTCGCAGCGCATCACCTCGCGAAAGTTGGCAGAAATTGCGCGCAGCACTTCGCGCAGGTCGAGATTTGAGGTGATGCGGCTCGTCAGGTTCAGGAGCAGTTGCAGGCGTTCGTTTTGTCGCTGCAAACTCTCCTGCGGGTCTTGCGCCCACTGGGAATCCGGATTGTTATCTTCACTTCCGCTCATGGCGTTTCGAAGAAGTGCCCTGTTATTCAGCAGAGTGTATCCCAGAAGACGGGACGGAATCATCTCGCGTCGGGTCGCGCGTGTTGACTGTCCGATGCATTGGCATCTCTCATATACTTGGGGAACGGCGTACCGGTATGGATGCAATGAACCGCTGTCTTGGACGACTCGTCATGCTTGCCATGGGGTGTCAATTACTCTGCACCGCGATTTTCGGGAAGCCGGCGGCCGGAGCCTCCAATCAGAACGTGAAGCCCATTGCCGAGGCCCAGATCGTCAACCTAAGGGGGGATGCCGGAGGCAAGCGCTTTGACGGCATCGGGGTGGTTAACGGCGGTGGTGCGACCTCGGTTCTGCTCAAGGATTATCCCGAGCCGCAGCGTAGCCAGATACTGGACCTGGTTTTCAAACCCAAGTTCGGCGCTTCGGTCAGCGCGCTGTTCGTAGAGATTCCCGGCGACGGCAACTCGACCCAAGGCTCCATGCCCAGTCACATGCACACGCGCGACGACCTCAATTACCAGCGCGGCTACACGTGGTGGATTTTGCGAGAAGCAAAAAAGCGCAATCCAAAGATGACTCTCGATGGCACCGCATGGAGCGCGCCCGGATGGATCGGGAACGGGCAATTCTGGTCGCAGGATGCTGCAGATTACTATGTGAAATGGCTTCAGGGGCTTCGCAAGGTTTACGGCCTAGAGTTCGATGCCATTGGCTGCCGCAATGAGAAGGGCGACAGCTTCGAGTTCGTCAAAACGTTGCGGGCAACACTCAACGCCAATGGCTTTGCAAAGGTCAGAATCCACGGCTTCGACAATTGGCAGGCGAACAAACTCGATTTCGCCAAGCAGATGCTCGTCGATGACAGGCTGCGAGACTCGATCGACATCATTAGCTCCCACACGCTGGAGTCCGTTCCCGCCTCGGAGGAGATACAGGAAATCGCGGCCAAGCTGAACAAACCGATCTGGAACACGGAAGAGCATGTTTACGAGAATGGGTTTGAAGCCGAAATCGACATCGTTCGAGCCTTCAACCAGAATTTCATCCGCAGTGGCGCCACCAAGATCGTGAACTGGTATGACATCGCGGGAGTTTACCCGATGGAACCGTATTCGGAGACCCCGGCGACTTTGCTCGCGCGCTCGCCCTGGAGCGGCAATTATCAGGTCCGAGAGGCGCTGTGGGGATACGCGCACTATAGCCAATTCACGGAAGTCGGCTGGCAATACCTCAACGGAGGCAGCGGAGAACTCAAGGGTGGTGGCAGCTTCGTCACGCTCAAGTCGCCGGGCAGCGACTACAGCATCATCATCGAAACCAAGGGAGCGAAAACGCCGCAGGCAATCCAGTTCCAGATCGGCGGGGGCTTATCGACCAAAGCGCTTACCGTGTGGCGCAGCAACGCGCAAGAGCAGTTCACGAAGCAGGCCAGCATCAGCGCAGTGAATGGCACGTTCACGATCGTGTTGGATCCCGATTCCATCTACTCGCTCTCGACGACCACCGGGCAACAGAAAGGTTCATTCCACAACACCCCCCTAGCCAGGCCATTTCCGTTTCCTTACTCGGAGTCTTTCGACGAATACTCCTCTGCGGAACAATGGGGCTTTCTCCCGCGTTACACCGCCGATATAGCCGGGGTGTTCGAGATTTCCGAGCGGCCGGACAAGACGGGGAAGTGCCTGCGCCAGGTCGTTCCGGTGCGTCCGATTTCCTGGGCTCCGGAGTGGCTTCCTTACACCATACTGGGCGACGATCAGTGGCAGGACTACGAAGTGAGCGCCGACGTTTACCTGAACAAGGGTGACTCAGCCGGCGTTATGGGACGGATCAACGATGTGGGCAGCGGCTACGGCTCAATTCCAAAAGGATACTACCTGCAACTCGGCGATGACGGTCAATGCCGTTTGGTTGTGGTCCGCGGCAAAGAAGATAAGAAGACGCCAGTTGGCGACGCCGAACAGCAGGCCCTGATGAGGGCCCAACAGGAAGATACCGAAGGCGGCGAAAAGGTGCTCGGCTCCGCCCGGATTCCGAACGTCGGCCCCAACCAGTGGCACAACTTGAAGATTCGGTTTGAGGGAACCACGATCACCGGATGGATTGATAACCAAAAGGTCTTCAACGCCTCTGACAGGCACTACAAGAACGGAATGGCTGGTCTGCTGGCCGGCGGACAGGAACAGAAACTCAGCACACCGTATTTCGATAACGTGCAGATCAAGAATGGCAACGCTCCCGTGCCCAATTCGAACTCAGTCATGCCACGCCAGTCGCCCATCTATGTCTCAGAGGAGGCTAAGCGCTGAAGGACAAGACACGCGTCACCGACATGAATCGCAACCAGTATCATCACCCCAGCCGAATCTCACACAACGATGGTCGCAGGTGTTGGAAATTGGAAGAATAAAGGCGTTCGGCGGTCAGCGCTGTTTTGCGTGTTCGCCTCGCAAAACGAAGCAGCTACAGCTCGCTTTTGCGATCTGCTTACCATCCTGATCGGCGACATCACATTCGATATAACCCAGGTTGTTCCCTCGGCTCACTACGTAGGCTTCCGCACGCAGTCGCGCTTGCCAGACGGGCCGAAAGAAGTTGATGCTCAGCGATGTGGTCCGGAACGATTCGAGCGGTGCGAGTGTAGAAGCAAAAGCCATGCCCATTGCCGCGTCCGCCAGATCACATAAAATTCCGCCGTGCATCGTGCCCATGGGATTGGCGTGTTGCGGCCCCGTCTGTAACAAGCCAACGGCGTGCCCGTCACTGATTTCTTCGACGTTGAAGCCGATGAGCTCTGCGACAGCGGGTCTCGAAGCGAGCACTTTCTCAATCACTGGGTGCCTAGTCGGTGATTCCGCCCTATGCTTTTCGGCCATAGCTCTCCTCTGAATCTGCGCCTTTGAGGGAAGTGCTCGTCAAGCTGCTAACTCCCTAAGAGCCTTTTCGCGGTCCATGTGCGACAAGCTCCCCATCCGAGGCCTTTGCTCTCCCATAACTGTTCTCAACTCTAAGAGCCCATTATTTTTCTCATCGTGGCCCTTTGCATTGATCGCGGCGTCAGACGGTTCGAAAAGGTGGCCATCTTGTTCGCTAGGCCCGCGACCACCATGGCTTTTCCTCGTAATAGGGCCCGGATGCCACTCGTCGCAACCGGACGTGGCTTCATCGTGAGGAGACGCAAAAAGGGCGAGGGGGTTGCGCCAGCTTCTGCATCGAAACCCGTCGCGGTGTGCCCTGGAGAGAGGGTAGTCACGACCACACCATGCGGGCCGAGCTCGTCATGCAGGGCCTCGCCAAGGGCGAGCACATAAGCCTTGGTCGCCGCATAGGCCGCGTAGCTGGGAACGGGCTGGAAAGCCAGGACACTGGCGACGAGAAGAATATGTCCAGATCGCCGCGTGGCCATGCCGCGGCCGAAAAGATAGGTTAGCTCCGTCAGCGTCGTGATGTTGAGCTGGACCATGTTCATGGTGCGCTCGATCGGCGTTTCCAGAAAATCGCCTTGTAAGCCGTATCCGGCGTTGTTCAGCAAGATATCAATCGTCACCGACTTCGCGTCGAGACTACTTTTCAGGCGGCTGGCCGCACCGGGTGAAGACAGATCGATCGCCTCGACCAGCACATCCACTCCGTATTTGCGGCGGAGATCAGAGGCAAGCTTTTCCATCGGCTCCCGCCGGCGGGCCGCTAATACTAGATTGACCTTGCGCGCCGCCAGTAGATCTGCAAATTCAAGACCGAGGCCACTCGATGCTCCTGTGACTAGCGCCCACTTTCCGGCGACGCTGTTCATTCCTTCAACAGTTGCGCCGGGAGATCCCGTTATCGAGCTAATCGACTCTTTCGACATCGTTGTTTTCTCCTTTATTTCCGTTAGTCAGCGAATGGAGCCTGCGATACTTGCGAACTCACGCATTTACTCCGCTCTGTCCGCTGCGTAGCGGCGTCAGCATTCGACTTCTTCCGCATTCGCACAACCGAACCACCCTTCACGAATGAGACCTCATCCATGAGCATCCTCATCAGGTATATCCCGCGCCCGTGGGTGGACAGTCGGTTCTCCGGAGAGGTCGGGTCCGGAACGGCATCGCTCTTAAATCCCGGCCCTTCGTCGCGGACCGTGATCCGGACCTCTCCATCGGAATTGCATCGGCACATAACACGAACGCGCTTGAAGGGGTCCTCGTGATTGCCATGGATTATTGCGTTAGAAATGGCCTCTCGCACTGCCGTCTCAATTTCGAGTTTGCTTCCATCTCTTTTCCGACAATTCCTGATAAGCATCATCAATTGATCAACAAGCGGCGACATGGCAGTGACCTGACTGGAGACCGATTGCCGTAATTTCGACGAGCGGAACCGAATGAAATGTTCGCAGCCGTGAGCCATACCCGAATCTCCGTTTTGAGATTCCCGTTCCATTACTCACAGACAAACGCAACCCTCGTGCCAAACCTTCTGTTGCAGTAAATGATTGGGTTTCAATGGCTGCTAGGAGCAGGTCACAAACTGTCGACCCGAACTGTTGAAGGTGTTGACGACAGCGCGACAGTGGGACTTTGGATTGGGCGCCAGTCCGCACGATGCTCGGAATGATTCAGAATCTGAGTCTCAGGGCGGATTAAGGAGGCACAGCGATGGCGCAAAGACATCAACGAGGTTGGTTAAAGAAAGAGACGCGCAGCAACGGTGAGACCTGGGTATTGTTCTACCGCACCATACGAAAATGCGATGGCAAGCGGGTGGAGAACAAGATTGCGATTGGCTTGGTTAGAGACTTTCCCGAGAAGAGTCACGCATGGGCCGAAGTTGAAAGACTGCACCTCCCCATCAACCAGGTGAACTCCCGACGGGGCGTTACATTCGGCGATCTAGCGCAACATTACGCTGAACATGAACTGGTCGACCAGACGGAATCCATCCATGCCAAGGCACACACAACGGTGCGATCCTACGAACGAATCCTCCGCAATCGACTGCTGCCGAAGTGGGGAAACAGGATTGCGCTTGGTATCGAACCGCTAGACGTGGAGCAATGGTTGAAAGATCTAAAGCGCGAAAAGAGATTCGCAAATCCAACTCTCGATAAGACCCGTCGAGTCATGTCACTGGTCTACAAGCATGGGCAACGATACGGACTGATTCCTCGAAACCAGGAATCGAACCCGATGCGTTTCGTTCGCTGCAAAACCACCAGCGGGTACGAAGCGATGATTCTCACTCCTGAGCAGGCATATGCAGTATTGCTTAACCTGCAAGAGCCGGAGCGTACGCTTACACTTCTCGCCTCAGGCACGGGTCTTCGCATCTCAGAATGCTTGGGCCTGCAATGGCAAGACGTAAGTTTCGCTGACGCAATGATCCATGTACGTCGGACGTGGACGTGCGGCCAAGTCGGATTGCCGAAAAGCAAAGCTTCGAAGGGTCCTGTGCCGCTTCATCCCTTGCTTGCGGACTTCATGCGGCTATGGAAGCAGAAGACACCATATTCGCAACTTGGCGATTGGGTATTTCCTTCATTCCGGCTAGAAGGCAAACAACCGCGTGTTGCCAACATGCTTGTCGAAGATCATTTGCGGCCGGCTGCAGTGAAGGCAGGCGTTCTTTCATCGCACCGGGACCTCCGAGGGCAGCTCGTCGATGACGACCCACGACGATTCGGTTTTCACAATCTGCGCCACAGTCTCGCATCGTTTCTCATCCGCATAAGAACCGATCCAAAAACCGTACAGACTTTGCTGCGGCACAGTGACGTCAAGCTAACGCTACAGATCTACACTCATGCGGTCAGCCGGGATCGCATGGCCGCCGCGGGGAAAATGCTTACAGCAATTCTCAGCCACGCGGTGGACCAAAGCGGACTGAAAGCGGACCGTGGAAGGATCACACCCGCGTAAGTTATTCTGCATTCATTGGGTTGCGGAGACGACGTTCAGCACATTTCGTAAGTGCGGACTGAGAGCGGACTGAGACGGAGCGAGGCGACTGCCCCAAGTCCTTTGGAATGATGGTGGCCAGGGACGGAGTTGAACCGCCGACGCCAGCCTTTTCAGTGCTACGTTAAACTGTAGTTTCAACAACTTAAGTGACTTCAGGTGGCCGCCTAAGTACTTGAGAAGTCGTGAGAGACATGCGAATCGTGGGTTGAAATCGTGGGTTCAAAAACAGGCGCAGACCTGTACTGATGTTTGGTTAGTTTTCGCGGCGGCGTGAGGTTCCCCAAGGCCGACCTTTCCCCGTCGACTCGTGGACATCATCCCGTACTTCGGCGACCATGGACTCCAGATGACCTTCTAGGAAGGTACGACCGTTTCGCCGAACGCTACGGCCATTGGGGTCGGGGTCAGAATCTCGAAGCCAAGCGTTTGCAGATCTTCTAGCTGGGCGTGCGCGTCAGTTGATGAAAATCGCCATTTGCTTCATTGACCGCACATCGGTGGCATTCAAGGTCGACAGTGCGGATTGCGCAACGGCGCGCATCGAAATTGACTGAGAGAGAATAAAGATATGGCGCTACTGGCACATCGCAACGAACCCTCCTTTAGCTCCAGCGGTACCGACGATCAATCCGAATCTCGGGCTGATCCCGGTCACCGTCACTCCCACGCCATTCGGTCCAACGATCGGTTTGAAGTTGCCGTTCTCATACCGGAATGCCAGGTCGAGATCCGTGGCGTTGCCAACGATCACGCCTTTATTGCTGACCCCAACCAGATCGGTGAACAGGCTACCGGGATAACTCAGTGTTCCCCAGTTTCCCTGGTGATAAATGAATCCGTTCTGGGGCAATTGCCCACCGCCGGACCCGACAAAATAGCTGCCGACGATCATGCCATGATCGTTGATGCTTGTCGGAAAGGTTGACGATGCGCCGGGAAAGCCCAATTTTATGGTTCCACCGTCGCTAAAGCGTTTGAAACCATTTGCTCCAGAGGAAGTGTTGTACGAGCCCACGATCGTTCCCCAGTTATTAATTGCTTTCGAAAAGAAGCCGTTGTTATTGAAACTCAACTGAAGTGGCGTGATCGTTCCACTAGAATCAACCAAAACTTGACCCGAGGCGTTGTAACCGATGCTCACTTTCAAGTCGTTGCGATCGACTAGAGAGATTGTCCCGCTGACGAGCTTGATGGCCCCGTCTGCCGATCGAACAAACCCGAAATTTTTCACCGGAGTAGTGTTGGTAAAACCCGTCCCAACGACTGCACCGAAATCATTTACGCCATTGGGGGACATGCTGAATGTGGTCCCGTTGGAGAGGATTGTCGTGAGTGGAAAGAAGCTGAATGTGCACGAAGCTTTGAGCTCCGCCAGAAAGATGTCTTCCGCGCCCGCGCTGTTCAACATTAGCCCACTAAAGGTAGCGGCGTTCTGAAAGGCGCCAGTCACCAGTACTGTGTCTTCGGACTCCCCCGCTACGCGGGGATTATTTGCGAAGGCATTCGTTCCAGCCCCGTCGGCCTTCTTCACCCATGCTACCCCGCCCGTCGGCGCCTCCTTCACGACAAATAAGTTGTAAGGCTTAGTACCGGTCAACAAATGCCCTTGGATGGTGAGTCCGGCCTGGAACACTCCCGCCACGTAGAGGTTTCCCTGCTGGTCATACGCAACGCCGCTGCCGCCTTCGTCTTGAGATCCGCCGAGTCGGGTTGCCCTTAGCAGTACACCTGAACTGTTATACGTTGCGATAACGACATCTTTGTTATAAGGGGAAGTGAGCTGTCCGCTACCCAGGTTCACGTTCGTGCCACCGGGTTGAGAAGTGACGATCGTCGTGGCTTGCGATGCTGTCCCACCGGGTATGTTGCCGATGCGGCCGGTGAGGCTGATTTTGCCCGTCGGACTGACGGCGATATCCATTCCCACGGCCACGTAACCGCCAATCTGGTTCACCCACTTTAAGTTGCCGTTGCTGTCATATTTCACAATGAAGGCATCGTTAGGGTAGTCAGGGCCACTCTGAACCGGACCGCTAAAGCCCGTGACAGTCACATCGTTACCATCCGCGCTATGGAATGTGGCTGACGATTCAAACCAGCCGGTCACATAGGCGCTGCCACTAGAGTCCGCTGCGACCTTATTTCCGATGCTGTTGGGATTAGCCTGGTTCCATTCTCCCCACTGAAAGTTGCCGTTCTGGTCGTACTTCACCAAGTACATATGCCAAGTCCAAGGCCCAGGAAGCGTATGTTGGCTACCATCCGCCGACGAAAACGTGACTTGAGACTGGCCCCTGCCCGTGACAAAAACTGTCCCCGTTACCGGTTGAACTGCCAGGCCAATACCATCGTTGGTCCCGACCCCCGAGATTCCGCTTTGTACCCACAGCAGGGTGCCTATCGGACTGTATTTTGCCAGAAAGATTGTCTCGCCCATGCCGACGACCGTCTTGGAAGGTCCGTTGAGCGACTGAAAAGTTGCGGTATCAGTAAGCCTGCCGGCCACATAGATATTACCGGCGCCGCCGATGGCGACATCGTATGCAGTGTCATCCGAAACGCCGCCCGCCTGAACGACCCAGAGTAGATTGCCGCCACTGCCGTACTTGGCCAGAAAGATATCCGTGCGGCCCTGCGAAGATAAAGTTTGTGAGCCGAAATGTGCGTTGGAGGAGAAAGATCCTGCTATGTATTGGTTCCCAGCTTGGTCCGTCTTAACAGCATTGCCTGCATCGGATCCGCTCCCGCCTGCTCTGATTGCGCGTACCCAGGAGGGGCCAGCCGCAAATGCCAAGTTACCCGCAAAGAACCACACTGCCACAATTCGGCTCAGACGACTGAACCGTCTTTGAAATAAATCGCTATTCATTTTTATACTCCGAGGTCGTACTTCGAACGATTAGCCGGTCACTACTTCGTGCTAAGTAGATGCAGAATTCACCACAACGAACGCGTTTAGTAGATGTAGCGAATCACATGTGCATGGAGAACTCGATAGGTTCCGCTTCTTGGGACTGGTTCGTCGGTTTTCGACCTAGTTAAGGATACTCGCCCAGATATTTCGCGGTCTGCTCAGTTTTGCTCAACACTTACATTCAAGAATGATGAAAACAGGACTGTTCTCAACAGTTATCATTGCGACTGAATGGCAGACCCCGTTGAGATTGACATTCGGCTGCGTGATGAGGGGACCGACTGCTCACGACCCAAGGAAGGAATTCGACCTCGGCAACGGCTTGTTCAAAATTCTTCCACAGTTAGCAGTGTGTCGTTCGCCTTGGCGATCCATCGAACCAGACTGACGCGACCGGAATGGGAACACCTGCAATGCCCGAAGTGCGCAAACGATTTGTTGCCGCTGCTAAAGATCGCAATGCCTAAAATGCGCTATCATTGCGCTCAACCACGTACGAGTGATGAACCGTCCTCCACGCTCTCAGCTTTGAGTGCGTGTGAGTGGTTTCGCC
>WNFX01007722.1_pt1 | contig 10073 bp, 8 predicted proteins | sample 5400111 | NCBI WGS metagenome assembly WNFX01 (sample SAMN13153363, study PRJNA577476) | soil metagenome | isolation source: 40 cm soil or saprolite under grassland replicate 1 | place: USA:California | collected 2016-06-15 | reverse complement strand
TGACACCCGCCAGGCCCGACTCATCGGCCGCCGAGGGGTCGAGCTCGCGCACGGCACGCCAGAAGACGGTCAGCGGGCCGCGGCCGCCGCCGTGGTCCCACACACACGCGGCCACCACCCCACCGCGACGGGTCACCCGGCCCATCTCGCGCAGGCCTGCCATCGGATCGGCCATGAAATGCACCACCAGCTGCGCGAGAACAGCATCGAAGGCGCCATCGGGGAACGGGAGCTGCTCAGCCGCCGACGGCCGGACATCCACACCGGGCACGCGCTCGCGGACCGCGGCCACAAACGAGGGCGACGGTTCCACCGCGCATACCCCGGCCGAGCCCAGCCGCCGCACGAGCTCGGCCGTCAGCGCGCCCGGCCCGCACCCGACATCTAGCACCCGCTGCCCGCGGCGTACTCCGGCCAGATCGGCGAACCGCACCGCCAGCGGCTCAGAATACCGCCCCATGAAGCGTGCGTAAGCGTCCGCGCTGACGTCGAAACTCATCCACCGAACCTACTTGGCGCGGGAACTCGGGGCGTCTCCCCCGGCGGCACGCTGGCCCTATCTCAGCCCCCGACGCCGAGGGTAGCGAGCACCACGATGATGATGGTGCTGACGGCAAACGCCCCGTGGACGGCGACCACTCCGCTCGGAAAGTGGCTTTCCGCCGGACGCTCCGCGGCGATGCGTGGCTTGGTGATGGCCGCGCCGCCCTTCATGCTCGGTGCGGCGCCGCGTCCCGGGCCCGCGCCGCGAGCCGTGTCACGTCCCGTGGTGGGATCGGTGGCGGCGCCTGGCGTGCTCGGGCGGACAGCCGCGACGGCGTGCTCGGTCTCACCCCCCCAACGGAAGAACATTGTGAAGCCGAGCGCCGCGATAAGCAGCAGGCCGATCGACGCCGCCCACGCGAGCCACTGTCTGTCGGTGAGCACGTACGCGGTCCAGCTGCCCAGCCCGGACGCCGCGAGCAGGAAGTGCCCGAAGATCAGCGACGCCGGGAACCGGGTGACTCCGGTATTCCGCTGCCGCAGGCCCCCGCATATCAGCCAGGTGGCAAGCAGGTAGCTGCCGCCCAGCGCAGTGACGATCCAGGCGATCAGAGCGGCCATGTCCATGTCGGATCTCCCCTACACGGCGAAACAAGGAGGTATGAGCCAATCGGGATTCTCCCGCCCGAGCGAACCTAACGTGCGGGAGAAGGCAAACCTTAGCCTGGGGGCACGGACCGGGTGGTTGCAGCGCGCGCTCAGCCGCGCGCCCGTTCAGCTCCACCCTGCCCCGGGCGCAGTGCGCCTGCGCCGAAGACGAGGACCGCGACCAGTGCGGTGATCAACCCGAACGAGACGGACAGCGAGGTCGCGCTCCCGAGGGTCCCGATTACGCCTGGGCCAATGAGCGATGCCGCGTAGATGACGGTGGCCATCCCGGCGATCCCCCGGCCAGCACTCGCGCCGCTATTGCCCGCCGCAGAAAAGGCCAGCGGCACCACCGCGGCGATGCCGACCCCCACGAGGGCGAAGCCGGCGATGGCCGGGACCGGGCTGCGGGCCCAGACGATCACCAGGCCGCCGGTGACGGCCAGCGCGCCACCCAAGCGGACCGTCAGGACCGGGCCGAGGCGCCTGATCACCAGATCGCCGCTCAGCCGCACAGCGGCCATCGTGCAGGCGAACGCGGTGTAACTGGCCGCGGCTACCCCGGCGGAGGCGCCCGCGACATGTCTCAGGTACACACCGCTCCAGTCGCCGCTCGCCGCCTCGGCGAAGATGGCGCAGAAACCGACCAGCGCGATGGGCAGCAACGCGCGGGGCGGCAGGGCGAAGCGTGGGGGTGGCTGCGCGAGCGGGTCCGGCCGAGTATCGAGCAGATGACGGCAGACCAGCGCGCTGACGATGACGAGCAACGCCGACACGGCTCCCAGGTGGGCACGCGCGTCGACGCCCTCGTGTGCCGCGAACGCCCCGACCGCGGATGCGAGCAGGGTCCCCACGCTCCACATGCCGTGTAGTCCCGACATGATGGAATGGCCGACGCGCTCCTGCACCTGCACGCCGTTGGCATTCATCACGACGTCGGTCATGCCTGCCGCCGCACCACCGAGGAAGAACGCCGCGCACAGGGTGGGCAGGCTCGGCGCCAGCGCAGGCAGCGCACCGCATACGCACCAGGACACAAGCAGCGCACGGACGGCCGCGCGCCCGCCGAAGCGGTACAGGATCCGACCGGCGATCGGCATCGTCGTGCACGCACCTATCGCTGGAAACACCAGCGCGATGCCGAGCGTGGCGGGAGTCAGGCCGAGGTGATCGCTGATCCATGGGATCCGCGTGAACAGCCCGCCCGCGATCGCGCCATGTATGGCGAACACCAGCGCTACCGCCCGACGTGCACGCCGGATCTCTGATACCTGTTGAACGTCCCTCACCCTCGCACCCGCCGTCACGTGCGGCTTACAGTGACCTGTCAAAATTATCAGGTAGGCTTCCTGATAGATAGATATGAGCGCGAGCAGCAGGGAGAGACTGCCAGCCATGACCATCGCGCGCACCGGCCCGCTGCGTACGGCGACACCGGCCACGGCGCGGGCTATCAACGACCGCCTCGCACTCGACCTCCTGCTGGCGCGGGGCCCGCTGACCGCCGCACAGCTCAAGGCCCTCACCGGACTGTCCCGCCCGACGATCTCGGACCTGCTCGCGCGGCTGCAGGAATCGGGGCTTGTGGCGATGACCGGCCAGTCCGACGCCGTGCAACGGGGGCCTCATGCGCGCGTGTACGAACTTGTCGCCAGCCGCGCGCACGTGGCGGGCGTCGACGTGCGCACCGGAGGCGTCAGCCTGGTCGTGGCCGACATCACCGGCGCGATCGCCGCCTCGGCGTCGGTTCGGGTCACTGGTGACGACGCGAGCGCCGTCGGCGCGACCGTCGAGGCGCTGGACCGCGCGGTGCGCAGGACCGGCGACACCACGCCGCACACCGTCGCGGTGGGTGCCCCGGGATTGATCGACCCGGCGACAGGCCAGCTCAGAGCCACGCCGGGCCTGCCCCGCTGGCACGCCGATCTGGTCGCCGCGCTGCGCACCGGCCTCAACGTTCCCGTGGTCCTGGAGAATGAGGTGAATCTCGCCGCGCTCGCCGAACTGCAGCAGGGCGCGGCGCGGGATCGCGACACCTTCGTCTTGCTGTGGCTGGGCCACGGTGTGGGCGCTGGCGCGGTCATGGAGGGCCGGTTGCGGCGTGGCGCGTCGGGCGGTACGGGCGAGATCGGCTTCCTCGCTGTTCCCGGAACGGGCGGACTGCCCTCGTCAACAGGTTGCGACCATGGCTTTTACGCGTTGGCGGGCAGCGGTGCGGTCTGCGACCTGGCCCGCAGGCATGGGATCGACGCGCCTGATGGGAGTGACGCGCAAAGCGCCGAGGCCGCCGTCTACGCCGCGATGTCTGCGGGTGAGCGCGGGCGGCGCTTCCTCGACGAACTGGCGGCGCGCGTCGCGCTCGGCGCGCTCGCGATATGCGTGGTCCTCGACCCTGGCTGCCTCGTGCTCGGCGGTGAGGTCGGCCGGGCCGGCGGCCGCGAACTCGCCGACCGCGTGGCGGCACGGCTGAACGCACTCTCCCCGCTGCGTACCGAGGTGCGAGCCGCACAGGTGCCGGGCAGCGCCGTTCTCACCGGCGCAGTGCTCACCGCCCTTGACGCCGCCCACGCGGACCTGTTCGGACCGCCCATTCCGCTCACCGGTGCAGCGGGCCGGCGGACAAGCCCGGCGGCGCGCACCTCTGGCGTCCTACCGTGACCGTTGGCCGGTCGGGGCCAGCGGCGCCTACTCGTCATACACCTCTTCGACGATCTCGGCGTCCGCGGGAATCGGGCCATCGACAGGTATCGTCTGCTCCACAGCCGAATCGGGCCCGATGTTCGGCACCGTGGCCAGGCCCGCATCCATGGCCGAGGTGCCAGGATTCCGCTTCACGTACGGCGGGTAGTTCGCGCCCTCGATGACGCTAATCGCCCGCCGACGCCCGCCGCGCGGCAGGACAAGGCGCCGGCGCACCCAGCCATAGCCGCGGCGGGGCATGAGCACGCCCACCAGGCCGGTCGCCATGATGACCCAGCCGGCCACGTGCAGGTTGAAGACCGATGTATTCGTCGTGACGGCAAAGGCGAGAATCGCACCAATGGCCAGCAGCGCCAGCGCGGTCGCGGTTTTCATGATCGCCCCTCTCTCTGGCATTAAGGCATCGTTCTACCCGCTGTGGCGAATTCATTCCTGGCGTGACGATCCAATCGCGCGCGACTCGCCGGGCTCGTGCCCGCCGCCGACGGCGACTCAGCCGCGCAAGCCGAGGGAGTCGAGATGGTTCTCCAAGCCGGCGCCATAGGCGGTTGGCGTGCCGTCATATGACTTGATCAGCGACGGCCCCGCCTTGCCGCCCGCTCGATCACCGCACGGATAGTTTGCGTCTTCGGCCTTCCACGCCCAGCCCAGATAGGAGCCGCCATGGCTGTCGAGCCACGTCATGAGCCCGTCGATGTAGGAGTGGGCGCAGTCGTCCTCGCCGATCTCACCCGCGATGAGCGGAACCGCCCTGGCCACGGGCGCGATCTGCCGGACCCAGCAGACCTGGCTGTCACAAGGATTGAAGTTGTACGCGTGCCAGGACGCGGCGAGGGCACCAGCAGGATCGGCGGGCCGGTGCGCGAGCCAGCCTGAGTCGTTGTTCGCATAGTTGATCCCGCCGACCATGACGACGTTGGTGGCTCCGGCGCCGCGGACCGCGGCCAGGAGCGCCTGCATGCCGGCCACCGGGTAGCTGAAGCCCGCGCACGATCGGCCGCCCCGCAGCCAGCACGCCCACGCGGAGGGCTGGGACGACATCACCCGGTCAGGAAAGGGCTCACTGAAGATATCGAAAACCACGGCGTGATTGAGCTTGTAGGCGCCCGCGACGGACGACCAGAACGACGGAGCGTGTGCGGCATCGGGCATTGGCTTCAGGCAGACCGCGGTGCCCGGGTTCGCCTTAGCCTGGCATGTGCCGCCGGTGTAATAGCCGTCGCTCCACTGCAGTTCCAGGATCGCGACAATCCCATGGCTGTTCAGGCGGGCCACGTAGGCAGCGATCGCGTCACGGTAGGCCGCGCCGCTGACCGCGGGCGCAACCCCGTTGATACCGAGCCAGCAATCCTCGTTCAGCGGGATCCGCACCGCGGTGACCTGCCAGTCCGCGATCGCCTGAACAGATGCGTCGTCCGACGGGCCATCGAAGATCCGGTCGGTTGTCTGGACACATTCATAGTGCGTCCCTGGCCGGTTGACGCCGACGAGCCGGATGGTCGTTCCGGCCGAATCGACCAGCCGATGACCGGACACCGATAGCCCGGGGGCGTGGCGGGTGGTCCGCCCCGGATCCGCCCGCACCGGCGCACGGCTGCCGGTGGCCACGAATCCGGGCAAAATGCAGGCCAGGATGGCGACAAAAGGAATGACTCGCCTAAAGTTCCCCCCTTGCATGCCCATCCCCCCGCATGATCCCGTTTATTCAGTATTCCTGGGCGCGCCGTGGTGCAAACGCCGAACGGCCGGCGCGCGCAGAACCCGGGCATTCGCACCCGTTAGGATCGGGCAAGTGACGGCGGCCCCACGCCGGCACGGTTCGGCCATCGCCGCCGCCGCGCTGGCAGAAGCGCTCGCGACACTGCTCGCCGGAGTGCTCGCCGCAGCGGTCTCCGCATGCTCACCGGCGGTGAAAGACGATCCTGGCGGTCCATCCAGGGACGACGACCCGGTCGCCCAGACCTCGCCGGCCACGCCGGGCAACGGTACGGCGCCAGGCCACGCAGTGCCGGGTCACGCCACGGCACCCGGTCCCGCCAGTCACTTCCACCTGCTTCCCGTCCGCGGGCCCGGCCACCTCGCGCCCGGTTCCAATCCGGCCGCGCTGCCCGGCGATGTCCTGATCGCCGACGAGGACAACAACCGCCTGCTGCTCGTCGATCCGCGGGGCCGGATACGCTGGCAGTTCCCCGGCCGCGGCGGTCTGTCCCGTGGCCAGGGTTTCGCTCTCCCCGATGACGCGTTCATCTCCCCGGACGGCGCCACGATCATCGCCACGCAGGAGCAGGATGATGCCGTCTCACTGATCGACATCGCCAGCGGCCACATCACCCGCCGTTATGGGCACCCCGGCGTGCCCGGTGCCGCGCCGGGCTTCTTCAGCCATCCGGACGACGCGATGATGCTGGCGGGCGGTGACCTGCTCGTACCCGACATCATGAACTGCCGGATCTTCCTGTTCTCGCCGGGACGCTGGCACGTCATCCGCCGGTTCGGCACCACCGGGTCGTGCGGCCACCACCCGCCGACCCTGTTCGGCAGCCCGAACGGAGCGTTCCCCCTGAGTGACGGGCACTTCCTCATCACCGAGATCAACGGTGACTGGGTGGACGAGATGAGTCTGTCCGGCCGCGTCTCCTGGTCGGCCCATCCCCCGGGCGTGGCCTACCCGTCAGACGCGAACCAGATTGGCACCGGGCGGTACGTCGTCGCCGACTATTCCTACCCGGGCCAGATCGTCGTCTTCAACCGCACCGGGCACCCGCTCTGGCGCTTTCGGCCCACCGGCGCGGGCGCGCTGAACCACCCCTCGCTCGCGCTGCCCCTGCCGGGCGGCAACATCCTTGTCAATGACGATTACAACCACCGGGTCATCGTCGTCAGCACCAAGACCGGCCGGATCGTCTGGCAGTACGGCCACACGGGCGTGGCCGGGAGGGCGGCCGGATACCTGAACAACCCCGACGGCGTTGACCTGGCCCCCCCGTATTCACTGCTCCAAACGTCCCTACCATGATCACTTGTGCTGCGCGTCGGCGTAGCAGGTGACCACCGAGACACTCAATGGGAAGCGCACCGGGCCCGGGCCGAAGACGAGCCCCGCAGCCTCGCCGGCGGCGTCCGACACGACGCGAACCACCTCATCCGCGAGTGCCACCGGGCAGTGCACGACCACCTCGTCATGCTGGAAGAAAACCAGGTGCGCCCGGCCGTCAGGCGAGCCGAGGGCGGCCAGGCCCCGCCTCAGGCACGCGAGCAGCACCAGCGCCCAATCGGCGGCGCTCGCCTGCACGACGAAATTGCGCGTGAACCGCCCACGGCTGCGCAGCGCCTGGCCCGCTCGCGGATCCGCGCCGTCGCCGGTCAGTTCGCGCCACTGGGCCGAAGGCGGCGGGCACGTGCGCCCCAGACGCGACCTGACCAGACGTCCCTCCTCCCCGGCGCGAGCGGCCTCGTCGACATAACGCGCCGCCTCGGGGAAACGCCGTCGCAGCACGGCGAGAAGCTGGCCGGCTTCCCCGCCCGCACCGCCGTACATCGCCGACAGCAGCGCCACCTTCGCCTTGTCGCGGTCACCGCCGAGCGCCCCGGCGAGGGCCGCGTACAGGTCGCCCGCGGCAGCCGCCGTGGCGAAGGCGCGGTCGCCCGCCAGCGCCGCGAGCACGCGCGGTTCGAGCTGGGCGGCGTCGGCCACCACCAGGACCCAGCCGGTGTCGGCGACCACGGCCCGGCGCAGCAGCTTCGGGATCTGGAGTGCGCCACCGCCGCGCGATGCCCAGCGCCCGGACACGACGCCGCCGACGACGTACTCGGGGCGGAACCGACCGCCGGATACCCAGGTGTCCAGCCAGCCCCAGCCATCGGCGGTGTACAGCCTGGCCAGTTCCTTGTACTCGAGCAGCAGCGGAACCGCCGGGTGATCCACCGTCCGCAGCATGTGCGCACGGGTCGACGCGACCGCGATCCCCTGCGCGGCGAACGCTTTGACCAGTTGCGCCGGGGAATCGGGGTTCAACGCGGGCGCGTCGAGCGCCTCGCGGATCATGCCGGTGAGGTCAGCGAGCCTGCGTGGCCGCATTCCGGCGCCGGGGCGCGGGCCCAGGATCTCAGTGAGCAACTGGTCGTGCACGTCGCGGCGCCACGGCACCCCGTCCGCGGTCATCTCGGCGGCGGCCAGACCACCGGCGGACTCCGCGGCAGTGAGCAGGGCGAGACGCCCCGGGTGCTCGGCGCCGCCGATGCGGCCCAGCTGATCGGCATGCACCGCGACGACCGCGTCGAGTTCCTCACGTGCGCCGGGAAGATCGTGCCCAGGAATACCAAACAGCTCCGTCTGGGCACCGTCACCCCGCCCGCCGGGGCGGGCCATCGCGTGCCGGGGCGGGGTGCCCACGCCGCGCTGGCGGGCCCAGGCCGCCTCGAGCGACGCGTCCTCACCGAACCTGCCTTGATGACCGAGCAGCACCGCCTCGGTGAGCTCGACGTCGTGGCACGATGCCAGCCGCACGCCCGCGCGCAGCACGGCCGGGTAGATCCGGCCCGCCCCGGCCCACACCCAGCGCGGGCTGCCCGCCCGCTCCCGCGCGGCCATCGCCGCGGCCAGGTCAGGCACCTGCTCGGGCGGGCCCAGCCGAACGCCGTCGTCGGCGAGCGGGCAGATGAGCCCGCCCGCTGAGCCGTCACAGGCGACCGCGACGCGCATGAGTCCAATCCGCAGGTCCGATGGTGGCGCGCCCCGCGTAAGCCGTTATGCATAGCTGTCCATAACGGCTGCCGCGCGGTGTCACTGCCGCATCACGGCGACCCGCCGCGCAGGAAGGCGGTGAACCCCGCGGCGAGCGCCGCCGCCGCGCGCTGGCGGAACGTGGGGCTGGTCAGCAGCGCCGCGTCACGGCTGTTGCGCATGTTCGCGGACTCGATGAACACCTTGGGCACCTTCGACAGGTTCAGCCCGCCAAGATCAGTACGGACATCGAGGCCGCGCACGCCCACGTAGTCGGAGTAGGGCTCATCGGTCATGGTGTGGAATGCACTACGAATGTCCTGGCCGAGCAGGCGGGACGGTTTGACGATCTTGTCGGTGTAACCCGGCACCAGCCCCGGTTCGATGACCTCGAACCCCGACCCGCCGGGCGGGCCGCCGTCCGCGTGAATGGAAATCGCGGCATCGGCGTGTTCCCGGTTGCCGATTTCGGCGCGCTGGGTGACGCACGGGCCCACCCCGGCGTCTGTCGGCCGCGTCAATACGACCTTCGCGCCCTCCTTGCGAAGGAGGGCGGCCAGCCGCGTCGCCACGTCGAAGTTGAACGCGTGCTCCGGGTAGCCCGCGTCGGTCTGCGCGCCGGCCGTGTCACACGGCTTCTGCTCGGTGATCACGTTGACGAGCTGGTTGATGATCTCGGGATGCGCCGCGTTGCCGCCGTTGTGACCGGGATCGATCACGATCACGTCGCCCGCGAGCGGCAGGCGGTGCGGCGTGGGGGCGTGACGCGTGTGCGGCGCGCTGGGTGCCGAACTGGCCGTGGCCGAGGGTCGTGCGGTCGCCGTGACGTTGGACTGCGGCGGCGTGGCGGTGGGGCCGGCCCCGGCCTGCCCCGTGGCGCAGCCCGCGGAGGCGGCGCAGGCCGCGACCGCACAGGCGGCGGCCGCCGGGTACACGCGTCTTATCCGCACGCGTCTTATCCGCACGCGCCTTATCCGCACGCGCCTCATCTGCACGGCCTCATCCGCATGGCCCCGACATGCTACCCCCCGTGGCACTCCTACACGGCGCGGGCCGTCGAGCCCAGCGGGCAAAGCGGCTCGCAGCTCACCGGGTGGTGAGGATCGCGTTCGCATACAGCCGGTGCCGCACGGGGACGGGCCCAGCGTGCCGCTGGGGCCGACCCAGCGTGCTGCCGCCCGTTAGCACTCCCAGGAATGTCGCAGCCATGTCGCTATGGCACGACCGTCAAATACGTACCTTCGAGCTAATTTCATGATCGTGGAGACTTTTCAGGGATTATCCCTGAAAAGTCTCCACGATCATGAAATTAGCTCGAAGGTACGTATTTGACGGTCGTGCCATAGCGACATGGCTGCGACATTCCTGGGAGTGCTAACGGGCGGCGGCACGCTGGGCCCGTCCCCGTGCGGCACGCTGGGCCCGTCCCCGTGCGGCACCGGCTGTATGCGAACGCGATCCTCACCACCCGGTGAGCTGCGAGCCGCTTTGCCCGCTGGGCTCGACGGCCCGCGCCGTG
>WNFX01007720.1_pt1 | contig 10073 bp, 10 predicted proteins | sample 5400111 | NCBI WGS metagenome assembly WNFX01 (sample SAMN13153363, study PRJNA577476) | soil metagenome | isolation source: 40 cm soil or saprolite under grassland replicate 1 | place: USA:California | collected 2016-06-15 | reverse complement strand
GACGAACAAGAACGTGCATCCGTCGAAAGTGGTCGCCCTCGGCGACGAGGTGGAGGTCATGATCCTCGAGATCGACGAGGAGCGGCGCCGCATCTCCCTCGGGATGAAGCAGTGCCTTCCCAATCCCTGGGAAGAGTTCGGAATGAACTTCAAGAAGGGGGACAAGGTCCGCGGCCCGATCAAGTCGATCACCGACTTCGGCATTTTCATCGGGCTCCAGGGCGGGATCGACGGCCTGGTGCACCTTTCCGACCTCTCCTGGACGCTGCCCGGCGAGGAGGCGGTGCGCAATTTCAAGAAGGGCGAGGAGATCGAGGCCCAGGTGCTCTCGATCGACGTCGAGCGCGAGCGCATCTCGCTCGGCATCAAGCAGCTCGAAGGCGATCCTTTCAACAACTTCGTCGCGAGCCACGAAAAAGGCAAGCTCATCACGGGGACCGTCAAGTCGGTCGACGCCAAGGGGGCGGTCATCGCCATGGGCGGCGACCTCGAGGGCTACCTGCGCGCCTCCGAGATCGCCCGCGACCGCGTCGAGGACGCCCGGACCCACCTCAAGGAAGGCGACAGCGTCACGGCGATGATCATCAACGTCGACCGCAAGAACCGAACCATCAATCTTTCGGTCAAGCAGAAGGAATTTGCCGAGGAGAACGAAGCGATGGCCAAGCTCCAGAGCGAAAGCGCCGCCAGCACCGGAAGCACCAACCTGGGCGCGCTCCTCAAGGCGAAACTGGACAACAAGAACGCTCAACAGTAATCGAGGACCGGCATGACCAAGTCCGAACTTATTGCGAGGCTCGCGACGCGTTATTCGCAACTCGTCGCCAAGGATGCCGAATTCACGGTCAAGATGATCCTGGATGCGATGATGCAGAGCCTGGTCAAGGGGCAACGCATCGAGATCCGCGGGTTCGGGAGTTTCGGGCTGAATCATCGCCCGGCGCGCGTCGGCCGCAATCCGAAATCGGGCGAGAGGGTCCACGTACCCGAGAAATTCGTTCCGCATTTCAAAGCCGGCAAGGAATTGCGCGAGCGGGTCGATCAAAAATAGGAGCCTGGGCCGGAGGCATGCGGACGGCGGCATCGACGAGGTGCCGCCGTTTGCTTTGGAGCGCGTGGTTGGCAGGCTGCTGAAAACGCTACCCGAGAGGGAAGCGTTTTTCTGCAGACTCGGATTTTGGGGATATAAAGGGGGCGTGCCCCCTTTTCGACAATCTGTTAGATGAAGCTCATCACCCATCTGTCGTGGCTGCTGCGCGCGCTGCTGTTCCTCGCCGTATTCGCCTTCGCGCTCCTGAATACCGATCGGGTGACGCTGCGCTTCTTCCTGGGGCAGACCTGGGAGACCCCGATGATCGTGGTCCTGCTCCTCTTCTTCGCGTTCGGCGCCGGGATCGGGGTTCTCGCCTGCCTGCCGCGCCTGCTCGGGCAACGCCGCGATATCCACAAGCTCGAGCGCGAGCTGCGCGCGGCCGGCAGCCGCAGCCTGCCGCCGCAGGCCTAGGTCCGGACTCTCCATGGACTTCGAGCTCTGGTGGCTGTTCGGGTTCGCGCTGTTCTTCGGGCTGGGCTGGCTCGCGGCGCGCGTCGACATCAAACAGCTGCTCTCGGAATCGCGGCAGCTGCCGCGCTCGTATTTCAAGGGCCTCAACTTCCTGCTGAACGAGCAGCCCGACAAGGCGATCGAGGCCTTCATCGAGGTGGTCAAGGTCGACCCGGAGACGGTCGAGCTGCACTTCGCGCTCGGGAGCCTGTTCCGCCGCCGCGGCGAGACCGAGCGCGCGATCCGCATGCACCGGAACCTGCTCGAACGTCCGGATCTGGGCGGGGAGCAGCGGCTGCACGCCATGGTCGAGCTGGGGCAGGACTATCTCAAGGCCGGGCTTCTCGATGGTGCGGAAGAGACGTTTCTCAAGCTCAAGGGCTCGCCGCATCGCGCCGAGGCGCTGAAATTCCTGCTCGAGATCTATCAGCAAGAAAAGGACTGGATGAAGGCCGTCGGGATCGCGCTCGAGCTGGAAAAGGACTCCGGGCAGTCCGCGCAAAAGGAAATCGCGAATTACTACTGCGAGCTCGCGCTGTCGGAAGCGACGCATTCGCGCCCGGAAGGGGCGAGGCGTCACCTGGACGCGGCCCTCGCCGCGCACCGCAAATGCGTCCGCGCCAACATCATTCTGGGCGACATCGCGGCGGCGTCGGGCGATCACGACGGCGCCATCCAGGCCTGGAAACGGATCGAGCATCAGAACCCCGCTTATCTCGCGCTCGTCGCGCAGCGCCTGCTCGAGAGCCATCGCGCGATCGGGCGCACCGGGGAGGGGCTGACGCTCCTGCGCGGCTATCTCGCGAGCTTTCCTTCGCTCGACCTGCTCGACGTCGCCTTCCAGTCGACGCTCGACTCGGAGGGCCCCGAGACGGCATACAAGCTGGTGAAGGACGAGCTGCGCCGCAACCAGACCCTGCTCGGCCTGGACAAGCTGCTCGAAGCGCAGCTCCTGGTCGCGCCCGCCGAAAGGCGCCACGACCTGGAGCTCGTGCGCAATCTCATACACAGCCATACGCAGCGCCTGGCGCGCTACCATTGCGAGAACTGCGGCTTCAAGGCGCGGCAGTTCTACTGGCACTGTCCCGCCTGCGGCGGCTGGGAAACCTATCCGCCGAGGCGCAATGAGGAGTTCGAGCTGACGCCATGATGCCTGGAGGCCAAATTTGAAGATCACCATCGTCGGCACGGGCTACGTCGGCCTGGTTACCGGCGCTTGTTTCGCGGAAGTCGGAAACGAGGTGCTTGGCCTCGATGTCGACGCATCGAAGATCCGCACGCTCGAGGCGGGCGGAATCCCGATCTACGAGCCGGGCCTGCTCGAGGTGGTCAAGCGCAACCGCGCGGCCGGGCGGCTGCATTTCACCACCGACCTCGACGAGGCAGTCCGTTTCGGAACCGTGCAGTGCATCGCCGTGGGCACGCCTCCCGGAGAAGACGGCTCCGCCGATCTGAAGTACGTGCTCGAAGCGGCGCGCAACATCGGCCGGCGCATGACCGAGTACCGGGTGGTGGTGGACAAATCGACCGTGCCGGTCGGAACCGCCGACAAGGTCAAGGCGGCGATCTCGGCGGAGCTCGCCCGGCGCCGGGTCGAAATTCCCTTTGCCGTGGTTTCGAACCCGGAGTTCCTGAAGGAGGGAGCCGCGGTCGAGGACTTTATGCGGCCTGACCGCGTCGTCGTCGGCGCCGACGACGAGCGGGCGATACAGATCATGCGCGCGCTCTACACGCCCTTCCAGCGCAACCACGAGCGCTTCTTGTTGATGGACGTGCGCTCCGCCGAACTCACGAAGTACGCGGCAAACGCGATGCTTGCGACCCGCATTTCCTTCATGAACGAGCTCGCCAATCTCGCCGAGCGGCTCGGCGCGGACATCGAGGAAGTCCGCAAGGGCATGGGTTCGGACCCGCGCATCGGCTATCACTTCCTCTACGCGGGAGCCGGCTACGGCGGCTCCTGTTTCCCAAAGGACGTGAAGGCGCTTATCCGCACGGCGAATGAGGCCGAGGGCGCGCTCCCGATTCTCGAGGCGGTGGACGAGGTGAACGCGGCGCAGAAAAAAGTGCTCGCGAGGAAAATACTCGCGCGATTCGGCGGAAAACTGTCCGGACGGCATATCGCCGTCTGGGGCCTCGCCTTCAAGCAGAATACCGACGACATGCGGGAAGCCTCGAGCCGCGTCCTGATCGAGGAGCTCGTGGCGGGCGGCGCGACCGTGACTGCCTACGACCCGGTGGCGATGCCCGCGGCGAAACAGGTGCTGGCGGGGCTTCAGGGCATCCGCTACGCCGAATCGCCGCTCGCTGCGCTCGACGGCGCGGATGCGCTCGCGGTAGTCACCGAGTGGCAGGAGTTCCGCAGCCCCGATTTCGAGGCGATCCGCGCGCGCTTGAAGACGCCTGCGATCTTCGACGGGCGCAATCTCTACGATCCGGCGCAGCTGAAGCGCCTGGGCCTCGAGTACTATCCGATAGGACGCGCGGCGGTGAAGACGGGCCCGTGATGGCGGAGGCTTTCTCGCAGCTGCACAAGGCGCGCGTCCTCGTCGTCGGCGACGTGATGCTCGACCGCTACTGGTTCGGGGAGGTGAGCCGCATCTCTCCCGAAGCTCCGGTGCCGATCGTGAAGATCGAGGCCGATCGCACCAGAGAAAGTCCCGGCGGCGCGGCCAATGTCGCGGTGAACGCGGCAGCGCTCGGGGCGAGCGTGACGCTGCTCTCGGTGATCGGAGATGATGAACCCGGCCACACGCTGGAGCGGCTTCTCGGGGAGCGGCGTGTCAACGCGAGCCTTCGCCGCGACGCCTCGATCGAGACGACCGTCAAGCTGCGCGTGATCGGAGGGCGGCAGCACCAACTGCTCCGCATCGATTTCGAGAATCCGCCCAGCCGCGAGGTGCTGCGCGACAAGCTCGACGACTACCGCCAGATGGTCGCCGATTGCGACGTCGTGATCCTGTCCGACTACGGCAAAGGCGGGCTCACGCACATCTCCCAGATGATCGAAGTGACGCGCGAGCGCAAGAAGAGCATCCTGGTCGATCCCAAGGGGGACGACTACTCGCGATACTCGGGCGCCACCGTGGTGACGCCGAACCGGGCCGAGCTGCGCGAAGTCGTGGGGAGCTGGAGGAACGAGGACGAGCTCACGCAGAAGGCGCAGGCGCTGCGCGAGCGGCTCGGGCTTCGCGCGCTTCTCGTCACCCGCGGCTCCGAAGGGATGACTCTCTACGAGTCCGGCAGCAGGCACCACGAAAGGGCGACGGAGCACGAAGTGATCGACGTGAGCGGCGCCGGAGATACGGTCATCGCAACGCTCGGCGTGATGCTGGCGGCGGGGATGCCGCTCGACGAGGCGGTCAGGGTCTCGAACGTCGCGGCCGGCATCAAGGTCCTCAAGTTCGGCACCGCAGTCGTGCAGCCGAAAGAGCTCCGCGACGCGCTGGCGCGAGGATAGGCGGACATGTACTTCGTGGTGACCGGCGCGGCGGGCTTCATCGGATCGAACCTGGTCCGGGCGCTGAACGCTCGCGGCGAGACCCAGATCCTCGCCGTGGACGACCTGGAGCGCAGCGACAAATTCGGCAACCTCGCGGCCTGCGAGATCGCCGATTATCTCGACAAGGACGAATTCCGGAGGCGCCTCGAGGCGGGCGATTTTTCCGGGGCTATCGATGTCGTGTTCCATCAGGGCGCGTGTTCCGACACCATGGAAACCGACGGGCGCTTCATGATGGAAAACAATTACCGCTATTCGAGGGGGCTGCTCGACTTCTGCATGGAGGACCAAGTCCCTCTCCTCTATGCGTCTTCGGCGGCGGTCTACGGCGCGGGCACGGACTTTCGCGAGGAGCGAAAGTCCGAGGCGCCGCTCAACATCTACGGCTACTCGAAGTTCCTGTTCGATCAGATCGTCCGGCGGCGCCTGGGCGAAGCGGGCTCGCAGGTCGCCGGGTTCCGCTACTTCAACGTGTACGGTCCGAACGAATGGCACAAGGGCCGCATGGCGTCGGTGGCCTGGCATTTCTTCAACCAATATTCGGCGGAGCGGCGCGTGCGCCCGTTTGTCGGGTCGGGGGGGTACGGGGACGGCGAGCAGCGCCGCGACTTCGTCTCGGTCGAGGACGCCGTCAAGGTCAACCTGCATTTTCTCGACCACCCTGAGCTGTCGGGCATTTTCAACGTCGGCACGGGGCGGGCGCAGAGCTTCAACGACGTGGCGCTCGCCACGATCAACTGCTGCCGCAATGCAATAGGCGATCAACCCGTCGACCTGGCGGAGGCGCGCAGTCAGGGTCTGATCGAGTACGCGCCCTTTCCGGACGCGCTGAAAGGCAAGTACCAGAATTTCACTCAGGCCGACGTCGGCGCGCTGCGCCGCTGCGGCTACACGGCGCCGTTCCTTGCGGTCGAGGAGGGCGTCGGCCGCTACTGCCGCCAGCTGCTCGAACAAGGAAGGCGGCCGGCGGCTGATACGCCGCGCCATGAGATATCATAGAAGCATGGATCGCAATCCCGAGCTGACCTACAAGACGATCGAAGATACGGTCGGCGGCACCCCGCTGGTGAGGCTGAAGCGCCTTCCGGGAAAAACGTCCAACATCGTCCTCGCCAAACTCGAGGGCGACAATCCAGCGGGCTCGGTCAAGGACCGTCCCGCAATGTCGATGATCGTGCGCGCGGAGAAGCGCGGGACGATCAAGCCCGGCGACGCCTTGATCGAAGCGACGAGCGGCAACACCGGCATCGCGCTTGCGATGGCAGCGGCGATCCGCGGCTACCGCATGGTGCTGGTCATGCCCGAGCACCTGTCGGCGGAGCGCCGCCAGACCATGCGCGCCTTCGGCGCGGAGATCGTCCTCACGCCCAAGGCGGGCGGGATGGAGGCGGCGCGCGATCTCGCCGAAAAAATGCAGCGCGAAGGCAAGGGGCGCATCCTCGATCAGTTCGCCAACCCGGACAATCCGCTGTCGCACTACGAAGGCACTGGACCGGAAATCTGGCGGGACACGAAAGGAACGATCACCCATTTCGTCAGCAGCATGGGGACCACGGGCACGATCATGGGCTGCTCGCGCTTCTTCAAGGAAAAGAACCCGAAGATCCACATCATCGGCTGCCAGCCCGAGGAGGGTTCGCAGATCCCCGGAATCCGCAAGTGGCCCGAGGCCTACCTGCCGAAGATCTACGACAAGGCGCGCGTGGACCGGGTCGAATCCGTGAGCCAGGCCGACGCCGAGGAAATGGCGCGCCGCATGGCGCGCGAGGAAGGCATCTTCGCCGGTATCTCCTCGGGCGGGGCGCTCGCGGTCGCATTGAGGATTTCGCGCGAGGTCGAGAACGCGACCATCGTCACGATCGTCTGCGATCGCGGCGACCGTTACCTTTCCACCGGCGTTTTTCCCGACTGAAGCGTCACACCCCTGCCGGCGAATGACGCCGATTCTCGCGTTCGATATCGAGACGGTGCCGGACATCGCCGGTCTACGCCTGCTGCACGGAATCGAGGCGCAGATCTCCGACCGCGACGTCGCCGAATTCGCGTTTCGCGAGCGGCGCGCAAGAACGGGCCACGACTTCCTCCCTTTGCATCAGCACCGCGTGGTCGCGATCGCCTGCGCGCTGCGCGACGAGGATTCGTTCCGCTGCTGGTCCCTGGGCAGCGCCGAAGAAAGCGAGGCCGTGCTCATCCGGCGCTTCTTCGACGGCATAGAGAAATACACCCCGCAGCTCGTATCGTGGAACGGCAGCGGCTTTGACCTTCCGGTGCTGCACTACCGCAGCCTCGTTCACGGCGTGAGCGCGCCGCGCTACTGGGAACAGGGTGACGAGGACAAGGACTTCAGGTACAACAACTACATCGCCCGTTATCACATGCGGCACGTAGACCTGATGGATGTCCTGTCGCTCTACCAGAACCGGGGCCAGGCTCCGCTGGATGAAATGGCGCGCCTCCTGGGTTTCCCCGGCAAGCTCGGCCTGGACGGCTCGAGGGTGTGGGAAGCCTATCAGGCCGGCGAAATCGAGAGCATCCGCAACTACTGCGCGACCGATGCCGCGAATACCTACCTCGTGTTCCAGCGCTTTCAGCTGATCCGCGGCCAGTGCGACGAAGAGCAATACCGCAAGGAGCTACAGTTGGTGCGCGAAACGTTCGCCAAATCGGGCGAGGAGCACTGGCGCGAGTTCGTCGGGCGCTGGAGCCGGTAGCTCAGGCAGCGGCATGCCGTTCGCCCGCATCGAATCCCTGGACCGGGAAGGACGCGGCGTCACCCACGCCGACGGCAAGACGATATTCGTCGACGGTGCGATCACCGGCGAAGACGTGGAGTACTCCGCCTACCGCAAGAAGCCCGCGTGGGAAGCCGCGCAGATCGTGCGGATCGAGCAGGAGGGCGCGGCGCGAGTTTCGCCGCGCTGCGCTTTCTACGGGACCTGCGGCGGATGCTCGATGCAGCACATCGAAGAACGCGCGCAGGTGGCGGCCAAGCAGCGCGTGCTCGAAGACGCGCTCTGGCACATCGGCCGGGTCCGTCCCGAGACGATGCTGCGGCCGCTTCACGGGCTCGCGTGGGGATATCGTCACCGTGCGCGCATGTCGGTGCGCTGGGTAGAGAAGAAGGGCGGGTCCCTGGTCGGATTTCGCGAGCGCAGGTCGAGCTATGTCACCGAGATGACGAGCTGTGAAGTGCTGCCGCCGAAAGTGTCGAACCTGATCCGGCCGCTGCGCACGCTCATCGACACCCTGGACATGCGGGGGCGCATTCCGCAGATCGAAGTCGCCGTCGGCGATGCGCTGACGGTGCTCGTGCTGCGCGTGCTCGAAGCGGTCGGGGCGGAGGACCGCGAACGCCTCAAGCGCTTCGCGGAGGACCACGGCGTGCAACTGTGGCTGCAGCCCGAAGGGCCCGACTCGGCGCGTCCATTCTGGCCGGTCGACGCACCGAGCCTGTATTACACGCTCCCCGAATACGGGCTTCGGATAGCGTTCGGTCCGACCGATTTCACCCAGGTCAACCATGCGGTCAACCGGCTGCTCGTGGGCCGGGCGCTGTCGCTCCTCGATCCGCGGCCGGGCGAGAGAATCAGCGATTTCTTCTGCGGGCTGGGCAATTTCACACTGCCGATCGCAAGCCGCGGCGCCGATGTTCTCGGGGTGGAAGGCAGCGCAGGGCTGGTTGCCCGCGCGCAGGAGAACGCGAGAGCCAACGGCCTCGCCGATCGCTGCCGCTTCGCGGTTGCAGATCTCTTCGACGCCGCGGAATGCGCCGGATTGCCGGCGTGCGACAAAGTGCTGCTCGATCCGCCGAGGGAGGGGGCAATCGAGCTGGTGAAATCATTTGCCGCGAGGCCGCCGTCCCGGATCGTGTACGTCGCCTGCGATCCGGCGACTCTCGCCCGCGACAGCGGCGTGCTCGTTCACGTGCAGGGGTTCCGGCTTGCCGCAGCCGGCGTGGTGAACATGTTCCCGCACACCTCGCACGTGGAGTCGATCGCGCTGTTCGAGCGCGATCGATAAAAAAGGGCGCCGCAGCGCCCTTTTTTCGAAGCGAGAAATCTCAGTCGCGGTTGCCGCCGAAGATGCCGAGCAGTTGTAGCAGGCTCGAGAACAGGTTGTAGATCGAGACGTACAGCGTCAGGGTAGCCGACACGTAGTTCGTTTCGCCGCCGCGCACGATCGCGTTGATCTGCCACAGCATCAGGAGCGACGAGAGCAGCACGAAGCCCGCCAGGATCACGAGGTACGCCGTCACGTTCTGGAAGAAGACGTTGGCGACCACCGCGAGCATGATGACGACCGCGCCCACCGCGAGGAAATTCGCCATGCCGCTCAAGTTGCGCTTGGTCGTGGTCGCGATTCCGGCCATCACGGCAAACACCGCGGCCGTGCCGCCGAAGGCCATCATCACGAGTTGGATGCCGTTTCTCAACCCCAGCACGGACTGAAGCAATGGCCCGAGCAGCAGCCCCATGAACAACGTAAACCCGAGGAGCAGGCCGACGCCGAGCGAGCTGTTGCGGTTGCGCTCGATCGCGAAAATCCATCCGTAGAAGATCGCCAGCACCGCGAAGAACGAGAGGATCGGACTCGCACGCATGAACCCGAAATCGAGATTCGTTCCGATCGCCGCGCCGATGACCGTGGGAATGAGCGACAGCGCGAGAAGCCAATAGGTATTGCGCAGCACCCGGTGCTGCTGCAGCGCGTAGTCTCGCGCCGGTATGGAATTGCCGGTTTGAATCGGCTGAAGTTCAGGTTGCATTTTCATCCTCCGTGAAACGGTCGGTGCGTCTTTAGACGCTCGATTGGCGCCAGCAGTATAGCGAGCCCATGCCTAGGGCGCCATCACGCGAGGTAAGGTGGGGGCAGGGTGATACAATTTCAAGCGACTACAGGCACTTGCCGATCGCGTGCCGGAAGGTTGGCCGAGTGGTTTAAGGCACCGGTCTTGAAAACCGGCAGAGGCGCAAGCCCCTCGTGAGTTCGAATCTCACACCTTCCGCCACACTCAAATTCGATCTCCGG
>WNFX01007716.1_pt1 | contig 10076 bp, 10 predicted proteins | sample 5400111 | NCBI WGS metagenome assembly WNFX01 (sample SAMN13153363, study PRJNA577476) | soil metagenome | isolation source: 40 cm soil or saprolite under grassland replicate 1 | place: USA:California | collected 2016-06-15 | reverse complement strand
GCGACCCCAGCCGCCGCCGCCGTTGATACCGATGTAGAAGCCGGTCCAGGTGTAGATCGGATTGTAGACCGGCCCCGGCTGGTAATAGCGCGGCAGATCGGCGGCGGCCGCCGAGCCCCCCGCGAGCGCCAATAGGCCGACGCACGCCACAGCAACGCGATTCATGATCTGCCCTCCGTGTGCAGCAGTTGGATCGAACAGTATTACTAATTTTTGTCTAGTCTAGTGTAAGAAAGACACATTCAAGTTTTAAATATTTCGACAGAATTAAACTTCAAATACATCACAGAATAGCCTTATCTACAGTAAACAAATCCTTGATAACTCCTTTGTGTGGTAAATGAATGCTTAAAATACTTTCTGAAGCGGGCTCGCCTCCGGATGGAGCCGAGCGGTAAACAAGACGAAATGGATTTGGTTGTGCATCCGCCCGCGGCGCGCGGCGGACACGGCGGTGCGCGAACACGCCGCCCTGCGCGCACGCACGTTCGCGCCGGGTGGCCGCTGCCGCGCCGAGGCCTTACCTTCGCAGCATGAACGGCACCAAGCGCGACATCGATCCCGCCTCCGAGCTGCTCGAGGAGGACGAGGAGCAGGCGCTGCCCGAGTCGGAACAGGACATCGACCTTGCCGCCGCCGGCCCGCTCGCCGTGGGCCGCGCGGTGATCGCAAACCATGCCAAGCTCGCGCCGTCCTCGCCCGGCGTCTATCGCATGATCGATGCCAAGGGCGACGTGCTCTATGTCGGCAAGGCGAAGAACATCCGCAAACGGATCATCGCCTACGGCCGGCCGACCGGCTACGACCCCCGCATCGAACGCATGATCGCGGCGACGGCGGCGCTCGAATTCGTCTCGACCGCGACCGAGACCGAGGCGCTTCTGCTCGAAGCCAATCTGATCAAGCGGCTGCGCCCGCGCTTCAACGTGCTGCTGCGCGACGACAAGTCGTTTCCCTATATCCTGATCACCGCCGACCATTGGGCGCCGCAAATCTTCAAGCATCGCGGCGCGCGCACCCGCGCCGGCAATTATTACGGTCCGTTCGCCTCGGTCTGGGCGGTCAATCGCACCATCACGGCGCTGCAGCGCGCGTTTCTGCTGCGCTCCTGTTCCGACGGGTTCTTCGAGAGCCGCACGCGGCCGTGCTTGCTCTACCAGATCAAGCGCTGCTCCGGCCCCTGCACGCGCGAGATCGATTTCGCCGAATACGGCGAGCTGGTGCGCGAGGCGAACGCGTTCCTGTCGGGCAAGAGCCAGGCGGTGAAGGACGAGCTGGCGGCGGAGATGGAAAAAGCCTCCGCCGCGCTCGACTTCGAGCGCGCCGCCATCTACCGCGACCGCCTCGCCGCGCTCTCGGCGGTGCAATCGCATCAGGGCATCAATCCGCGCGGGGTCGAGGAGGCCGACGTGTTCGCCGTGCATCAGGCCGGCGGCTTCAACTGCGTGGAGGTATTCTTTTTCCGCACCGGCCAGAACTGGGGCAATCGCGCTTATTTCCCCAAGGCCGACCGCTCGCTCTCGGCCGGCGAGGTGCTCGGCGCGTTTCTCGCCCAATTTTACGACGACAAGCCGTGCCCGCGCGCCATCTTCATCTCCCACGAGATCGAGGAGCGCGCGCTGCTCGCCGAGGCCTTGAGCACCAAGAGCGGCCACAAGGTCGAGGTGAGCGTGCCCCAGCGCGGCGAGAAGAAGGACCTCGTCGATCACGCGCTCGCCAATGCGCGCGAGGCGCTGGCGCGCAAGCTTGCCGAGAGTTCGTCCCAGCGCAAGCTGTTGGAGTTGCTGGCCGAGATCCTTGCGCTGGCGCGGCCGCCGCGGCGCATCGAGGTCTACGACAACAGCCACATCCAGGGTACCAACGCGGTCGGTGCCATGATCGTCGCCGGCGCGGAGGGGTTCCAGAAGAATCAGTACCGCAAGTTCAACATCCGCGCCGCGGATCTCGTGCCCGGCGACGATTTCGGCATGATGCGGGAAGTCCTGAGCCGTCGCTTCAAGCGGCTCATGAACGAGGCGCCGCGCCCACTGCCGGGCGCGCCGCCCACTTCGGCGCAGCTGCTCGCGATGGCACCGGCAGACGCCGGCGCGCCCATCGATATCGGCCCGGACGGCGACAGCGAATCACCGTGGCCCGATCTCGTCATTATCGACGGCGGCCGCGGGCAGCTGAGCGCGGCGCAGGAGACCCTGGCGTCCCTCGGCATCATCGATGTGCCGCTGGTTGCGGTCGCCAAAGGCCCGGATCGCGACGCCGGGATGGAGACCTTCTTCCTGCCCGGGCGGGAGCCGTTCAAGCTCAAGCCGCGCGATCCGGTGCTCTATTTCGTCGAGCGGTTGCGCGACGAGGCGCATCGCTTCGCGGTCGGCTCGCACCGCGTCCGGCGCCGGCGCGATATCCGCGAGGCGGGGCTGCAGGAAATCCCCGGTATCGGCCCGACCCGCAAGCGCGCGTTGCTCCACCATTTCGGGACGCTCAAGGCGATCGAGCGCGCGGCGCTCGCCGATCTCGCCAAGGTGCCCGGGATCAGCGCCGAAACCGCGCGCAAGATCTACGACTTCTTCCACGAGCGCGCGGGATAGGGCTTTCGGCGGCGGCATCGATCCCGGTGGAACAGGCATGCAAGCCGCGAATGTGCGTCATATTTATGTATGGAAGCGGTGTTTGTGTAGTTGGTGCTCGTGCCTCTGCTCCGGACAGCGCCGGGCAAAGGCGATGGGGACGGCGCCAGCATCCCGTTTGACGCGGGCGCGAGAAGGGTATTCCTTCGATCCATGAATACGGTCACCTCGAGACAAGTTCCAGCGCGGCGGCTCGCGGTGCCGAACCTTTTGACCTATGCCCGCATCGCCGCGGTGCCGGCGGTCGTGGCGTGCCTCTATTGGCAGGACATTCTGCAGGGCGGCCTGTGGCTGCGCTGGGTGGCCTTGGTCATCTTCATCAGCGCGGGAGTGACCGACGTCCTCGACGGCTATTTCGCCCGCAAATGGGGCGAGCAATCGGCCTTCGGCCGCATGCTCGATCCGATCGCGGACAAGCTGTTGGTGGCGTCGTGCCTGTTGATGTTGGCCGCCGACGGCACCATCCGCGGCTGGTCGCTGTGGGCGGCGATCGTCATCCTCTGCCGCGAGATTCTGGTCTCGGGTCTGCGTGAATATCTCGCCGAGTTGCGCGTGAGCGTGCCGGTGACGCAGCTCGCCAAATGGAAGACGACGCTGCAGCTCGTCGCCGTCGGGTTCCTCATTGCCGGCAAGGCGGGCGATGCGGTCGTGCCGGTGGTGACGCCGATCGGGCTCGCCCTGCTCTGGCTGTCGGCATTGCTGACGCTGTACACTGGCTGGGACTATTTCCGCGCCGGCGTGCGTCATCTGACCGAGGATTGAGTGTTGAAGCTTCGCTATTTCGCCTGGGTGCGCGAGCGCATCGGCAAGCCCGAGGAGGAGATCGAGCCGCCGGCGGGCATCGCGACGGTCGCCGATCTCATGACGTGGCTCAGCCATCGCGGCGAGGAATATGCCCACGCGTTCGAGAATCCGAAGGTGATCCGCGCTGCGATCGACCAGGCGCATGTCAGGGGCGACGCGGCCATTTTGGGCGCGCGCGAGATCGCTTTCTTCCCGCCGATGACGGGGGGCTAGCCACGTCGGAGACGTAGATGGCCGCCACCATCCGACTGCAGCGCGAGCCATTCGATGCCGCAAGCGAGGCGGCAAAGCTCCGCCGCGGCCGCCGCGATATCGGCGCCGTGGTCACCTTCACCGGCATCTGCCGCAGCGACGAGAGCGGTGCCCCGCTCGCGGCCATGACGCTCGAACATTACCCGGGCATGGCCGAGGCCGAGGTCGCGCGTCACGTGGAGGCGGCCGAGCGGCGCTGGCCGCTGCTCGGCGTCACCGTCATCCACCGCTATGGCCGGCTCGAGCCGGGCGAGGACATCGTCCTTGTCGTCACCGCCGCCGCGCACCGGCAGGACGCTTTCGCCGCCGCCGAGTTCCTGATGGACTACCTCAAAACCCGCGCGCCGTTCTGGAAACAGATCGAATTTGCGGGAGGTGAGACAACGGGTGGCAAGATTTGGGTCGATGCCAAGTCTTCCGACGACGCCCTGGCCGATCGCTGGACGCGCCCGGGCGGCGGGCGTGAAGCCGCGGAATGATCGGCGCGGCGGCGCCACCAGCGCACGGGGGAGGAAACGTCATGATCCGCACCGTGATCGCTGCCGCGGCGCTGGCGCTCGCGCCGGGCATGGCCGCCCAAACCGCCGAGATGACGTTCTACCAGCTTCCGGCCGGCGCCTATCCGCACGACGTCGCGCCGGCGCCGGACGGCACGGTGTGGTTCAGCGGTCAGCACCAGGGATTTGCCGGCCGCTTCGATCCCAAGAGCGGACAGGTCGAGAAAATTCCGCTCGGGCCCGGTGCAGCGCCGCACGGCGTGATCGTCGGGCCCGACGGCAATGCCTGGCTGACCGAAGGCGGGCAGAACGCGATCGCGCGCGTCGATGCCAAGACCAAGGACGTCAAGCTGTTCGCGCTGCCCAAGGAGTTTCCCGGCGTCAACCTCAACACGCTCGCTTTCGACAACAAGGGCAAGGTGTGGTTCACCGGCTATGCCGGCATCTATGGCCGCGCTGATCCCGCGACCGGCAAGGTCGAGGTGCGGAAGGCGCCGAAAGGCGCGGGCCCGTACGGGATGACGGGGACGCCCGGCGGCGACGTCTGGTACGCATCGCTCGCCGGCGATCACATCGCCCGGATCGACACCTCGAGCGGCGAAGCCACCGTCGTCGATCCGCCGCGCAAGGGTGTCGGGCCGCGCCGCATCTGGTCGGATTCCAAGGGCGTGCTTTGGGTGAGCTTCTGGAACGCCGGCGCGATCGGCCGCTACGATCCCGCCGCGAAGACCTGGACCATCTATCCCATGCCGCAGAGCAAGTCCGGCACCTACTCGATCTATGTCGACGACCGGGATCGGGTGTGGGCGACGGATTGGCCCGCCAACGCCGTGCAACGTTTCGATCCCAAGACCGAGACCTACACCACCTTTCCCAGCGACAAGAAAAACGCGAATGTCCGCCAGATGCTGGGCCGGCCGGGCGAAGCGTGGGGCGGAGAATCCGGCACCGACCGGCTGGTGGTGATCCGCGATTGAACCGAGTCGCGTCGCGCTGACCAGAGCTACGCCAAGGCTGGATAGTCGATGTAGCCCTTTTCCTCGCCGGCATAGAACGTCGCCTGATCCGGCGTGTTGAGCGCGGCACGGCGGCGATAGCGCGCCGGAAGATCCGGATTGGCCAGGAACGGCACGCCGAAGGCGACGAGATCAGCATCGCCGCGCGCGATCGCAGCATTACCTGCCTCGGTGTCATAGCCGCCGTTCACGATCAGGGCGCCGTCGAAGATCTGGCGCAAGATCGGCGTGACGCGCTTGGCCTCGGCCGGGGCCCCCGGGCCCGTCACCGGCTCGGTGACGTGCACATAGAGAAGTCCGCGCCGGCTCAGCTCCGCGGCGATGAACGAGAACGTGGCGACCGGATCGGAATCCGACATCGAGTAGCCGGAGAACTGCGGCGACAGCTTGTACCCGACCCGTTGCGGTCCCCAGATGGGAGTCACCGCGTCAACCACTTCGAGCGGGAAGCGGACGCGGTTCTCGAGGCTGCCGCCATAGGCGTCGGTGCGCCGGTTGGCGCCGTCGCGCAGAAATTGGTCGAGCAGATAGCCGTTGGCGCCGTGCAGCTCCACGCCGTCGAAACCCGCGGCTTTGGCGTTTTCGGCCGCTTGGCGGAATTGAGCGACGATGCCGGGAAGCTCGTCGGTCGCGAGTGCGCGCGGGGTCACCAGCTTGGTGCGCCCGCGGGTGGTGAACGCCTCGCCCTCGACCGGCAGGGCGCCGCCGTGAAAATCCGGGTGCGACACGCGCCCCACGTGCCAGAGTTGGGCGAAGATCTTGCCGCCTTCGCGGTGCACCGCCTCGGTGACCGCCTTCCATCCCGCCACCTGCGCGACGGAGTGGATGCCGGGTGTGCGGATGTAACCCACTCCTTGCGGGCTCACCTGCGTGGCCTCGGTCACGATCAGCCCGGCGGAGGCGCGCTGGGCGTAATAGGTGGCGGCAAGCGGATGCGGCACGTTGCCGTCGAGCGCACGACTGCGCGTCATCGGCGACATGACCAGGCGGTTGGGAAGCGCCAGGTCGCCCAAACGGTAGGGCAAGAACAGCGGCTCTGGGCCGGCGTGGGGCGCGGGTGTGCGTAACGCGGTGGCTTGCTGGATGCTCATGACCTCGCTCCTGGGGCTGACGGCGGCCGAGAAAGGCAGTGACTTAGGCCGTCCGTTGTGGTACTGACCGGTAACACTATATAATAGTTACTGACCGGTAACACCCGTGTCAAGAGGAAACGCTGTCATGCCCGCCAAACCCGCTGCAACTTACGAGAAAGACGAACGAATTCCCCCGCGCGCGCGGATTCTGGCGGCCGCCGGCGAGCTGTTTTACCGGCATGGAATCAGGGCGGTGGGGGTCGACGCCGTCGCCGAGGCCGCCAGCACCAACAAGATGACGCTCTACCGCCATTTCACGTCGAAGGATGAATTGGTGGCGGAATATCTGCGGCAATTTGCCGTGCTCGCCGACAGGTGCTGGGACAAGTTCGCGCAGGCGTATCCCGGTGACCCGCGCGCGCAGCTTCGCGCCTGGCTCCTCGACGTGGCGGAGCATCTCGCCAACGCCGGCGAGCGCGGCTGTGCGCTTGCCAACGCGGCGGTCGAGCTACCGGACAAGGCTCATCCGGCGCGACGCGTCATCGAAGAGTTCAAGCGCGCGCAACGCGCGCGGCTCGTTGAGCTTTGCCGCAGCGCCGGGCTTAGCGAGCCGGACACGCTCGCCGACGAACTGCATCTTCTGCTGGAGGGCGCGCGCGTCACCGCGCAAAGCGTCGGCGCCGACGGCCTCGGCGCCCGCCTCGTGCGCATGGGCGAGGCGATGATCGCGGCGCACGCGCCGCAGTCGTGAGCATGAGCGCGCCAACGCGTATCCCAATCGACGGACCCGCGCCGCCGAATTAGGCCGCCGCCTTCTTGCCCTTGGGCTGCACCTCGGCGGTGTAGTCGGCCATGAGTTGCTGCGTGATGGCGGCGGGCGTGAATTTCCAGTGCGCGATCTCGGACACCGCCGTGACCTCGGCGGCGCTGCCAGTGATGAAGCACTCGGAGAATTGCGTGAGCTCGTCCGGCATGATGCGCCGCTCGATCACCTCGATGCCGCGCTTCTTCGCCAACTCGATCGCGGTTTGGCGGGTGATGCCGTCGAGGAAGCAATCGGCGATCGGGGTGTGGATCTTGCCGTCGTTGATGAAGAAGATGTTGGCGCCGGTGCATTCGGCGACCCGGCCCTGCCAATCCAGCATCATGGCATCGGCATAGCCTTTGCGCTCGGCAATGTGCTTGGAAATGGTGCAGATCATGTAGAGGCCCGCGGCTTTGGCGCGCGCGGGCGCGGTCTTCGGGTCCGGCCGCCGGTAGTCGGCGAGATCGAGCCTGATGCCCTTCAATCGCTGCACCGGGTCGAAATAGCTCGGCCATTGCCAGGTGGCGATGGCGAGGTGGATTTTGTTGTTCTGCGCCGAGACGCCCATCATTTCCGAGCCGCGCCAGGAGACCGGCCGCACATAGGCGTCGGACTGGCCGTTCTTCTCCAGCACTAGGCGCTTGGCGGCGTCGATGTCGGCGACCGAGTAGGGGATGTCGAAGTCGAGCAGCTCAGCCGATCGCTTGAGCCGCTGCGAGTGCTCGGTGCATTTGAAGATTTCGCCGCCATAGGCGCGCTCGCCTTCGAACACCGAGCTCGCATAATGCAAGCCGTGGGAGAGCACGTGCAGGGTGGCCTCGCCCCAGGGCACGAGCTTGCCGTCGTACCAGATGACCCCCTCGAGGCGATCGTACGGTTTTTCTGCCATGGCGCTTCTCCTCGGAGGCGGTCGGGCGCGCGCGGGCGCCGGATCGTCCCCGTCCTTATGCTTTTGCGTCGCGGGTCGACACCCGGTATGTTTCGGCCCGTCCATGAGAGCGCGCTTGCGCCTCTGGCGCAATCCGCTCGGGGCCGGGCCGCGGGCACGATCCTTTCGTGGCGACCCTCTGTTGGATAACAATCTGACCGAAATATGTCAACATGGCTGACCTAACCGTCCCAGTTGCAACCGATCGGTCATTTTCCAGCGCCGAGCGGGCGGGCCGCGGCAATGAGCCCATCTGGGACGTCATCGAGCTGCTGTTTTTCGCCTACCGCGACTTCATCGGCGACCCCGACGACGTGCTGGCGAAATTGGGCTTCGGGCGCGCGCACCACCGGGTGCTGCATTTCGTCAACCGCAATCCCGGCATGAAGGTTGCGGAGCTGCTCGACATCCTGAAAATCACCAAACAGTCGCTCGGCCGCGTGCTCAAGCAGCTCATCGATCAGGGCTACGTGGTGCAGAAGGAAGGCGCCAACGACCGCCGCCAGCGCCTGCTCTACGTCACCGCGAAGGGCGAGACCTTGGCGATGAAGCTCGCGGGACTGCAAACCGCGCGCATCGCGCGCGCGCTGTCCGAGCTTGGGCCGAACGCGCACGAGGCCGCCTGCCGATTTCTCACCGCCATGATCAACGCCGATCGCCGCGACGCCGTGCTGCGGTTCATCGCGCGCGCCGACCGCGCGCGGCGGGCGCGTGGCTGAGCCGAGGCCGAGATGCGGGCCATGACCACGGTGTCCGCCGCTCTCCCCGACGACGCCCCCCATTTGCTGGTGGTCGACGATGACCGCCGCATCCGCGATCTGCTCTCGCGCTTCCTGTTCGCCGAAGGCTACCGCGTCACCACGGCGGAGACCGTCGCCGACGCGCGCGCCAAGCTCGCGGGGCTGCGCTTCGACCTGTTGATCCTCGACGTGATGATGCCGGGAGAGACCGGCTTCGACCTCGCCCGCGATCTGCGCGCGTCCTCGAGCGTGCCGATCATCATGCTGACCGCGCGTGACGAAGCGCAGAGCCGCATCGAGGGTCTGACCATCGGCGCCGACGACTACGTGAGCAAGCCGTTCGAGCCGAGAGAGCTTTCGCTGCGCATCGCCGGCATTCTGCGGCGCGCCCGCCCGGCCACGGCTCCGGCGGTGGAATCGGTGCGCTTCGGCGACTTCCGCTTCCATCTCGCGCGCGGTGAGCTCAAGCGCGGCGAGGAGATCGTGCGGCTCACGGATCGCGAGCGCGACATGCTGCGCCTGCTCGCCGCCACTCCCGGCGAGACGGTGCCGCGGCAGACGCTCGCCGGCAATGACGGCGCAACCGGGGAGCGCGCCGTCGACGTGCAGGTCAACCGCTTGCGCCGCAAGATCGAACACGATCCGGCCAACCCGTTGCTGGTGCAGACTGTGCGCGGCATTGGATACCGGCTGGTGACGGCGCCATGACCACGCTCGACGTCGGCGTCGCCGCGCTGCGCTCGAGCCTGACCGCGCTGCGCTCGAACTTGACCGCGCTGCGCTCGAGCCTGACCGCGCTGCGCCCGAGCCCGACCGCGCTGCGCTCGAACTTGACCGCGCTGCGCCCAAGCCTGGCCGCGCTGCGCTCGGCCGCCGACCGCGGCTACGAGCTCTATGACCGCACCAGCGCCACGATCAAAGGCGTCATGCCGAAGGGCCTCTATGCGCGCGCGCTGTTGATCATCATCGCGCCCATGGTGGTGCTGCAGTCGGTCGTCGCGTTCATGTTCATGGAGCGGCACTACAACCTGGTGACGCAACGGCTCTCCGGCGGCGTGGTGCAGGACATCGCCACCTTGATCGAGATCGACAAGGTCTTTCCGCAGGACCACGCGCAGCTGCGCCGCATCGCGCAGGACAAGCTCGGTCTGGTCGTCGACTTTCTGCCGGTCACCGAGCTGCCGCCGCCGGGGCCGAAGCCGTTTTTCTCGCTGGTGGACCAGGCGCTGTCGGAGGAGGTGAGGAAGCAGATCGGCCGGCCGTTCTGGATCGACACCGTCGGGCGCTCGGCGCTGCTCGAGATCCGCATCAAGCTCGATAATGCGGTGATGCGCGTGTTT
>WNFX01007712.1_pt1 | contig 10078 bp, 6 predicted proteins | sample 5400111 | NCBI WGS metagenome assembly WNFX01 (sample SAMN13153363, study PRJNA577476) | soil metagenome | isolation source: 40 cm soil or saprolite under grassland replicate 1 | place: USA:California | collected 2016-06-15 | reverse complement strand
TCTCCCGCCTTCCCGGATCCGTGGCACGACGCGTCCTCGTTCCTCGGCGTCACCAACCCGGAGGGGATCCTCCAGTGGGACGACGCCCGGATGAACGTGCCCGCCGCATGGGCGACGACTCTCGGCGACAGGACCATCAAGGTCGCCGTCCTCGACACAGGCGTCCAGAAATCGCACCGCGAGCTGAGGGACAACATCGCCGGCAAGGCAGAGACCTTCGTCCCCTGCGAAGCACTCAGACACGAGCTCGGGGAGAAGGCGCTCAAGGACGCCGGCCTCACGGACTGTGGCAAGGAGGACAAGGAAGGCCACGGCACCTGGGTCGCGAGCCGGCTCGCCGGCTCGCTCAACGGCTTTGCCTCGAACGGCGTTGCGCCGCGGGTGCAGATCTCGAGCTACAAGGTCCTCGCCTCGGGCTTCGGCGGGATGCCGGACTGGATCCTCTCCGGCCTTCTCACCGCCTGTTCGGACGGGGTCGACCTGGTCAACATGTCGATCACGGGCTATCTCGACCCGAGCGACCCCACTGACGCGCAGACCTACCTCCTCTTCAACGACGTCGTCCAGTACTGCCGCGCCCGTGGTATCACGATCTTCGGCGCGGCCGGCAACGAGCACGTGCGTATCGACCGCGTGACCACGATGGTCGGCGGACGGACGCTGAGCGGTGTCGGTGAGGTCTCGAACGGGACGGACGGGATCGCGACCACGCCCCCGGGCAGGGATTCCGCGGACTTCGACCTGCGCGGGTTGCTCGAGACGCCCGCTGGGGTCCCGGGCGTCGTCATGGTGTCGGCCACGAACAACGCCAACGGCGCCGCGCCGGCCGACGATCCCTTCGGGCTCGGCATGCATGTGGGCGCCCGCGACCAGCTTGCGTACTACTCGAGCTACGGCTCGCGTGTCGACCTCGCCGCTCCCGGCGGCGCCCGGCGCTTCAACCTCCCCGGCTGGGACGGCGGCGACGGCAACATCCTCTACGGGGGCTGGGGCTCCCTCGGAGCGCTGGCCGAGAACGGCGTCATCTGCCGCGACCCGCTCCAGTCGTCGCTCTTCAACTTCGCCTGCTTCAAGGTCGACGGGGCCGGGTTCGGCTGGCTCCAGGGGACGTCGATGTCTGCGCCGAACGCACTCGGTGTCGCAGCGCTGGTGCTCTCGGCCAAGCCGGCGCTCCGGCGCGATCCGGCCGATCTCGTCAATCGTCTCCAGTCGACTGCGCGGCACACGATGACGAACTACACGGGTCCCGACGACCCGAACAACACGAGCCCGACCTACGACGGTCGGCCTTGCAACACCGGTTACTGCCACCTGGACACGTCGGTTCAGATCCCCTTTGCGGACGCGTACGGGGCGGGGCTCGTCGACGCCGGCGCTGCCGTCGCGCCCTAGACGCCGTCCCGGCAGACAAAGAGCGATATCACACTTGATATCGCGACCAAGACCGTCTATAGTCGCGCGGCTTTGCCAGGGGAGACGTATCGCTTCCTCCTGCGGATGCCGGAGGAGCTGCGGAGGGCGCTTGCGGCCGCTGCTGCCCGTTCGGGTCGCAGCCTCAACGCTGAGGTGGTTCACCGTCTCGAGCAAAGTCTCCGTATGTCGCCCCTGCGAGTCGCTGCCAACACGGCGGCGGCCGTGACGAAGCAACTCATCGAGTTAAGGAGGGGGAGAATGCTTCGAAAGCGATACAGGATCGCCATGGTTGCCGTCGTGATCGCGGCGGCAACCATGGCGGCCGTGCTGCTCGCGTTCGCGGGCGGTTCAGGAGGCGCCCAGGCCGGGAGGGCTGCGGTGCTCGCCAAGGCCGAGGGGGGCGATCCCGACTCGTCGGGCGACAGCCCGGGCCTCGGTCCGGTCAGCTTCGACGCCTACATGTCGGCGGAGCGCACATATCCGGCCAACGTGATCCCGCCCGCGATCGCCCAGCGGGCGGAGGACACGTTCAACGCGATCGCCGCGGCGGACGCGAAGAAGGGCGACCCGAAGGGCGCCGCGCACACGTGGCACCTCTACGGCCCCAAGCAGAACGCTACGGAGCCGGGTGTCATCTCGTTCTCGGGCGCGACCAACGACACCGCGAGCCGCGTGACGGCGCTCGTGGCAGATCCGGACTGCACAGCGAAACAGTGCAGGCTCTGGACCGGCGTCTCGGGCGGCGGCGTCTGGCGAACCGACGACGCTCTGGCTCCGAAACCGAATTGGCAGCAGGTGAGCCCGGAGGAGCTCGACCAGAACTCGGTCGGGACACTGACGCTCGACCCGAGCGATCCCACTCACAACACGCTGTACCTCGGAACGGGCGAGGCGAACCGCTGCTCGTCCGGCTGCGAGGCGGGCGTCGGCATCTACAAGTCGACCGACGGCGGCGATCACTGGACGAAGCTCAACGACGCGTGCGTCAGCAATGCGACGTACACGTGTGCGAGCCCCGGAGTGGATGCCTTCCTCGGCCGCGGGATCAACTCGGTCGTGATCGACCCGCGGGACTCGAGCCACATCCTGGTCGGCTCGGCGCTGGGCGTTCGCGGCCTGAACCACGTGATCGGCGCGGCCGGCGAGACGCAGCGGTTCGAGCCGGGCGCCAACGAGCCGGGCGTCTACGAGTCGCACAACGGCGGAGTGACGTTCACGGAGGTCTGGAACGGCGCGAAGCCCGATAACGGGATCTCGTTCGGGATCACCGATCTCGGGCTCGACCCGCTGAACCTCGATGTCGTCTACGCGGCGGGCTTCGACGCCGGCGCGTGGCGGCGCGACGCCGGAGCGGCGGCGACGAACTTCCAGCAGGTGTTCGCACCGCAGTTCGACCAGAACCTGGTGAACGGCGCGCAGAACCTCAACGCCGGCATCGACCGCACGATGTTCGCGCTCACAGTCAAGAACGGCCACACACGGATCTACCTGACCGACGGCACCGCTGCCGGCGGCGGGCCGACCGACCCGTTCGCGGCAAACTTCTGGCGGACCGACAACGGCCAGCTTCCGGCGGCGACACTGCTGGCTTCGCAGGGGTCGGTGACCCCCGTGGGGTCGGCCTGCGTCTCGCCGAATCCCGCGACGCACACCTTCCCGGCGTTGTACACGACCGGGTGGCAGTGCCTCACCTCACGTGATACGGCGAACCCGTACTTCCCCACGCAGGACTTCTGCTGGGCGCAGTGCTGGTACGACGAAGAGCTCTACACGCCGGCCGGCATGCCCGACACGGTTTACGTGATCGGCGCGATGCAGTACGACGAGCAGCCGTGCGACACGAAGGGCGTCGGCTGCGGCTTCGGGCACGATCAAAATGGCCAGGGCGCCGGCATGTCGAACGGCCGCACAGTGCTCTACTCGAACACCGCGGGCGACCCGGATGCCGCGAACGGCAACCGTACGTTCACGGATCTGACGACGGACGATCAGGACACCGTGGCACACTGGTGTGCCTACGAGCCGTACAGTTCCGCTTTCGGGTTCAACCCGGCGTGCCGTAGGGCCTCGAACAGCATCCACCCGGACCAGCACGCGATCGTCATCAATCCCGGGAATCCGACCCAGATCTTCGAGGGCTCGGACGGCGGGATCATCCGCACGAGCGGCACCTTCGCGGACATCTCTTCCCAGTGCGACGAGGTCGGCCGTGACGGCGTTACAGGCGGGCCGGTGACCGGCTCGGACAACGTCGGGTGCAAGCGGTTGCTCTCGCGTGTGCCGGTCGAGCTGGGCCACATCGACAGGAATCTGAGCAGCACGATCCAGTTCATCAACGTCGCAATCGATCCGTTCAACCCGTGCCGCGTCCTCGGCGGAACGCAGGACAACGGCACGTGGGCGAACATGAACGGATGCAGCCTGAACACGTTCACGCAGGTCATCTACGGCGACGGTGGCAACGCGGTCTTCGACGCTGCGCACCCGAACTGGATGGCAAACGAGTTCACGAGCGGATCGGCTGACGTCAGCTTCGAGAACGGCGACCCGCAGAATTGGGTCGTTGGTGATGCTCCGGTCCGCCGCAGTGGCGAAGGTCCGTCGTTCTACTGGCCGCAGGTCGGAGACCCGAACCCGGTTCCCGGCACGCACCCGATCTACGAGGGCGCGAAGCACGTCTGGCGGAGCTGGGCGTTCAACGGCGGCCATCCGACGCAGACCGGGCCACAGGACAAAAGCCCGGACATCCCCTACATGGAGGCGAATTGTCAGGAGTTCGTGACCGCCTCGACGAACATCAATTGCGGTGACGGCCGGCCGCTCGGCGGGCCCTACTGCGACGGCCTCGCGAGCACCACGACGATTCCACCGTGCACTACCACCACCATCCGGCCCCCGGTGCCGGGCGTGCCCGGCGATCTGACCGGCACGTTCTACGGAAGCGACCGCACCGGCGGAACGGTCTCCTGGATCGCGCGCGACAGCGCCGATCACGGCACGATGTGGGTGGCGACTTCGGCCGGCAGGATCTTCGTGACGCACAACGTGGACGCGGTAGATCCGTCGACGGTCACGTTCCTTCGGATCGACAACTCGGCATCAGGTGGCTCTCCGACCCGATTCCCGAGCTCGATCTACGTCGACCCGGCGAACGCGAACCACGCCTGGATCTCGTACTCCGGCTACAACGCGGTGACACCGACGACGCCGGGCCACGTGTTCAGCGTGGTGAACACCGGCACCACCGGCGCAGGCACGTTCACGAACCTGCACGTAGAGAACGGCTCGTCGGCCTATCCGACCCCGACGAACGACGGCGATCTACCGATTGCCGACGTCGTCCGCGACGATGCCACGCACACGCTGTATGCGGCGACCGACTTCGGCGTCCTTCGGGGCGACAACGACGGCGCTTCGTGGCACGTGACGGACGGAATGCCGCGCTACGAGGTTATGCACCTCGCGATCCAGCCGTCCTCGCGTGAGCCCACGTGCAAGGGCGGCGGCAAGTGCAAGCGCGTGCTCTACGCGGCGACGCACTCGCAGGGCATCTGGCAGATGGACCTGGGCAAGTAGCTGCGACAAGCCCACGATGGAAGAGGGCCGCCCACCGGCGGCCCTCTTCTCACTTACGATGCATACTTCCGAACCGATGAAACGTCTGCTTTTGCTCACGGCCGTCCTCGCAGCCGTTGTTGCCGCGCCCAGCGGCCTGGCCCGCACGCACCCGATGATCAACGTGACCAGGGTCATCCCGATCACGGTGCAGGGCTCGGGTTTTAGAGCGGCAGAACGCGTGAAGGTCGTCGTCCGCAGTCCGGCCGTCTACCGAAAGACGGTCACTGCCACCCGCCGTGGTCGCTTCACCGCGCTCTTCCGGCACGGCAGCAAGTGCGCGTCGATCCGCGTGCTCGCGACCGGCAACAAGGGCTCGCGCGCGACCGCGTACGTGCCGCCGAGCTGCCAGATCTGATCTAGGGCTTAGTAGGCAACCGCGCCGCGCCCTGCGGCGGCCGCATGCCGTTGCTCGTCCGCGCGGTAGCTCGAGCGAACCAACGGCCCGCTGAAGACGGAGCCGAACCCGAGGCCCTCTCCCTGCTCGCGGAACCAGCGGAACTCGTCGGGGTGGACCCAGCGATCGATCTTCGCGTGCTTCGCGCTCGGCTGCAGGTACTGGCCGATCGTGACCACGTCGACGCCATTGCGGCGGAGGTCGCGCATCGTCTCGACGACCTCGTCGTTCGTCTCCCCCAGGCCGACGATGATTCCGGACTTCGTCAGGACCGGGTAGTCCGCGAGCTCCTTCGCCCGGGCGAGCAGCCAGAGCGCCTTGTCGTAGCTCGCCTTCGCCCCGCGCATGCGCGCGTGCAAGCGGCGGACCGTCTCGATGTTGTGGTTGAAGACCTCCGGCCTGGCGGCCAGGACGGTGCGGAGCGCCTCCTCCTCGACGCCGAGGAAATCGGGTGTCAATACCTCGACCGACGCCTCGGGCAGCTTGGCTTTCAGCGCGCGGATCGTCGCCGCGTAGTGGCCGGCGCCCCGGTCGGGGACGTCGTCCCGGTCGACCGAAGTGACGACGACGTGCTTGAGGTTCATCTCCGCGGCGGCCTTGGCCAGCCGTAGGGGCTCGAGCGGGTCCGGCGGATGCTCGGGCTTGCCGGAGTGGACGTAGCAGTAGCGGCAGGCGCGCGTGCATGTGTCGCCGAGGATCTGAAAGGTCGCCGTCCCGCGTCCCCAGCATTCGGCGATGTTCGGGCAACGCGCCTCCTCGCAGATCGTGTGCAACGACTGCCCGTGGATCAGCTTCTTGACGTCGAAGTAGCGCGAATTCGCGCTCGGCGCGCGCACCTTCATCCATTCGGGCCGCCGCGGCCGCTCGGCTACGGGAAGCGACTCCTCCACGGGCCCGAGTCTAGTTGCGGCTCCGAACGTGGCGGCAGCTCGGTAGCCAAGTAACAGTCTGTTACAAGGAGTCGGAACTGAGACTTCGGCTTGCGACGACGCTTCCCAAGGATCGGAATGTTGGTTCGGGCGTGTCGAACTAAGTAACAGTCTGTTACTCGGAAACGGCGGCGGGCTGCGGCTCGGCTAGGGAGGCGGCGAACGCGTTCTCTAGAAGCTCCTCGAAGGCGAGGTCGAAGACCTCGGCGAGTCCGGCGAGTGCGTGCGGCCGGACCTCGTGCACCGTGACCGGCCGACCGACCTCGCGGGCGATCGTCGTGAACTGCGCGTCCTCGATCCCGCAGGCGGTGATCCACTCCGTCAACGGCGCCGGGTCGAGGTCGACGTTGAGTGCGTAGCCGTGCGTCGTCACCCACTTGGAGATGTGGATCCCAATCGACGCGATCTTCCGCGGCGGGCGTTCCATCCAGATGCCGGTCAGCCCCTCGACCCGCGTCGCTTCGAGACCGAACGGCGCCAGAGTGCGGATCAGCGCCTCCTCGAGATCGCGGCAGTACTTCTTGACGTCCTGCCCGTGCCGCGCCAGGTCGAAGATCGGATAGCACACGAGCTGGCCCGGTCCGTGGTAGGTCGACTTGCCGCCGCGATCGGTCTCGACGATCTCAACCTCAGCGTCCGGCGGGATGTGCAGCTCTCCGGTTTCCGTCCGGCGGCCGAGCGTCACCACCGGCGGATGCTCGAGCAGCAGGACCGTATCGGGCAGCGCGCCCGTTGCGACCCCCGCCGCCACGGTGCGCTGGAGCTCCCACGCCTCGCGGTAGGGCACGAGGCCGAGATTGAGGACATCGGCGCGCATGAGCCGCCTAGTACGCCGACTCGTCCCAGGTCTGCAGCTTCTCGCGCAGGTCGCGCAGGAAGCGGCCGGCCAGGGCGCCGTCCACCAGGCGGTGGTCGTATGTGAGCGTCAGATTCATGATCGGGCGGATCGCGATCACGTCCTCGCCGCGGTCGTCCTGGATCACCCACGGGCGCTTGACAACGGCGTACGTGCCGAGGATCGCGGCCTGCGGCTGGCTGATCACAGGCGTGCCGTGGAAGGTGCCGTAGCCGCCTGGGTTCGTGATCGTGAACGTGCCGCCCTGGACTTCATCCGGCGTCAGCTTCTTGTCGCGGGCGCGCTGCGCGATGTCGGTGACGCCGCGGGCGATCCCGAGCAGGTTCAGGCCCTCGGCGTGCTTGAGCACCGGAACGATCAGGCCCTTGCCGTCCGCGAGCTCGACCGCAAAGCCGAGGTTGACATAGTTCCGCGTCACGATCTGCTCGCCGCGGATCTCGCCGTTGACCCACGGGTAGTCGCGGAGCGTCTCGACGGTGGCTCGGGCGACGAAGGAGAGGTAGGTCGGGTTGACGCCGTAATCCTTTTCGTACTCCTGCTTCAGCTTCTTGCGAATCGCGACGACCCTCGACATGTCGACCTCGATCGCGCTCGTCACATGAGCGGAAGTGTCGAGCGAGCGGCGCATGTGCTCGGCAATCCCGCGGCGCATGGCCGTCATGGGCTCGAATTGCTCGCCGGCCTCGGCGGCGACTGGTTGCGGCGGAGGCGGTGCCGGAGTGGGTGGAGCGGGCGCGGCGGGCGCCTCGGCCGGCTGGGCGGCGGGAGCCGCCGGGGCTGCAGGAGCCGCGGGAGCTGCCGCCGGAGCGCCTTCCTCGATGAAGTTGAGAATGTCCTTCTTGGTCACCCGTCCGCCGCGGCCCGAGCCCTGCACCTGGCTTGGATCGACGCCGTGCTCGGAGGCAATGCGGGCAACGACGGGAGAGACGAAGCTCTTGCCGTCGGTGCCGCCGTCGCTGACCGGTACTGCCGCGGGCGGCTCGGGCTCGGCAGGCCTCGCCTCCTCGACCACCTCAGCAGTCGCCGTCTCGCCTTCAGCGCCTGAGGCGTCGGCGGACTCCGCAGCCGCCTGAGCGGTCGCCGGCTCGGGCGGCGCAGCCTGTGCCTGGCCGTTTGCGCCTGGCGCGCCCCCGATTTGCGCCAGCTTCGTCCCCACCTCGACCGTCTCGCCTTCCTGGACGAGGATCTGCGTCAGCGTCCCCGACGCCGGCGAGGGAACCTCCGTGTCGACCTTGTCGGTCGAGATCTCGAGTAGCGCCTCGTCGGCCTCGACCTGTTCGCCTTCGGACTTCAGCCATTTCGTGACCGTCCCCTCGGAGACGGAGACGCCCATCTGGGGCATCACGACGTCGACGGCGGTTTCAGTGGCCATCAGTAATCCGCCAAGTCTCGCAGGCCTGCGACAACGTCCTCGACCTGAGGGATGAACGCCTTCTCGAGCTGCGGCGAGAACGGCACCGGCGTGTCCGGCGCGGTGATCCGCTTCACCGGAGCGTCGAGGTCCTCGAAGGCCTCCTCGGCGATGGTCGCCGCGATCTCGCCGCCGAAGCCGCCCGTGTGCGTGTCCTCGTGCAGGACGAGCACCTTCGAGGTCTTGCGCGCGGACTCCAGCACCGCCTGCTTGTCCCAGGGAACGAGCGTCCGCAGGTCGAGGATCTCGACCGAGACGCCGTCGCCGTCGAGCTGCTGGGCCGCCTCCTCGGCTGTGTAGACCATCGCGCCCCAGGTGATGACACTGAGGTCGTCGCCCACTTGGTGCACGCGCGCCTTGCCGAACGGCGTCTCGTAGCGCTCGTCCGGGACCTCCGCCTTGATCCGTCGGTAGAGGTGCTTGTGCTCGAAGTAGAGGCACGGGTTCGGATCCTGGATCGCGCTCGCGAGCAGTCCCTTCGCGTCCTCCGGCGTCGCGGGGCAGATCACCTTCAGCCCAGGGATGTGCGCAAACGAGCTCTCGGGATTCTGCGAGTGGAACGGGCCGCCGGAGAAGCCGCCGCCCGAGGGGAGCCGCACCGTGATCGGCACCGGCGTGCCGGCGCGCCAGCGCTGCTTGGCCGCGACCGTGACGAGGTGATCCCACGCACAGGAGATGAAGTCGGCGAACTGCATTTCGGCTACCGGCCGCATGCCCATGATCGCCGCGCCTGTGCAGCCGCCGACGATCGCGGTCTCCGAGAGCGGCGCGTCGATCACGCGCCAGGCGCCGAACTCCTCCTGGAAGCCGAGGGTGACCTTGAAGGCCCCGCCGTAGACGCCGACGTCCTCGCCGATCACGAAGACGCGCTTGTCGCGGCGCATCTCCTCGCGGAGGCCGTCGGAGATCGCCTGCAAATACGTTTTTTCGGCCATTACTTGTGGTGCGGAGTGTCGAGGTCTTCCGGCGTCGCGTAGACACCGTCGGCGAGCTTGGCCGGATCGGGCAGCGGCGACTCCTCCGCGCGCGAGAGCGCTTCGTTCAGCAGCTTCTTGACGCCCGCGGCGATCTCGTCCTCCTCGTCTTCGGTCAGCTCGGCTTGCTGGTACAGCCACGTTCGGAAGCGCTCGATCGGGTCGTTCTTGGCCCACTCCTCGAACATCTCCTTGGGGACGTAGAAGGCGTCGTCGTGGACGGCGTGGCCCTCCATGCGCAGAGTCAGCGACTCGATCAGCGTCGGTCCGCCGCCCGCGCGCGCCTTCTCGATCGCGCGCTTCGTCTCGCGGTAGACGGCGAGCACGTCGGTGCCGTCGACGACGACTCCCTCGAAGCCGTAGCCCGTGGCGCGGTCGGCGAGGTGCTCGCACGCGTACTCGAGGTGGGTCGGTGTCGAGTACGCCCACTGGTTGTTGTCGCAGATGAAGACGACCGGGAGCCGGCGTACCCCCGCGAAATTC
>WNFX01009115.1_pt1 | contig 10083 bp, 5 predicted proteins | sample 5400111 | NCBI WGS metagenome assembly WNFX01 (sample SAMN13153363, study PRJNA577476) | soil metagenome | isolation source: 40 cm soil or saprolite under grassland replicate 1 | place: USA:California | collected 2016-06-15 | reverse complement strand
CGGCAATGATTGGACGCCCGATTCAAAAGAGAAAGCGGCACATCCCAACAGCCGCTTCGCCACGCCCATGCGCAACAACCCGGTGCTCGATCCTGATGTGGAAAAGGGCGAAGGCGTGCCGATTAGCGCGATCATTTTTGGTGGGCGGCGCAGCGGTACGATGCCACTTGTGTTCCAGGGGTTCGATTGGAACCACGGCGTTTATTTGGGCGCGACCATGGCGTCGGAAACAACCGCCGCCGCAACTGGCGCCGTCGGACAGGTGCGACGCGATCCGATGGCGATGCTGCCGTTCTGCGGTTACAACATCGGCGATTATTTTCGCCACTGGATCGAGATCGGAAAACGGCTGACCAATCCGCCGCTCATTTTCAATGTAAATTGGTTCCGCAAAGGCGGGGATGGAAAATTCTTGTGGCCCGGCTTCGGCGACAATATGCGAGTGCTGAAATGGATCATCGATCGCTGTGAAAAAAGCGGCGGCGCGGTCGAATCGCCCATCGGCTGGTTGCCCAGCCCGCACGATGTCGATCTTGCCGACCTCGATGTGGAGCACAAGTGCATCGTCGAGATTCTCGGCGTTGACCACGAGGAATGGCAAAAAGAGCTCGCCGGGCACCAGAACTTTTTTGAATCGCTCGGCGGCGTCGTGCCGAAAGAGTTGCTCAAGCAACGCGAACAACTCGCCGCGCGTTTCAAACAATAAACTGTAGGGGACGCTCTTAGCGTTCCAAATGCCAGTCCGGCTCGGACGAAGCGAACCGCTTCCCCTGCAGAATTTGTGTTTTCCACCAGCGAAATTTGCGCATTACATCTCCATCTGGAATTGTCTCCAGTGGGTTCGAAGGTTACTCAGAAAAAATGCGTCACCGAGCCTGCCGCGGTGAGTTGCGTGGAGGTTTGCGGAGCGCGCCAGAACAATCTCAAAGGCGTAGATGTCGATCTTCCGCTCGGCAAATTGACCGTCGTCACCGGTCCGAGCGGTGGCTGCGGCCGAGAAATTCGACCCGAGACCGCGAAGTCAATCGCCGATCAAGTTCTGTGTGAGCTGAACGGCAAGACAGTCCTGATCACATTTTGGGTCGGCGTTCCGGCAAATACGGAGCCGCACGATTTCTTCAATTTCCTCCAGCAGCAAGGTTACCTTCGCGTTTGGATCGACAATGAAGTTGTGCGCGTCGATTCGGACAAGAAAATCAAACGGCTTGGTGCGCGCGTGCAGGTCATTCAAGATCGGATTGTAATCAGCGCGGAAAATCGCGTGCGTCTTGTCGAAGCCATTGAGACCGCGCTCCGTTTCGGCAAGGGGAAGATCAACATCGTTCCGACTCTGGAGGGACGCGCGCCGTCGCGTCCGACGAATGGCGCCGACAGCGCGGCGCCCTCCAAATCCGCAATCCGCGCTCCGCAATCTGAAATTCCATTTTCCACTGGCTGGCATTGTGCGCATTGCGATCTCGATATTCGGGCGCCGACTCCTGGTCTTTTTAGTTTCAACAATCCGCTCGGCGCGTGTCCAGCGTGTCGCGGGTTCGGTCGCACCATCGCGATCGATCTAAATAAAGCGATTCCGGACCGCAGCCTCAGTATCAAGGAAGGCGCGGTACGCGTTTTTCGCGGCGTCGAATTTGGCGAATCGCAGAAGGATCTGCTGCGCGCCTGCGCGCGTGAGGAGATCGATATCAACGTGCCGTTCGAGGAATTGCCGAAGGCCGATCAAGACTTTGTCATCAACGGCGAGAAGCGCAGCGACGGCGTGGACGATGATTACGATGAAGACCGCTGGTACGGTGTGCGCGGTTTTTTCCGCTGGGCCGAGAGCAAGACCTACAAAATGCACATGCGCGTCCTGCTCAGTCGGTATCGTGCTTACACCACCTGCCCGAGTTGCCACGGTGGACGCTTTCAACCCGAGACGCTGAATTTTAAAATTGCTTCTGTAGCGGCGGTCTACGACCGTCGCAAAAGTTCGAGCGACGCTCACAGAGCGCGGCTACAATTAAGTCTTCCGGAATTCGCCGCTCTTCCGATTTCGAGCGCGCGCGATTTCCTCGGCAAGATCGACATCTCAGCGAACGACTCGACCGCGGAAATGCTGCGCGGCGAAATTTGCGCGCGGCTCAATTATCTTTGCGAAGTGGGCGTCGGTTATCTCACGCTTGATCGCTCCACCCGCACCCTCAGCGGTGGCGAGGTGCAACGCGTTAATTTGACGACGTGCCTGGGCGCGTCGCTTGTGAATACGCTTTTCGTCATGGACGAGCCCAGCGTCGGCCTTCATCCGCGCGACATCGGCCGGCTTGTGCGCGTGATGCATAACTTGCGTGACAAAGGCAACACACTGCTCGTGGTCGAGCATGAAGAGCAAATCATTCGCGCCGCCGATAATTTGATCGATATCGGGCCGGGCCGCGGCGAGCGCGGCGGCGAATTGGTTTTCAGCGGAGCGCTTGAAGATTTTTTAGATGGATCGGGGCCTCCGCGCACGATGCGATCCAATATGAGCCGCTTCGCGGCTTCCGATTTAACATCGCCCGCGGAGCGGCCGATCCACCAATCACTCACGCGCGATTATCTCAGCGGCCGTAAATCGATTCCAATTCCGAAATCGCGGCGAAGATCGACATCGTCGATCAAGATCACTGGCGCGCGCCAACACAATTTGAAGAATATCGATGTCCATCTTCCAATCGGCGTCTTCGCCTGTGTCACCGGCGTCTCTGGTTCCGGCAAATCGACGCTCATTCACGACGTGCTTTATCGAAATCTTCTGCGCGCCAAAAGCGAGTCTTTCGACCAGGAGCCGGGTGCCTGCAAAAGCGTGACCGGCGCGCATCGCATCCGCGAAGTGGTGATGGTCGATCAAGCGCGGCTCGCACGCACCCCGCGTTCGACCCCGATCCTTTATCTCGGTCTTTACGATCGCGTCCGCGAACTTTTTGCCACGCAGCCCGAAGCGATGTTGCAGGGCCTGACCGCGAGCGCGTTCTCTTTCAATTCCGGCAGCGGACGTTGCGAACGTTGTTGTGGCACCGGTTTTGAAAAAATCGAGATGCAGTTTTTGAGCGACCTCTACGTGCGCTGCGCCGAATGCGAAGGCCGCCGCTTTCAATCGCACGTGTTGAAAGTGCGGGTGCATGGCAAATCGATCCACGACGTATTGGAATTGACCGTGACCAAAGCGATCCAATTTTTCGCGCAGATCGGCGAACGAAAAAATCTTTCCGAGCCGCTTGATGTGCTCGAAGAAGTGGGGCTCGGTTACCTGCGCCTCGGCCAACCGCTCAACACACTTTCCGGCGGCGAATCACAGCGGCTCAAGCTCGTCAGGCATCTGACCGATGTGGAGCGCGCGTCGTCGCGTCCAACGAATGGCGCCGAGAGCGCGGCGCCCTCCAGCGCTTCGCTAGCGCACGGCGACCTTTTTATTTTCGACGAGCCGACGACGGGACTGCATTTCGACGACGTCGCGATGTTGTTGCAACTTTTTCAGAGACTCGTCGCCCGCGGCCATTCGATCGTCGTGATTGAGCACAATTTGGAAGTCATCAAATGCGCGGATTGGATTGTCGATCTTGGCCCGGAAGCGGGGGATGAAGGTGGTGAAGTTGTCGCAGTTGGGACGCCCGAGCAAATCGCGAAGATAGCGAATTCGCACACGGGGCAGTTTCTACGCGCGATTCTGGGGAGCGCAGGCCGCTGGCCTGCAGTTCGCGGCAGCTTGCCGCGAACATCTTATTCCGGAAACGGGGACGACGAGGAAGAGCTTGCGCGCGCCGCAGAAGAGCCGCCGGGCAAGCCGCCCGGCAGAACAGGCTGGCAGCCTGTGCTCCCCAGAAGTGGAAACGGCGTAATCGCCGTTTACGGGGCGCGCGAACACAATCTCAAAAACATCGACGTAAAAATTCCGCGCAATCAAATGGTTATTATTACCGGCTTGAGCGGCTCGGGGAAATCGACGCTCGCGTTCGACATTTTGTTTGCGGAAGGACAACGACGTTTCCTCGACAGCATGTCGCCGTATGCCCGGCAGTTTGTCGAGCAGCTCGAAAAGCCCGATGTCGATCTTGTCACCGGTTTGCCGCCGAGCGTCGCGATTGAGCAGCGCGTCACGCGTGGCGGCGGAAAATCGACCGTCGCGACGGTGACGGAAGTTTATCATTTTCTCCGGCTGCTCTTCGCCAAAACGGGAACGCAATTTTGCCCGGAGTGCGATTTGCCCGTGGAGAAACAAAGCGTCGCCGCGATTGTGAAGCAGGTCGAAGCGGCGGCGAAGCGCGGCTTGCTCCATGTGCTCTCGCCGCTGGTGAAAGCGCGCAAAGGTTTTCATAGCGACGTTGCGCGCTGGGCCGAGCGTCAGGGTTTCGATACGCTTTATGTCGATGGCACACTCATTCCCCTGGCGCAATTTCGGAAGCTCGAGCGTTTCAAGGAACACACCATCGATGTCGTTGTCGGCGTAATCGGCGCGAAGCGAATTCTGAAAGCGCGCAATCTTGTCCAACGCGCACTTGAGATCGGGCGCGGCACAGCGCACCTGCTCGACACGAGGAATCGTCTCACGATCATGAGCACGGAAATGAGTTGCCCCGGCTGCGGCCGCGCATTTGAAGAGCTCGATCCGCGAGTGTTCTCATTTAATTCGCCGCACGGCGCGTGTGAGGAATGCGGTGGCTTTGGAGAAATCTGGAACCAGGATCTGCAAACGGGACAAAGCGACGATGGCGATTCGGTTTTGGAAAATGAACTCGCGGCCGAGCGCGAGTCGGAATGGATCGAGGAAGAGGAAGCGCGCGAATGTCCAGGCTGTCACGGCTCGCGCTTGAACGCAGTTGCGCGGCATGTGCGCGTGCAAGATTACACGATCGATCAGTTCACGAATCTCTCCGCGGCGGAAGCGGCGCAGAAGATCGACCAGTTGAAATTCGGCGGGACGCAGCAGACTATCGCGGCCGACCTGATTCCCGAAATCCGGCAGCGCTTGCGTTTCATGGAAGATGTAGGGCTCGGTTATCTTGCGCTCGGTCGCTCGGCGAAAACGTTGAGCGGTGGCGAATCGCAACGGATTCGCCTGGCCGCGCAGCTCGGCTCGAATCTGCGCGGCGTTCTCTACGTGCTCGATGAGCCGACCATCGGATTGCATCCGCGCGACAACCTGCGCTTGCTTGAGACGTTGACGGCGCTGCGTGAAAAAGGGAACTCGCTCGTGATTGTCGAGCACGATGAGGAAACGATGCGACGCGCCGATCACATTGTCGATCTTGGCCCGCGCGCCGGCGTGCACGGTGGTGAAGTGGTCGCGACCGGCACGCTAAGCGATATCGAGCACGCGACAAATTCCGAGACCGGGCGCTGTTTAAAGTTTTCACTCCGCCATCCGATCCGGAAATCGCGGAGGTCCCTGCAAAAGGTTGAGAGCTGGATCGAAGTCCGCGGCGCCCGCGTTAATAACTTGAAAGATGTCGGTGTCCGCTTTCCGGTCGGCCGGCTTTCCGTCATCACCGGAATCTCCGGCTCGGGAAAATCGACCTTAATGCACGAGGTGCTGCTGCCATTTGCTCGCGAGCAAATCGACAAAAGCGGAAATCGACGAAAGATGCGCGATCTGTTTTCGAGTCGCGATGAAACTCCAATCGAGGCCGTTTACGAGGTTGATCAATCGCCCATCGGCAAGACTTCGCGCTCGACGCCGGGGACCTACATTAAAGTCTTCGATGAGATTCGGAATCTCTACGCGCAACTGCCGGTCTCGCGCGTGCGCGGTTATTCCGCGAGCCGTTTTTCGTTCAATGCGGAGGGTGGCCGTTGCGAAACGTGCAAAGGCCAGGGCGTGATCAAACTGGAGATGAATTTTCTGCCGAGCAGTTTTGTGCCATGCGAGGATTGCGAAGGCCGCCGCTACAATCCACAGACATTGGAAGTGCTCTACAACGAAAAATCGATTGGCGACGTGATGGAGATGACGATCGAGGAAGCAGCCGAATTTTTCTCGGCCCATCCGAAGATCGAGAAAGCGCTCTCCTTGCTCGTCGATACGGGGCTCGGTTATCTTAAACTCGGGCAGCCGAGCCCGACCTTGAGCGGCGGTGAAGCGCAGCGGCTCAAACTCGTCACGCAACTCAAGCGCGGCGTCGGTCGTGCACGAAACGAACGCATTCGCAAAATGCGTCAGCCGGGATCGACACTTTATCTGCTCGAAGAGCCGACCATCGGTCTGCACATGGCCGATGTAGAGTTGCTCCTCAATGTGCTGCATCGACTTGTTGATGACGGGAACACCGTCATTGTGATCGAGCACAATCTCAGCGTGATCGCCGAAGCAGATTATATTGTAGATCTTGGGCCGGAGGCAGGCGCCGAGGGCGGTGAAGTGGTCGCGTTTGGAACGCCGGAAAAAGTGGCGAAAAGCCGCATTAGTCGCACCGCGCCATTTTTGCGCGACGTGTTGAAGCCGTCGCGCGCTCGAAAAGCGCGAGCGCTGTAGCCGCTTCGCTGTGCGAACCGTGGCGTCGGCCACAGGGCGACGGCTACACGGGCCGAAGTGTTTATATTGCGAGCAGCGCTCGCATCGCTGAAGATCGCACCAATGCTCGCTTACTACCTGCACGATCTTAATCCGTTGATCTTTCGCCTTTGGGATGATGTCGGTCCGCGCTGGTACGGCATGGCCTACGTCCTCGCCTTCATTTGCGGTTATGTCTTGCTACGTGTGCTCGCAAAACTCGGGTACGCCGATTTGTCACCGATGAAAGTGGGCGATTTCATCACTGGTTGCGCGCTCTTTGGCGTGATCGTCGGCGGGCGGCTCGGTTACGTTTTTTTCTACAAACCGGAGATGCTGCGCGAGCCGTTGTCGATCTTGCGTGTCTGGCAGGGTGGAATGTCGAGTCACGGCGGAATGATCGGGCTGCTGGCTTTCACATTTTATTACGCGCGTCGTCACAAAATTTTGTGGAGGAACTTGTGCGACAATCTTGGTGTGACCGCGCCGCTCGGATTGTTCTTTGGCCGCTGCGCCAATTTTATTAATGGCGAACTTTATGGACGCGCCGCAAATGTTCCGTGGGCGGTGCAGTTCCCGAAGGAATTGCTCGATCATCCAACCGAAGCAGACCGCGCGGTCGCCGCTTGCGTGCAGATCGATCCTTCGCTCACCACGCCGGAAGCGATCGTCGCTGCGGTCCATCGACAATCACAAGTGGCGGCGCCCTTGCGCTCCATTCTGACACCGCGCCATCCATCGCAACTTTATGAGGCCTTTCTCGAAGGGATCGTCTTGTTCGCCATTTTGTGGATCGTGCGCACGCGCATGCGACAACCAAACGGCGTTCTGACCGGACTCTTTTTCATTTGCTACGCGATTTTCCGAATCGTCATCGAAAATTTTCGCGAGCCGGACGCGATGCTGATTGCCGGTTTCACCCGCGGTCAATTCTTCTCGTTTTTTCTGATCGCCATCGGCATCGCCTTTATCGTTGCTGCGAAGATGCGTCCAACTTTTCCGAAGAAGATGCCGGTCTAACAATCTGCCACTCTGCCATTCCCGAGCGCAGTCGAGGAATCTCTTACGGTTATCCAAGCAATAGTGAGAGATGTCTCGACTCCGCTCGACAAGACAAAAGGTCACTTTCCCTTTCACCAGAATCCAGTATTACTTAAACAGGTGAAGCGGGCATGCTGATTCCGGAGTTGATTGCAGCAGGCGGTCTGCTTTTCGCGTTCGAGCACGCGACCGTCGCGGGGAAACTTGTCCTGTCGCTCCTCGCCATCGTCTCGGTTTTTAGCTGGTCGATCATGATCACGAAACTGCGCGTGATCCGGTTCGCCCGAAAACAAAATGCGCGTTTTCTGGCCGCTTTTCGGCAAGATCGACAACCGCTGCGGTTGTTTGAAAAAAATGCGCGTCTCCCTGGATCGCCAAATTTCAATGTATATCGGGCCGGTTGTCAGGAAATGACGTTTCATCTGCTCGGCTCGCCCGAAGTGGATGAAACATTTCGCGCGCGACTCGAGATCGCCGATAAAATTTCGCCGGCGCAAATGGGCGCGGTCAACGCTGCCATGGAACGCGCCGTAGGCGAAACTGCGCTCGATCTGGAATCACAAATGATTTTGCTTGCGACCGCCGTGAGCGGTTCGCCATTTCTGGGACTGCTCGGCACGGTTTGGGGCGTGATGGACGCGTTCAGCGGAGTGGCCGTGGCCGGCACCGCCAGCCTTGGCGCGATGGCACCCGGCGTGTCTGGCGCGCTCATTACCACCGTCACCGCGCTCTGCGTCGCGATTCCGGCAATGTTCGGTTACAATTTTTTGGTCACCAGCATCCGCGCCATGATCGTGGAGATGGACAACTTTGCGGCCGAGCTCGCCTCTGACTTCGAGCACAAGTTTGTTGATCACGGCGTGCGCGAGCCGGCATTGCGGCGATGAGACGTTATTCGCAGCGCAATAACCTGGCGACGTTGAGCGAGATCAACGTCACGCCATTGCTGGATCTCGCGTTTGTCTTGCTCATCATTTTCATGATTACAACGCCGCTGCTCGAGAGCAGCATGAGTCTTGTCATCCCGTCGAGCGCAGCGCCGAATCCGCCGGTCAACGCGTCGCAAGTGCAAACGATCTCGATCGACCGCAGCGAGACGATCAAGTTCAACAATCAAGTTGTCGATCTTGAAACCTTGACCGCGCGGTTGAGTGAATTGAAGCGCGCGAATGCGGATGTGGCGGTGGTGATCCGGCCGGACCGCGAGTTGCCGGTGCAAAAACTGGTGGCGTTGATGGACGCGCTGCAACGCGCGGAAATCACGAAAGTCGGGATTGCTACGAAAGCCGAGGCGAAATAACGGTGTCGAAAGACGCGCGCTTCTGGCGAAACGTTACACTCATCGGGCTTGCCCATGTCGGGCTCATCGTCGGATTGGTGCGGTGGAGTCGGGAAACAAAAAATGCGCAGGCCCAAAGCATCGTTTGGCTAAACGGCGGTGCCGGCGATAGCGCGGGCGCGAAGAGCGCGCCGCCTCCAAAATCGGCAAAAGCCCCGGCACCGCGGGCTGAACCAAAGCAAACGAGACCGGAAGAAACGGAAGAGGAAAAGCCGATTTTAACTTCGGCCAGGAGCGAGATTCAGTTACCCACACCGAAGCCCAGGGCAACATCGACAACTACTCCAAAACCGACTCCGGCGATCAAGGCGACGCCGAAACCCACGCCGAAGCCGACACCAAAACCAACTCCCAAACCAAAACCTTCTCCGAAGAAAACTATCCTAGCGAAAGCGTCGCGCAAACCATCACCGAAAATAAAACCGACCCCGGCGGAAACGGACGAACACGACGAACAAGCCGACGCCGATGCGGAAAGAAAGAAAATCGCCAAGGCTGCATTGGCGAAAAACGACTCAGGCAATGAGGAAAAACCTTCGACAAAAACAACAACAGCCCAGCCGGGCAGCGGAAAGGGGACTTCACCGGGCGCGGGGGGACACGCGGGCGGAACGGGCGGCCAATCGGAGTTCGGCTGGTACGGAAGTATGCTGCACGACCGTTTTTACAGCGAGTGGGTCCCGCCGCCGACGAACATTACTTCCGGCGCTAAGATTTCCGCCCTTGTAAAAATTCGGATCGAGAAGGATGGTCGAGTCTCCGGTTTCGAAATCATTAAACCCTCCGGCAACGTCGTGTTTGATGAATCGGTGGCGGCGACTTCGAAACGTGTTACCGAAGTCGATCCTCTGCCGGCCGGCCTCGGCAACGGCGAGCATTACGACGTCAAAATCAATTTCGAACCGGATTCCGAATAATGAAACAGAAGTCAGAAATTAGCCTCCTGCGCGCCAAAGCCGCTTCGGCGGCGAAACGAGGTCAGAGATCATTTTTTTTAATGTTCGCGTGCATGTCGATCTTGTCCGCCTCGGGCGGATCGATCTACGCACAGGAAGTGCCGACGATCACGGTCAGCAAGGGGGACAAAATTAATCTGACCGTTTCGCCGCTTAGTGGCAGCGATGGCGCGGCCGCGACGAAAACTTTGCAGAACGATCTCACGCTTTCCGGTTATTTCATTTTGGGCGGCAATGCTTCCTAC